>Ga0065711_1002879_pt1:0-30000 | contig 31095 bp, 15 predicted proteins | sample Hoacrofraction12_FD_59098 | JGI IMG/M metagenome (GOLD analysis project Ga0065711, IMG submission 59098) | Hoatzin crop microbial communities from Cojedes, Venezuela - Epithelial fraction 12 v2 (version 2) | ecosystem: Host-associated > Birds > Digestive system > Esophagus > Crop... | reverse complement strand
CCATTTTTTAATATTAATTGCACACTTCATTCTCCCTTGTGTGTGTAGATATTTTATGACTGTGACTTAATGTGGTTGGCAGACTTACCTAGGATGCTGAATACTGGGAATATAAAAAAAAATTTAGGACAGAACCATTGTCTCACTGAGAACTCACTACAGTTAAATCCTTCTAGTAAGCTGGCTGCATGTGTCTTTAAACTTTCTGGCGGAAAAAAGAAATCAGAATTCTGTTTTGTTTTAACTTATTTACCTAAACTTTACAGGTAAGCTTTTAAAAAGATGGACTTTTGATTTTAGAGATCTCTAAACTGAAGCATGATTGAAGTTGTTCTGATTATGATAATTTTTGTTTCAGTATGTACCAATTCAGTTTTAGTAGTTTCCATTGGATATCTTAAAGTAGTTAAGTTGTATTCCCTGTGTTAGCTGGTAGTCATTAGTGGTTTTCAGTTTATTATTTTACGGAAAGTATATAGAGATGTTCTAACTGATTATTACTCAAAATTCATCTTAAAGTCTTTGTGTTAACATTGTATATTCATTAAGCCCTTGATCTTGCAAAGACAATCATGCACCTGTGTGCATGCATGGTGAATAATTTCATTAATGCTATTAGAACTGTACTGATTGTGAAGTTTATGATTCTGAAAGTACTTCTGAGTTTTATTTTGTTTTGTTTTTTTTTTTCCTAAAAGTACTTTCCAGGAGCTGTTTATTTGAGAGTTTGCTTTAAAACTTTGCTAATAATGGAACTACAGGAAGCTGCATGTTCAATAAAAGAACATCATTGTGAACTCATATTTGATTTTATTTTGTGCTTTAACATCATTTCATACACATAGATACATCTATGCACGTAAGTAAGTGATGTGTATATATATATGGGCCAAAGGCTAGATTATATGAATAACAATTTAATTTTCTCTCTGATACATAAATGTTTCAGAAGTGTCTTTGGTGTTTGACAGTAAACTAGTCTGAGTGCTCCATAGCCTCTAAGCATATAAAGTTTATCTTCCCGTCAGTTTTTCCTTCATTATGGTAGTGTCACAAAACTGATTCCTGTGGAAAGTAGAATTTACACAGAGTATACCTTTGCAGCCTCTATGCTGGACAAAAACATGAACATGAGATACACCCTTGCATGTTCAGTCGTTTCCTATTAAAAAATGAGAAAATATTCAAAGATATTAAAAAAAGATTGGATTTAGTATGGGTTAAGGGAATATATTATTTTTAGCTAAATACATATTTTTTTTTAAATCCAACATCCGTAGAACTCAGTGTATGTTTCCATGGCATTTTTCATCCAAAAATAGTCGTCTTTTTCATTCTCTAAGAGAACCAGAAGATATCTAGATGTAGTTAGCAGCATGCTGGTTTAAGTGATTGAAATCTTATTGCATTTTTATGAGGTAGAGAGAAAAAAAAGGATAAAAAAAAAAAGGAATCAAGGTTCAGAAAATGTCAGCTACCAGCTGCATGAGATCAGAAAGTTGCTTCACTTCTGAAAAATTATTTCACTACTTCTTATTACAGGGTTTCTTCTTGCCAAGGGCTGGCAGTAGCTGTTGTCTTGAACAGGGCAGAGGACTTACTAACTATTGTTGTGATCAGATGAGGTGACTTTGAGGCAGTATCTGATCAGCCTCCTTTGGTCCTTGAATTGGCTCATCAAGGATGTTGTTTTGTGCAGAGTAAGCAGAATTTCAACCTGTAGCTTCCAAATTACGCAGATTTTCTGGATTCAGATTAAGCATGCCCCACCCAACTAAGCGTTTTTGAAAACATATGCTGGTGTTATGGTACTAGGATTCTGTCTGAAAACTGCGATTATTACAATTTTAATAAGAAACTAGAATAGCATAAAGTTTATTGTCCACAGCAAAAAGTACAGAAAAATAACATTTACTTTGAAATTTATAATATCTACCGGAATTTTCTGAACCTTCTAATTTTTAAATTGAAAAAAAAATAATGTTTCTAAAGCCTTTATTAATAAATTCAATTATGTTCAAATTAATTTAGCTTAAGGTGAGAGGTGATTACCAGTGATATTAATTTAATGTCACCCTATTTTTCTAGCTTTTATGACAGATTAAGGCGACAAGACTTCTCATTTTCATCAATGGATTTTTAAAGTACTTATTCTTCTGATAATTTAATAGGACATCAAAATGTTAATTAAAAGTTCTGCTTTGAAAGCTTGTTTCTCGAGCAACCCTCTCTGTCCCCGCTTTCGTTTCAGTTGAAACATGACCCAAAAATGGACAGCAATTTTTCTGCTGTTTTAAACTATCATAGGCCAAGACAGGAAACACACTGCAGCTATAAAAACATAAATATGACACCCTCCAATTTAAAAAGACTTTTTAAAAAATGAACTAGCTATTCAGTAGTTAAGAATACTGTACAGCATCACTCGGACTATGGCTCTGAGCAGCTTTCTGGCTTTCCAGTCCATGAACACCCATTAGAACATAGTAAAATTTCGTTGAAGCCAAGTAATACTTCCTACAACTTGTCAAAGGTAGGTTATAATTCTAATCCATAATTAATATTGGTGGGCTGGTAAAATATACATGGATGAAGATTACTGAGGTTGACAACAAATCATGTTTTTTGAAAATTATCTACTAGTGCAGATGTCGGGAAGATTTTGAATGGTTTCCATGTTTAAGGGTTTGCAAATTTTTATTTCTCTTTTGAAATATTATTGAAAACACCATCAAAATTGTTACTAAAATCAGTTACAAGATATAGGACTTTAGTAAAGTGAACTGTTGGAAACATTTTTTGACGAAAATGAAAACAATACTTCTGCATGAAGAATTTTTAGCAATAGGAACAAACAGAGACACCATATTTCTAAAAAGGTTGTCTCACTTTCCTTTTCCATTTTGATGCCCAAAAGCTTGTATTTAAACAGCATAGGAACCAAACATACTCTACCATAATACTGAAAAATCAACACTAAACGTGATCTGTATCGTAGGTAACAAACGTGAACTCACATTAGTATAACTTCTTAAACAGATTTTTTTTGTTATTGGAGCATGTCTAATGTACTGTTCCACTGGTACCTGTTGTTTTGTAAAACATGTGAACAAGAAAATCCATAACACATGAAAACAGGAAATCTATCTTTTAGACTCGAACATTGAATAATACGCAGAAGCATGATTATAGAGTTGTTGGCAGGGTGCAGACATGCTCTTACCATTTTCTTGCATCCAGGTTACAGGTTAGGCTGCCCACATTCAACGGTTCTTACACTGCAACTTGTATGTGTTTTCTGGACAACTGAGACAAGCCTTATATGCAAAGTCAATAATGTTTTGTCAGTCTACTTAATATCTTGACAGTCTAATCAAAGGTTTATTATTAATCCATTTAAAATTACATGAAGACTAGTAAATTATCAACTTTTTAGATTTTGGCTCCATAATGATTCAGTTTTAAGATTACATTTAAGATTTAGATTTAAGATTAAGTTATCTCATTTTCCTTAATAAACTCTGTTTCTGTTTTAAGGTCACACTAAAAATGAGCACCAACATACTTATTTTGAGATACGTTTTAATACTATTCTACTGCTACTCTATCCTTACTTTTTTCCCCTTTCTCCAGAGAACCTTGTATTACGTCAGAACTGCAAGATGTGTACGTAACCCCAGAGAATACTGCTTATTTCACCTGCACAGCAGAAGGAAATACTTTGCCCAAGATAATTTGTATACATGTCAAGTAACTGATAACCAAATGGTTCATATGAATGTTGTTTATTTTTGAACACGACTTCGACTTTGTTAACTCCATGGCTACTGTGTTTCACATGTCCATGTGCTTGGGAGACACAATTGATGTGTATAGATGGTTGATTTTTTCTTATTTAACTAATTCTAAAGGAAACTAACTATGAAGACACCTATGGATAAAAAATGCTGCTGAAAAGTATTTTCTTCAAGGTCTTCAATTTCAGCTATTTTAAAAATAATGCAAATTGCAAGAAGTAGTAAAAGCTTTCCATCTCATTAAAGTTTCCTGCTGCTACAGGGAAATTGTGAAAAGGTTATTTTGCTGAGATAACATTGGAGAGGAAGTAAGGTTTTAAATAGTTTGCCGATGATAATTTTGGTGTTATAATATTCCTGTAAAAAGACCATATTTCCAAGGTACAATCACTAAACCAGAGTATCTCCATGAAGATTGCTTCACTGGTAAATTTATTGATACCAGCTAGCAATTATGCAGACTTTGTATGTGCTCTGAAAGCTCCAGAATAGAAGTTATGTAACACTTTGTGAAAACTGTATATTTGTTTGTCATATTTTTTAAATTACAGGATAAAAAAGAAACAAGGAACAGATAAATAAAAAAAGTCTAACAATGAACAGATAAATAAAAAAGTCAGAGCATTAATTTTGGCACTTTCACTAATAAGTGAAAATAAGTCACTTATCTTCTTTCATTAATAATCATCAATATATGAAAATACTATAGACCTCTGCTAAAGAAAAGTGATGTTATTGAGCCTAAGAATATATTAGTGAACAGCCGTCATCAGAGGTCAGACTACATAAATCAAGAGGAAGGCTTGAGAAAAGACTGACATGTCGCTGTATCCTTGTCCTTGAAGCTCAGTATGCCAGATGCATCAGGTGACATACAGAGTATCCCAGCCAAAGAGTGTCTTGGGGCAGCCATTCCTGTACAACTTTTCTATTATCCTACACATCCTCAGAGCAAAGTATTTTGTCCTTTAGCTTCAAATCCTTCCTGATATCTGAACACAGGGGAGATAACAAAGGTATTTTTGCCTATTGCTTCCATTACAAAGAAGCCCACTCTCAGTTACTTAGGAGCTTCCCCTACAAATTTCATGCCTTTATATGTGATGCTGAAGTTGCTTTATTCTCTCTGCTTTTAAGGTGCTTACTCAATCATTCAAGTTAGAGTGATACAAACATTAGAGTGCTGACATGGTTGTAAGTTCATAAGTTTCCATGGTTTTAACTGATCAGCTAATATTTGTTGCATTAATACAAACACCTTGTGCACCTGTACTTGTGTCACTGTGGAGCAAAATCCCATCCCCTGGAGACGTATAGTGCACACATGTTCCTAAAATAAATAGAAGGAGTTGATTGGTAACATCTACACTGTAAAAATAACACAAACTTTTCAGTTTCTTCAGAAAAGACCAAGCTACTTGTCCTGAAAAAGAGACTGAAGAGTCTATATTCTCCCTTCAGGCTGTACATCCAATATTCTTCTCCAGAATATTTATTACTAATCTATCCCAAATATCCAAAGCTATTTGATTAGCTGACATTTCCCATTTAAAAATGTCTTTTAAAATATATGGATATTATAAACAAGTTTTTTAAAAACAACTAATGAAAATGTCTTGTCTTGATTAAAAATTCATCTTACATTCAAGGAAAAGACAATTATGCCTACAATACAAAATGTGTAAGATAAGTCTTGTACTTACGCTTGGAATTTAAATTCTTATCAAGTATGTTTTTAAATGTTCAGTTTTAGTAATGATGTTGTTGCCAGATGTATGGTTGTTGCTTCACAAACATATTTTTTAAACCTAACTCAGCTAGGAAGCTTTTTTTTTTTAAATACTTATTCAGCCTGTTCCATGTGGCTCACGGAGAGAATTTACACTGCTGGATCACAGTTAGGCCATATTTCCTAACAGGGATGTCATTGCTGAAAAACAAAGAAACAAAGTATTCTCTAATGGTTAGAGTCTCCATATGATGCTTTTGCAAACTGGCAGAGCAATTACAAAAAAAGAATTGTTAAAACCCCATTGAAACTTTATGGTATGACAAGCATATTCTAATTTAGCCTCACAGAAAATATTGCTTAGTAGGGATGCTTAGTAGGGTTTGTGTCAGTAACTGTCACACTTACTCAGCCAACAAAGAAACTAAGATATTTGGCCTTGAGCAAAATACACATAAACATAACTCTTAACAAGTAAACAAATCTTCCTCTTGTTTATAATCTCAAACCAAGTGTAGTGAGCATAAAATAATACAAGGGCTGATGACATTAACTGCGAGACACAGATGTGTGCTAGACATGGATTTTTAGCCACAGCTGTGAATGTATGGTATCATATAAGTGTACCACAATGCCACCAGTGTGTCTCTGCCTTTTTTTGCTAAGGAATTCTGGTGCTCTCCAGTTCTACTTCTAGATGATACCACTAGGGGCAACAGTGCTCTGGTACAATGTCTTTGACACTGCTTTAAAGGAGGGGAACGAGTGACTAATCTGGAATTTAAGGTCTATGCAGGCACACTGCGAAGCTGGAGTCCTTGTTTATCCTCTTGCTGTTAGATCTGAGGACAGCTGATCCCTGTCTTAACCATCAAAAGTATATTATAAGCAGCTAAGTAAAACAGGAATGTAAGTGTGGTCCTTCATTGACTTTGTTGGCTAGGAGTCTTAGGCTACCTACAGTCAGTCGGTCAAAACATCTGTCCAGCTGTGAGTCCACTCTGACAGCAACTTCTAAGCAAAACCTAAAGAACAGGTTGGGTACAAACAACACCATACGCACTATTTCAGAGAACCATACCCAGTTACTTCCTGAGCACTGCACTTCAGTGTATTCTGGTTCCCTGTATTGATAACTGACTTTCTAATCCAAATGCAAAGAGATTTCCATTAAATAGTACACAGTTGCTCTCTGAATGTACAGTACATTCATTTGATCAAAGTTGATACTATGCATATGTCTCTAACCTCAGAGAAAAAAGAATATTTTTTTTAATTAAAAATAATAAAAAAAAAGGAGAAGCTATGTGAACTTTTATGATGGAAAAGTTTTTTATGAACCATATTTCGTCTTCAGCCATTGGATGGAACAGAAGGCAGAAGGCTGAATTTGGTTGAGGATGGGTCCCTGATGACTGGAGATTCAGGAGGCTCTGACCGGGGCTTATACAGGTATACAGCCCCTGATGTGGACTAGTACTGACTGTCAATGAATTGTCATTGATCTGATTATATGTTTATGAATTAATCACGTTTTATATTGAAATCCAAATATGTCAATTTTATCTTTAATGCTAATTTAAGGTATGTTTTCTTCATTATTCTTATCATAAGGTTATTATCCAATTTTATTTAGCTTGAATAAACTAAGCAGATAAGAGATGAGTCTGCTTGAAAGAGCATGAAATTAAGGAACAAAATAGTGAGAAAGGGAGTGTTGTAACACTTGTTTTACAAGAGGCAGCACAGAGAAATTAAACAATCTCAGCCAAGGCTGAATGAAGAATTTAGTAGGATGATCATGCAACAAGCAAAACCCTCTTCTAGTTTGTTTTCCTCCTATTTCCTTCACCAACCCAATTTACATTATTTAACCTCACTGCTGGACAAGAGGAAATAGAAAGTTACTAGATGCATATAGGTTCATTGTCAGTGCTGGACATTCTTCTACCTGTCATGTTAGGCATAATCAGGACTTTTTTCAAGCACCAGCAAGTGCCATTATAGAAGGTAAGCACAATGTGAAGATGGTTTTGGGAATCCAATTACTAAAAGTTAAGCCAAAGCCATCATTCTGCATTTGTTACTGTACAATGAATCTCGTGGACTTTCCTGTGCTGTTTTGCAATTTGTTAGCTACAGCATAATACCTAAGGATCAAACTCAGGTAATATTTGAAAACACGTGAACAAATAAGAATCATAATTTAATTAATAGAAATTATTACTTTATGACAATATGTATAAATGTTTTACTTTTCCATGCTTCATTGACAATGATGTTCAAAATACACAAAAGCTTGTCACATCAGTGAGGCATTATTTTAAATAAATGTAGTTTCCTAATAGATTTTGTTGCTAAGCAAAGCAAACTGAAACTAAGATTACACAACTACAATCTGACAAAGGGAGAGAAAACATTACAGGCAGTCACTTCTTGCATTACTTTAGGCAATCTATTGTCAGAACAAGTAGGTAAGATAGGATGATAGGTGATACATATGTTGCAGGGCCTTATCTCAGGCTCGCTTATCTCATCTACACTCTTGCACTCTATTTCAACCATTCATTTAGATGTGTCTCTGTCACAACATAGAGAGTTCCCTGACTCTTAAAGCTGTTTTCTTTTTGTCCTGCAACCTGCCAAAGGAACTTTGGCTAGCGCTTACTGTTGAATGTTGTCTTTCTCCAAATAATGTTTGGGGCCAAACTAGCCGTTTCTGCTTGGTAAAGGAGAGGTCTGCAAAATCTTGGATTGAGCTGGACAGTGCAAAAGCAAATCTCCATCCTGCTTAAGATAGTCATTCGTCAGATAATAAAATACTTTACTCATATCTCCTTTGTTCATTGGTATTTCTGTGGAAAACATATTTATTCACCATTTCCAGTGACAAATTTATTGATTGTCACATGGGAAGTTTTGTCTCTCATACTAATAATATTCTCATTAACAGTTTTGTCATGTAAGTTCCTTCTTCCTGTGTGGATTGCTCCTAGAGTTAATGACACAGTTGACAGCAAGCACAATTATTTATACAGTTCTAATTTGCCATTTTGTTGGAAGACAAACAGACAAAAATAAATTGCACCATCTCTAGGTACTAATGAGTTGCATAACTCTTTCCTATCATCTGAATACAGCAAAGATCCGTTATATAAACTCAAACAAAACCGGTGAATGTCCCTTTATTACTGCCTTTGGAAAATACTGAACATGGGAGCAGATATTTAGGAATAAAATTGCTGGGAAAGTGAGACTTCAGAATAAGGCTCAATAGGTTCATTTGGTGGGTGTCAGTACCCTGCTTCTGTTGTAGAATAGCGTAACACTTCTATGTAACATCGATGAGGAACAAGAATTTACTTTTGCAAAATCATAAAACAGTTGAGGTTAGAAAGGAGCACTGGAGATTTTTCTAGTCCAAACCTCTGCTTATAGCTGGACAGCAGTTGGGATTTAGATACTTCCACAGATGGCGACGCCACAACTTCTCTGGCAAGCTGCTCCTGCAACCTGTCTCAGTAAAAAAGCCTTTTTCTTTTGTTCAGGTGGTTTCCTATGTTTAATCTTCTACTAATTCCCTTTTGTTCCACCACAGGGCACCACAGAGGAGAGTGTGGCTCCATCTTCTCCACTCCATCCTGTTAGTATTTATACACATTGACAAATGTCCCTGAGCCTTCTCTTCTCCAGGCTGAGCAGTCCCAGCTCTCTCAGCCACTCCTCACATAACAGGTGCTCCAGAACCTTAATCATCCTTGCTGGACTCAATTCAGTACATCCATGTCTTTCTTGGACTGGGGAGCCCGGAACTGGACACTACTCCAGATCTGGCCACATTAGTTCTAAGCAGAAGGGAGGATCAAGTTCTCTGACTGGCCAGCAACAGTCTTCCCAATGCAGCCCAGGATACCGTCAATCTTCTTTACCATGAAGGCACAGTGTTTGCTCAGGTTCGACTTGGTGTCCACCAGGATCCCCCAGAGTCTTTTCTATAATGCTGCTTTCCAGCCATTTGGCCCCTAGTCTGGACTGGTGGTTATTCCTGCACAGGTGCAGGACATTGCAGTCCACTTTGTTGAGCTTCATGAAGTTCTTGGTGGATTGTTGGATCATTTCTCCAGCCAGATGAGGTCCCTCTGGATGGTGGCATGGCTGTCTGGTCTGTAGACCACACCTCCCTGTTTTGTATCATTTGCAAATTGCTGAGGGCACGCTCTGTCCTATCATCCAGGTCATTAATGAAGAGGTTAAACTGTATTGAAGCCAGTTCTGACTCCTGGGGTGGACAACCAGTGACTGACCTCCAGCTGGACTTCCTGCCTTTGACCATAATATTTTGAGCCCAGCAGTTCAGCTAGTATCAAGTCGACATGACTGCCCACTTATCTATCTGGTCCATATTTTACCAGTCTGTCATTCAGGATGTTGTGGTAGGCGGTGTTGAAAGCCTTGATAAAGTCAAGATACACAACATCAACTTGTCTACCCTCACCCACCAAACTAGTGATTTGACTGTAGAAGGCTGTCAGGCTGGTCAGCCATGATATTTCAATTATCCATGCAGAATACTCCTAATCACGTTCTTGTCAATATGTCTAAACAGAGTTTCCAGGATTATTCTCTACATCACCTTCCTAGGGGTCAAGGTAAGGCTGACTGGCTTGTAGTTCACTGTGTCCTCCTTCTTGCCCTTCTTGAAGATAGAAGTGACATTAGCTTTTTTCCAGTCCTCAGGAATCTCTTTTGATCATCATGAGCTTTCAAAAATAATCATGTGGCCTCACAAAGACATCAGGAAGATCATTCAGAACTTGTGGGTACATCCCATGGACCTGTGTGTGTTTGGTTTGTTTAAATGTTTCCTAGTATGATCCTCTTCCATTTCATTCTTCCAGATTGTCTCACTGGTGTCTTACACCTGGGATTTCTTAAACCTCTGGAACCAGCTGTCCTGGACCTCTCTTTGCTGCAGAGCTGTATCCCATGGGAGTCTTTCAAACAGGACCCCGAGCAGGCCAAAGTCTTTTCTTCAGAAGTCCAAGGCTGCGATTCTACTGTTTATCTTGTTCCCTCCTTTCAGTACCTTGAATGCCACCTTTTCATTGTTAGTGCTGCCAAGGCTGCTCCAAAACTTTACATCCCTGAACAGTCCTTCCCTGTTTTTAAGCGTGTGATTCAACAGAGTGTTTAACCTTGTCAGGCCCTCAGCTATCCCATCACACCTCTCTTGTCCCAGTGAGACTGTATCTGTGTGGTGGTGGAAGTGCCAATTGGAAAATTATTACAGGCATCAGCAGCTCGTTGAATATAGCAAGACATTTTTATGGTGGTAACTAGAAACTGGTAGGGTTGGAAGGGTAAGAGTGTAGAGTGCTCCCAGGTGAAAGAGCTCAAATATGAAAGGGTAGTAGTACAGAAATAATTCAGGGTTTTAATCTGGCCTTTTTGCACCTTCAGAAGCGTGCTGAGTGTCAGCTGCCAGCCTGTCCTTTCCATTCACCTTGGTAACATAATATTCCCTAGGGACTATGTAAATTAGTGTGTGAATGAAAGATGGATAGTTCTATTGGAGATCACTTTCTCCCTAAATACCTAAAAGTTTCAGGAAGCTATGTTTTTAAATTCAGTTAAGCTGCAAAACGACACTTACAAACCACTTTAAAAAATGACTGCAGGTTTCTAAGTAGCCTTTTATAACTAATTCCAAAAGATTTTATTTACTTATGTCTACCTGAGCTATGTAAATGCACCACCCTCACCCATTCAACAGTGTGGGTTATGAGCACCCCCTCTACCCTCTTTCCAGGAGTTTGCCCACCGTTCCAGTCACGCATATGGTGCTCCAGTTTCACATGTACCTGACTGGCGACCTGCGGTCCCCTAACTTAGTCAAACCAAGCGCCGAGTTTTGCTTTCCCCCTCCCAGGTTTGCTCCAACTTCGATGCAAATATTTGTACTTCCTTCATGCCTCTTTTCAGGCTGACTCTGTTTTAAAAATTTCTTTCCCTGGTTACTGCTTAATCCTGCTGATAATTATCTTCCTCTCCAGCATTACCAGTGTTGATGAACGCCGCCTGGACAGTTTTAGATGTCCCATTTGTGCACACTGCTACACTGACACTCCCCTGTTCCCTGCAGCTGCTGTCAAACTATTTTGCCAAGGGTGGGGTTTGTGAAGAACTCCACAAATCAGAAATTATTAAATACACTTCTTACCAGTATATTTAAGTACCGCTTTTTCACTGTGACCTTTTCATCCATTACTTTACCACTTTAATGCATGAACTGTGTAATTAACTGCCAACACTTGGTACCATAATGGTAATGCATAAAGTGCATACAAGATAAATTGAATTTTCTGGCTTGTCTTGAAGCCAACTAAAGATGCAGGTGGAAAGAAAATGGTGTTTCATACCTCCGTCTTTTGAAACAAACCTGTATAGATATTGTGCAAGAATATCTTGAGGTAATAGGAGTGTGCTTATACAGTTATGCTTGATATTTTTGTTAGTGATCTTGGCATAAAAGGCAGAGAAATTCTGATTACAAAATTAACAAGTGTGATCAATATAAGCTGGATAGGAAGAGTGTATAGGACAGCCTTCAGTTATGTGGATGGGGTGAAAGACAGGGTTATGAAATCTCACTTAAATTAATTCAGGAGGACTGTTCAGGACACGCACCAGGATGCTTGCTGGGGCCACGCAGCTTTTTTCTCCATGCAGCTAAATAATTTTCATGGAGCATGGCAAAATATAAGGGTGTTATATTGAGTATCTTTGGCAGCACATTTAGAGAAACCCATGTAGCCTGTTTTATACTCTACTGCAGTATATAAAGGTAGTTTCAGAGACTAGTAATAAGAACTGCAAAGGAAACTTGTTTTGAGAATGACTAATGAGAAAAAGTAAAAATTTGTGCATTTTCTGCATTGTGAGAGTATGAATTGACACTGTTGCTGCTAGGAGAAAAGCAAATACTGTGTTAAAAGGGGTCACAGATGACATTTCAACATCAGACTGGGAGATATGAGAATCATTGTACCAGATAAGACCTACTTCAATTGTACTACCTACAGAGTTGGTCAACCACATTTTGAGACTGATTTATTTGAACAAATAAAGTGAACATTTCATTTTGANTTTCATTGCAAAACAAAACCACAGAGAAGAACAGAAAGGAAACCAGATAAACAAGAGAAAGATGATCCAGGGTGAAACGGAAAAAAGTATCTTAAACATCAACACTGTCACAAAAACAGTGATTATAAACTGACTTTGAATAACTCCCAACCATTAGAACAGCCAGTTTCCAAAACAACTCCCATTGCTACTCAGTGTGTATTTCCTAAAGAATCAGTATGGGTGGGTGTACTGGTTTGTGCTGCGATAGAGTTATTTTTCTTCATAGTAGCTTGTATGGGGCTGTGTTTTTGATTTGTGATAGTAACAGTGTTGATACCACACAGATGTTCTAGTTATTGCTGAGCAGTGCTGACACAGTGCCAAATCCTTTTTTGCTTCTCACCCTGCCCCGCCAGTGAGGCGGCTGGGGGTGCACAAGAAGTTGGGTCTGAGGGGACACAGCCAGGACAGCTGACCCCAACTGACCAAAGGGATATTCCATACCGTCAGACATCATGCTCAGCAATAAAACCTGGGGCAAGAAGAAGGACGTGGGGGACATCAGGAAGGATGGTGTTTGTCTTCTGAAGTAATCGTTATGCATGGTGGAGCTCTGCTTTCCTGGAGGTGGCTGAACACCTGCCTGCCAGTGGGAAGTAGTGAATGAATGCCTTATTTTGCTTTACCCGCATGCACAACTTTTGCTTTACCTATTAAACTGTTTTTATCTTATCCCATGAGTTTTCTCACTTCTACTCTTCTGATTCTGTCCCTCATCCCACTTTTGGGGAGTGAGCAAGTGAGTGGCTGCATGGGGCTGAGCTGCCTTCTGAGGTTAAACCACAACAGTGGGGGAAGGAAATATTATTTAATAATATTACTTAATATTGCTTTATTTGTTATGTGAAAAAAACAGTTAAAAACTCTGAGAAGAGAAAACTGTCCTCTATCATAGCAAACATAATTAATTAATTAATTAAACAAAATATTGATGATTCCTGTCTTGTTTTCTGTTTAAACTTGGAATATTACAAAGACCAAAATAATAGCAACAGAAACACGTTTAAAGATTTGAAAGAGAAGAATACTACAAAAGACACCAAAAGCATATCTAATCTTCTGCTTCGAATTTTACTAAATCTATTATTGGACTACTTAGCATTTCATAAGTTAAAGCCTTGATTTGAAGGTGTTGTGGTATAGTAATTAATATTATTATTTTAATTTTCTTATTCTTTGTATGGTCATTCATCATTTTCACCAACTGTAATAACTGCTTCTGGCTGGAGAGTTTTTAGCAGATACCATCTTGGATTTAAACATCTCTGACCCTCATGCAATACCATGACATTTTAAGTTGTTATTTTAATTGTTCTGTTTAATAGTTGTTATGGTTAATTTTTTGACACAAAAATTATTCTTCATCCCAAGTTGTCTAACCTTGTATTTCCATCCTAATAAACTGTATCTAAATTTTGAGCTTCTTTGCCTGGATTTAAGGTAACTATAGCACACGTATCACTGGTATAATTAGAATCTGAAGTATAATTTCTCAGCTTTAAAACAGTATGATAGAAATCACCATCTTCTTGTCCTTCAACTTGCTTTATGCTTTCCTTTTTACTTGTTATGTGTTGTGATTTGAATTTTCTTAAGCTGTATCGTTAATCAACCAACTGGTGTGCAAAAAGCAGCTTTTATTTCCTTCTAACACAGATTGCATTTTTTGGGATATTATGGGTTTTTTTGTCATTTTAGCAGATGCTTCATCTCTGGGTCCATGGTACCTGTCTATTTTGCTTCAGTAAATGAAGTAAAAACTAAAAAAACCCCACTGTAGATTGGCTGAGAAGTGAATGAATAAAGAAGGAAAAGATTTTGCCCTGAAACATACATATCAGTGTGTGAGGCAAATACACTGGCTTTTATGACATTGAATAATTAATAATGCAAATCAGACTTTATTCCTTTTATGCATCTTTACAGAGAATGGCAAGGAGCATATTTCCATGGCTGATTTTAGTCAGACTACAAATCTTTATTGATGTGATAAATATAAAAATTATGTTAATTCTTCACTAGAATAGCAAGTGGAAATGCTTTTTTATCAAGTGATGTTATAAATGTTTTCAGTCAGAGATGTACTTTTAAACTGGTAAAGGTTTGAGAAAGGCAAGTTATCACCAGGTTATTAATGCCAAACAGTCTCTAATTTAAAGGTCGTTACAATCTCCAGTATTTTCCTAGTTAAAGCATGGTTTCCCAAGAATACTAGCTAGCTAATAACATGCCAATGGTTAATTGATTTGCATTTTAGTCTCTGTTTTTCCCTGTCTATAGTCAGTATAGGATTTTGCACACATTTTATGTAGTTCAAATTAATTCTGTATAACATCTACTGCCATACCACCCACTGAAAGGATTACTGCTTAGGATCTTAGAGAAAAGTTTCATCACACTTGATGATATATTGTCATTACTGAGCTGCTCTGGCACAAAATTAGTGTCTTTTGTGTGTGATACCATAATTAACAGTAATTCAATTTATAGGATAACTCTCATAGGGGAAGAATTATAAATAGTTATTAGTCTCTAGGGAGTTAAGTCTTTACAGGCTGTCTGAATGTTTCTGTAGTGAGTGTTTTTTTCAGACATACGAAAGAAGTGCCATTAAAATATATAAATCCAAACCTGCAGCCATTAACTGTGTAAAGATTTTACTACAGATTCTTAAGGCAATAAAACATGGTTGCTAGATGGTGTCCAGTGCACATTGGCAGAGAAAGAACGAACATGAAAGTAAAGTGAGTAGGTACATCAATAGCCTGGGTTTACAATGTTGTGCAAGATTTCTCCGCTGTTCGTGAAATTAAATACCAGGAAATACAGGTTAAAATTATTAAATTTTTAAAAGTATTTCAATGGTACTGAGGCATGAAAATCTGCATTTTAGGAATAACCATTACTCTGATAAGCAAAAATCATTAAAAAGAAAAAACAATAGAAACCTAAAGTAATTTTAAAAAAATCACATTCAAGTATTCTAGAATCATTTTCATTAAAGTGGTTTATTTGTGAAGGCATGTTTATCAGACAGGCACTGAAGTACCGTGGCTACGTGTACATGCAGTCAGTAAATATAATTTAGATTTGTTAGGATGAGTCTTTCAAGACGCACTGAAGACAGCAACAATTTGTATACACCACAAGTTTTCAGATAAATGATTTGGTGAAATCCTTAAAAAAAATCTGTTTGAATAATTTTTGTTCACAGATGGCAGAATCATTCATTGCCCATATCCTCTGAAAATAATTTTGCTAATATGGACTTCTTAAAAGCTGTCAGCTGAAAGAAGTTCTCAGTTTTATACCTTCTTTGACAACACATTGCAGTGTTTTGAACTGAACATAGTCTAAATTGCCTCGAGTTTTGAAAGTTCTTTTTCCTATGATTAAATTCGCATTAGTTATATTTTTAAGTTTCTGATTTAGTGAATACAAGACATAATTACACATTTCTTTATCAGCCCACATAGCCTCAAATAAGCATCCATTGCATGGAGACAAAATGGAAAAAGAAAGAAACCAAATCAGTAGTAAATTTAAATGTTGATGTATAATACTCATGACAGGGAACAAGTTTAACAGTGTAGATTCCGTTTCAGTCATGCTTTTCCCACTTCTGAGAATTATAGACAATATTTTAAGTTTTCAGCACTATGAATCATGATGGCTTCATTATGTCCTGCACCAGTAAGACTGGAGAAGAAGGTTTACAGTTCTTTTGCTTTTAATTAATGATTATGTACACAAACATGTATACTTATCTCCGTACATATTTACTTATTAACACTAGCATTTAGATGATCGTATGTGTTATTTTGAATGAGGTAATTTATACTTCCTTGATTGCCAGGGATAAAGGAAGCTTGTAGCTACCAGGACAAAGCAGGCTGTAAGGAAAAGGAATGGTCTCCTTCCTATCTCCTGTTTTGTACTACAGTTATTTATTCCTTGTTCATTCTGTTTATTTGTCTTGCAGTCCTTAAAAAACACCTTATTACAGTATGAGCTTTTTTTATAATACAGCAAGCTTGATCTACTGCAAAAGCGAAAAATATTTTCAAAGCTTCCACTCTGCAAATTGTTAATCCCAGCTGTAGCCAACCATGACGCCTTTACCCTTCTACTTCCCCATTTATTATTCTGGGACTTTCTTTTTGGGAAAGCAGGATCAGCCATTGGCCCTTAGACAAACAGAGAGTCTTCTTTACATTTGATGAGGCCTGGCTTTTGTCTTTTGGTTTTTGGCAGCTGGACACCTATAGATGTCCTCCATATTATTTGCTCTCGCCATCATGCATCCAAGTCTTGGCTTCAATGTGTTTTTTTCCTTGAATTTTGGACAAGCTAATGAAGGGAATAGATTATATTTTTAAAGTTGCAGAGAAGTAACATTTTTGTGTTCATGACTCATGTAAATATGGGGTTCCTGTATCCTGACAAGCAGCCAGAACTCTTTTGTCTTAGTAACGCAGCAATAAAGCATCCACTCCAACAGGTCCATGTCTTTCCTGTGCTGTGGGCTCCAGAGCTGGATGCAGTAATCCAGGTGGGGTCTCACTAGAGCAGAGTAAAGGGGCAGAATCACCTCCCTCATCCTGCTGGCCATGCTGCTCTTGATGCAGCCCAGGATATGGTTGGCTTTCCGGGCTGCAAGTACACATTGCCGGCTCACGTTGAGCTTCTCATCCACCATTACCCCCAAGTCCTTCTCCTGAGGGCTGCTCTCAAGCCACTCTCCGCCCAGCCTGTACTTGTGAGTGGGATTGCCCCAACCCATGTGCAGGACCTTGCACTTGGCCTTGTTGAACTTTATGCGGTTCGTGCAGGCCCACCTCTCCAGCCTGTCAAGGTCCCTCTGAATGGCATCCTTTCCCTCCAGCGTGTCAACCACACCACACAGCTTGGTGTTGTTGGCAAAGTTGCTGCGGGTGCACTCAGTCCCACTGCCCATGTTGCCGACAAAGACATTAAACAACACCGTCCCCAGAACCGACCCCTGAGGCACACCACTCATCACTGGTTTCCACCTGGATATCGAGCCATTGACTGCAACTCTTTCAGTGCGTCCATCGAGCCAGTTCCTTATCCAACAAGTGCTCCATCTGTCAAATCCACGTGCTTCCGATTTAGAGACAAGGACATCATGCAGGACAGTGTTGAATGCTTTGCACAGCTCCAGGTAGACGATGTCAGTTGCCCGTCCTTTGTCCACCAATGCTGTAACCCCATCATAGAATGATACCAAGTTGGTCAGGCACGACTTGCCCTTGGTGAAGCCAAGTTGGCTGTCCCCAATCACCTCCTTGTTATCCATGTGCCTTAGCGTGGTTTCAAGGAGGATCTGATCCATCATTTTAACAGGTGCAGAGGTGAGACTGACTGGCCTGTAGTTCCCTGGGTCTTCCTTTTTTCTCTTTTTAAAAATGGGGATGAGGTTGCCCCTTCTCCAGTCGGTCAGGACCTCCCCAGACCGCCACGACCTCTCAAATATGGTGGAGAGTAGTTTGGCAACTTCATCTGCCAGTTCCCTCAGGACCTGCGGATGCATCTTGTCAGGCCCTGTGGACTTGTGCACCTTCAGGTTCCTTAAGCAGTCTCGAACCTGGTCTTCTCCTACAGTGGGCGGTTCTTCATTCTCCCAGTCCCTGGCTTTGCCTTCTGCAACTTGGGCGGAGTGGTTAGAGCACTTGCTGTTGAAGACTGAGGCAAAAAAGTTGTTAGGCACCTCAGCTTTCTCTGCATTCTGGGTAACCAAGTCTCCAGCTTCCTTCCGGAGAGGGCCCACTTTTTCCCTAGTCTTCCTTCTATCACTGACTTACCTATAGAAGGCTTTCTTGTTCCCTTTGACATCCCTGGCCAGATTTAAATCTGTCAGGGCTTTAGCATTCCCAAGTTGCTCCCTAGCTACTCGGACAATTTCTCTGTGTTCCTCCCAAGCTACCTGTCCTTGTTTCCATGCTCAGTAGGCCTCCTTTTTCTGCCTGAGTTTGTCCAGGAGCCCCTTGTTCATCCGTGTAGGCCTCCTGGTGTTTCTGCCTGACTTCCTCTTGGTCGGGACGCATTGCTCCTGAGATTGGAGGAGGTGATCCTTGAACACTGAACAGCTTTCTTGGGCCCCAATTCCCTCTAGGGCTTTATCCCATGGTATTCTACCAAGCAGATCCCTGAGGAGGCCAAAGTCTGCTCTTCTGAAGTCCAGGGTAGCGAGCTTGCTCCACACCCAATACTTCATTATATATGTTTCATTAATACTTCATTATTAATACATATATACACACACACTTTTTAATTATAGTTGTTATAATACTGTTATTTGCAATATGAAGATCACTTGAAAGTAAAGCAGAGGAATTAAGACCAGACAATATTTTCATTTCAGTCCCATTTATTTTTTCCTCCTGTTCCACGTTGCCATTGGACAAGTTACAAGTTTGTGATTGCCTGGACCTAAAAAAAGTATGATCAAATTTACATAAGGTCACGTTTCTAGGCTGCATAAAATATATGCAATAAGAAAAATAAGACAAAGTATTGTATGTATAAATAAAAAAAGACAAATACTGTCACTTTCATTACATGAAACTGTTGATGAATTATTGCTTATGAATAATGTAGTTGAGACACTTAAAGAATTTGTGCATGCTTGATTTCTCATTTTATCTTCATAAATGCATAAAGACGTGCTCTATTTGCCAACAATTACCCATTTTCTGTATAAAAGTTGCTGTGCCTGGAGTTTATTCATTGAATTCCTTTGTAGAAAGACTTTGCTTACCCATTCAAATTGTCTCTTATGTTCTGTTATATCACAAAGCACCAAAGAAGAACAAAGGAACTTCTTCTTATATAAAGAACAATTTTATATAAATATATTTAAAAAATAAAAGTATCTTGACCATGCACCCCCTTACTCTGTGTCCATAGTTTGCTGCTTCTTTTTTGGTTTTCATTCTTAATTTCCCTTGAAGTGTGCTTCATTCTAAGGTATGATACTGTCACATTTATTAAAGTTTACAGTATTACTAAGGTTTACCCTAATGTTTTTTTGTTATACACCATTAATGTTTAGGAATAAAACTCAGTTTTGATTACAACACTATTATATATAATTTTTTTTTAGAGTGAATTCTTCTAAAGATGTGTTTATAAAAGCAGATCATATCAGCTTCATCATGCTTTGGCACTTTTTTCTGTTGTTGAACACAAGGATATATAACCTGTTTGTAGCCATGTAGTGAATTGCACAGTGGGCCACAATCTGCCATTGAAAGCTCTAGGAATTGCAAGGGTTCACTACCTTAGAACTAGGCTTGGCTAAATAGCAATTACATGTTATGGTAAATTGCTTGACAATTTTAGTATAAATTAGAAAATGACTCCTGGGGTTGGGGCTTACTTTCCAATAGCAAATCTAATGAACAAACAACTCAATACATTAACATTAGTTCTTTGAATCTTGTGTCTTTCCAAGGCTTTGTAGTGGAACTAATCACCGAATGATTATCTGACCAGAATTATTTGTTTAGTAAATGATTTTATATTTAATTTCTCAGATATATTTTAGCAATTAGCTAACTTTATTCTGTTGTTTCTGGTAGGATTACTTCTAAGCTCCATGCAATTCTGAAACAAGAGATGGATTTATAATGGTATCTGATTATACTTTTATAATGCCGATTTTAATTAGCTCTATTAATAATTAGAATTGCCACCATGTTTTCAGGATGGCTGAAGAACAGTTTATTTTAATAAGGAGACCACTGAGACTCAAGAAGCTTGGATGTTCTACACAGACTCTACCTGACTGAGTATGCAAATGATCAGAGTCTTGTGCACTTCTTTCTTTCTCTTTTTTAATAATGACTCATTCTTGTCTGCAACACAACAAGTGGATGGAATACCCTACACAAAAGCAAATAATTTGATTATGTGATTCTACATCCAATTTTTTCTTATTGTTCTCCTTCACCACAGGTGGTGATCTCCCAAAGATGTCACCCAGCAACAAAGCCCATCAGCATTAGCAAGTGACAGCTCATTATATCACAAACATTGAAGCACGCAGCACGCAGTGCTTAAAATCTCATCACTTGCTACACAATGTGGTCTCTAAATTTAAGCTGTTCATTTTTTTCTAGGGATGAAAAGCTGATTTAACAAGCCACTGGATTGAATGGCCTTTCAATTTCTTCTTTATTGGACTGGATCTTTTTAGACATTAAGAGCTAATTATAAATGCAAGACATTTTGAACCTGACATTAACAAGAGTAATAAAAAACTCCATAAGGTGTGTGCTAAGTTTTTCTTTAATAAATATTTTTCAATATAAAATGTTGTAGAAGTGCTGAAAGTAAAACAACATATTAAACAGTTTTGAGAAAGAGGCCTTTTATATATAAACAGAATATTAAATACAGAATGATCTATGAGTATAGTTTATCATGTTTATTTTTCAGTCCTTTAACATGCTCTAAGAAGCTGATTTCCACACAAAGGCTGCTGAGATATGTTGCCAACTGGAACCTTACACATTGCTCATGGGGCCCAGCAGGAACACAACCAGTATGAGCTGACCTACCAGAATCCTGGGAAGTTGAATGTGATCTCACAGCTGAATGTGCAACCCAAAGCTAACAGAGGACCTTCTTATCCTTTAGACTGATTTAAAAATTATTAATACATTACTTCATTGCGTTTTATTTAGTACCCTGGATTTATATTTTTATATATATTTTCATATAAATATTTATACGGAGAGCTGTATTGTAGAGGAGAGAGGAGAGAGACTTTACATAGAACAAAGTATCAGGAAGGTACTCAAAATCCTCAAGCACATAAAACATCTGTAGATTAGGATTTCTTTTAAACCTATATCCTTTTCTAAATCTGTTTGCTTCTATTGCAGACATAAACTCTTGCTCTCTCTTGGTTACTGATCAAGTCCCATGCCCAAGCACCAAGAGAGGCAGTGCATAACATTTGACTAAGGACCATGTTTTAGTGTAAGGAAGGAGTCTGACATTCAAGAATTGGGGGCAGCTTGACCATTGGCTTCCTCAGGCAGGTAAGCGTGGGTCATGATAAAAATTATCTAATAGAATTTGTTTGGAAAATCACCCTTTTTTGTAGAAACTTACAATACTTTAGACTGGAAGGAATCTCCAGATGTCATCTCTTCCAGTCCACAGCCCAAAGCAAGGCCTTCTAGGTCCTGAGCTGATTTTGTTTCAGATTCTTCCAGTTTACAATGGTTACTGTTATGGCACATTGGGTTTTCATGTTGGTGGATAAACTTGTCCTTTGGTATAAATTATACTTTTAAACTTGTGAATGTGTCAGAGATAATTGAGATAGTCAGTATCTCAAATAAATATTGTACATACGTACACATTTCTCACATTTTCTCTTGATATATTTCCACAAAACTATGTTTACCGTGACAGCACATGGTCATTTTTACAACCACTCGTAATAGGAACAATCACATGGATACACCAAAATCTATAAATCTGGTTTCCAGCTACCATGAAACATTTACAGTATGGTTATTGTATAAGATATTTGTGCAGAAGAACTTTGGGCTTACTTATTCAGGACTATGGTAATTTTCATACTTAAACCAAGTGGGAGACATTCTGCTAAAAGAATAAAGGTTTTAATCCATTTAATGCACTGATATAATTTTTATTCTCATTTCTTCTGAGATGAAAGCAGACTCTCACAAGTCTCTGAAAAGGAATAAATATCATGGAATATGAATAGTTTAAACTATAGGAATTTTGGGAGAGAGGAAATGATCAGGTTTCTAACAGTAACAGAGTAAGAAGTGCGAGTTTATATGCTTAAAGGAAAAATTTGACTTGAAAATTGAAATAAAGTTTCTTTCAGATATTGAGGCAATCAACCATCCTTCTTGACAGATATAACAAATGCAATAAGTGAATCTAAATTAAATTTACAGAAAATAATCCAAAATTTTCTTTGCTTCAATAGTTGCAGATATTCCCTGTCTTATGTAATTTACATCATGCTTTTATGAGAGTCTAATTTTTGTTTCGTCATCTTGAAGAGTCTCCAACAACTGAATACCACTGTCAACTCTCAATTATTCCCCAAAATTTACTATGAACCATTGTCTGATTTTGAGGAGGCAGGGCTCAGATGACAGTAAATGGAATAGATATTGTGATGGTAATTTGTCTGGAAAGACACCCGCATAAACTCTGTTATTGCACTTTCCTCTTTCTTATTTCAATGTGGCTTGGTCATTTGGTCACTTCAACAACTTCCCTAGGCTGGTCTAAATTTTCCTGACACAACTTTTGAAATCAACACTGCTGTTACAACTTACATTAGCTCATGAGCTGCACTGGATTATTCAGTTTGGTCCTTAGCAAAGGTGATCAGTATTTAGACATGGGTGCCTGGATGTGCTAAGAGAGGACATTCACATAAAGAATGCTGCATTTTTTTCTTGAATTCTGCATCCTTGCTTGTATTTATTGATCACAATAAACTCAAGTGACAAGACTTCACTTGCTTAGAATTTGGAAAGAACACAAGTATTCCTTGGGGAGCACATGGACTATCATTGCTTACAGGTGAGCAACCAGGATTGGAATTATAATGTGCACATAAAGCATACGGATTATCTTATCAGTGAGAATGGAGATGAATGATACATATTGCTTTACTTTGTTTGCTGATAAAGACAGTCTAGCCCTTTTCTTTCCCCACTTCCGTTAAAAAAAAATCTGGGAAACCCTTGCAAACGATGTTTTGTTCAACACAGGATTTGAACTCGTATAACATTGAATTTTATTCTGAAATATCTGTTATGAAAGGATAGAAAGAATTTGGTAAAACGTAATTTATTTTTTTCTGGTGTTATATGGGGGCTGGCATTTGGGTTATGAGAAGTAGCAAGTTCCTTTGTAAACTCAGGGCAAACTTACTGTCACTGATGGGAACATATGAGTATATTTCTATGTTGCAAGTTTATACCTTAGTTATAATTAAATATGTGCCCGTCTCTTGTTAGTATATATTATGATATTAAGTACTAGGGAGAGTATAACGTAATTCTGGGAAAATATTAATCCTGTGAACACTTTCATGTTCTATTTGATAATCAAGTTTGTCAAGGAATTACAGTTTTGTCCCCTACAGAAATTATTCTCTTGTTGTCAGTTAACAAGCTGTTCTACTAATACAGTGTTAAATATCTTACTAAGGCTTGTTTTTATACTCTTTTGTTGAGAGTAGATTTATTTCTAGATTTGAAAGTCTGCTAAGGAAGGGTAAAGTTTCAAAACCTCTTTTTTATCACTTCTGATAAAGTCATGTGAATAGGGCTTGTGTACCTGAACTAAACAGAGTTTTAAGCTTAGTAACACTGATACTGAAATCACAGTGCCTGCAAAAGAAGGTACAGGCATAGGCTTTGACTCTGTCTCCTAGCTTGATCATTCTTCCACAAACATGAGAGAGATTTTCAAGTGTTTATATGAAAGTGAATTTAGGGTTAGTGAGAATTTGCTTGCTTATGGAGCTCAATACTCCAGTTTAAATTTTCATTAGGCTTTACTGACTATAATCCTGGTGTTAATATAAAAAGGGTAAAATAAATAGAAGAATCAAGAACGGAATCAACTGATTCAGTTGCTACAAAATTAGTTATTAGTTGTCAGAAAATTCAACCGCTGGGAAGTTTACAGCTTAGTATAGTTAGTAGTACTAACAAGTAGTAATAATGTGCAAGGAGGTTTTCATTTCACTTTAGATTCATAAACTATTTTTATCTTAAAATAACTGTCTAGGTTCAATCATCAACAGTTGATTGAGTAAGATATGGTAATTTTCCCCCTTATCATAGAAGATGCTTGCCTTTCTTTGTTCACCAGAGATGGAATTAAAATAGCTATTTTTGTCTGTGCGGCCAATGCTTTTGATGGCTAATGTCATATAAAAGGAGTTTGCAGCTGTCTTCAGATCCTTGTATTCTTATACCAGAAAGCCAAGCATGTACTGCTTTGCAACTAAACATCTTTTGAAGTCAATGTCAAATTGTTAACACAGTCACTTAGTAGAACTCCTGTAGGCCTAGAACCAAGTTATGACACGTTTCTAGTGAAGTTGAAATAATTGTTCATTTCTATCAAAAAATCCAGAGATCTCGATACATAAATTTGTAGAATAACTCTTATCTATAATTTTCAGTGATTGTGTGCTAGGAAAACCTTTGAAAAACAAAATTTAACATCCAAGACAAGATCAAGAGTTGTTTTAAACTTAAAGTCACTTTATAAGCAGACAAACCATTTACTTCTTAAAAGTCACAAAGTGATGAAAGAGACAGATGCAGTACAGACCAATGGGTATCATGTGATGAAAAAATATCACTGGAGTTGATTACTGTAGGACAAAAGGGGTTGTTATTGACATTTGTACCACAATTATCACATCAATCCCTTTCTGAGTCAATAAAAAAGTCTTAGTATACTGTATATCCAACAGTATGTACTGTACCTTCTTTCCTCATGTGAATGAGTTTTGTATTTTACAACACAGACTTCATGAAAAGCATTTTTTAAATTTTGTTTTCATACTTTATATAATATATATATATATATATATCTTTTTTGTTCCATTCAGAAGTCACTGCTGTAATAACATTCAAAACATGAGGCTATTTTAATGGACACTTTTATGAACATGCTTTAATAATCTCACCATATGTGCTGATGTCTCCATTCATTTCTATAGATCATGTCTTAACAATAAGTAAATGGCTAAAGGAACTAATGACAAATTGGAACATGCTGCTGATGGCTGTGCTTTGCATAGCGTTGTACCCATGGTTTGCTCTCGGACTTCTTCAGACCTACGTTACATGAGGCTTAATAATGAGTTTCCAAGATCTACAGACATGTGTGAGGAAGGTATTTTCACGTTTGTCAGATGTATGTATAATTCAATATAGGCTGCCTGGATTTCCATGAGAAATTCAACAAGGTTCCCCCCTCAAAGTTTCTCAGGGAAACTAGTTAAATAGGTAAAAAGAAACACTTTCACATGAATTTAAAAAAAAAAAAGGAAAGAAAGAAAAAAAGAAAGGAAAGAACAGAGAATTAAAATATTTTTTCTGCATTCACACTGGAAAATGTCACCAGAAGAGTGGCATTTGTGCTGTTTAACCTATACATAAATGATCTGTAAAAGGGTGATTAGTAAAGTGACAAAGTTTGTTGAAGACATTAAGTTATTCAGAACAATGAAGAGAGCAGTGAAGAATTTCAGAAAGCTGAGTGCTTTCTGTAAGGTGGTTGAATTTGGAATGGCTCCTGCGTAAGCTGTATCTAAATGATCTAGACTGTAGTTAAGCTGTAGGACTTCTTGCAGTAGGATAAAAAGGTGCTCAAGATTTTATAGGCATCACTATGCAGTTGGATTTCTTTATGGTAGAGAAATCAAATAAGGATATGGAGTATAAATCTTTGTGTCAGGAAGCCTCTGAGCTGCAAATTATAGGATCTTGTGATCGTATTCTGGGGTAGTAACCCTTTACATTTCCTTTGTTCCAGACAAGATCTATTACCCATCGTTGGAAAGAAAGCACTGGGTGGAATGTGTCTTCAGTTTGATTCATACAGAGATTCTTTTTTTTTTTTTGGATATAAGAGAGACGAGGATATCACAGGTCCACTCAGGTTTTTAGATATTTTTGTAGTCTTTATACCTGCATTTTTTGTAATGCTCATGAATGAACTCGATATGTTCTATATATCATCTTCTCAAAAAAAACCCGAAAAAAGCTTTTATTTTTCTCACTTGATTTTACATTATACTGCACAGCTACAGTCCCTGGATATTGACAGAGAGCAAAAAAAAAAAAAACAAAAAACCGGGAGGCAGAACACATGTTTTGATAGAATTCATGTGTTTATTTTTTTATCTCTTAGCGTATTGATTGGCTCCTAAGGATTATAAAAGTATTTAAGAACTGCTTCTTTTCTGTAAACTCAGAGGTCTCATTTTCAGAAGTCATTTTCTCCGTCCCTTGAACACAGTTTCCTCAGTCTCAGCAATGCAGAGATCTGTTAGGATCAAAAGCTTCTCAGTTTATGTCTGCTCCATAACAAATGTACTGCTTTCTCAGAAAAAAAAGTCTTCCGGAGTTTTTATGGGTTTAGTGCTTTTTTCTGCAGAAAACTTGAACTGATTCCCTTAGCTGATATCAAAATTGATGTTTATTATACTGTAATGAGGTTGTAGTTCTGTATGTGAGGTTCCAGTGCTCTATTTTTTCAGAAAAATCATTAAACAGTCATAATGTTGACGACTGCCTATTGTCAATAACGAAATCTGAATTAGTTACATAAGGTTAAAAAAACTGTTACTTTACAATCCCCATGAGAATTCTTCTGGTATTTTCATACCAACTGTTTATTCTCTATCTTTCAGTAGAAGATTTTGAAGTTTCCTTGTTCTTCTCAGGAATATTCATATAGGGATTTTTTGCTTTTTTTGTTTTTATGTTTTTTTGTGTGTGTTAAATTGTGGTCTTTAGTTTCACTGCCAAAAAATGGAAAATGATGAGTATTGTACTCTTTTGTAACTTTAACATGAAAGGCTAAAGTGGTCCCATACTGTTGCTGCATGTTAGCCTGGAGGTACTGAAAATTCAGATTGTTCTTTAACCAAATGGCAGTCTTTAGCCATTCATAAAATGAAGCAAGCAAACACGTATAATAACATTTCCAAATATTTGGCAAAAGAAAACAGTTTTGTCCAAAAAACACAGTGCGAGGAAGTACAGCAACAATTTCTGAAAAAAAATAATAAATTATGTTTTGTAAACTGACTTCTGGTGATAATGAGGACGAAAATAGCAACCATGCCAATCAATGAAAACTATTCATAAGGATTGCTTTTTTTTCTATGTTAATTCTACTCCACTGAATCAAATCTTCTGTAAATAATTATAAAATTAAAAATATTTGTTTTGCAAATATTGCAGAAAAATTTCTAGTTTTAAGATCTAAAAGCATGTTTACATTTTACTGAAAAAAATGACTTCAGCTCAAACTAGCTTCAGCTGAGGTACCCAGTCCTGTAGCTCTAGCAGTGCTGAGCTTGATGGTCAAGGGCTTTTTTGAGCTTTTTGAGAGATTAAATTTGTAAGCACGATCTAAGGTGGCTTTAGTATTTCATTGGCTGTTTCTCAGCTTTCTTGGCTGCAAAATTGATGTTGAACCTGCTGTACGAACCAATGTTCAGAGATCTGTGGCTGTGGGATTGCTGTAATTCATGTCCCAGAGGTGACCATGTCAGACCCAGCTCTGCTCTGTGCGGAGAGCTCTGTGTCCCACTGTACGCTGCCATGCACCCATCACACAAGCAATCTGTGAGAAGTTAGTTGATGTAAAGGTACAAAGCTAAAGACAACACTGCGAGGTTAAGCTCGCCTTTCAAGCCTTCACAGTACATAAAACCTTCCCCTGAAATGTATAATGTCGGTCTCCCAGGTATGCTGAAAACTGCTATTCTTTTAGTGTAACATATTGGAGCCTTTTTGTGAATAATAAAACATGGAAAAAAAAATCCTCTGGTGACAGAATAAAAGAGGGAACTGGCACTGGCTTAAAAAGGCAGTTCTTTTTGATGATGTCACCTTGGTCTTGTCCTAGGAACAGAGCATACTGGTAATAAAATTCTTTTAATAAACATTTAAATCTGTCTCTCTGTAAACACTGATGCTTACGGATTTCTGTATTTAACATTTACATATTCTGTGTTGACCTTTGTTTAAAATCTACTGTGAGTTCTGCCTACTTGAGCTTATATTTTTTTTTTGCTATGGATGATAACCACCCCTGAGTCTCAAATTTTGTTTGAAGAATGGGTGTGAAAAGAGAAATTTCTAGTATTTATTTTCTTTTCTAACTTTCCTGGAAAATGTAGTATGCCTTTTCACACATTTTTGCAAATGGTGCTGGTAACTTCCGTAGTGTCTGTAGATGCATAATGTAGTATATTTTGAAGATTATATGTGGTTGTCTGCAATACTGTCATAATAATATCATATTTAAAACAGATGACATCAGACATAATGCAGGTAATACATTAAATGGCATTTTAAGAAAATTGACAATAAAAAAATGCTAAAGATTTGTTGTTACTGGAAGATCTTATTCTGTGTTATTGATTTTGACTTTATTGTTCTGCACTTACTATTAAAGGAATAGTTTCCAACTGTGTTTAAAAGCTCCAGGTTAACTTTTGTCAAAATTAAATAACAAATGTATTCCCTGAAAAAAAATCCGTATTTTCCTTGAATTTGTTCAATATTATTTTTTCAATTTATTTTAAAAGGGTCAAAGGAGGTAGAATAATTTTTTTGTGAGTTGACATAATATCATCTATTAGTCCAAGGATCCGGAAATTTCCAGACAGGGTGGATACTAGCATAATAGTAATAATTGTGTGTAAACTTTTTTTGTGGGTAGATTGCCTGTAATTTCTTCATAGCATTTTGTAGACATTAGCCATTTCTGGATCAACAGTAAGGCTTTTAAATTAAGGAAATTGCTTTGTCTAGTCATTAATTTAGAGCTTTATCTTTTTTGCCATTACATTGTAGGCAGTTACTCCAGATTCTCATTCAGTGTATTTACACCACATAGTTCAATCCATGCCACTCATGTTGCATTGTGGATTATTTGACTGTGTTCTCAATATTGCTTCTGGATAATTGTAGGCTGCCACTCTATCAATGACATATAGGATTCACTAAAATTGAAGATGGGCTTACAGGTGAAATTCTTAAAACAGCATTCAGCAAAGGATGTTTTCCACCTTGTTGTCACATTGTTACTTTTCATGATGATGACCGAGCAAGAAATTAAAAATGCATGATCTTTGTTTGCTTGAGCCAGTTAGTGGCAGTAGGATGCTCTCTTTGATAATGAACATATTTTTTGCAAGGGAGAAAATTAACCATCTGATGTTCTCTATTGATGCTTATAATGTGTGTGGAAACTCTGGGAGATAATCAGAAGACCTAAAACACCAACTACTCAACATGGTCTCCTCAAAGAAAGTTTTCATCTTTGTTTTGGTTTCGGCTGCCGCCGGCAACAAAAGCGCCACGCGGCCGCCCCTCCCCCTGCCGGCGTGCGGAGGAGAAATGGAAAGAAAGAGGCAGAAACTGGTGGGTCGGGATAAGGGCAGTTTAACAGAACAGCAAACAGAGGGAAAACAGGAACAAGAACGATACA
>Ga0065711_1030907_pt1 | contig 31101 bp, 16 predicted proteins | sample Hoacrofraction12_FD_59098 | JGI IMG/M metagenome (GOLD analysis project Ga0065711, IMG submission 59098) | Hoatzin crop microbial communities from Cojedes, Venezuela - Epithelial fraction 12 v2 (version 2) | ecosystem: Host-associated > Birds > Digestive system > Esophagus > Crop | place... | reverse complement strand
CAACTCCCACACCTCTCCTTGTTGGCCTGTCTTTCCTAAAGAGTCTGTAGCCATCCATGACAGCATGCCAGTCATGCGAGCTGTCCCACCACGTTTCTGTGATGGCGAGCAAGTCATAGCCGTTCTGCTGTATAATGGCTTCCAGCGCCTCCTGTTTATTGCCCATGCTACGTGCTTTGGTGTAGACACACTTGAGCTGGGCTGTCAATCTCACCCCAGACCCTGGCATGCCAAGCCTGGGCTCATCCCTAGTGAGCTGGGCAATATCCCCTTCCCCCTTCAAACCTAGTTTAAAGCCCTCTGCACTTTGAAGCTCTTTCAAGAAATAGAGCAAATGGATATTATCCCTGAAACTAAACAGAGCAAAGTGAAACCACCCCTTATTTTTCTGTCCAGCAATCAACCCATTAGACATTTCCATTTGGGTAGAATATGAATTATAATAATTTGGAAAAAATGACATAGTAAGTAAAGTGATAATTTATGATCATAACATACTGTTACAACACACCTTAATGTACATTCCTTTTACAGCAAGTGACTTAATACCTTAGGGTTTTGGAAAATCTGTTCATGTGAGCAGTCCTGCTGAGGTAAATTGTGCACTATGTCTTCATTAAAAATGCTGACATGTTTTTACAGAGGAACTTGGGAGTACCAGTGAGAACTTCCACAAGGGAAGGTGAATCCATTTCCCTCAGACTTGCTGCAGAATGAGTTTCAAGAAAAAAGTGTGAAAGGATAACAAGTCAAACTCGAGCTCAAAACCCGGTTTCAACTCAAATGTTGATCCTCAATCCTTACAAGCCCAGCCCTTAATCTCAAAACTCATTTAATCTGAATAAACCATAAAATACACCATAGTTCACAAGATTCATATTCTATGTCAAAGACACATACTTTCAGTATACTGATCCTTGTTAATTTCTTCATTTTCTTTTTGCTGAAGTCATTTGGACTTCAAAATTCTAGTTTCTATAAAAAGTCAACAGTTGTTCTTGATCTGAATATGTAGCTGTCAGGGAGAAGGATTTAAAGCACCAAAGTCAATTGTGCATGATACTTCAAAATTGCATATGTAACAGCAAACCACTTCACATAAATCATTTTCATCACTGGCATCAGGTCTTGAAGATAAAGATTGCAACAGTATTAGCAAAAGATTGGAAAATTTTCCATTACAAAGTAGATGTTCTACATTTATTAACTTTCATTTTAGCATTGATTTCAGTATAGTCTTATAGTGGCATAGTTTACTGATCAAATTTATTACCATTATTTGTTGTTATTACAATGCATTAATTTAATATTGATTGCTAAAAGTGATCAATGCATTAAAAACCCAAAAAGTAACACAGCATACAAATGTCAACGATTAATCATGGCTATGGTTATTTTGTCTTATTTTCACTTTATGTTTATTTTAGCTTCCACTTCACTATTTTCACACAGAGTGCTTTCAGTAGGCTTGATTATGAATGGGAAACTACTGCCTGGGACAGAGAGGAGGACTGCCCTAAGAAGTCTGCTGTCAAAATGGTCCGAGCAGCAATGTGCTGAAAGAAGTGTTTGATATTACTTATGATTCTACCTGACTCAGTGTAGTAATCTATAAAGATACTCGAGCCATCCTGAAATAATTTGGCAATGTCAAGAACCATGCTGATGTGGTGCTCTGCCTTGGCCTGATTAGTCATGTTGAGAAGATGGTGGGAAGGGAACAGTGTATACACCTGCCTGCATAGCACTAATTCTTCCGCATGATGGGATTCTTTGTTTCTTCAGTGATATTTCTGTGTGTAGTGTGAAGATGAACGTAGGTTTGGAAACTGACTTCTGAGACATTAGATTTAGTCCACAGCTATTTTGGGTAATCACACCAAGTCATACACAGTTTGACAAATGTGAAATTACATTTTTAAAATACCTAACCCTTCTTCTGCTGCTGCTCGTAGAGGGGTAGTATCTCACTGCTTTGGTGATTTGAAACATTTTTCTCATTTTAAACCCTGACTTATTCCTGGTAAGTTTAAATTCTCATACAGTTTTCTGTTTGATTGGTTGGTTTTTGAGTTTGTTTGCATTTTTTTGGATAGTATTATTATTTTCCTTCAATTGTGTTTACCTCAGGAAATGCATTTACCAAATGAACCAAGTACTTGCAGTCTCCTGAGTAGTTTTTCTCACCTGTTTTTGCACTCTGAATTTTTTTTTCTCAAAAACAAATGATGAGAATAAAATGCAATATTCTGCTTAAGGTCAGTTCAGGACTTTACAGAATAGTCCTAGTACTTTCCTTATAAAAACACCTTTTTCAATGTTCTGGACTTATGCAGCATTCATTTGGAACCATATCAAAGAAAATAAACAAAAATATCCCTGTTCATAGGTTTCAGAGCATCCTGTTAGATTTTATAATATTATGAGAATATTATTTCTTGGTCCTTCATTTATTTTCTGCAGAGCTCACGAAATTTACTTGATTCAATGGCTTTTCAGTTAAAACAATTTATTAATAATATCATCACATTCTGGAATGTACTGTAGTGATCAGTAACTGATGATGACTTAAGTCTACATATAGAACTCTAGGGCTAGATCTCTTGGTGTGGTGTAGAGATTCTATTCAGTTTGATGACAGTTTTAGTGTCAATACAACTCCTCTGTTGAGTTTCCAGGTGCTAAAGCAAGGCAGCCAAGGCTCTCCTCTCTGTCCCTGCTCTACCTGCAGCCATATCAGGACAAACATGCCTAATGTGTACAACTCTGTCATTGCTTTAGCCGTTAGCTGCTGTTCCGATCAGCTGAAAACATCAGCCCAAGCATGAGTAGATACACAGATGCTGCTACCATTTGATAAGGTTGACAGTGGCCTGAAAAGGAGGTCAGCATGCAAAAAAGATGGAGTCTGTTTCTTTCAACGTATATTCCAAATTGCAGCAAGGGCAGTTCAGCTATGCAACCGCCTTCAACCTTTTGTGTTCCTATTACTTAAAGATTCATTAACTGACCTTAATGTATTTGATATATTTCAAATGACTGGGAATTCTAAGTCGACAAGGAGCAAAATTTCAGGCCTTTCAATGACTGCCCTGAATGGTGTGATCCTGTACACTCATGTTAGGGTCCTAAGAGCACTAATGGGCATTAATGACTCTGACACAGTCTCATCTGGGGCCTCCAGCCACAATCAGAAGCAGGAGGGATGTAAGTTTGCTGTCACTTTTCCCATTATTTCCACCTTTTACTTAATAAACTTGTTAATCAGCGTTAAATGTCGGTTGATTTCTTCCTGAGATTCCAAAAGAACCAGCACCTCCTTGATGCAGAACTACCCTGCACATGGGGCCAGGAGACCCATATCAGCTCAAGACCGAGCCATGTTGTAGGTGTGCCAGTCTCCAGCCCTGCCTCTCGCTGCTCCAGGATGGACCTGTGTTGTAGCCTTTCCTTCAGTCCCCTCTGTGACCTATCTCTCACTGCCCTTTGGTGGAGCTCCCTCCTGGACCAGATTCATCTCTTGCCACGTCTGGCGCCATCGATGGACCGTGTTAATAGCATGTGGCTGTGCCCACCCTGCTTGGGTGCTGTGGGGTGGCACCCCGTCACAGAGGGCATGGCTTGCCCCGGGTGTGCCCTCGACCCTGGCTCACCTTCCCTCCAGGCTCAGCCAGCCTGCGTGGCTCCCTGACACCATGCTGTGTGCGTTGCTGAAGCCTGCAAGTTTCTAGCAACATGAAAAGTCTTTGCGAAAGCCCATTCAATAGTGGGTGTGGAAAGCTTCTGTTCTCACCTGGCAGTGCTTTACACCTACTTTGATCCTAAAAAAGGCCAGGTAACACTGCATTCAGCTGATTGTACCCATATCCATGTTTTGATGATTTAAAAATAAATGCTAGTCATGCCAACTTTCATAGAATGTATTGCTCATTGGCTTATTCCTCTCATGTCTGCTTCAATGGTTTAGATTCATGTCTAGTTTTCAAACTAGAAGTATTAAACTTGATATGCCGGACTGAATTGAATTCTTTTTTTCAGTACTAATATATATTCATTAATGCAGAAATGTATAGTATTAAAATATGTGAGTTTCTGTGCATTATTCTTCGGATTTGAATACTGATATGCTGTTCATACAGGCACCATACACAGTCACAATCTATCGATGATAGAGAATACTTTATAAAACTTTATTAAATGTCATGTCAAAGTACAAATAAATTTGAAGATGTTTATACAAAACATGTTTAAAATTCATAAACATCCTAAAGCAAAAACTTACTTGTCTCCTATAAAAGAAGAGTTTTGAGAAAACCTTCTGATAAAATATTGAAAACCTTTCCCCAATTCTAGGGGGTGAAAGCATCTGACTCCCAGACACTTGGGAGGCTGGAGTGATTACCCTGCTCCGGACTGTAGTCAAAGTGTAGGTGGAGAAGAGGTGTGACAGACAGCTTGTACTACCTACCTGTAGATATTGTTTTGTTTCTTTTCTGCTTTATTAACAGTTACATGGCATGAATCAGATACGTGTATTTGTGATTGGAGTGCACATGTGTAAATATGCATCCATGTGACACAGCATTGAGTTCTATCTGAAATCTGTCATTTTAAATAATGTAAAGTCATGTCAGCCCAGGAGATGAAAGACAAATAAGAAATATGGCTGTAGGCCTACTGGGGAAGGATCTTGGAACAGATGAGACCCTGATGCATCAAGTTCAAGTTCAATTCCATTCATAATTGGTGATAGGGAGCTGTGGTCTATATGTAGAAATGATGTTGAAGAGTGATTCATGCTTTCAATCCGGAGATGTGAATGTGCAGAGCTCAAATAGTCTCTGGCTGATGAGTAATCCTATAATTGATTTTTATGACCGGTTCCTTGGAATGAAAGAAGTTGGATGAAAAAGTGCAATACAAATGTAAATAGCCTTGCATTACAAATGTAGCGTGTCAGTTTGCCAATTAGTATGTCTAACAATGTGAGACATATTACCAAGGGAACAGGAATGCAGTAATGGTAAAAAGTAAATTAAGCTACTGTGCATTTTGTGGACGTCAGTAGGGTTAGAATACAGTCCTGAGGAATACAGATTGAAACTCATGCCCTCAACAGTTCTGTTCTTGTCTCTTCATACCCCTTTTAGGGAAAAAGAACAAAATACAAAAGCCATCCAAGGAGTTGTGTTTTTATTTCTCAGAAGAACCTAAATGTCTCCAAATCCTTTGGAGATAGTAATGCTTTCTAATTTGGAGAACATGTATAGCTATTTTCAAAATCTGTTATATAGTATTGCTGTATTTTTTCTTTCCGAAGTCTAAAATGAGAGTAAAAAACTTTTTCTTTCTTATCTGCTGCTTAGCATAACTGAATGACTAAATAGAAGTATGAGATCCATTCAGCTAGTTGAATACAACCACAATGATGGATATAAAGAATTAGTCACGTATGTGAGACATTCGTAATGTATAGGGCTTTGAAGTAAACCTGACCTGCTGGAAGTGTTACTCATTTTTCATGAATGTCAAGACTCTTCTGCTAGAGAAAGGTCCAAAATATTTTGGCTGTGTAGAAACCTCTTGGCAAAAATATCTCATTCAACAAAAGCTTTTAAGAAAGGCTGAACAGTTGAAGCTTTGATGACCTCCTTGGTAGCAGATAAGGCAAAAAAAACCACTTTTAGGAAAAAGATCCCTGCTGCTACCACTTAGTTTGAACAGCATTCAGCAGCAATAGTAACAGGCAAATTTTGACATGGTTCAGGAGCTCTGTTTGCACAAATAATAATAATAAAAGCTGTGCACTGCATTTGTAAAGAAGTGATAATATAAATTATGTGTAAAACAAATACAAACTGATTCATACTGTATTCTTGAAAGTATCTAATTTTTTCACTTCCTTAGTCATTAGTAAATTGCTTACTTGTTTTACAGTCTATTTCAATATCTCACAAAGATTAGCAGTGACTAGAGTAAACTCTGATGTTACTAAACTATGTGAATATCACAAAAAATGCTTAAAATTAAGATGCAAGCATTTCCTGTGTTCCAAGTATCTGAGCAATGTCCATCCAGAATCCAGGCTTCAACTATGATGATTACTTTTCTTTCAATATTAAAACATCAGGTGAAGTATTTTTGTTATAATGCTGTAGTGGGTGTAGAGAGAAGAGGAAGACTTTAGAAATGCATTCAGACTTCTCCTGGCAGTTATGCTCTTACCCTTGTGTTTTATTTAAATGAGTGCATTTAAAATTGCTGAAAGATGAGATCAAGCAGTGTGCTTTGGAAAAAAAAAAAAAGCACACCTTCAATTCAGTATAACCAGCGTGACCCTTGTTTCACAGTGTTTTTTCTTGAAGGTAGTACATTTTGACTTACTACTTCAAAAAAAGGTTTTCTAATTATCATGCTCCCTGTGGGAGCCTGCTTTGCATAAGTGAAGGCTGTTAAGTGAAACAAATGTTAAGAGGAAAAAAAAAGGAAAAAGTGTTGGGTTACTCGACCTAATATCAAAGGTACTTGGACTATTGGGAATAGCTAGCCATAATATCCTTTATGGGAGGGATGTAAATGACATCTTGAAATTAAATACAGTGCAGACATCTTGCAAAGTCGTCAGGCAGGGAATAAAATTCCCCTGGAAATCACGAGATGTTTGGATTCTGGCATTACAGCAAACCAGTTTTTTCCGGCCACAAGAAAGGTAAAAAAATCAGTTCTTTGAAATATTTTCTCCAAAACTAAGTTATTTGCAAGGAGCTTATCTCAACAGAAGTGAGTGCAGTAAGGAAGATAGCTCAATGTCCCCCTATTTTATTTTTTCAACACAGTGTTCAAAAAGTATTTAAGATACACTGTTGTATGTAAATGTGACATTCATTCAGTCTGAACCTTTTTTAAAAACTTTATTAAAAGAAGACAAATGGGAGGAATTTCAAAATGCTGTGACTATACTAGTATAAAATAGTGGGATGCTGGGAGCAACCTCCCCAGGGATGTGGTATGTTTCCAATGATGGATAGTTTTCAAGATGTGATTGGACAGGTGCTAGACAATCTTATCTAGGCTCCCTGTCCCATGAAAGGTTGGACCAGATGATCTATCAAGGTCCCTTCCCACTCAGGCTGGTCTAGGATTTCTATGAAATAAGTAGTCTTTGCAAGATATGTTGATACTTCTTGTGAGTGACTTCTGAAGGGTTAGTTTACTGCTATGCAGCTGAGGCGTTGGTCTTAATAGTTTTGAGATATGGGGTTTTTTAATGGCAATTTGTCAAAGTCCACCCTAATTTATGACCTGTAGCAATAGAAATACCTTACACGAGATCACTCGCTTCCCAGACAGTGAAATGAACTACTGCCTGTTGTGTGCCAGTTTATTTGCTTATGGAAAAGCTTGTACTATTTCCCTTAGCTGACTAACTCTAAAACAGGGCTGTTCTGCCAAGGCAGTGTTGACTAGACCTCCTTGCCAGTTCATAAAAATAACTGAGATCCAAAAAACTGCCTGGGACGAGGTGAACATAGGTAAAATCTGAGAGTGGCCTTCCAAAGCAGCCTGTGAAATAAAAGCTACTTTGGCAGTGAGGGACTTAATGGGACTCATAGTTCAGCCTTCAGTGCCAGGTGATTTTTCAGGTATTTTTTGCATCTCTTGCTTTACGAAAATCAATTTATGCTGTGTTGTTCTGGCACCAAGCTACCAAGGACACTAAATAGACATGAAGCAAGTGCCTCTGCATTTTCCAAAGTGAACTGACCAGGAAAATAACTTGCTTTTTCTGTAGTTTTTCCTCACTGAAGGTGTTATGGTTGAGCTTCTGTTTTCTACTGGAGAAGAAATAAATATTCTTTTCAGTTTTCTGTTCTGGTGAACATATATATATATATTTGTTAAACATGAAGACAGCCTGTTGAAGAAATTTATAAGTATTTGCACATGCCTCTAATTAAAATTTCAGAAGACATGAATCAACTTTGCATAACATTAGACTAGTCACCTGCTTAGCATCCAGTAGATAATATCAAAAGCTTACCAGAAAGGTTAAATAGCAATGAAAAGTTGTTTTATTTATTATTATAATGCTGTGCTTTATTTAATCTATGAAAACGGCTCTCTGATGTACCGAGTTCTTCTTTTCTTTGATCTCACCCTCTCTCTAATGAGTCTTGTCACTGTATCCAAAAACATAGTAGATTCACAAAACTTCCTTGCCCAAAGAAAGAGGAAACAATATTGTAATTTTTAATAGCTTATGAGATCTGTGAAGAGAATTCCCAGTACAATTACCCTGGGTTTTCAGCTGAGGGGTAGAGTGAGGGAAAAGGCAAGAAAATGCCTAAATGCCTTCACTATTTTATTTTTTTTTTTTTCCAGGATGGTGCAAATGTATGTTAATGCAATATTTCACCAAGGCCTTGGAAAGACTTCTTCAAAGCTTTTAAAAATTCATGCATACTGATTCCTTGTGCACTCAGGAGCTTTTACACGTTGGAGATTGCAAGCATTTACCTGTTGTTATTGCTAATTCTAACAGAGTTCTGTCATATGGTGTCACACTTGAGATCACTGATGCCAGGATGCCTAACTGCTGGTTTCCAAGGAGTATGTAACAGGGAAAGCAGTTAAGGGATTCCACAAATTCATAGCACCTTTAAAATGAAAGGGTATTTTCTGAAGTGATTTCTCCAATGTGTTCAGTGGGCTGCCTGGCTGAGGGTGCTGGCTAAACAGCATCTATGCTGTCTGAGTACAAGCAGAAACTTTGGAGCAGTTCATGTGGACAAAGTAACAGCTTCCCACCAGCAGATGAATGGTTTCAGGCTTGCAAAATGTCCAAAACTGGCAGATCTTCACCTGCTGCAGGTGTTCCTGCGGTTTCCTGTTGCAAGACTGTAACAGAAATCAAGCAAATTCTCAGCTGGATAGCCAAAATCTCTGCTTTCCTGCCTGCACAATAGGAGACCTGGACTGCAGTCTTATGCAGGCAAAACACAACTAGGGCTGTAAAGAGTTAAGAAAATAACTCAGAGGGATTCAGCATTATTGGGAGTAGGTCTACTGGTAACAGTTTAATGACTGTGTAGTGAAGTACTGAGCTGGTTTATGACAATGTCCTTTGATTTCCTCTGCTTATGTTTCTCATAAGAAATCTCTTTGCACTTGTTAACATAATACACAAAGGCAAGCTTTTATTGGGCTAAACATGAAAAAAGGAAACTGGCTGACTACTGCTCCAAGAATTAATAGTCATGTGTTGGTCATACAGATACAGTTGCATTATGTCCTAGAGTGGACTGAATGGATCCTCTACAAGACAAAACCTGAATAACTGTATCTGGGGAGGGTTGGAGGGATTGAAACCCAAAGAAGTCTATCTGGTTAGTGTGAAAACGGAACAGAAGAATGGAAATATAACTGCATATACATGCACGTATGTATGCTTTCAGTAGTGGTATAATCATTGCTTTAAGGAACATCTCTCTACCTTAATATAACTGGGGTGTAGGGTTTCGGGGTTTTTTTGAGAGCAGAGGGATTTGGTTTTTTCTTTTCAGAAAAACAAATCAAAATTCTTTCAGTAAGATCTTTTTTCTAACATTGATTTCTTTGATGTCACAGAACGGATTTCTTTGCTCCTGTTTTGAGGTATGTGTTTTCAAGGCTTAGTATCATGGGTAATTGTGTAGAGATAAATACGTGTATAAAACAAATTATGGGAAAACAGTACGTATCAGGCTAGAAATATGGAGAAGCTGATTCCTAGTGGTTTATTTCAATAGTGAAAATAATCCAAAATCTGGATACAGGTTACCAGCTGTTTGCTCTCATTTAAAACTTATCATGGCATCGTAGACTCCCAGAAAGGACATCTGGAAGTTGCCAGGTCCGTGCACCCATGCTCAAGCAGGGTCACATAGAATAGGTTGCCTAGAACCATATCCAGAGGGCTTTGGATATCTCCAAGGATGGAGACTCCACCACTTTTGGGCCAGCAATGCAGCAAACAAATACCTGTTAGGAATTCTTTGGCAGAACAGGTGCTGGAAGGCACACTATTGTGGAGGTAACTTCTGTGAGTTGCATAGGAAAGTGTTTTATGAGAGGTTCTAGCTGCCCACTAAACATCTGACTTGTACCAATTCAAAGAGGATTTTTGTTTATTCCTATGCCGTTTCCTTAACCTGGTTCTCCTCTACGGTATATTGCCTGGGATGGCACCCCCTTTACAGGGTATCCCAGCAATGAAATAAGAGGGAAAACTGTCTCTCAAGATGCATACTGATTCAATTTACCTCTTACTACACGAAAGACTGAATTCAGCTTGTAAGATATGCACTAAAACTTTTAAAAATCACTATTAGGCGTCTTCATGTACTAAATTTTAATGTAATCTATTTGTGCATGATCCAATAACTGTTTAAAATATCAGGTTTTTCTTGAGTCCTTCTCCTTCCCCTCCTCCAGCATGTGGTGAAAACGGATACATCTAAGAAATAAAAAAAAATTGAACATCAAACAGTACTCAGGACTGAAATATTTACTTGTGAAGCATGTCCAAAGAAGAGAGCTGCCTCCAAAAGATAATTCATATCTACATAGGTTTTTCTGAAGCTAACAAATGAATACATTCTTTAAATTCATTAAGCTTCCTGTTGCAATGAGCAGTTCCCCAAATAAATTTCTTTTGCAAAAAGTTACTTGGTAATCTTTAAACTTGATTCCATGCACTTAAAAAAAGGAATAAAAAAAGAAAGTTTCTTTCGTGTCTCTCTTAAGGATTCCCACTGGAAAACTGACTTTGGATATAGGCTATATACGATGCACGTAAAAATACTGCTTTTACAGGTTTTTAGAGTTGTAACTCATATTTTGTTATATTCACACTTCAATCTTTCTTGCACGTTCAGGAAAGTAACAGAGTCCTATACATTGACACAAACATCAAACTTTTGATATGGAGATATTCTGTATAATAGTGAGCTATAATGGCTAATGTAGTTGCAAATAACATTTTCTCAGTCTTTTTTTCTGACCTTCTCTCAATACAGTGAACAAACACAGGATTTTTCCAGGTCTCCATCTAGTGCCAATATTGTCTCCCCAGTACTTGGCCAGACCTTGAAGATCTGAGCATATAGCTTTAATTTTAGAGCAGAAATTTTGAGTCTGTGACCGTATCTACGTGTTACAAAAATGTGTGAGACTGGGGTATAAGGTAAAATCCTTGACTGAAAATGATTGACGTCCTGTCCAAGTGGACAGACTGCTGACTAGGTGTAATAATTATATTGTTGAGTTCAAGCCATGAGAATGTGTGCCTCTAATTCTTCCACAGGCAGCTGATGTTTTGAAGGCAGAACTGTTGTAGCAGGGCATGTAGTAGAAGAAACTGTGGGCCAGCATGTGTGTCCTCTTGTGCCGTAGATGCTCTTCTGGCTGAGCTGTATCACTTCACAGGACAGCAGAGGGCTTGAACAATGACAATTTTTTACAAATACTCCTAAACTTCTGTGTCAGGCTTTACAGACTTTTAAATGTATGTATGCATCCTAGCAGCATACATGTCTAAGGTGAAACTTCACTCATAATTGTCCACAAGTATCAGATATACATTGGAATATCCATTTGGAGTTTTTCCTCTAACAGTCCTCATTATTTTTCTCTGCTTATCCAGTAAAATGTTAATGATAATAAAACTGATGCATTACAAGGCAACCCTGGAATGTTGTCTATCTCTGAACATTCATGTAAGTTCTTTTGCTGGAATGCGATATTAGCGAGTATTGAACTTACCACAAAGAGGTCACAAGAAAATAACACATTTAAACATTAATATTTATAGAAGCTATTCTCTGAATTAAGACAGTAAATGAAGCCTAAGTTTAGAAATGTGATTATAGAAAAATGTATTGTCACGTTGAGTTCTGATGGATTTGTCACTTTTGGTTGCTAAGGTGTACGTGTGGTGAGGCGTGGGAGTGTGTGTGTAGAATTTGCTACTTGTGATGCCGCACTCTGCTTGAAGATCATTTGTGATATAAATGGCTTTTTCCACGCTTGTAGTTCCATGATAGTGGGATTAACATTGAAGGCAAACTTAAAGCCTGGGGCAAATATTATGAGTGCCTTCACACCTAGGACGTCTGAAATACCAACAGAGTAAGTTCAAGAATGACTGTGTGTCGTGGTTTGGCTCTGGCTGGCAACAAAAGACCATGTGGTTGCTCTATCGCCCCTCCTCCCGCTGGTGTGAGGAGGAGAATGGAAAGAAAGAAGCAAAACTTATGGGTCAGCATAAGGGCAGTTTAATAGAATAGCAAAGGAAGCGAACAGTAATAGCAATAGTACTGATACAGAGAATGTACAAAATAAACAGCAGAATGCATGGAGCAGCTCTCACTGCCCGATTCCCAGTGTGTTCCCCAGCTGTGATTCCCTTCCCACCTGGCCAGCGCCGCCACTCAGAACTGAGCATGACAGCGTATGGTATCGAATACTCAGTTTGTTTGGCCAGTTTGGGTCAGCCAGCCTGGCTGTGTTCCCTTCTGGCTTATTGTGGAAATTAACCCTATCCTGGCTGAACCCAGGATACTGGGGCTGTATTCATTAAGTGTCTCTACGTTATCACGTTATGCTTATCTGTGAATGACTCAATTAAGAAAGGGATTTGAGTGTGATTTTTTCTGTCTTCAAATATTTACTATTGTGGTTCAATAATAGTAAGACAAAGACAAATATTAAAAAGCAGCTTGGCAGAATATCTGTGATAGTTCCTGCCCGAGGAATTTTTGAGGCAGCAGAATAACTTGATGCCTTTTTCAGTAAACTATCAGGATTTCTGTGAGGCAATCAAGTTTACTCTGTTGGGCTCTGCAGGTTCTGAGTATAATTTATTCCATGGACCCAGCTGACTGAGCCAGACACTGTATGTACAGCGTAGGAGCACGTCAACTACCTTGTGTGTACCCTTTTATTTAACCCTGAGGTAGAGTGTCTCGGAGTGGACATGTCGACAGAGTCATGGAATACCTAAATGTCCTCCATCCATTTCATAACAAGAGCTATTGAAGCCTTGAATCAATGTCAGTTATCACAAATTTTCTTCAGGTTTTGGACTGATGTTCATTGATTATATTGCTACCTAAATATGACTGACTGCTAGGAACAGGGAGTTGGACATGATGATCTTTATGGGTCTCTTTCAATTTGAGATATTCTATGAACTGCAGATGTAACTTCTTTTGCTTAGGTAATGAGAAGTCCGAAATTAGGGAGATTTATAATTCTAGACTTGAATCTGGTGTATTCTTGAGCTGTGACATTAAAATTTTCATGTTATTTGCTCTTAACAAGACAGGGGCTTTGGTAAATGAAAAGTGAGAGGAGATTCAACAGTTTTAAGACAGAAATTGAAACTTCATGTAGTTTCTTGAAGAAAAATATCTTTCATAAACTTGCACTACAAATGACGCTACTGATGCCTATTTTTGAAAAATCAGTTTTGCAAAATCTTCCTTTCAACAAAAAGGTCTTCCAAAGTATCCTGGAACCTGTTATTGCACCTGTATAAAGTTGTTCTTTTCAATATAATTGGGCTTAGCTGCTAGTTAGACTTAGATGCAAAACTAAAACTCTTGAAAGGTGAGAGACAGCTGAAGGTCTCTAATTCCAAATATTAGTTGAGTTCTGGAAGAAAGTCCTTTTGATACAATACCTAGTCTGCTTCTTTCTTTCCCAGACTGTAAATGGGATGACTTCTGTGTTTGCAAGATCTGAAGAAAATGTTAAATACTGGAATATTCTTGTACTGCTTTGTTTTATGCTTTGTTCTTGCCCATTTTTCTTTCGTATGTTGGTGTTTTCCGTAGAACCTCCTGTCTACCCTACAGCACTTCTAGTAGTAGATCTGTTTTCATAAATCACTTTGAGAGAAGCCAACACTCATAAAGAAAATATATGTTGATTTCTGCACTGTGCTGACATCTAACGGAAAGTTACAATAAAAGCCACAATAAAATTCCACCGCAATTCATACCATACTCATTTTGTGTTCTGTGGACATGCATTTTTTTTTCTTTTAGACTAGAATACCATTCAGATTTCAATGAGATTTTTTGCTTGTGAAAAAAAGATGATAATGAAATGAAACACAACTAGGTTCCAGTTCTGAAATATGTTCTCACTTCTTCATAAAGGCAAAGCTTTCACTGACATCAATGACAGTTTTGCCTGAGTCAGAATTGCAAGACTGGGCTGATAGTGTCCGACTTAATGAATTTCAAAGAGATTTCATTTCATGACCAGGCAGATCATTTTGGAGCGTCTTTCACAGCCAGTGGAAATGCTTCTTGTGATCATGTTTTTGTTTTCTTTTTGCTATCATGCTTTTTTTAAAAGCTTTTTTCCCTGGGAGGTGATACTCTAACAAATAAGCAGAATAGAATATTTTAATTGAAAGGACAGATAAGAGATTACTGTGAGAACATTTTAAAATCTTACTGAAAGATGCATGCGTGGATTTTCTTTTCTTTTATTTTTTTTTTTTTTGGTAGTATGACTGAAAGAGGTCTTGCTGCAACATTCTTTGTTTGCAGAAGTTTGCATTAGCTGCTTGGTAACTATGAGGCAAGGCATATTTAATAAAAAAAAAACAACATATATTTGAGTCTTCTTAAGACTGGCTTAGTTACAGAGACGAAACAAGAAGGAGTAGTTCAAAGCCAATGGTAAACGAGGAAGGAAGATGTGGGGAGGTGGGGGTTTCCCATTCTTGTTACTTTTTCTGTTCTTACTCATTTCCTTTGGCAGCAGAACTTGCTCCCTATTCAGCCTGGTACGCACTACCCTGCAACTATTGCCATTTTTTGAAATAATAAATGCAACTACTCTTAACTTTCAGTCAGGTTTTAGCCTGTGGGATTTGATAAAGGCAAAATACTTATTTTGAGTAGACCTGCTACACAGAACTTTTGATACATGTTCGTGTGTTTCGTTGTGTTTGTTTTGTTCTGTTGTTTGCTTCTTTCTAAAAGCACAGGCAGTCTTTGTACCTGCAGCTCTTTACCAAGCTTTGCAAGTGACCTTAACCTAGGGTTGCCTTTTGCTGAAATGAGGCAACTCAAAGTAGTTTTTCAGCCATGAGCAGTTTCACAGGTTCCAGTGCCTACTAGTATGCAATCCATGGCTTGTCGTGATATTTGGACTTGAATCGTAATGACCAGCACTCCCTCTTGGCCACACAAGGAACTGTGTAAATAACACAATGATCACTTGTCAAAAATACAAATAACTGTGGCTATATTTACATGTGCATGTGAAGGGAAAGATGCAGAAACCCTTTACCTTGGCAAAAATGTTAAACACGGAAGGCTGGTACTAATTAAACTAATATTCCAAACTTCTGATTTGCTGCCTTCTCAACATGTCAGCAGAATTTGTGTTGGTTTAACCGGATAAAATAGCCCAGACCATTTTGCCAGGGGCTATTTATTTTCCCTGATTTAATTTGTGTATGATATACTTAAAAGCTCTGAAGTACATTTGTGAGTCCTAATACTAGCTACATGATTATGGCTTATGTGCCAAAAGTCTGCTTTGCATAGTGAAAAGGTTTGGGATACAGTGGTGGGGAGAGCTAGGACTGCAGTTGATAAAATATTCATACCGATGCAAAAATATGAGTCTGTGACGGGCCAGATGTGTTTTTTTTCATATTTAACAAAACTGATTCCAGAACATCTGAATGTTTTTGAGTTGCAAGGGTTCAACAGAATCGGTGTTCGATCTGTTGGATCTTAACTACTGTGTGAACTCTGCTCCTTGTTTGAAAACTGAAGACCCTCTGTGGTAGAACCAGTGAAATATTTCATGTCAATAGTGGTTTGGCTTTGCATTAGTTACTCCTAGCTAGCTGAAATCTTTTATGTTGCTGCTTTTAAATTATTCCAGTCTTTTGAGGATCATTAAGTGCACAGTGACAAATAACTTACCCATTTGAAGTATACTAAGAACTTACTGAGTTGTTAACATTTTATGCACCTATCCTATTCAATTAAACTTTTCATTACTCTAGAAGAGATCTCTAGAAAGTTATTCTATATTGACTGTGGTCCTCAGTTAATGTTCCTGTTATTCTGGGCATTCTACATTGGAGTACTTCTTTAACTGCATATTAATTTGCAAACACACCGGTGGTCTTTAGGCTTATTTGTCAATATTGTGGGCATCTCTGCCAGATACATGTGATTAAGACAACTTATACAGAACTGAGCTAATGGACATACTTGAACAGTTGCTTTTGGTAGGTAAGAGTACAAAATTGATGCTTGAAACATGAAAAAAATACTGTTCCAGTTGAGGATTTTAATATCTACCTTGGCTACAGAAGTTCACACATAAAAGTAGATAGTGTTAGATTTGGGAATCAAAACTTATTTTGTGTGGTCTAAAAGTTGGTATAGACAGAGATAAGGTTTAGATGATCTTCAAATCCTGCAAGCATTTTGATGTTCTGGAATAGTAATACATCACATTAGTATCTGATAGATTTAGAGCAGCAAGTGCACATGCAAGTGACATCGAATAGAATCATGGAATAGTTTGGGTCGGAAGGGATCTTATAGATTACTTAGTTCCAACCCCTCTGCTGTGGGCAGGGACACCTTCTACTAGATCAGGTTGTTCAAAACCCTGTCCAACCTGGCCTTGACTACTTCAAGGGAGGGGACATCCACAGCTTCTCTGGGCAACTTGTTCCAGTGCCTTACCACCCTCAAGGTGAAGAATTTTTCTCATATCTAATTTAAATCTGCCCTACTGTCACTACCTGCCCTCGTAAAAAGTCCCTCTCCAGCTTTCTTGCAGATACCCTTTAGGTACTGGAAAGCTGCAGTAAGGTCTCCCTGGAGCCTTCTCTTCTCCAGGCTGAACATCCCCAACTCTCTCAGCCTGTCCTCATAGGAGAGGTACTCCAGACCTCTGATCATTGTTGTGGCCCTCCTCTGGACCTGATCCGACAGGTCCATGTCTGTCTCGTGCTGAGGGTTCAAGAGCTGGACACAGGACTCCATGTGGGGTCTCACCAGAGTGGAGAGGCAGAATCGCCTCCCTCAACCTGCTGGCCATTCTTCTTTTGTTGCAGTCCAGAGTGCAGTTGGCTTTCTGGGCTGTGAGTGCACACCGCCGGGTCATGTCAAGCTTCTTGTTAACCAGTACCTCCAAGTCCTCCTCAGCAGGGCTGTTCTCAATCCATTCTCTCCTCAGTCTGTATTTGTGCTTGGGATTGCCCCTACCCATGTGCAGGACCTTGCACTTAGCCTAGATGAACTTCATGAGGTTTGCACAGGACCATCTCTCAAGCCTGTCAAGGTGCCTCTGGATGGAATCCTGTCCCTCAGGCATGTTAATTGCACCACTGAGCTTGGAGTCATCTGCAAACTTGCTGAGAATGCACTGAATCCTGCTGTCCATGTTACCAACAAAGATGTTAAACAGTGCTGGTCAAAATATCAACACCTGAAAAACACCACTCATCACTGTGGGTGGTTCTTCGTTCTCCCAGTCCCTGTTTTTGCCTTCTGTGACTTGGGTGATGTGGCTGTAGCACTTGTCGGTGAAGACAGGCAAAAAAAAGTCATGGAGTACTTCAACCTTCTCCATATCCCCGGTAGCCAGGTCTCCCACTTCCTTACAAAGAGGGCCCACATTTTCCATAGTCTTCCTTTTATCACTGATGTACTTACGGAATCTTGTTGCCTTTGTCCCTGGCCAGATTTAATTCTATCGGGTCTTTAGCTTTACTAACCTGATCCCTGGCTGCTCGGACAATTTCTCTGTATTTGTCCCAGGCTACCTGTCCTTGTTTCCACCCTCTGTAGTCTTCCTCTTTGTGCTTGACTTTGTCCAGGAGCTCCTAGTTCATCCACACAGGCCTCCTGACATTTTTGCCTGACTTCCCCATTGTTGGGATTCATTGATCCTGAGCTTGAAGGAGGTGATCCTTCAATATTAACCAACTTTCCTGATCCCCTCTTTCCTCCAGGCTTTTATCCCATGGTACCTTACCAGGCAGATCCATGAAGAGGCTGAAATCTGCTCTCCTGAAGTCCAGGGTATTGAGCTTTCTGTACACCCTTCTTGCTGCCCTAAGGATCTTAAATTCCACCATTTCATGATCACTGCAGCCAAGGCTGCCCTTGAGCTTCATGTTTCCCACCAGCCCCTCCCTGTTGGTGAGAACAAAGTCCAGCATAACACCTCTCCTCATGGGCTTCTCTGTCACTTGGAGAAGGAAGTTATCATCAACACATTCCGGGAGCCTCCTGGATTGCTTATTGCTTATGTGTTGTCTGCCAACAGAGATCAGGGTGGTTGAAGTCCCTCTTGAGGACCAGGGCTTGTGAACATGAAACTGCTCTTATTTGTCTATAGAGGGCTTTGTCTGCTCAGTTTTCGTGCTTGGGTAGCCTGCAGCAAACCCCCGCTATAATGTCACTGGTCTCTGCCCTGCCTTTTATCCTAACCCATAAGCTCTTGCTCAGCTCCTCATCCACCCCTAGGCAGAGCTCCATGCACTCCAGCTGGTCATTGACATAAAGGGTGACATCCCCTCCTCATCTCTCTTGCCTGTATCCTTCCATTCCAATACTCCAGTCACAGAAGCTGTGCCACCATATCTCTGATGCCAGTAAGATGGTAGTCCTGCACATATGCATACATCTCTAACTCCTCATATTTGTTCCCCATGCTAAGTGTATTTGCATAGAGGCATTTAAGTTAGGCCCCTGATGGAGTTGACTTACTGGCTGGAGTGACTGGTGTTCATTTGTGCTGCTCTTCAAGTGCCCTCCTACTGACCTGTGATCCTTCTCCGGGTTTTGGGCATCTACTGCTGTCTCTGGCACCAAACTGGTAGCAGTTGCTTGAGGGCAGGAACCTCAGTCCATCCAGCTTTAGTTTAAAGATCTCTTCATCAGCCTGGCAAGCCTGTCATTGAAGAACCTATTCCCCTTGCCCAACAGGTGGACGCCATCACCCCCCAGCAGATCAGGTTTCTCAGAGTCCCATGATCTAAATAGCCAAATACCTGGCTGTGGCACCAGTCCTGTAACCATTTGTTGGTTCCTCAGATCTGACTGGCCCTTTCAAACCCCTTCCCTTTTGATTGGGAGGATTGATGAAAAAATACCTGTGTTCCAGAGTCCCCTGCTACCACTCCTAGGGCTTTGTAATCCTTAATGCTCCTTGGACTACTCCTTTCTGTATCACTGGTGCCCATGTGAAACAATAGCAGCTTAGCGGATGGTGTGAGGCTTTGTAGTCTCTTGGTGACATCCTGATATGAGCCCCTGGTAAGCAACACATCTAGAATCATGTAATCATGGGTTGGAAAAGACCTCTAAGATCATCAAGCCCAACCATCTACCCAACATCACCATGCCTGCTAAACCATATCCTGAAGTGCCACATCTACATGTTTTTTGAACACCTCCAGGGATAGTGATTCCACCACTTCACTGGGCAGCCTGTTCCAATGTCTGACCACTCCTTCAGTAATTTTTCCTAATATCTAATCAAACCCACCCACCCCCCCCCCCCCCCGATGCAACTTGAGGCATTGCTTCTCTCCTATTGCTAGTTACTAGGGAGAAGAGACCAACAACTGCCTCACTATCAATTAGTTGTTATTCTGGTGGGATTGTTGCTCGTGCAGAAGGGAGCATGTGTGTATGTCTGTACTCACACACTCTTTAAAAAAAAAAAAATAAATAAATACAACCAACCGAATTTGTTACATCAATATGTAGTTTAGATGAGATGTTTGTTTATACCACTAACTTGATATTGAATTCTGTCAGCCCTAAAATTAAATCCTTGTTGTGAAGATACTAATAATTTCCTTCCACTCAGAATAAACCACTGGTTTTATTGTCAAAAAAAACTTTTAAATATCATTTTAGTACTTCTTCTTTCCTTTTAATCACATTAATTTTACAGAGTTATTTTACTTATGACATATTGGGTTTGTGAGGTGATGGTTGGTGTCCTGTGTCCATGGGAGGGAGATCTGGAGGATGGCATTATAACAGTGCCAGTTAGATGACCCAAAGAGACCCTAAGCACAAGGTACTGTGGAAGCAGGCAAGAAGCAAGTAATAAAATGATCTTACAAGCAGAAAAGTTTATGGAACATCTAAGTTTTCATGATGGTGTCTTAACTACATGGAGGGAATTGTGAAAAGAGTTGAAAAGAGAATAATCTATTTTGTTATCTGGGTGTTAGATCTATTATTTTGAATTAAACAGAATATATTTCTGAACAAATTAATTGGCAAATTCAGCGATGTTTGCTCCTGAAAGGAAAGGTGGCTTTATCAGTGGGTTTGTACAAGCAATTTTATTCATGCTGAAGACCTTCACACTGTCATTGCTTGCAGCAGTGCTCGTAGAAGATTAACTCTTGTGGCTACAGTGTTCCATGTTAGTAAGGTTGAGAGAACTCTTTTCTTTCCAACCACAACCCGACCTTTTGACAAGTGCTTTTTTCTTCTTTCTTTCCCTCCAAATTCAAAGGTATTTATTGCAATAGTAAGTCTTCTACTTCATCGGGAAAAGAAAATCCGGAAATGCATTTGATCACCTATAACAGTAAATAGGCTTTTTCTTCTATTGAATAATAATAGAGCAGACAAAATGTTTATTAGTAAGTATTGATTCCAACAGTGCCTTCAGGTATGCTCTTTATGAACTGCAAATACTATAAAAACAACTAGCAGCTGTTTTTCCCCACTGTTACATGGTTTCAGGGTACCAGTAACTCACTGTGGTATCAACATTCGGGCTAGGATATACATTGCCTACTATCGATTACTGGCCCTGGAACTATTACAGAATAAAAAAGTTATAATTTATAGTAAATGGGAAAGCCACGAATGTATATGTGTTTATTTTTATTCAGATTTTTCAGAATAATCTGAAGTGGCTAGCAACAGCCCAGTGAACTTCACTATGTTATGGGTAATTAAATGCAGCTCGTATGCCAGTCTGACAGTGTCGTGTTCTCTCTGTGTTGCCTCTGACCTGCTTTGTTACAAGGTTAGGTCAAATCTTTTACTTGGGGAGAATAGGGAGATTTGTAGCTCGCTGCAGGGCAGATTAAAAACGGAAATGTCTGCCACCAGGTCTGTCTTCAACTAGTTGCTGTAGATTTATATTTATAAGTAAGAGAAGTGATTTCCATTCTAAGTGATATACAACTAGCTATTGAATTATACCTCTTACTATTAATCAAAGTCCAGAACGTTTTTTCAGGGCTGCTACAAACTCTGTGTAACTCATCACAACCCTTCTGAAGTATATTGTACAACAGAATAAGTGAAGACGACTGTCTGTCTTCATAAAATGTCGCATAGCTAACTCAGCCACATGCAGAATCTACTAAATTACTCATGTTTTGCCCAAGAAAAACAGACAATATTTTCTTTAGTCAGTGACACCTTGGTAAACCTCATGTAACCTCTAAACTATGCCTTGTAGAGAGCTCTACTTGAGCTTGGTCTTGCTCCTGACAATGTTTCAGTATGATGCAATTTTAAGACAAAGATGTATGACATCAAGGTATTTCTGTTTTTCAGCCCTGAATCTTAACATTATGTAGACAGTCTTACAGCTCTGTAAAGCTCTGTGTTGAGCAGCAGTATTCTGCAAGTACTTCGATTCTTAAACTTGTCTTTCTGAAAGACGTTTTTTGTGCAGAATTTGTGAAGGAAGTGTTTTATATGTGAGGAAGAATTAAACCTTCTGGCCAATAGTTTGGCTTAGATTTGCTTTTTCCGAATTCAAGTATCGTGTAATATGTTTTTGAGTAAATGTTGACTTAGGTGAATTTTATTTGGGCAGGTTTTGATCCTCTATCCTGGATGTTACTTTGGAATACACAAGTATACAATACACAGAAAACAATTGATTGCTTTCAGTTTTAGCCCACTAGCCAAAAGGCAGGCTCAACAAGAAGTATGAGCACGAGTCAGACACATTTATTGTTGCAATCAGTCATGACTTAATCACGTCTTAACAGCTGATGTTAAATCAGTTGACTCTTAGTTCTTTGAAACTTATGAAAAAATAATGTAACATCTCTAGTAAATTGAAGTTTAAATACATATTTATATTCACAAAATCAGTTCTGTCTCAGTCTTCTGAGTGCTCAGTGACTAGTGAGCCATTTGAGAAGTTATCATCTGGAAGTATGAGCTTTTTCAGACATATCACTCGCAAGTCTTAACACTAGACAGGGAAAACCAATTTTTGTATATAGAGTTTATGAGCAGGGAGAAACTAGTCTCCAGGGTAATAGTTCTACCAATGGTATTATCTGGCTATTGTGTCTCATTAAAAATAGCTGAAATTAAAGCTGGAAACAAACAAGCAAACACCCCTTCCCCCCCTCCACCCAAGTGACTGAAGAAAAAACTTTAGCTGCTGCTTAGTGCTGATTACAACTGTAAGAATTTGTGATAAAGCTGATGGACGAATACTTGGCTTTCTAGTTGCCACTGGCAGTTGAAGGCTGGAATGTCTGGGACTGCAGTAAACCAGATACTTTGAATGACTTACATGGCTCAAAAATGTCCCACTTTAGGAAGGGGAGAGATGATGTCTCTTCTTTCCCCCATGTAAGATTCTGACCCTTGGGAAGTGGTGAGAAAAGGACAAGATGGAAGAGACAAGATGGAGTTTCAGGAAATATTTTGCCAGAATATTTTCAGAGTGCAAGTATCCCCTTATAAAAAAAATCATAGGACCAGATGTACAGGGTTCATTTTAATTCAGACTTGATACTCTGTGTGTTTTCTTAATATACACTTGAAAAGAAAATCTTTCTCTGTTTTTCAGACAGTGTCCCTTAGTACTGTAAACACAGTTAAATAATAAGTCAGTTTTGTTACTAAAAGCCTCAACATGAATTTTACACAACACAGATACATCCAAAGTGTACAGTTTATAATGAGATAAATTTTAATTTTTTTCAAGCATAGATAAAATTCACACAGTCACTTCAGAGCTTTGATGTACAATATTATATAAAATATAGCAGCGTTTACAACACAGTTTCAGAATCTATCTTGTTTTGTTGCCACTTGTGCTACAATAATTCGGAAGGATTCAGGTTTATTCACTGTCCTCTTGAGTGATATCTTGGACACAACTGAAATGAATGTGATAGTATGTGTTGTTTGTGAGTTCATTGTTGTGTTTGTAAATGACAGTGTTAGAAATGCTTTTATAAGTCTTCTGCTGGCTTTCACCAAATATAATAAGCATAATTAAAGACCTTATTGTTAAACGCTCCAGATATCACCTCTTACAGGGTATCTGAGGGAGGACATCTACTTTCAACATGTTGGGATTATAACAGGTCAGATTCGGAGAGGATTAAGTCTGAAGTTCCTCTTAAGATCAAGCTTGTGACCTGCAGTGTTCACCTAGTTCTGTTGGTATCTGTTTCTATCACTAAAATTATCCAATGGTCCTCTTCAAATACACGTAAATGCTTAATCTTTACTGAGATGGGCAGCCCTGATTCTTGGTGGGGGGAATGTAGTGGGCTTTTCTGCTTGCTTGGTTTTTTTGTGTGTGGTTTTTTGTTTGGCTGGGGTTTGTTTAATAAGAGGGGTTTGTTTAATAAGAGGAGTTTGCTTCACTCAAGCCGTTTCCCCAGTAGTCGCAAAAATCCCTTGGGATGTAGAATGGGTTCTAGTTCTGACCTATTTTTAACTGTTTGTTTGCTTCAGCCTTAATTTGTTGATTTTAGTTGCTGAATTTTGCAGAAGACTAACAGAAATGAGTATGATAGGAGTAAGAGAAACATTAGGTTTTCAAAAGTGTATGAAGAACCTAGAATTTCTTAATCAATTCTGTTTATTAATATTCTCATTGAAGACACATAGGTGACAAGTAGAAACTGGAAGATTACTATTTCGGGGGGGGCAGGAAGCTTCTGGCACTTATCTACCTCCCATACCCCTGTCTTACTCTTGCATGAAATAAACTTAACTCTGAAAATTATAGATATGTTGCATGTTGACTGATGAAGGGAAAATACAAACAGAAAATTTTAATGGACTTGTAAATGCAATGGAAAACAAGCTTCCCCTTCAAAAAAAGACCAGAATCAGGAAGGTTAATTACAGTGATGGTCTAAATCTGTTTTCCACACTAAAGGTACAGAAAAGTATCCAGTAGGGGAATGTACCTTATACCTGCATAACCTTCTTCTGGCAGAACAAATGTAAGGGAAAAAAGGATGAAGACCGTAATTTCCTTTCATTAAGATGTTTCACAGTTTAGTAAGACGAATCTCGCCTTACTCCTTATTTACATCCTCACATATCCGTTTCTGGCCATGTTTCTTATCCATCTTCCCAAATTCTGTTAATCTTTCTCTTCTTCCTTGTGTTCTAGGGAGCATCTATGTTTTACACACAAGCATTTTTTGCTGCCCTAAACATTGCTTTCTAGTATGAAGCATGGTCTATTGCTTGTCTACTAGTAGTTTGCTATTACTTTCTGTCTATTAGATGGCCATTCAGACCTGATATGTGGATTTGAATTTGATTTCATATTCTTAGTTCTAGGTGTTAGTAGGAGTAAAAAGAGATTGATGGATCTTATCCTATGTGGAGGTGAGGTTGGAAAATTTTTTTAAAGACCAATGAGTAACTGACTCCTGCATCTCTTGGAAGAATGGAGGAGAAATTCACTGGTGACATGCGTAATCTCCTATTTTTCTCCTGATTTGCCATTCAGATTTGGCCTTTCTCCCCTTAACCTCCTCTCAACTCCATACCAAGTGTGTTCATCCCTAGCTATCTCCCTGAAGGCTTTTTGGTTGTTTCGGTTTGTTTTTCTTCAGTGGAGATGTCAGTCTTTGGACAAGGTACTAGTAGTGCCATTTGTGAGATTATTTCTTACTCCTGTGTATATACATATCTGTTGCTAAAGGTCTCTAACCCCAAACCTTTTATTTGATCCACACCTGTAATTTAACAATCATTGTAGGGAAAAATACCTGTTGGCAGGCACTTGTGGCTTCTTACTGGCTTTGGATGAGACCAAACATATATCAGAGTGGGAACTGATTTGAGATTCCTCATAACCTGAAATATAATCTCAAGAATGCATATCTTACATAAACTGAAAAGATTTATGAGTTTAGTTTCATTGGACAAGTTGAAGGAGCATGTCATTTAAGGGAAATCAGAGCTACATTTCAGTATCTACAATGCAGTGTATGGGAAGGGTAACAACACTTATACAAGTAGAAGTGTGTGTGTGGTGTTCTTTTTGGTTTGTGTGTTTGGTTTTTTTGATTGAGCTTGCTCTAGTAAAATAAATGTTGTGCCATTCTGTGGCAATGCAATACATTCGTCACTGTAATGAAAAATATTTTCAGCTTGCAGTGGGTGTTACACAGTGGTGTTGAAAAGTATTGATGCAAATGAATTATACAGCTCCTATGTCTTAAAAAAAAAGTCTTTGTTAGCTCCCTCGTCAGAAAAACATATTACAAAGCTGCCAGCATAGTCCTTTGAAAAATATACTTTAAAAGTAAAGCTACAAAGATTAGATAAGGCTCAAATTTCCAGCATCAATTTACCTAAAGCATTTGCATCTAGTAGAGACTTCCATTAGGAGCTATTTTGTTAGTTGTCAGAGCCTTTCATGGAAAAGCTGAAATTTATCAATGTAACATGTTGTTTGCTATGAAATAATGCTGTGGATTGACATGTTGTGTCAAAACCAAAAGAATTCAAAACTAATATGAGGTCTGTTAAATGTGACTGATTATGGTTTGTGTAATATACAGTGCTGAAATGGTGAAACTGGGGAAAAAATATCTTACTCATACAACCTAATACTGAGTTTTAGTCTGTTCTTTCAGAAGCTAGAATTACAAGGAAAGAGAAGCAGATGAAAGATTGACTGGTTTTCTTATAGTTTGTTATGCTGTAAATATATGCAAATATAATTATTTGGGAAAAAGTATACACTAAAGTAGTGACTAAAAAATTAAAATTAATGTGAAAAAATTTTCATATTACACAGTCTGCTCTGATATTACACTTGTTTTTTGCAAGATAGCAACATGTAAATCAATTTAATGGAATTTAGTGTTAATGAGAAACACGACAAAAACAAAATACATTTTTTCTGTTCTGACTTGTGGAGTAGGTTTCAGCATGAACAATTTAAGATTTAAAACTGAATTCTTATTAATCTCTTAAACTTGTTTTTAGGGGTGATTTTTTGAAGGGAATTAGAAGGTCTAATTCCCTAGCATATAATTAATGAAAAAGTTTCTCCAAGAAAACTATTGCACTTACAATGCAAAACAGAAGTCTATTTAATATCTGATGTAAACTATATGTGTGCATGTTATTTGGAAAAACAAATATATATGCAATGGGAGAAGGAAAGGAATCTCTGTGTATAAATAGGAGGTGTATTTTTGCTCTTGCTGATCCTTCCAAGTGGCAGGAATTCCTTGTAAGCTTTTCTGAAATTTCTTCCCCACCGGTACCTTGGGACATGTGTGACAGGCTGGTGTACGCTGTCTTGGGTGTAGACTTTGTTTTCTTTTACCATGTCATTTCTCAATCCAGCTGTTCTGTTTTTAATATGGAGTATCCTTTTTTAGTTTGTACAGAATCACCACAAGATGGAATGTTTTGGGAATGACATGACCACTTGTAACAGCAATACTAATAACCTGAAATAACACTTATGAGAGGCTCCATGTCCTGGCAGCTGGTGTGAGATCATGCAGTGTTAATGACTGGGTACTGCAGTGCTTACACATAGTGCTGCAGAGTTAAAATTTTAACTTTTGTTCACAGTGAATACTAAGAATCCAAGTGTGTGTCTAGCTTAACTGAAATCCTTGGGGCTTTTTTGTTGATTTTTAAAAACCTCTGTGTGTATCCAAAAACTTGATCTGACTTGCAATTACTCGGGCTCAGAATCTTATGAACTGAGGCTGAGCTCACAACATTAGTGTCAGTGTGAATGAGCTAAGATATTTCTAAAGGGCTTTGGACTGTCTAACCTCTTAAGATGAATGTTTCCTCTTTCTGTGGAGATTTAATCTACTTTTTTCCTCCCAGCCTCGTTGGACAATGATCTTTGGGTCTATAAACCTGTAAATAGAAGAACATCTTAAAAGATTTTTATTTCTGACTTTATGTAGTTAACTTTACACATGTATGCTGGACGTGATATCAGAACTGCACAAATAGCCGAATGGATTTCAGGAGATTAGATATGAACTTTGCAACCATACCTGTTGTTTGACAGTTCAGGGAGAGAAGAGTCTACTTCCTTCTCCATCTTGAGCTTTCAGCTGGCTCACTTCAGACATATTACCCTTTGGATGCTCATATTTTTTTAATCCTTTTCTCCTATTTGAAGCTTTAGTTGGCGTAGTTTTTCTCAGTAGAACAAGATAGAAAGTATCAGTAAAAAAAATCTAAAAGCTTTAAGGAATTCAGTTGTATGTGTGATAAAGGAAAGATTAATTTTCCATATGAAAAAGTACACCGTGAGTACTCTTTAATGCTTTTTGGATGTTTCAATTCTAAACTGTTTTTTTTTTTTTTGTTGCACAGATCCTGACTACACACTTATTAAAGGAAAATTAAAAGCATCATTTATGGGTAAGGAGTTTAGTAACTCCCTTTCTAGTCTGATTTTGAAGGGGAAGGGGCAGTAGACTTAGGGCAAGATAGAGTTCCTGGGACAATGTGGAATGTGCCTGGATCAAGGATGGCCCAGCATAAATTCTTCCTTGCGTTGCTGTTAGCTAGTCTGACTTGGGAGACTGGATTTCACAGTGTGAGACTAAAAGCAAAGTCTTTTACTCCTTGTCTCTCGGGAACATTAATTCAGAAGAAGTACGTTGACGCAGGTATTACTGATGTGCTATATTATACTACATTATGCTACATTTCGGCAGCATGTCCTCAAATCCGGTTATGTGTTTGTAAATAGCCTTTTCGGTACACTTGCAGAAGTTTCAGTTATAAAATGTTGACTCTAGAAAATTGGCAAGAATGCTATCAGACTGTCCTCTGGTAGGAAAAACATGCTGGTATGATGGTTTACAAAAATGCAAAATTAAACAATGACTCTTTTTTTTCTGTAGCACTCTGATAATCACTGACTTATTAAAATAAATGTAAAGTATGCTCAGAAATATTGAAACTCTCATCAATACATCCGTCTCATCAAGCAAAACCACTGGCTGTTCTACTGTCAAAGATAAGTCTTAATTTAATAAACAAGTGATAGATCCAAACTCACTCCAAAATGCTCCTTTCGCCGAAGTGAAATCCCACTTTCATTTAGATACTACATTCAAGACACTTGCAGACAGATCTCTTCCTTCTTTTCCGCTGGGTGGTTTTGGTTTGTCTTTATTTAGTAACTACTTTTTCAGTGTCACCTTGTAGTTAAACAAAACTCTGGAAGAGAAAGTTGAATAGAGAAATTCCTTTTGATACCAGACTTGCATAAAACTAGACTTTGCCTAAGATGTTTCTCTTTGATTGTCAGTAACAGCATAAATACTTCATGAACTTCATTGCCTAATGCAATCTTGCATTCAGCAAAGTAGATGTGTAATTATTCTTAGTTCCTGCTGTATTCAAACATGAATTTTAAAGCCACCGAATTGAAGTTTGCAAATGCAAATATTGTCATAGTGAATATTGCACTCTTCTTGCAAATTACTTTACCAGAAGTGTCACACTTCATTGCTAGTTCACAATACTGCCTTAGGCATTACTGTTGACAAATTATGTTTTCAACGGAAAGAGAATAACTGTACATCTAAGATGGTCTGTCTGCAATCAGCTACATCTCAAAATTCAAACCGGAACAGGTGTTGCTTGATTTTAGTCTTTTTTTTTTTTTTTCTAACAAAAGAAAATCAAGGAATGGTGAGCATATTTCACCAGAAACAATGTTTTGATTTCTGAAATAATTTGCATACAAGTTCAGTGATGATTAATTATCTTTAGTGCTGGAACAGTTCCTGGTTGAAAAAAAATCACAGAACCCAGCTAAAAAAGTCAAGTAATAATTATTATATTACTCTGATTTTATGGTAATCTAATAGCTAAAAATTCTATAACATCATGTAGATATCCATCCCTTCAGCAACGCATCAAATGTTAACTTGCGTGCTAACTTATCGACTAAAATATTAAGGCACAGTAGGAAGAAGGGGAGATGGAATTTTATGGACCTGGTGGAACTGTGATCATTTTGTGTATATCATACAAGAAGTAAAGGGTTATTAAAGTAAAAATTTAATCTTATGATCCTTCTTCCCGATTTCACAATGTGATACTTTTTTTCTGGAGAGAAGCAGCAAAAAAAGTGCTAGTTATGCAGCAAGTAGAGGAAACTTTATTTTACTGTCTGCACAGTGTATGTTAATCTGACAGGTAGGGAGTGTGAAAATATAGAGCATGTATGAAAAACTAAGTGGTATTTCATCAAGTATGTAACATTCTTTACTGCCTTTTTTTTCAGTTTCCCTTTTTATGGTAAGTGTGATTGATTTCATTTTTAGGGATGCTCTCTGGGTATCTTATGTCTCTCTCAGCACATCTGGAAAGAGGTAGTCTGAGTTTGTGTTGAAGTCTCCCAGTTAGCCATTGGAGACTTGTAAAATACGCTGTTAGCATGCGCTATACACAGTGCATGCAATAGAATCAGCTGTCTAAATAACATCTTAATTGTGATTCTGAAAATTGTTAATATATCTGATCTGTAGTACAGAGGGTAATCCTCCTTAGGGTTTTTTGTTTGTTTACATGGGCACTTTCCAAGTTAAACTATTCCAAGGGTTTAACGTAAATTCGATTTCTGCACAATATTGTGCTAGCCTCTGATACAAAATACAGTCAATGGGTGCTGCTTGAATATCTGAAGCTGAGAAAATTCAAAACATGTCCCTGTTCTCTACAGTGGTTTAACTGATCTGGAAGCTAAGTCAAATATACCTTAATCTCTTAATGATGAAATTTCCAGCTATCATTAGGAAGAGTGTTGCTAATCTGCAGCAGAGAGGACTGTTATTTTCAGATGCCCTAGGATGTGTATCGATCCCATTACTATAAGGGAGGAGGGAAAGAATCTCTCTGAACTGGTGGAGTTGAGGAAAATTACTGTAAGTATCTTGTTGCGAAATTAACTGCTAATACCTATAAAACTTTAGAGAAGGTCCCTGTTACAGAAATTTTAAAGGGGAATTAAAAAAACCTTGTGCTTTTTCACAAATGACTAGGGGAGCCTCATGGTTTCAGCACAGTGTTCAAAGCAGAATTACGACTGCATGTAATTCACAGTAACAAAGAAGTGAGCAGAGATGTCAGCTGTGCTCTTAGGCACAACGCAAAGTAGAGCTGTGGGTTCATTAAGTTAGCCTAGCATAAGCTGTGGGATACATGGTTTATTGAGGCAGTTTTCAGAAAAATACTCTTGGAGATAAGCGTATGAGATCTCAGGGAAAGACAACTCTCACCTCTTCTGCAATAGATCTATGCTTATAAAAATGTTCATGTACCATGATTAATTGAATGTATCTTGGTATTCTGAAATACTTCCTATTTTCTTTGGTGCCTGAGGCTTCTAGAAAATAATTGCACAAATAAGTGGGAGAATTTTGAAAGCAAATGATGCTATTACTTCTCTAGTCACAGTTTGTTCAAGATATAACTAGAACAATGCCAACTTCTCTTTTCAGCTATTCTGGTGATGCTGACTCAAACCACAACAGGCACTATCTAAAAGCTGGGATTGCTTCCGGTTTCTTCCCCTCAGTAAATTTAGGAAAAGTTTTTGATTAAAACTTGGTTTGACCTAGTAACATTTAACACTTGAATGAATTGCTGAAGTATGGAATATATTTTGTAAGTGTGTTCCATGCTAGGTTCTTCATTCGGGTTGCAGAGCCACAGGTTCAGAAACCGTATATTGGCAGAGCTGTTTTTTGTTTGTGGATTTCTTTTTTTTTTTTTTTTTTTT
>Ga0065711_1030906_pt1 | contig 31104 bp, 22 predicted proteins | sample Hoacrofraction12_FD_59098 | JGI IMG/M metagenome (GOLD analysis project Ga0065711, IMG submission 59098) | Hoatzin crop microbial communities from Cojedes, Venezuela - Epithelial fraction 12 v2 (version 2) | ecosystem: Host-associated > Birds > Digestive system > Esophagus > Crop | place... | reverse complement strand
CCCGCCTGGACAAGGTCCTGTGCAGCCTGCTGTAGGTGACCCTGCTTCGGCGGGGGGGTTGGACTAGATGACCCACAGAGGTCCCTTCCAACCCCTACTATTCTGTGATTCTGTGATTCTGTGATTTAGAAATCACTCTGTCATAGATTATTTTTCTCAACCCATCATCGCTAGTACCTGCCAGAAGAGCACTCTGCATGCCTTGCATGCCTCCAAACCCACTGGACAGAGCAGCTGAGGTTAAGGACATTCAGTACACTGCCACCATATATGTACAGTACACGCTTGGGGAAATGCAGATCTTCACAGCTGACTTGTCACTGACAAAGAATATTGGTCCCTATCCCTCCCAAAGGGTACAGGTATTTCTCTCTCATTTATGCAAAGGGAGGACAGGGAAATAATGGATCCAAAAATGGGCTGCTCCTTCTAGAAGCTCCTGGTAACCAGAGGTGATGCCAGGATGGTCGGGCTGTCTATTTCTAAAGCATACAGAGCTTTGCTCAGGACTAAAGAACAAGATAGCAAATGGAGGGCAGCCACTGCACACACATAAAAGCTCTTGTCAGGGCAAAAGAAAAGCTCAGCATGGTTTTAGTTCTGTATTTAAAAAATACAGTATGAAAAGCTCCTCACCAAGCTAAACAGAGGCAGCTAAGCTAGCAGCTATAATAGAGCCACATTAACAAGCAGGGAAGCAGGCAGCGTCTGAATCCATTAAGAGAAAGATTTCAAGCTTTTTTTTTTTTTTTTAAAAGATCCACTTTCTCCACCAGGCTGTACACCATCATTTCACTTACACATGCTTCACGTTCAGTCCATTCTTGTTTTCTCTGGAGGAGGAGAAGTGAAAAGACTGTTCTAAAAAACCAGAATGGAACAGAATAGATTTAAATGTGCATTTGTGATAAACACTATTAAAGAGTGTTCACTTAATGAAGAGTAAAATTAGTAAAGGAGTCCTTTTAAAAACAATAATAACATGTAAAGCAGGGATAGTTGCTATGATTCTTAAACACCTTGGGAATTATTTCATACATTTCAACACCTATTCAAGGTATGACAAAGAGCGTAAGTCTCCTGCCTCTGGGATTAATTTCTTTTATAAAGCTGCGGCTCAGCAGACACTGTGTTCTTATGGGGAAAAGGATGCAGATGGAACAAAACATGATTGGAGTGAGAATGTCCAAGACGTGGTAAAACAAGTGAAGAACAGGCAGTCCCAAATTCTGTACTCACAGGCCAAAAACCCCGTCAAGGGGAATGAGCACGACTTGCCCATTTTAATAAATAAGGCCTCTGCTTTGCTTTCCATGGTTTGGGAGAAAGTTTCAGTCAGGCTTCTCCACTTGCCGTCTGCAGTGCCCAGCTGCAGTCCTGGGCTTGGGCCGCGCAGCAGTGACAAGGTCCATCAGCAGTGACAAGGGCTTCCTGGTGGTCCATCACCCCCCTGGCACAGCGGCCACGTGGCTCCCTCCTGCGCGTCCCAGGGGCCCGCGGTAGCCCCAAAGCCACGCTGTGCTGTCCCCACCAAGAGGTGCTCTTCATGTATCAGTCAAATCTCAGTCATGTTTAGAGAAAGTCTCCTGAGTCCCATCAGGACCTGAGCTAGGACACCAGGCCTTTTTCCAGGAACCATTAAGAGACAAATGTCCTCTTACATGCGTTCTGCTGGCAGACGATGGCTCACCACTCTTTACAAGCAAAGATGTAACTGGACACAGCCAGCAGCACTCCTCACTGGGAGATGTGGGCCAGCCATACTCCACATCTGCTCCGCAGAGAGCTGGTTTGCTCTGTGAGCACGTGGATGGACAGCAGCAGGGCTGAGCACAGGCTAATGTGCCTGGTATCTCCTTCACCTCATGGAAAAATTAGCAGGTGCAGAAAGGCTTATGAAACTACAAGAGAACTCACGAGGAGCAGCGCCAGAGAATGGCCTCACTGCTGCCCTTTCCTTGCTGGAAAGGAAAAACGGAAAAGATTCTCTCCTTTGCTCCAGGACACTCCCTCACCCAGTGTCCAGCCAGCAGCACCCGTCCCTCGTCAGTACGCAGCTCGTTAGTGCCTAACCATGCACAACTCCAGGTTAGTTTTTGTGTACAAAGGAACGACAGGCTTACAGTCAGATGGCTGCTCCAGGATCGGCTGTGCTGTACGCCAGAGTAACAGACATTAGAGCATCTGCGACTTCAAAATCCAAGGTCTATTAATCCCTTGTTTCTCCTGCATTCAAATCCGCACATTAGATAAACAGCTAAAGAAGCTCGTGACTTGCATTCGTAGACTGAGAAGCTTGTTTCCAACCAACCTTTACAAGCCTCCAGCTGAAAATGTAGTATGACTAAAACTCCGACAGTGGAAGAAGTGTGACAGTGTTTGACCTTAGCTGTTGCTTCACCTAGTAGCAACAGAGAAAGTAGATTCACTCTTTGCTCACCTTATTTTAGTCCAAAAAGAGCCTAGCAGCAGTAGAAATGTGAAAAGCAAATGAAGAAGAAAAAGCTAGATTTCTGTGTCCTTGCGGAGATAAAATTCAGCAAAAAAGTTACACTGGTTAAACTACTGCACTGGAAAGTTGGGCAGAGAGGAACCTGATGAGGTTCAACAAGGTCAAGTGCAGGGTCTTGCACCTGGGGAGGAACAACCCCAGGCACCAGTACAGGCTGAGGCTGACCTGCTGGAGAGCAGCTCTGTGGAGAGGGACTGGGAGTGCTGGTGGGTGACAAGGTGACCATGAGCCAGCAGTGTGCCCTGGCTGCCAAGAAAGCTAACAGGATCCTGGGATGCATTAGGAGGAGTGTGGCCAGCAGGTCGAGGGAGGTTTTCCTCCCCCTCTACACTGCCCTGGTGAGGCCCCATCTGGAGTGCTGTGTCCAGTTCTGGGCTCCCCAGTTCAAGAAAGACGAGGAGCTACTGCAGAGTCCAGCATAGGGCTACGAGGATGCTGAGGGGACTGGAGCATCTCTCCTACAAGGAGAGGCTGAGGGAGCTGGGCTTGTTCAGCCTGGAGAAGAGAAGGCTGAGAGGGGACCTAATAAATGTTTATAAATATCTCAAGGGTGGGTGTCAAGAGGATGGGGCCAAACTCTTTTCAGTGGTGCCCAGCGACAGGACAAGGGGCAACGGGCACAAACTGAAGCAGAGGAAGCTCCAGCTAAAGATAAGGAAGAACTTCTTCCCTCTGAGGGTGATGGAGCACTGGAACAGGCTGCCCAGGGAGGTTGTGGTGTCTCCTTCTCTGGAGATATTCCAGCCCCGCCTGGACGTGGCGCTGTGCAGCCTGCTCTGGGTGACTCTGCTTCGGCAGGGGGTTGGGCTGGGTGACCCACAGAGGGCCCTTCCAACCCCTGCCATGCTGTGATTCTGTGATTCTGTAAAATGGATGCACCTTTCTTCCCAAGCCTCCCTTGAAACATAAGACTCATCTCTGACACCATTTTCCATCTACTTCCAAAAACTGCCTAAGCTGAATTCCTGGAGGTTTTTGCGCAGCTGACTGATCTCACCTGGAGACAGACGATAAAGTACGAGATTAAAGGTACAGGAAAATTGAGAGCAACCTCCTGCTTTGCTTTGCCAGGTTGTTAGAGGAGTGTACTCCCCGTCCCCCTCCCTCCCAGCTCCCCAGTGCTGTGCTCTGATGTGAGCCCAGCAGAGCGTGGGCCGGAGCCGAGGCAGGTCGCCTCTCCCGAGGCTTTCGGGCTGACGGTCGTGCCACCTCTCCAGGCTGGTCTGGCAGCACTCTGTGAAGGCCCGTGTTTGGCAGTAAACAAGGAACAGGCCTCAAGGTCGCACCCAGGCAAACCTGCCTCTGATGCCATCTGGCAACGCGGGCGAAGTCCCAGGATATGGTGCGTTCTACTGCATGCAAAATTATCCACACAATTGCTTTTACAAAAGGAAGACAACTTTTTTTCTGTTATGCAAAATATGTATTAGATCTAGAACTCTCTAAAATTGTCATCATTAGACTAACTTTGTTCTCATCAGGAGAGTGGCAAGGTTTGTATCCTCGCCCGAGAACTGAGCTGAGCCAGCAATCTGAGTTTCTGAGAAAATCCTCTCCTAAAAAGATTAACGCGGAGTATTATGAAATTTGTCCACAGAGTAACTTCTCCAGGGCACACTTCTATTCACTTCTCTCCATAGGGTGAGGTTATAAACCCATCAATGCAAGTAATTCACAGACCATACTAGCATGCATTTCTGTTTCCTTACCTGTCCCCTTCCCTTGCACATATAGAAGAAGCAGATGCTTAAAGAAAACAGTTATGGATTAAGTTTTGTTCTCATTTACATCCACACCAACTCCCTGACTCTGTTCTTTTCAAATCTGCTTACAGCTCAGCAATAAGAGTCCATAAAGAGTCCAAAAACCACACTCTTCATCAGGCTAAATTACTGCTGACCCAATCCCATTTAAATTCTGCCCACATAAAAGAGAGCTGCACCTAAGACATCCAGTGTGATAATCGCTATTTGACCTTAATTAATAGTTGTTTTCATTTACGGATCAGAATAACATATACATGTTAGCTTGCCAGTCGTAATACTCCGGAATTAATGCAAGATCTTTGAGGCAGAGCAATGCAAACAGCGTTTGAAACAGTGACTGATACGCAGTTACAAGCATTCACCCAACCAGCAAAGCCACTTGCAAAAAAATCGGTTTGTAGGAGAGAAACTAGTTTAAACAGACGCAACAAGCAACGCACGCACTATTCACAAACATCTCCACTGACCCTGAGCTCCAGACACTGTTTCTTCTCACACTGCCTTTGACGCCCGAGATGCCTCCGCTGCGCGCTGTCCTTATCTGTGACTGCCTTCCATCTCGCATTCCTGCGCGATGTTCTCGGGGTTCCTGCCTGCCGCTGCACAGACATGAAGGAACGGCCTTTTCCCTGATTTTCACTCTGCATACCTTAGCAACCCTCACCCCTTCGCTGGGTGTTCTGGTGCCCCGTTACTGACTCTTCCTGCAAAGCATACACAGGCAAACTCTCACACAAAATCCATCGCGCCTTCCGATTCCTCCCGCCAGCAAAGTGCAGTGCTTGGTTCTAGGACCTGTCTGCTGGCTCTGTTTACTATGACTGCTGCAAAGAGCAGTGATCTTTCGCAGAGGGCTTTAAATATAAGCATCGTTAAGTGACAGTTGTACTTACAGATTAGGGTATCTTTAATGCAAGAATTTGAGGAGCAAACAAATGAAAGACAGTTTACATGAACCACTGAAAACAGTACTCTGAGATTTACATTTCAGACTCGACTTAAGGCATAATTCCTTCGGTACTCAGTGCAGCGTTTTGGCTGTGATGAACACATCTGACATTAATAAGAAACATAACACGCTTTAACAAGAGCCCCACTGCTGTCAATTGCAACTCATGAAAGTAAATAGAAAACAGTTATTTATAAAACCAGTAAATCACACCAAGAGTATTCAAGAGTCTGTAACAGAGAAATCGGCACAGATTATCACTACACTTCTCGCTTATATAAACCCTCAGGCAAAGATAAATAAACCTGGTGGCTGGCATTAGCTGGTCGGTGTTGATCAGCCTGTACGGATCGTGGCACGGCACGCGCGTGCAGAGAGCGGCTCAGCCGGGTCTGGGTCCCGGCTGCGGGAAGCCGGCTGCTCCACCAGCCCGGGGCCTGCGCCGCGGGCACAGCTCACGGGGCCATCGCTTGCCCAGCACAAGCCCGAGCGACTGGTCAGGCGTCAGCTCAGCGAAGGACACTGACTGCCGTGGGAAGGGTGCCTGCTCCAGCGAGAAGGGCTGCAGGGATGTTGAGAACGCAGGGTGCATTAGCTGTGGAAGGAACGAAGCGCGAGGCAGCTCACCGCCAGACTACCTCTGCCTGTTCCAGAAGCAACGGCCCGGGAGCAATGTCTCTGTGAACTGTATTCTTCTGCCTACACAGAAACCATGTACATAGAATGGAATTTGTGTTTTTAAATATATACACACACACGTATGTGTGTGTGTATATATATATGTAGACATCCTGTGTGTGTATATATGTAGACATCCTTACCCAGGCAATTTGATGAGGGTAAGACTACTACAAAAGAGGTTATAAATATCTAATCAAATTGAAAAAAATAGTGTCTGACTTACGTGATCAGTCTTATATCATGAGTGATCAATACGATCAAAACTATTATGCAAGAAACCCATAGGCAGAAAGATCTGATTATATCTATATTGTACATGAATACAACTTAGTTCAACTTAGTGGAAAGACAGCTTCTCATTTTAACTTCAAGAATGTTTTAGTCCAGCGCATAATTTTATCCCAATTGTGCAAACACTTTGCAGAAGGCAAGACCTGCTTACTACATGGAGAAAGGAGGGGTTAAATTTGCAAGGAACATTCAGTAATGAATGTCCATATGGCCTATTTAATAAATGTATAAACAGATTAATGAGTAACACAATATTCTAGCCTAAGGATGAGACGACAGCTTCCCTCTCTATTTGGATATGTCAGTGTATAATTATTATGTTAGTTATAATTGGCAAATATGACATGAGAAATTACTGCCTTAATATTACAGGTTAAAAACCAAGCCTGCAGCCACTGTCCATCCAGCTGCGAAGTCTGATGCAGACCTCTCACACAGACTGGAGCACTTCGCATACAGACTGGCAAGGTCTTCTGCAAGCACGTACGCATTTCTAGATCCACACACTTCATAGCTTTCTGTGCCCCTGTTTCCCACGGATAAAGACAAGGAAGAGTATAAGAGAATGACTGTGACCATTTAATGTTAAAATGTGCAAGTTTGCTTTATATGTTATCAACATACACATTTTTTGCCATATAAAAAAGCAGGCAAAACAACTGTTTGATAGGAACTGGAACCAGAAGGACAGCAACAAAATTTCATAACAGCAGTGAGCTCAAAGGCAGGCTTAGACTTGTCTTCTAAAGAGAACAGAAGAGCCATCAGTAAACAGGTAGAAATGTGAACACCTTAATTGACATACTTCTTTCAAATTTGCAGTACTTATCAAAGTGTTGGCATGGGAAAAAATCCCAGAATGTCTTCTCCGCTGTGAGTTAGCCAGCTTCTCTCACTCAGCCGTACATGACTGCTTGCAGGAAACGCCCTTTCTAGCAATAGGAAGAACAAAACTGCCAGAATAATGATGCCTGTCATCTCTTGCCTTCCCCAAGTTTGTCAACAAATGGAAGTGTTTAACGTATATAGATCATTGGAGCATATTCAAACCTTGAATTTGGGGCTATCTACAGACCTTGCTCTTTAAAGAGGCAGCTGAGAGACCCTTGCGCTTTGAATAAAGCCTCCAGGAGCATATATAAACAAACCTCTATACCACCCTTCTGAATCCAGTATGCTCCAAGTCAGGTCGCAAAAGAATATTCTTATTTTCCTTGTGCCTAGAGAGAGTTCAACACAGGGCCAAAAGAGAAATTATTAGAAATATTAAGAAGGGAGAGGAAATAAAAAAGAAAAAAAGTCTCCAGAGAGCAGATCCTAGAAATACGGCAGCGCAAAGCCTAAGAGCTGGCAGGCGGCCAGGCAGCATACCGAGAGCAGCAGCCGTCACGGGGACTGCAAGGAACTGGCAGGCAGACATCATGGGAGATGCCAAATGAGAGCACACTAAGAGAGCGAAATGAGTCAGAACTTATAAAAGGAGATATAAGAAAGAAAACCCAGCACAAGGGGAGAATGAGAACAAGGAGACATGATCCAGGACTTGCAGCTTTAAAATGTTGGACAAAAATAACTGGAAAACCTAATTTGCCAGATTGAGTCTGGTGTATGGCAGAGAAAGGGACCAACCCCAAGCGATGGGGCACACACTGAAAAGCACTTGCAGAGAACTGGGATAAAGCAATCGTCCAGAGAAAGCGACTGAATCAAAGTCCAGAATGCTTTCTGGGCAGGGCAGCTTGCAAACGGCAGGTTTCTGTTATCATTTCTCCCTCCTTATCTTCAGTCTTTGCTTATGCAAAAAGCAAATCCAGGCTGCAGGCTATGCTGCTGAGCAGAGGGGTTGCAAGGGAGGGGACAGACTCCACAAGCATGCATTCCTTTCCTAAAATTCTGTTGGCTTCATTGGAGATTTCAGATGGATGCACAAGTTTAGACTTCACATGACAGTTCTGCCGCACATGACTCGTTCAGCTAGTCATAGTTTTATTTCTGTCTCTACCTGCTCGCCACGATTAAGAAATACAGCCTCGCCTGCCTAGAAAAAGCAGAGTCCTTGTTTCAAGAGAGTTTTAAATATCAAAGGATTGTGCCACTTCTTTCGCAATCTATGCAGGATCTGCTCTTCACCTCCAGCCCCTCACTGCAGCAGGCGGGCTGTCTGCTCCGGTGCTGGGGACGCAGTTCACCTGGGATCTTGAGCAACTTCCAGTGAGCTCACCTGTCATCTTTCAGGCTCTGACCTTTGATCCTCCTGCAAACTCCAGTCATTAGCCAAGGGTAGCACGCTGAAATGCTTTATGCAATCTCTTTACTATTTGTGCTTACTTATTTTGATTAACCACAATTAACACAGGCAGTTGTAGTCTCTGATCTAGTCAGCACTCTGCACAGGCGCATATGCACATATACAACACAAATCTACAAATCAATTAGAATTCAAACAACTTCACTAACACCTCCCTTCACGCCCATTTTCCCTTTTCATAGAATGGTATTTTTTTATGATCAGCATCATAAGAACAAGTATGCTTTGAAACACTCTTTAAGAATCAATTAAAGTAGATAAGAAGGAGTGGGTGAGTGTGGAGGAGGGCAGGTGGGCTGGCTCCCAGTTTCAAAAACCTCTCATCTTGATGAGCACTTGGTAGACAGAGCAAGAAAAGCAAGACTGAGCAGGAGAGTGTCAGGCTGCTAAAACTTTACAGACCAGAGATAACACCTTAGCACCTGGGAATTGCTAAGGACCACGTGCAAAGAGATCTGCGCACCATGCCCTGCTCCAGAGGCAGCACTTCCCCCGACTGCTGAATGCCGCAGTCCCAGCCTTCGCTATCAGAGCACAGACGGACTTTAACTGACTGTGGGGTCCAGCACATTCCTTTAACTGAACCTCAAGCTACAAAGCCAACAGCGTTTGCATCCAAGAACTTGGGATGTACAGGTCATCTGCAAATAAAGTAAGCCCTTGCTGTCCCCCTTCATCTTCTAGCAAGTGGAACACCGGCCGCTCGCCTTTGTGCCAACCTGAACAAACCTGAGGTGCAAACTCTGCTCTGACGGAGCGGGTCGCCCTGCCTTGCAGCTGCCTGTCACCCAGGTATTATCTACCCGTGCTGGAATGAGCCCAGTTATTAACAGGTCACCAGACAAGATGACCACATGTTGTAACAGGTAAAACCCTCGGCACACAAAGCCAGAAGAGGCTGCCTCTCAGCTGCGGTTCTTCGCTTCGCCCACACTCAAAGGTTTCTCTGCTTTGACTGTGTTGGAATATTTCATGCAGTAGAAAGCTCAGGGGAAATTTCTGCAACCTGATGGCATGAAAGTGCTCCTATCAGGTGAATTACTTTCAACTGAGGAATAAGACCTGTTTGTCCAAGCCCAGTATACCACACCAGTATATAGATACCATACCAGTATAATTTCATCCACGTGAAGGAATGGATCACTAGAAGAAGAAAAAAAAATCACCTATCACATTTAACTAATTATGGTGAAACAGAGACTGTTTGTTCAAAGACTGGTCTTACTGTATAAGATCACTGTTTTCCTAACTTGTATGTAATAATTTATTCATGAAAATATCTTTATCTAAAGCTTGCAGGGCTCTGAAAGTCTTTTATTACAACATACCAATGTGAAAAAAGAGACCCTGTCTAAATCTCTTGAAAACTGAGACACAGGCACACCCTAAATCAGCACTGTAGCAAAGGTGGCTCTGCACGCTACAGAAAACCTGAGAGTGTTCTGTGAGCACACACACAAAAAGAATTTTTGCTTTTCTTGCCATTTGAAGTTGCTATGGGCATGATCGCAGCTCTCTGGCAGCTTCAAATGTCACTGCAACAGTTCACCTGAACTAGCTTGTGCTTAGATTTTTTTTCCCCACAGGACGCGTGTGTTTAAGCTGAGCAGTGACTGAGCACAGCCGAGAATCAGTAGTATCTATGGATGTGACTCATTCGCCTGTTAAGAATTTACAGAAGCATCCTTTGAGACAGAACACCCAAAACTGTTAACAAAATAGCCACCAGCTGATTTGTATGGTTTTGTTCCTACTGCATACATCATACAACGCTTTTTACAGTACCAAAATCATGAGGCTAAATGAAGCTCTCTGAAGAACAATTTTACAAATCATTTTGATATTTCAGGAAATGTCACCCTTTTGTGACCTTCTGGAGAGGATCTGAAGTGATTTAGATTTTTGATGGTGTTTTAGAATTTCCTTCAGATTGCAGCAAGCTATCCAAAGGGCTATGGTGAGGAACACACAACATCACTAGATATATCTGTTCCTCACCGTACAAAAGAAACAGCCTGGAGATCATTTACCCTTTGGCCACAATCTATTACAGCCTTTGAACACACGGACTCTTAGCCAAGATCTCGCCACAGAAGAGGGCATCTTACTGCCTTGCTTGTAACTGGGGTTTCTTTTGTCGCCGATCCACACAGGCAGCCCCCTCCCCATCACAACCCCACATCCCCTCAGTGCCAGTCGCCCGGAGCCTGCAGCCGGGTGGGAGAAGATGGGACCAGGGGAAGATGCCGCAGGTGGGCCCAGGGGAGCACTCCCACCCACCGGGCATCACCTTCTATTCCAACAGCGGAGCCACCTCAACTCCTGACCTCACGGCACACAGAGAGTGGAGTGATGGTATTTTAAGGTCATAACTAATACTTACGCTTTCCGCACCAGGTGAGTGCAGAGGCAGCCCGGAACGGGGAGTTGTTCAGCAGTGGGCTGAACCAGAACCTTTCCAGGCTTCAAACCGTGCAAGTGGGGGATCCCCCACCCGCAGTTTTCTGGCAGGGTCCAGAATAATTTACCCATTTAAGTGGTTTTATTAAGAGCTACATAGGGAAGTATCATGGAACTTGCACAAAACCCAAACCAGAATGACATCTGGTCCTGCGAGGCTTCCAGCGCAGCACCACAGGCTGGCGAGCAGGAGGCAGATTTTGAGCAAACGGCACCGACCACTTCACCCGGGAGGGGAAGCGCAGGGCCTTACAGCTTACATCCACAGCTTTAGGAACAGCAAAGTGTCAGGGAGATTTATTGCTTTTGGTGAAAAATAAAGGCAGCAAATCTCTTAAAAGAACTAGCAGAAAACTCGTGGCAGAGCACGGCCTCACGTGTTTATCCAGTGTCTCTCCAGCAGAACTCGGAGCATTTGCTGTGTGGAGAAGCAAGCCAACCAGCTATTTTTAAACTCATTTGATTCAACACATATGGGCTGAATTCTGTTAGAAATAATGACCTTCTGGTGTAGTTATTGAAACTGCCACTAGACAGAGCTGTTCATCTTATTTTTAACCTCAGAAATATTTATATGCCCCGTGATGTGCTAGAAAGCCAAGAGGAGTTTGTATTGTAGACTCCTTCAGAAAAATGGCACATGCCTGTAACAACTGCACGGCATTTGCAGCCGGGGTGTAGTTGTTGCACTACACTATACATAATCCCCTCACCGGAGCTGAGGGCTGCATCTGTGTCTCATAAATTCTGTAGTCATTCACCAAGAGCTAGTGATAATGAGATGACAGATGAAAAAAAAAATCTGTTTTTTTCCTTCACTAAACTACAGTGTATGTGTTGGACTTGAAAATAAGCAAAACATCTGGGGATCTAAAAGCACTGTGACAAGTCCCTGGCTGTAGAGATTACTGTCAAATACTTTTTGCCAGAATTTTGGAAAGGCACAAGCGATGGTACCTTTGAAAAACAGAGAAGTTTTAATTCCAGGTGGGTAAGATACATTCAGCAAGGCACTAAGCATGTGTGCCAGCAGACCGGATTCACTGACTAAGACAATGTAAACCTGTTAAAATACAATATTGTAGTTTAATCGCTAGGTCGGGATATGTCTTACTGCATATGCTTTAGTGTCCACGTGCCCTACCGCCCATCACAAAGCAGCAGTTCCTGCCACCAAGTAATGCAGAAACTACCCCAGAAATTAAACGCTTGTTGGCATCTGTGAAGCTATGCCAGTTTCTATCATTCAATTTTCTGGTCTTTTCTGATGAATTTGGGGTAAAACACATTTTCTTTAGAGAAAAGCAAGCACTCATTTTGGGAGGAAGCAGTGACAAGAGATCAGCATTAGCCTGGGCTCTCCCGGGCTCACACCCTGATTAGCATCCCAGGCAACCCGGAGCAGGAATTTCGGGAATTTCTGCAGCTCCAGCCACAGCATTGATTTCATCTTGCGATTGCAACTGAAACAGCTGTGAAGCCAGCTCTTGCAGGGCAGCTCTTGCAGGCCAGCGGTCCCGCACAGCTCATGTACAGAACAGGGTTGGTGTAAGCACGATCAGAAGTTTTAATTCATTCCCCTGCTGGTATGGGGGAGGAGGTTTTAGGTTCCCTTTCAGCCTCAGGCACACTAGGTGTTGAGGCAGGTAACTCCTCTGCTAGGCCAGGGACTCTCTCTAAGGACATTAAGGGTACAACAGGCCTTAAACATCGCACTTCAGGACCTTAGGTAATCCATTTGCTGCTTAAGAACATATCTGTAAAACCTTGCACTCTTTCTTCACTTGCTCAGCTAAATTTGAGTAGGCGTGATGTTGTTGGGCGGATGGTTGGACTTGATGATCTTGATGATGGATATACCGTTAACATCTCATTTTCCCCCAAACACCCCCAAACCACCACTTGCCAATACTGGCAGCCTGGTCACTTATCAAGAGTGATGCAAGACTCAGTCAGAGAACAGCAAGTTCTGCGCTGTGAACCAAGCCCGTGGTGGCAGAGCTTCACCGTGCCCGGTGCACCTGTGCCTCTCCTTGGAAGGCTGCCCGTAATCGTGCGGGATGCGCCGCGCTGCTCGCACCACGGCAACCCTTGCCTCTAACACTGTCCGTGCAGCTTAAGAGGGCTCCTGTCAGCATTAATCACTGCCTTCTGGACACTAACTTTGTTTGACAAAGCACAGCAATTTGATTTTTAGGACTCTAAAATATTACTGTATTTTTAAGCCACAACTGAATATTATACCAGGTAAATTTTTCTGTGAAGATTTAATGTATAATTGTGTGGATGTTTTGAAAGATACTTTTTACAAGTTTGCAGTTGCACTTGTATTTCAAATGCCAGTCAAACTCAAGCTTCTTCCTGATTTATCCTCCTACCATACTGAAGTCACGCTCAGCGGTAACTAGAGGTGAGATAAAAGAGAAGTACCCAGCCTGACCTGGGGTGCCTTACTCACCTCGAGCAATATAACGGGCACTGAATACAGAGTTTGGTGTTGCTCTGTCATCGTTATTTCTCTACCCCAAGCCCCACTGAGGGCCAAGGCCAGGACATGCACACCCTGTGCCGGTCCTGGTGCACGCAGGGCAGAGAGGGATTGCGGGGGAACTGCGTTTGCTGCGGGCAGGGAGGGGTGGGTTGGAGGCACATGGCAGGTTCCTGCTCTCTGCCCACTCAGGACAGCAAACCTGAGCTCCACCTTCTGCCCCGGGCAAAGTACAGGGGCACAGCCTAGCTATTAGCACATTAAACGAGGCTAATTTAGGATTCGCAATTTCCAGCACTAATTATTTCTGTAAAGCTTCTGAACTCAGTGGCATTTCTTGCACCTACTGCCTCCTCACCTCTTGCAGAGTTTTTAACTGCAAGCAGTAAGAGACCAGCCATATCCAGGTGCATTAAAAAAAGGAAATCATGATCCTTTGGCAGTTCTTCTGATGATCTTTAGACACTGGCAAAGGATTAGTCAGATTTTGAAGATGTATAAGGCAGAAAGAAGCGTCAGCAGGGGCGTAGGAGAAACACTGCAAGAAAGACAGAGATGGGTACACAGCCCATGGGATCAGAAGGCAAAACTGTCGCCATGGCCAAATACAGGAGCCTGGGGTGCTCAGGCTGGACAGACTGAATGAGACAGGAGGAGGTACAAAATAAAATTCATTCTACATTACTATCAGAACTTCAAAAACCTCAGCAAAGGCTTCACCAAGCAATACGAACTTGTTTCTTAATGGATAGCTTTTAGTGCCCAGCAAGAATCTGAAGACTGGAAGTTAACTCTCTCTTCTTGCCTTTACTTCCTCTTCCTCTCCCCCAAATTCCAGCAGAACTCTGTGGTATTGACTTGGAGTTTATTCATGTTAAACTCTAACAGGATTCAGAAACTATGCTCATTTCAGCTGCCTCTGGTTCTCATTCTCACACTGCCAAAGCTGGCACAGCCATCATGGCATACAGGTCTTCGGATCTTCTTTGAACACAGGTGATCCAAATGATTTTGCTCCTTTTGCAATTCCAAATGTGATTTTTTTTTAAAAAAAGCCTTCAAACACCTACATTTGTAAAGAGATCCATTACTTGTAATGAAATTAGAGGCCAAGGCCAGATCCAATTCTTTCAGATTAATGGGACACCTTTCCGAATGGGGACCATTCTGGCCTATTGTCTAGAAATGACAATTAGAAGAGGTATAGAGGACTGATGCACATTTACTCTCCTACAAAATCCTTTTTTTAAAAAAAAAAAAAAAGAATACAAATCCCTCCACCAACACGTCCTGTGAAGATCCATCTGACACTGTTAAGGACTCTTCTCACTGCTTTGCCCAGGAATCATTAGGCTTCCTACAGTTTAACTCTGGAATTTGCCATTTCTCCATGCGGAACGCTGGGTCTCCACTCGGTTCCTTCCTGCCTGGCTTTGAACTTTCCCTCTGTAAATCAGTGACTGTGTGTGTCTCAGTGGCCCGTGCAGACTGCAAGGAGTCTGATCTCGTGGGGATGGGGACGCAACCGTGAGAGGCTGAACTTGACTTCAGTCTGTTACTCAGTTAGTCTGTTCTTCAGTCAGAGGGATTGTTTCCAGTCGTTCCACCTTCTGCCTGGAGCTTTTATCTCTGTTGCCATATTTTTGCGGAGGTTTGTGAAAACAAATTTTAAAACTGCTAATACTGGTGCCAAAGCCATTTGCACATACAATCTTTTGAAACACATACTTCGAAAAATGACCTTGGAATGAAAGTTAGATATTGCAATATAGACACAACAAGTTTATTTTCTTTATCCATAGCCAGGACATGAGATGTACATAGCCTTCAAGGAAAATACAGATTTTGGTACAGATTTTGGAGATTTTGGCTCTGCGACATTGCCAAAAATGTTGAAGCAGAAGGTTGTTTATTATCTTCAGTTAAAACAATAACTCAGGAGTAAGAAGTAACTTTACCTAGGACATTTCTCATTTTCTATTTGAAATTAAGCTACAGATCTGTTTTTCAAAGGCTGATCGAAGCACAGGGTATAAACAAACATTCCCTTGCATGCTAACTAGAGAAGAAATGTTTCACTTTGTTCTAGCTCATTCATCCTCTGAGACAGCTCAACAGAACTATGTCAGGAATTTAACTTTACCTTGTATGCCCAGAACTTGCTTTCCTGAAGTACAGTTCTGCTGCGGCACTTCTGTGAGGACACGAACTCCTGACCCTTGGATTTCAGTCACACTAGAAAAGCACAAGAGGAGATTAAATCACCAGCAAAATGAAATTATTAAAAATACCTAACTCTCAGTTCTAAGCATTATGGAGACAATCTGACTGCAGATAAAATCCTTGCAAGTTGATTAGAAAGTTACATATTCACTATTGGGTTTTCTTTTTTGCATTAAGATTATACGGGTATTCAAGGAAATCTCAGTCACAGAAACAAGATCTCATTTGTAATATAAATATCTATTGTACTATCATATTCAGTGAAGCTCTGCATTTCATAGTGGGTCAGTGTCTGCTGAGAGTATGACGTAGCACAAAACAGTGGTAAACAAAATCTCTGATGGCAGTCTGTCAGTTAATTGCACAAATGGCCCTTGTGATACAGGATTCAGAAAAACCTGAAGAATGAGAATTTTCCAGCCCCTTATGTGTTTGTGCACATTTGCCAGAGTAAGGATTAAGCACACTTCTGTACAGGGTATGTGGGCCGCCCTTCAATTCTGTGCTCTTCCATCTGCTAAATTGCAGGACCAAGGTCCAACCAGTCACTTCTACACTGTAAAACAGCTGGTAATTCTTGGAGATAAAATGTGACAACACAAAATGCAATTACAACTGCATCCAACTAACAGTGCAATGCTTTTCCTCCAGCATGTACTGCTGCCCCTGCATTCTTCCCCCTCCCCAGATATTTCGGTACCTGCCTATCTACCATGACATCTGGTTGATGACTAGACCTTCGAGTCATCCAGACCAGATCAATATTTGATACTCGTAAAGACCAACATGGGAAAGCAGCATCTCTAGGTTTTTTCCTAGCCTCTGGCAAGCAATAAAATGCAACGTTCACTTTGAACAGCCTCAGCAGCCATGGCTGGGAATTGCTGCCCTTTGGGCACTTTAATCTTGGGCACTTTGTTCCAGATTTGCCAGCAATCAGGGCTTGATTTAGGCTACTTCTCTTCAGGCATGAGGCCGTAAAGTATCTACCTGCTGGCTTCCTGTCATCTATCATTTAGCAGGAGAGAGGATAAAAAGGCTCAGAGAAGCTCCAGTTTTCTCACCAGGTTTAAGCATGAAAACAGGGCAATGCACTGAACTTTTCTTACTAAAGCTTTGACAGAAAACAACATTTGAATGCTTTTGAAGAAGAGAATGTAATAAAACAAAGAACAATGCCTATGGTATCTACTCTGAAAGACAGATCTCATCTGAATGGAAAACAAACCATTGAAGGCAGGGCAATGCCATGAGAACAAGCAATCCCTCCTTTTATTGCTTCAGAAGCCACCTGAAATGGCTTGGTGGCCCAGCCAAAACCCACTCTGCCGCAGCACATCGGAGCGTGGCTCATCACTAGGGCAACAACATTTATATTTAGAGGAAATGAGGGGATTTGATCCTCTCAGGAGATGCAGAAGACACACTTTCTAGTTGAAAAGCTAGCAGGGAGAAGGCAGTCCAACGGGCAATCTGCTGACACCTATCTCAGCACAGTCCTCCATGGCGTAATTTCACTATCGCTTCATAGCACGGGAGACCTTGAACACAGCAAAGCTCGTGCTGTTCCCTGGAGAAGGGACGAGAAAGATGGGACTTGTCAACAGTGGGCACGAAAGGAAATTCTTGACAGAAGGTTGGAAAGAAGCCAAACCAGTAGAGCAGCAGAGGAGAAGGCAGCCCAGATGCATGGATCCCCTTACATCCATGACGCTCCTCAGCAGTGGGGTGGCTCAGCAGTGAAACCACTGGAGACTCGCAGCTCCAGCAAACAGCCAAGCCCTTAATACCTGGGGCTGTGGGACAAGGATTCTCCGTGAGTATTCTGTTTTCTGTAGGAAACCTTTCGTTTCACTGAGGCTGGCTGGTGGGACCACATGTTACAGCTGGAAAGGCACAGTCTGGGATTTACAGCTCCTGCAGGGAAAGGCTCAGCTTTGTAAAAATGTCTCAACATTACCACGTAGTGAAGAATCAGGGTGCGATCAAGATACAGCTGATGATGGACCTGACCACGATGCTGTGCGTGCTCCGGTACAGCAGCACATGCCCCATGGCCGACATGAGAAAAGACGACACAAATGTAACACAGCAAGGAGGATGCTGCTGCCTCGATGGCAGCCATGTCATCCAACTTGCGACATACAACTTCAGTTCTCGCGCTCAAGTTGAACACTGATGATGATATTTCTCTTGTTCTTCATAGAGGCATCCAGTGCCTGCACCCTGTGTGGCCCCTTCTCCTTTCTCAAAAAAAGCCAAACAATAATAAAACCAGCAAATACATAATAGTGTTACCTCATGACTTTTTGGCCTTGAATAGAAGATCTTTCAACCTGTGGCTGTTACAGGCCATCGCGTGTGATTCTTGGAAACATTCAGTAGTGCATGAACTGAAAAGCAGTTCTTGTAACACCAGCTTTGGCTTCTTACTATGCAAATGTGTTTCTTCAGCAAACACCACATTTCCTGGGCAAGAAATGATATAAATATTGGCTAACAGTGTCATAGCACCACAGCTTTGCAGATACTGGCCGCACTTAGAAGTCTGACGTATCTGTGCTAATAAAAGCAGTACAGCGTTCCTGCTTCTGTCCCCATGCAAGGTGGCACACTTCAGAAGTAACGCTCCACTGCGATCCGGGAAACTACAGCGGTGCTGCTGGACGCAGCAGGCAGAGCACTGGGTGCACGCAGCATGCACGGAATGTCAGTTGATCTGATTCTGATGTCATGACAGTTGGTACAACAGCGCTCCGCAGTACCTGAACATGAAGCTCACGTCTGAGAAGTGACACCTCTGACTTCAAAAAATAGCAGGCTGTGGAGTTTTGAGTTGATCTTGTCTTCTAGATATATCATGACTTTTTAGAGTATATTTTTGCCTATGCCAGAAAAGAGACAATGAAGTTTGGCCCATCTTCTTCATTTCAAGGAGCCTTCATGAATACAGTAACTTCAAAACCAAAATGAAAATAAATAACCTACTTCAGGGCCCAAAAAGCAAATGCCACGTTTATCCTGTGTGCCGTTATCACTGCTGATAGCTGTGACACCAGAGACACAACCAAGCATTGCCACGTCTCGTGCGGTCTCCAGAGCACAGGGTCCCGAGCAAGGCGCCCTGACACAGACATATCCAGAGGAGCCGCTGTCAGGGCTCCGCTCAGCGCAGGTCCCAGTGCCTGGTCAGGATCCAAGTGCCTGGTTTCAGATCTTACCAGTTGTAAACTAGCCAACTGACAATTTAGAACATAGTACAGCATAAAAAGTATTTCATACAGCGCAAAAGATCTTTGGATCACAGTCAAGTGTAGAATAGGAGGAAGCTAAGGAAATGCTTGAGCTCAAAAGGCTGGAAATGTCCTTGCTCTTGAGAGGTGAAGGGTGGTATCTGGTGAAGTCAGCAGAGCTTTGAGGACATCCACCCTCTTTGGCCAAAGCGCCTAGAGATCATCCACGTTCATCCTCGATGCAGAGCTGACACTGGGCAGGTCGCTGGGCTCCGAGATCGGGGCACCCGAGCTGAGCAGAGTTAAACCCCAGGTCAGAATCTCAGCTCGTCACTTCGGTAACTGTTGACGTGTGAAGTTTTATGTCTATCTGTTTCTCCATTTCACCACAAAGTGGCACTACAGCAATTGCCATTCATTTCAGTCACAGGATGATCAAGAACCTGGGACAGACGGCTCTTTTTTTCCCCTCCCTGCACTGAGTCACCACTAATTACCCTCTGCTCACACGATAACAACCCCTACAGAGGGTTCGCTTTGTGCAGGAACCATTTAGATGGGAGTTTCCTCCCTCATTGAGGTGGTGAAACAGTTTCTTGCAGTACCTTCTGCTGGGTCCATCTTCCAGCATTTGGCTGATCTGAACTAACAACAAGTAAAATGATACAATTGCTTTAGCAGAAATGTAAAGTATCAAAGTGACCAGTTACTGAGCCGTGGAAACGCAGCTCTGGGAGAAAAACAAGAGCAGCAAGAGTCCCTCAAAATCCAGTGCACTTTTCTCCTCTGAAGACTTCATGGTTTGGGCCCACTGAAACTCTTGCAAAGATCTCCACTGATGTTAGCATCAGATAAAGCTTAATATGCTTAGCCTTGCCGTGTTCTAACGGGTAGTGCTTAGCATTTGTGCTGTAAGAACAGAGCAACACACGCTTTTGCCTTCAGCCTAACCATCAGAAGTTTTACCCACTCACAAAACAACGCCAAAGGCAGGTAGAGCATCCTCTGGTTTTTAACTCTCTCTCCCGCTCTCTGTGCACGTGCACGTACATATACACGTACGCAAACACACAACCTCACTGCGTGGCTTAGCTCCCCTCCTGCTGTACCTGCAGGTGCCATCAGGTCTGGCGCTTGCTGGCGGTAAGGAACACTGTCCCACCCTGTGCTGTGAGGAAGCAGCATCACTGCAACGCGCTGACCAAGGACAGATGCCTGGGAGCTTACCACAAAGAAGGGAAAACCAGAAAGATCCTCATATCCACGCCGTAGACCTGCCAACACGTGGATGCAGCGGCTGCGGCCCGCACACTGTACAGCAACGCCGAGCGGCACTCAGGGGTCCCGCTGCTGGCACTGCAGCCGTGCTGCGGCAAGGGAGGTCTGCCGTCCCGGGCACCGCGGCACGGCGCTCCACTGGACCGCTGCGCGTGAGAACGTGCCTGTGCAGGGCCACGACACGTGGCCACACAGACATACCCAGCCAGCACTGGCAGCAGCACAGCCGTGGAAATGCAGAGCTCAAGAAGGGCTCTGTCCTACAGGCACCCAGCACAATGAATTTAAAGCTGTTTCTATTTTAACCGCACTACTGACATGCTTTACGTCCACTGGCAGTCTAAAACCTCTCCTTCTGCCCTCGTGCTGGACTCCCTGTGGAAAACCCAAGGAGCACAGGATTTGTTTACGAAACACTGGTACCAGGGCTGTGCCACATTAGACTCCCTTCTACCAGAAGAAACCCTGTACTGGTAGGGCTGTCAGAGGCTGTGCAACGCCAACTGCTAAAGGCCGTCAGCCGGAATCACCCCAAAACTGAGGGAAAAAAGTGTGATTTCTGAAACAGTCAAACCCATAATACCTTTGTCCTTACTCATCTCCAGTTTCAAGGCTATGATTGAGCAGTCTTCCTAGAAGAGCTTCCCAGCAATCCCAGGTTTATTGGCAGTTGTGAGCTCCCTGGTACATCCATTGGGAATTTACCCTCCTCCAGCTCTCCTCACACAGGCCAGCTCCCCTGACCTGCATCCAGACACGCTATATTGCCACAGCGAGCATTATCTGTTTGGCTGAGCCCACCCGCTCCTCTCTTGCCTTCCTCACTACCCATAGCTGGAGATACAGCTGGCTCTAGCAGTCCTGCTCCCCCAGGCCAGCTGGCAAACATCCCCCCCTACCAGCCCGCAGTTATCTTCTCCCTCTCATCCAAGAATGGGTGTAGGGATGATTTGCTGCCACTGACACGCTGCTGCTCTCAGCAGCTGCCTGCCCTGTCTGCGAGCTGGAGCCAGCCTTGCCTTGCAGTGTGATGCAGTCAGGGCTTGGCTGGGGGACCACAGCAACGAAGAAATCGTGATCCCAGTCCTAATCTCACTGCAGTCGCCAGAAAATAGCCCCCAGCTGCAGGGGGGGGAAGCAGTGGAGCAAGAACTAAAGGAACTAAAAAGGGAATGGAGCAAAGGGGCAGAGAGAAGCAGCCAGTCACTCTCAGAAAAAGTTCCCAATAAAAGGAAGAGTTCACACAAAGAAGAACCCAGAAATATGCCAGGTTTTTCAATTGCATGAGAGCCCTCCAGCTGGGCAGCGGGAGGAGCAGAGAAGTCACCCAGCATCATTACTGCGGAGTTCAACGGGGAAAACCAAAGCCAAAGCAAAAGCAAGTGCTGCCCAGGCAGCACAGCAAGGACTTCACCCGACAGCCTCTTTCTATACACTACCCTTTGGGAAAGCTCCCCTTTAATGAATCTTGGAACAATTAGCAGAGTTTAGAGATTTGTAGCTTGCTGGCTGTGTGCAATCCCCAACTGCCCAGCTGGGTGTTGACTTCTCTTCCGCTGGCAGAGGGGGACTGTCCCCATAGCAGTAACACAGCCATATGCGTAAGGTACGCTTTTGAGTAGGTAGGAAAGCGCTGTACAGAAGAGGGCCATAGACGGTGTTCAGAGCTGGTTCGTTACTGATCTATGAACAGGTTGGAAGCTCAATCAGTTTTATGGTATTAACCATGTTATTGTAGTAAAGAATCCATTTTTGCTATGTATGAGTAAAGAGAGTGCAAGCTGGCCCTAGCTACTCAGGACAACACAGAGTCTGAAATAAAATCAAATTGCTTTTGATGCTCAGGCAGCTAACTACTAGCTCACACTCCCTCTTTCTAGAGCTCACTGCTTTAATAGTTCCTGTTACACCATCGCTAGTGGCAATTTACCCTCAACCAGTCATTTTCTAATTGCATTTGACTAAGATCCATGGTTAGCGATACATTATGATGATAGTGTTATGACAAATTGGTATAAAATAATTCTGTGAAAATGAAAGCTTATCTCTCAATAGGAAGAAAAGCCCACTATTAAAATAAACCCATTAAATGTATGTATTTAAACAGAAATCATTTTCAGATAAATCAGGAAATTTAAAAATTTATAAATAAGGCAGGTATGAGAAAAGAGGAATATAAGGCCTATATACACTAAGAAGATCATTTAAAACTCAGTTGTTAATACAGAATTAATGACCAAACAGTCTTATGAAACACTACTGGCCAGTAAAACCTGAAGGGGCGGGTATTTATACAAAATCTCTGCTGGAAAAAATATGCCAATGCAATTTCTAACACTGTCAGTAACAGGCAATAGAGTGCCTTTCCAAAGTGAAACAGGAGCCAAAAGATCTCGTCTAGGTGACCGGCCTTTTGATCAGACTATTCTGGTTTGTGAATCACATTACTGATTAGTCAGAAGAGTGTATCTGCTACTTACAGGAGAAACAGAATGTATGTTCAACTGACTGTGGGAAAAAAGTCCTCCGTCAAGCTCTGGGAAGGCAGCAGGCAGAAAGACAGGAACGCTCCGGGGCTGGTGATGGTTTCTCTGGGCAGCTTCTGCACGGCACCTCGCAAGCTAGCTACCATGTCCGTTACTGAGTCTTGCTGGATCCCGTCTGACAAAAATAATGAGAGTAATAAACATTACAGATTAAAAGACAGTTATTAACTAAGGAAAAGTGCTGCGTCTGACTACTACATCTGTTTACTGTCCTCTGAGCTAAAGCAACTGCCCTGCAGATAGTTCAGAAATGTTACAACAATTTCTGCCTGAGCAACATGTAAGAACATGTCTGAACACACTCTAGACTTACCACTGAAAATGCTCTAAAATCAGTCTGAGACAGAGAGAATGAGGGAACCAACAGAGTTCATCAACAAAATGCAATATATTTCATGCCACATCGCGTTCTTCTAATGCTTTAACTCGCTCTGAAAAATATGAGCTCATCCTTTAATTAATCTGGGGTGCAGGCCTTTGAAATGACCAAAGTGTTTAAAACAGAAGATGCCTTGTGTGGGCTCATCCTCCCAGACTGCAGTTAGAATACAGAAACACAAACGGAGCCGTCTCGTTATGAATGAAATCTAAGTCTGAAACTGAAAGGTGAAATAACCGGTAAGGCAAGAGGGAAACAAACTGTTATTTCTGAGGTTTATCAAGGAAGAACAAAGTACAACTGCTTGTTCAACCTTACTATTTAATTATTTCATACACCTCTGTGACATACACAGGACTTCGAAAACCAGCAATGCATTGCACTGTACATGTAAGGAACGTGACCAACTGACCCTGTGCCGCACCATGCTCGGTCGGAAAACCTGGCTTGCTCGAGATGCAACCTCCACCACGCGTCCCCGCGCACCCCACTGCCTAGCTGCAGGTGTCACCAGGACCGGAGTCGGCAGTGCCGACTTCAGGCACAGACAGACTGCTCGAGGTCCCGTGCTGGGCAGGCCACAGGCTCCACGGCTCAGATCCCGGGCACCATCTGACTGCCTCTGTGTGGCTCCCATGCAGCAGGGCGAAATTCGGCGCGCACGGCTGGGTGGGCATCTGCCCCTCGACGTCTGCTGTGGGTGCAGCCCGGTGCCGTGCAGAAACAGCCTCCCAGTGAGGAGTCCTGTGGAACGTCTTCCAGTTGAAAGCAAACTGCAGTAAGTCTCGACAAACCCTGCTTGGAGCAAAGCGCTGTATTGCAGCAACCCGCCTGCGGGCTACAGGAGAAACCTTCACTCCCAGCTAATTTGGCTTTTCGGGTTTCAGATGCCAGATGTTAGTTTTATACTTTTGTACATTTGGATGCAAAATGGACATATGTGTCACATAATTGCGGCCTTGCTTGGGTAATTATTTGAACTAAATAGTAATTACCACAGAAAAATCACGTAAGCGATGTGCTCGTTAGGCCTGTCCTTTGGCAGGCCTTCTGCCAAGTCTGTTTGTCCACGTGAAATCTGCATTCTGTGGAGCCAAGCAAACCTTCCGCTCCTCACAACCCTGCACCCCTCTGCACCGGCCGCCTTCTTGCTGGGAAAGCGGACAGAGGTGGTCAACTGCTCGCGGAGGTGCTCTCCCTACTCAGCAAGCACACGCTTACTTCCGAAATATGACATAATTTGAACTTGCTGCCAACCTGAACGGTGTCGCGCCGGCTGCTCCCTGCAGATGTAACCAGCCGGCACCAGGTCCTCACATCGCTGTCACTCATGAGTGTCGCCAGCCAAAACGCTAAGTGCATTTTAATACACATAAGACTTGATTTTTCCCACTTTCTGGCAACAAGATGCAGATCCCACAAAGTGTAAAGCTGTAGCAGTACAACACGATAGCAGATTCCTCACAAGACACCATCTACACTAAACTGTTATTGTTTCCTATCTTTTTTATGAAAGTGATTCTTTATAATCACATTATCCCAGATTAAATGTTACTCTGCTGGAAAAGATATTTATATTTTTCTTTGATTTGTAAATGCACAATGAAAATAGTGGAAAATCTGGCTGAAAAGAAGTAATTTTTGTTACCTTTAACAAACAAGCTCTTTCAAAATTAATCCCAAATTCACTTTCCAGGTTTTCCTTGAGTCAGAACACATCTGACACTGCACTTAGGAACTCCTAGCATCTGATAAAGACAACAATAAAACAACATTGTGCAACTAACCTGGCACCAGATCTCTAATAGGGCTCTGACCTCCCAATCTGTCAAGCTAATTAGGAAGCTCAGCCAACCACTCATGCTGCAGTCCCCCAGGACGTGTCATTCACACCATGCGACAGGGGAGTGTGCGGCGGTGTGAGACTCGAGGCGGGGTCTCTGTGTTGAACTCCAGCGCGTGTGAAGGCAGCCGCACAGCTCGCCCAGCACAGGCTGTCAGCCACACCTCCCCTGTCAAACGGGACGCCATCCCGAATCAGCAGCCCAAGAAAAGCAGTCATCAACATCCACTCGCATTTCATTTACAACTACTAACCTTATCCTCCCAAACAAGGAAGATAAGCCCTCTGAAGTTGTTGCAATTGGAAGTGGGATAAAAAGCTAAGAGCTGCAGGAGCTGAACATGATCACCCTGGTGCTGGGGGAGATGGAAATAGCACCTGCATGCCTTCTCCACCATCAGCTAGTCCTCGCACGGACCCACCTCAAGGATGGGTACTGCAGGGCGAGCACAGGAAAAGACGGTTTCTGTCCCACCTTCTCTCGCCAGCCCCAGGGATCATCTCATTCAAACTTAACACGGGCTGTCTCAGCCCCAGCTGGAGTGGGCTCCTGCACTGCTTGGAAACAGCAGTGAACAGGGACCAGACATCGAGAGGACAAAGGCTGAGGTGCCAGAGCACACACCCCCATCAAAGAACAGTGCCCCTAAGCCCCAGTGCTGCGTGCTGACGGGTCTGGACGCTGGAATGGCCGAAAGCGCGACGTATCCCACTGACGGGGGCTTTTCAGTGATGATGCAAAGAAGAAAGGATGTTGGGGTGATTCTCCTGGGGCACCTACAGGGAACTCTGCCTGCAACGTAACCAGGCAGCAGCCAAGAGGCTGTCAGAGCACCTCGGCAGGAAGAAACTTCCAGGCAACCAGTGCAAGAGCAGGCCACGGGCACAGAGCCCCTGGGAGGGCCGGGCAGCATGCGAGAAAGCAAAGAGGAGCTCTGGGTGAGCTCTCAGCTGGCATCAAACGCTGCTGTCATTCAATGCGCTTTGAAGCTACTGGCGTTCACTTCGTTTTTAATAGGAATGAGAAAAGCAATATTATTTTTACTCGCTATTGCTTTGTTAGACTTGCCATCTAACTTGATTCATGGTAATCCTTTTACTACAGCCATCTGCCAATTTGCAGTAAATTACTCAGACATGCTGAGTCTCTGTGGTTGCCCTAGAATGTTAATCTGAACCATCCAGGCCTGCTTTTCATCAGCCGGAGCAGTGTGTGCCCTTTCATTGTCACTGCTGCACACATTTCCCAAAATGGACCAAAATGAAGGACCTACTGTACAAGGCTTTTCTTCTGATGGATCAGGAATGCTTTATCCTTCCATTCACAGTGACTAAGCAGCCCCTGGGATACGCTGCTCGGATTTTTTAGCTGTATTTTTAGCCACAACTTATTGTACAGTTCCGTAAATAAGCATCCTTTTGCTTTAGTTATTTTCCCCACATCATTACAAAGCAAGATGGATTTCCAAAGCTCTGAAGACAAAAATGAATAGTGCTCTGGATATTTAACCTCCTTTACTGTTCAGGCAGTTCATGAAAGTGCGGATCCACTCCTTCAGCTGCAGCTGTTCAGGGCCTGCTGCGTCTCTGCCCTCTCCCTCATTTGGAGACACAGGTTATGGCTTACATCTCTAGAGAAGTGGGGAAGATTCTTTTTGTCATATTTTTGTCATCAGCAGTTCAAGACAGTTGGGAATTGCATGAACTTTCTAAAGAAAACAAAGAATTTTCTCCTGTCAAAACACAGCCATAACTTTGCTGCTGATTAAGCAGATGTCCTCCACGTGAAGGGAGTCTTCAGAGATGAAGTGGTAAGTGAAGACTGTCTTGTGTAGCAGGCGTGCCAAGAACAGGGCTGACATCTGGAGCCGAGCTGTGAGGGGCCAGCTTTGTTCTGTCAGCAAAATTATATTGAAATATATGTGTGCATTCCTGCAGAATCAGAAAGGATGGACAGCTATTACTCAATGATTAGGGCCTACGGAGCACATACCCACCTACCTTGTTCTAGTTTTCCGATTTAAACGGTTTTGGTATAGGGTGCTGCAAAACAGACTGGCTTCATTTAACCTTCAGGCAACACTGAAACTCCAGTGATATTTGAATAAATCCATCCTCAGCTCAGCTCCCACCCTGCATGCAGGAAGGCTCTGGGCATGCAAAAGGAGAAAAGCAGCTCTGGCCCAATACGAAGACAAACCGGATTCATTAGTTCTGTCTCTGTGTGTGCTTCTAATGGCGAGTGCCTTCCGTTCCAAGCAGTACCCAGAGATGCTCTCTGAGACTGGAGGGTGGGATTAATCCTCAGCAGCCTTCCACCGGCGTTGGTCAGGAGGTTGTATTCCCATTAAAGCCACTGCTAACCCCAGGCCAATCAAACTGAGCAGGCGAGAGTGCCCGAGCAGCCGAGCAGGGACGGTGCCCGCTCGAATTCGTGGGAGGGATTACTGACACATCCAGGCTGTCTAAGTGGCTTAGTATGCCCTAATGCCACACACCTCCCGCTACTTGGAACACTCCGAGACCCACACAGATGCACATTATGGGATTTTCGGCGTTAGAGGGGGAATAAAAGGAAACAGCAAATGCCTTCCAGCTGGCATACTGAAATGCTCTTCAACTTCCTCTGAGACATGTGCAGGTTAATTTCAGCTGATGACAGATCTCTCATCCAAATGCTGCTCCAGATAACGTGAAGTCATTATACTTACCCTGCAATGAACCTGAACAAGGGAACATTCTTAAAATCGTATGTGTGTATGACTGCAATCACAACCTGCTTAAACACATTCACTTCAAATACAGAAATATGGCACACGGTTTGACCCCACTGCCTTAAACTAATCACACACTTTCATAAAGAAAGCCTCACAAGCTAAGCACAGACAGAGTTAACACCGTAGAGACCACCTGGTTTAGGTCATGCTACCTACGTCCTGCTGCTTACAATAATAAGCAGCAATAGGCCGGCTGCTGAAGCTAAGTGCCAGATACAGACCATATGGCAACGGTGCAACATACAATTAAGAATAATACATACACAGAAAACTAATGTCCTACAACTGCCGGAGGCTCCCCACACATTGAAGTAGAAACAGAACAGACCCCATGGCCATTCAGTCCCTCAGATTCGTTTTCACAGTTCTGGTAGCGGACCAGCTCTGCAGCTGGACTGTGACATGTTGGTTACCCTGTGCACAGCGGAACCGCCGGTGCTTCGAGAGCCTGGTCTGATTCCTCAGGTTCACAAAAATCTTCTTCACCAACAAAGTCAGGACCAGAGACCTGCGTGGCACCTGAGAGGCCCTGCGCCAGGCAAGAGGTCCCGTCTCACATCGCAGGCACCGAGCAGCCCTGCCAGCAGGGACGTGACTCCAGCGCACAGGGGGGACGCCAGACTGGTAAGTCCGTACTGACCAAAGTCACTGGCAACTGAAGTGCACCGATATTAACCTAAGAAAACAAAGAAAATAGAACCAACTAGTTCTATTATTTATCAGCATTATTTTAAAAAGCTGTAAACTTTCCATAAGCATTTAAAATGAAACTTCTATAAAACAGAAAGGCTCCTGAGACAATCCCTCCAGGATAAAAAATACAGGGTAGAAATAAAGCGGGTCAATGAGAAAGAGGTGTTTTATTCATTTTTTGTTTTGTTCAGCACTTTTTACCTTTACACTGTTGCAAAATACTAAAGATGAAAAATTCTCCAGCTGTCAAGGGGAAAGAAAGGTACAGTTTATTAAATATGGGGTTAGATAAACATGTTCCTATACGAAAATAGGAAGTGCCTTGAAAACTAATGCTACACGGCCCGATGTAGCCAGGCATTATTTACGTGTGGTCTCTGCCAGCACACGCCTGTGCCATGAGGTACAAGGCAGCCGGTGACCGCTGGGCAGGCGAGGCCTGGCAGCGCAGCTGGCCGCCGGACCAGGGGCCTCTGCTCCTCTGGCTTGGGGCGCAGCCGGCGCTGGGCTGCGGCTGCCTCCACCTCCCTGCAGGGGAAGGACTTCTGGTCTCCCCAGAGGCTTTCTGTGCTGTCAGCACTGCAGCCAGCGAGTCAGACCAAGGAAAGCTGGTCCACGTGGTTTTTCTCTCTTCTGCGCTAGTCTGATGAACAGTTTCAGCTGTGTCAGCAGAGTTTTTCCAAGTTTGAAATGGATGCAAGAAGGGAACCTGCCATGTCATCCAGGAGGGAGAGTGAACGCAGGCTAGCATGGCAAAATCAAGAACCAGGCTGCTGGGAGACTCTGCTCGATCAGTTGAAAAAAGAATCCAGCAGCGCACGCCAACCCCAGAGGATGGAAGACCAACCCATGCTCATCAGCTAACGGGTCTGACTTGGATTCGCAATGTGAACTTCAGTCAGAAGTCAGAGCCTACAGACTGTGTCATAAACCACCACTTGTTTTTTTTTTTATAAACACATTACCCCATGAGAGACAAATACAAGTTTTTTCAGCAGTATGACTGGGGGATGATCCAAACTCCGAGGCAGATGCCCATAATCAACACCAGAATGGCTTTATTGCCCATAATTCATTAACACAAACACAAACTATGCAGATGAATGTCTTCGACTCTAACAGAAATGCATGTTTGCTACAGCCTTCATCTAACACACCTGAAGCCCAAATCAAGGAACCCTTGCCAAAACACTTTGCCCCTAAGCTCTGTGATTGCCCTGGGGAACCGGCGAGGGGACTCTGTGTCATTCCACACGTACCTGCACTTGCCCAGTAGCATTTGTGGTAGTCCACGCAAACCAGCAAAGGTGACGCAGCCAAGCGACGGGGCACCACAGCAGAAGCATGGCAGTCTTCTATAGGCACGACAATTCTAGGAAACCTCTGCCTTTCTTTCACTGTTGTCCTCTCTTCTATGAGTCACTTTAGACCAGGAGCTCTTCAACACAGAAATGTGCCGTGTCCCTCAACGCAGCATCTCAGTCGCTGGGACGCAGCAACATTCAGGGCCTATGGGCACCTGCGGAACACAGATCAGTGAAAACAGCCAGCTCCTCCCCGGACAAGCTAATACCTGCTTGCTTCCATCTCCAAACAGGCTGCTGCACCACGATACATACACTGGTTGCAGGTGCAACTGCTGGAATATATCTCCTCTTTCAGAGCTTTCCTAATGAAAGGTTTTCTAGCTATGATGTTAACCTCTTCAGCTACTAACAGGCAGGATCAAAAACGATAATGTGCCAAACCAAAGGGCTACTGTAACTAGTTATGGTGAGGTATCCCACCAGAAAACTATGGAAAAGAACTAAAAATAGGAAACCTGAAAAATGTTATTACTTCCAAACTGAACATGCTCACATATAATTCAAAAAACAAAGTCGAAGTGGACTGTAACGAAAGTCCATAGACAGAAACAGAAAAGGTCGCATCACAGAGACAATTTTGTATCTCGCAGGATAGCTGGGATTAGCTGGCTGAAAGGCAACGTACCCTGGGAAAGGAGCAGCTTTTACAATTACCGCTTTGTCATGCTCTTCCTTAAATAATTCAGGAATGCATAATACCATTTGCTTACTTCAAGATTAAGTTGCAAAATAAATGCCCCAAGGCCAAAGCAATATTGCAGTATCACCCATGCATGCCTACAGCTCCTTTTTGTAACTCCCGGGCATTGGACCGCATTACAAAGAGCCACGAACTGTTAAGTGCCCCATCAAATCTGTTGTTTTATTCAGCCTGACTGATGACTCCATGGCAGTAAGCGATGTGCTCCAAAGAATCCGGTGTTGGCACAAAGGTAGCGGGATGAGACATCTTCCGGGCTGTCCGGGTGAGGATGGTACCGGCCATCCTGAGGAACGCTGGGGAATTCCCTCACTGCAGTCACACAGTAGAAGAAATGCCATCACTAGGAGAAACGCAGCTGTATCCCTGAGCGGCGCAGGGCCTTGAGACGTGAGGAGTCACTAGGGGTGTTCCCTGTGCTTCACCCACTGCCAAGCACTAATGATACGGAGAACGGGTTGGGGCTACACTCACAGAATCACAGAATGTTCGGGGTTGGAAGGGACCTTTGTGGGTCACCCAGCCCAACCCCCTGCCCAAGCAGGGTCACCCAGAGCAGGCTGCACAGCACCGCGTCCAGGCGGGGCTGGAATATCTCCAGAGAAGGAGA
>Ga0065711_1030905_pt1 | contig 31104 bp, 10 predicted proteins | sample Hoacrofraction12_FD_59098 | JGI IMG/M metagenome (GOLD analysis project Ga0065711, IMG submission 59098) | Hoatzin crop microbial communities from Cojedes, Venezuela - Epithelial fraction 12 v2 (version 2) | ecosystem: Host-associated > Birds > Digestive system > Esophagus > Crop | place... | reverse complement strand
CTCACACAGTCCTCCTCGACCAAGGGAAAGTCGTCCTCTTTGTAGGCTTCTTCTCTTACCTCCGGGGCCTGGGATTCCTGAGGGCCAGTCTTAGCACTGAAGACTGAAGCAAAGAAGGCGTTCAGTAGCTCTGCCTTCTCCGCATCCTCCGTCACCAGGACACCACAGCCAATACCAGAGCAGCAGAAGTCTTGGGTCACTCAAGCACAAACCCTTCCTGGAATTTCAGAATCCTAATGTGTCCTGATTATCTGAAACTGAAAGCGAACCCACTAATCTCCTGAAGCACCTCTGAATATAAGCATGATTTTGATGCCATGTGGGAGCAAAACAGAAGAGACTCCCACCCAGAGAACAACAGTTTCTCCTTCACAGTCCAATGAACAAATTGAAAGAAATAACCTATGAAGAATACAGCTATTAAAAGGAGACAACCTACCCAGGGAAATCTTGAGTGCAAGAAAGTTCCCAGAAGGAGAGTCAACAGAAGGACATGTTGTCCCACAGCTAGGGAATTTCCAAAGGGCTGAAAAACACATGACTGCTCTTTTGCTTTGTATCACTGCTGTTGTTTATTAATTCCCTGAATCGTAAGAAGTGGCTAGAGACATTATTTGCCACATAACCACAGTGTGAAAGCACATGGATAATGCCAGGATTCACCTTCTGTCAGTTTATAAAACCAAGTGAAACAGGCATATCATCCAGAACACCTGTAATGCCAGTCAGCTGGCAAAAATGCCTGAAACATTTAATTATTTCATGAAAGGACTGATTTCACAAGATGACAGTAATAAGCAGAGACACACAGAGACATACATACATATTAAAATACTGCAGTGTATACTTACATGTATATCTATGCATGCCAAACTAAACACACAGCAGCCAGTTGTTAAAGGAATAGGTTGATTATTTCCCTTTGCCACCAGCTGTCTCCTGCCTCTGCAATGATCACTCAGTATAAATGAATGACCCTTGTGCTGTAAAGAACAGTTCGTCTTTTCAAAGTTTGATTTGTCAGCTAGGAAAATACTGCCCTAGCTTTTGCACTCTCCTCCATAGTGTTCTTACAGGGCTCCCCAGTACCCAGAGCACAATGAATCAAAATCATTCACATCCCAGTTCCAGTCCCAGCAATGCCTGCGCATCACACAAAATGAGGCTTTGGTTGTTGCTGTTTTTTTAAAATGTCATTTTATACTACAAGAAAAAAAAGTTTCTGGAATTTTCAATTCCTTTTTCCACTTCTTTCCTGAACTAACTTGGCAGTTCCAGATTTCACATCTCACGCTTCACAAATTAAATACAATGAAAAGATGAGAGCTTTTCATTTTAGGAGAGTGATATCATTTATGCTTTTATTTATTTTATTTTATTTTCACTTCAGTTACAACTTCTTATATATCCTCTTGTTGCATTTTAGGCTAAAAGAGATAATCTAAGATGACTGTGCTGTTCTCCCAAGCCATGTCTTGTCAGATTGCTGAATTATCAGTACCTAGTCAAGCAGCACAGTAGAAACAGATCCCATATGCCAATTCCCCCCCACTTGGTAACCATTTTCCAGTCACTGGAGGAAAGTGCACAGTCCAATCTCTCTCTTGCATGATCAGAATTAGTTCAACTCTACAGCTTAGCAGATGTCCTTGGGCAGCAGGTGGTCCAATGAATTATATCACAGTAAGCAATAAGTTGTGTATTATTCTGGAGACTCTTTGCCCTCTAACTTGTTAAAAGAACACATTCCCTTTCTCTTTTCCTCTTTTTTAATGAATTTGCAATCAGGCTGCCAATTTTCTTTAAAAATAGTCTCAAAGAAAATACAGGAATGAAACTGCTTTCTGAAAAAAATATTTAGAAATCTAACATCATTTTTTGACATCTGGAAACAAAACGTGGGATGATAAAATATGCTGAAAATATCCTACAAACACCATGCACACTGACATCCCTCTATTCAAGCTAATCTTACTGGAGCTATTCTGGCTTACACCAACAGGAAATCCTCCCCAGCTTTGTCAAGGCAATGCAGATCATAAGGGAGCACAACTTGTGTTGTCAAAAGCACTTGGAAACACGCTAAAGAAGATGAGCCTAAAAGTCACGTCACGTAACTACACAGAGCAGCCACAAGTCCTTAACACATTGTCAAGTTTTCTGGGTTTTTTGTCTACTGAGATATGAAACAACTGTTGACCAATCTAGTCATATCAACCTTCTTCACAACATAACTATGATTTATATTCACTTCAATACCAACCTCAGAGTATCTATTAAGAGTCATGCCTCTGGGCAGAATTGTTGTTTTATGTTTAACGAAGAGGACAGGGAGCCCAATCATCTGCATTCCCCCCTCGTTTCCACAAGACTTCCTTTGTGGACTTAGCAAGCTTCACATCTTCTATGATCCTTATTTATCCCACACATGAAATCAGGATAACCACCTTTCCCTCACTCACCAGAAAGTTGTGAAGCTTAATTCATGTTTAGTGAGTTCTTTTAAGGTGCTTGGCTGGAAAGGAGTGTATATGTAAATGATTTCCTATCTGTATTAGGCTGTCCCTGATGCTGAAATACTTAATGCGATATACACAGATGAATATAGATCTTTTTCTATCTATAGTATTACAGCAGCTGCAAGAACTAAGAGTAGAAAGGATGAGTGATCTGCATTTTCTTCTGCAAGGTAAGGGCTGTATACTACATTCGACTTTAATCGAGTCTTGCTTCTAAAAATGAGCTAGAAAATTATTTAGGAAAGCAAAGGCATGCAGTTTTAAGGCTCTTTTCTCCCATAGTTTAACTTCCCTTTATTTGGGCTTTTGGGGTACTTTAAGGAAAAAAAAGCCAAACAAGCAAATTACAAAAAACACACACACAGAACAAAAAATATCATCCCCCCAACCATTCAGATAAAATAGTGTCTACAGTTGACTATTTCAAAAATCCTCATCCTCAAGGAGGGTGGCAGCAGATTTGTGTACAGTGACAGGTTTAACAGATCACCTGGTAATTGAGAGTGACCTGCTAGGAAGAACGAACTGAGGCATAGAAACAGAGCCTGCAAACATGTTTCTTTCTTCCTCAATGGACAGCTTTCCTAGTGCATTCAGGGATTATCCATTTACTTGTCGGCAAAAACAAGTTGCTGCTTTTCACTCCTTTTAGCTTTGCACAGCCAGCACAGTAAGAAGAATGTGAATGAATCCACTTGTACTTGTGCATTATCAATACATTTGCTTGCAGAGTTCCTCGTGCTTTCAAGACAACAGAGTTGCATGATTAAATGTGAAACTAACACCATGGAGGAAGAGCAGTCAGACATTCAACTGCCTTGCACTTTTCCTCCACTCCACAAAAACTGTCTATAAAAGCTCCCAAGTCAGAATTCCCCGCTGATATACATAGGTCAGAGGAGAGTTTTACAGCTAGTTTGCAGCCACTTTTCTCGCAGGCGTAAATGACTGTGTAACATTTAAGGCAGTGCTGAGTGCAGTGTGTTGTTATTGTATAATGCATCCTCCAAAGCTGTTACTGCTTTTGATGATGCTCAGGAAACGAAGAAATCAGCTTTGCTCTGAAAACTTGAGCAGAATATGCAGAGCTGGTACCTAGCAGAAAAAAGGCAGGCAGGATAAACTTTGAGCTCTGTGATATTTCTAAAGAGTTGTTTTCCTGGAACAGTTGCATTTGAAGGACTTAATTACAGTTCTTGAGCATCAACAGCACGCAAGACCGGTGTCACTGTGCATGTGAAACAACCTCCCCCCAGCACTGGATAGCAGTGCATGCTTCACCCTCACAAGCATGCATTGCAGGCAACCCAAAACTGGATTGTTCAAGGGAAGAGGCAGATGCCCAGTGGTGACCTTTGCTTTGTCCCACTGGGGCAGCGTGTTAGCACTGGTTTGCCTTCTCTCATAGAACAGGCAGCAACATTGTAAGAGATTTGAGGCTGGAAAAATCTCCAGGCCCCTGGGACCAAAGCCTAAATGGCTCCTTAGATTGTAGACAGTTTTCAAAAAGACCTTTATGCCCTGTGTATAGAGCAACCTACAGGGAAAGGTATTGAAATAAAGGGCCTAAATTGCAGAGGCCATTCATGCCAGAGGGCGGATTTCCCTTACGTTTAAGAGGCTGTTCTGTACTGTGATGTTAGAGTGGAGATCTGGTTAGTAGCAGATGAGTCTCTGCCTTGAAATTATGAGTCATATGTTTTCACTGTCTGCTCAGCAGCAAAGAATGGCACATCAGAGCTAACTTCTACCCTCAGATCTACATACATGTAGCCTGGTATTTTCTTCAGTCCAAAGTGGAGGATTTAGCTCTCCTTTATATTATTTCATATTTATGATCAAAATGTCAGCAATTCCTTGCATAAAATTTTCACCCAGAGTACAGTATGTAGTCACTGTGACCACAGAGATACCCACACATTTAACCTACACTGTCATTCTGAAGGATCAAGAACTGTGCTTTTCATCCTAACTGTGGATCTCCTCCTCCACGAAAGTCAATGCAAAAATTCCTCAAACACCTTAGAATCTGATCCTGGCTTTGAGAAATTGCCACAGGGCAATTCAGAGCAAACTCTGTAAGTAATTCAGGTGCCTATTCACAGACGCCCTAGGGTACCTGAGGCATTCTGGCATGGTGACAGAAATGCCACAGGAACACAGGCAGAGCCTTTTAGGACCAACAGGAATATGTGGCAGAGAAACAGCTAGAGGCCAGGTAAGATATCCTTGGTTATCTAAAAACACACCTGTGTTCAGGCAGTTGAATCCCATTTGGTCAATCTTTGCACTGATTTCTTCAGTGAGTACTGGATTAGGTGCCTGGGGCTTTATCTGGAGAGGCAGATAGTCTATTAAAAATACAGCTAAGAATCCATTGGTATTTTCAAAAAGACAAGGGAACATCAGTAAAAAAACCACTCACCGTCCTTGACTGCACCATTAGACAATCCACGCAGCTCTGAAAATATTGGTCAAAGTTTTCATCTTCTTGCAAAGAAAGCAAAAATCCACCTTTTATATGGTAAGAAAGCACCATGTTTCCTTTCTGTGGCTTTACATAGGAATAAAAATAATTACTAATTACTGTTATCTCTGCATCTATTGTTCCATCTTTATATCAATGTTAACTTACTATAGATAAAAATACATTAGTAAAAAAGCCCTAGGCACAGCAGTTCTAGGCAAACTGGCATTCATCATTAGCATGTATTTCAAAGCAGATGGGCAGAAATTCACCATCAGGACAATTTTAAGACACTCTTTTGGCTTAGCATTTTCATGTTCAGTCATATGGCACTATGAAAGACCAAAACAAGGAGCTCTGAAGAATGCAAACCTTCACAAAGCTGCACCAAAGGAGAAGGTGAAGTATAACATGATTTGCCATTACAGCCACAGAGTCACAAAGTACTAAGAGAGAGAACAAAACGGAGTGTTTAACAGTCTCAGATAAGTAGGGGAGGCAAAGGTGGGAGAAATTACTTGTTAAATTACCCTTATCCAGATGTGATCAGATTTCTGCAGAAAACATTGAGCAGAAGGTAGTTCAGTTACAGCACTGAAATTACAGTAAATGGGGTTACTAAAGTTCTTGTCTTTTAAAGACTAGTAGAAATGTTCAATGAAGACCCGAAATTCTGCACTGATGAGGGTTTTATTAGTACATGGATGGATGAATGGTTGTAAAACCAGGTAAGTAAATTTGTACTTTAAGAGAAAAAGGAGGAGTATTTGGCCTAATAAAAGAGAGTTTAGGACTGGGCTCAGTGCCCTCATTTTAAGACAGATTGATCCAGACTTCAAGATTTTCCACTATGTCAAAGAAATGAAAAAGGCTATGGACCTCTAAAAATAAATGTGTTACAGAAAATATATGGTGTTGATACCTTTTGATAGAAAAACTTCAGACAGTAGCATATTTCACAACTTGGGAAAGTCAGTGGAACCATTATGTCTGGAATTACATAAGTCTGTTCTATTTTGACTTTAGCCTAGTTTTACTATATTTGAGGTTTTAACCCGAATCATCATAGGCTTTAATGACTTTAACAGAGATCCTTCTAATTTAAAGCAATGTCAGCAAGAGCTAATTCAGGTGCTTTGTGCTCGTATGATTAAAAATATATTTCACAGTGCCATTCAAGTATCTTACCTTTATACCTGAGAAGGAGTAGAGTCAACAGCTTGTACCTAGTAGGAATGCAAGAGAAATTAATTCACTGGAAATACATTCTTCACCCCATTTTGGATGACTGCTCACAAAAAAATGCATGTAAGCTTCTTGTTTTCTAATACCTCAGTCACTACAAATAAAACAGCAAGACAAAGATAGTTAGAAAGACTCTTTATTCCATCATGAAGTCCAGCCACATGAAAGATAATGCCCACAAACTAAGATTAGACAAGTGATACATCTATGATATAACTATGATACACATCCACCAGCTGTATTACCACCAGAACAACTATTTTCAAAGAAAACTAAATGGCTTGAAAGCCATCAGCTTGTAGGTAGAAAAATCACTGGGTTCAATTAAACTCGTAATGAATGTCTCTCACTTAGTGAGATGATGGATTTGCTTGTCCCTGCTCACACCCACTGCCGACCCGCTGGTTTTGACGTTCACTCAAAGGGAGTAGACCAGCTCTGTTTTCTGCCCACCTGAAATACCCAGTTGTTTCTGTAATCTCAACACACTTTTCATGCCTGAATTTTTTTAAAGGAAAGCTAAGTAGTACACAGCACACAGAAACATAAGACAAAGCCCTACCTGCGTCTTCAGCTGACAGCACCATTTTTGTAAATTCTGCAGAACTTACTGAGGTGCAGAGATCATTCTTTGAGATCTAATGCTGCTGTAATCCACAGCTGATGACTGACTACCAGCAAACTTCCTAATTTGTACCCAACACTGTATCATAAGGCGAGACGATAACAGCCTACCTATGGCAAACTCTAAATCAGTATCTATCTGAAATATCTTCATCCTCTCTGAAGGCTAAATCACCCCAGGGAAGCTGCCCTAAAACCTGAAGCCACAGAAACAAGTTTTCAAAAGCATCTAAATTACTTCAGTTCAGCTTTCTGCCATATTCAAACAAGTGCTTGTGACATAACTAGAGCCATTTAATAATCTACTAAGACTTAGTATTCATTGCCCCCCCCTCAACAGTGGCAATCCTGTCAGCTGAGAGTGGACTGAGAGTGCTCCTGCTCCCTTTCAAAGCAAAAATAGAACTGCTTAAACCACCCTCCAGACATGTATGCAGTTTCCAAACGTTAACCCAGATCCTCCGGCATTTGTTCCTAACATGTTTCCAGCCCATTTGAGACAGAAGAATTATTCATCTTTTTCAGTGCTGTTTCAGAATAGCAACCATAGCTTTACTCTGTAACAACGTGGCACTGCCCCACACGGTAGTTCCTACTCATCGTCATGATCATATTCTCTAACCTTTCACCTTGCATAGGGCATAGTACCACCAGATACTTCTGTAGCCACCATATATCAAAAAAAACAGTAATATAACATCAGCAGGCAGCCACAGCAAAAGTTCACTGCAGAAGCACTGTTTTTAGTAACCCGATTTCGGACCACAGTTTTATTACGTGGTGAGGACGTATGCCACGTGCCATACTGTGGTCAACGTGGAGCGCAACAGAATTAGAAAATGGCTCAAAGCATGTAGAAAGGGAGCAGCTACTGTTATCCACATACACTAAACAGAGCTGAGAAGTAGAAGGAAACTGGATTTTCAGATTTGCAACTGTTCAGGCAGGTGAAAGATTACTGTGTCCATGTGATCCAATGTCAGTGCACTAGCATTGCAGAAAATAAGTTGCAATAAATTTGGATAAAGCCCTATAAATCTCCAGAGTTGAAACTGTCCTTAAGCTAAGACAAATGAACTCAGATTCAACTCTCCACGTGACAATTCAGTAAAGAATATCAATGAGACATGGCTTAATATGATGGTGTAAAACAATTCTCTGGGACATCCCAGGCTCACCCAGTGGTGTTCTATCCTGGGAAACAGAAATCAGGTTTGGCACTCTAAAGCCGGGGGAAGGATGTTATTCTAGCAATAATGTCTCGGTAAAGCGTTGCTTTTTCTGAAGTACCTCTCTGGGTTTATATGATGCTGTGCATTTGTTTCTACAGCACTTTTTGCCCTTTTCTAATACGGTGTATTGCAATAAAACACTTCATATATTCATTCATCTTCAAGCTCCCATTTTTAAGCCCCCAGTTTCAAGTTTGCAGACACTCTTGCTGGAACTTCAGCCCTGTAGGACTGGCTAGGCCCATCTTGTATGACTTCTCTTGCTTTGTTGTCCATAAACAGGACAATGAATGTTTGTACTAAAGACATGTCTCAGCAGATTACACCCCTTCCACTGCTGTAAGAACAACCTGTATCAACCTAAACCTTGCCCTGTGCAATACCCAAAGGCAGGCCAAGAAAAAAAAATCCCTTCCCATTTCTCAGTTGCTTCTTCCCTGAGGCGAGCAGGAGTTAGTGCTGGCCGTCCAAGTATAGATGGTGTCACACTACCCAGTGCAGGAAATAAGTCTGATTCAGTTTGTGTAACAGGTAACATGACCATATCTACTGCACACACAAAGTAGCCAGTTCTAGTCCTTAGAGTACTAGCTAGGGACTTAAACGCTTTTGAACTGAATGTGCTTAAATCCTCAATATTCTATAGCCTTGCTGTGGAAACCTTTGTTAGTCTCTTAGGATAAGCTCCAACCTACATCAGTCATCCAGCCTAACACAACTCTTCAAAACATCAGCTGTTGGTAGCAGCAGAAGGGGTCCAGGTGAGAGTTGGATCCCTGTGGAGCAAATTCTAGGCAACCCAGGAACAGGAACAGGGCTCTACTTTCAGGCCAAGATTCATTTCACTGGGATGAGGTACTGAAAGTTTGTCTTCTACATCTAAGTCAGTCACCATAGAATCCCTGTTTACTGAATGCACCCAGAGCGAGTGGTATCAACATTTGTCTGTGCAAAACATTGTGGAACATTTTTAAATACCAAACAAATGTTTAAACATCACCATCTGGTTGTAGATATATCAATACAAACAACCAAACAGGATACAACTAAGGAAGTGTGTTAATCAGTGCCTGATAATTAATTCCCACGTCATTTCCCTGCTTCCCTACCTTTCAGTTATTGTTGTGTCTTTTAGATCCAGGCTCCTCCACTCAGGGGTGCTTCCATATGTGCACGTGCCTACATACATACACACAGGCACACACATCTAATTAGTGCTAGGTACAGTGGAATTCCAGTTCTGACCAAGACCTTTTATTCATCCATATTATAAATTATAAATAATGAAAATAATGCAAAATCCACTAAGAGAAAAAAAAAAAAAACACAACACAGGATGACAGTTGCCCAATTGCAGTCTGCCCCCAGCTCTAATTAGACCCCAGAAGCTCTGCTGCACGCTTCATCCATCAGACTAAGCTGCCTCTCACTTCAGTTACAACACGGCTGGGTTTCCAAAGTTGGATGAATATACAAAACCATTTTGTCTTTCTGCAGCCCCATTGGTTGGCTCAGTCATACTTTCCTGAACACAGCAATCCTACAAGCCACCATCCCTCAAGGAAAAAAAAAGAAAAAGAAGAACATATTTCAGAGTGCCAAGAACCAAGTGACTCAAAGAAAAACACTTCTTTCAGTGGTTTTATTAGCCATATTTCCTCCCATGACACTTTTCTTAATGCAGCAGAGGGTCCAGATTTCAAAGGATGGGTTTCTCATTATCTCATCCCAACCTGAGAAGGAAAGGAAGATAGAGCAGAAGTCAGCTGGAGAGATGTGTTTTTCTCATTATCCTCAACTGCCCTTTACTATTTTGTTTCTCATCTTCCCAGTCTCCTGTCAGCTGACACCCCCCTTTTGGCACAAAAGTTGCCTGTCTAAGGATCAAGAACTCAAAATGAATCCATCCCTAAATTTCCCTGTTATTACCTATTTGTAACAGGGACTACAAAAGACATCTTTCTCACATAAACCCAACAGCCACAAACTGTAAAGACAAGAGTTATTCCCCTCCACCATGACTTCTTGAAATATCTTCCAGATGAATTGTAGGAGAAATGATAGCTAGTAAAGCTTTGATAATTGTGGAATATTTCCATGTCTGAAATAATAGATATAAAGCCACAGTATCTTCCATAAGTAATAGTAAGAAAAGTATTTTATTTAATGGTAAATTAATTTACCAGCAACAACAGGAATTAAGTATATCTGCACCACCCCAATATTCTCGTACTACTGCATAAAAGAACAAAAGAGACTTCTGCAGTTTACTGTGTGCACATTTGAACTTGGGTTTGAATGGCAACATAATTTCCAAATTAATTTAAATATCTGAGCAACTTATGTAGCTAATTTTCCAGCCTTCCTATATAGTCAATGATGAGAGGTGTCTTCACTGTAACTACCTCTGACAACTATATCAGAAATACTTTTTCTAACTGTGATTTAGATATCAGAGTTCTGGACATAAAGCAAGTATTGAGTTGTTGAAAAACTTAACCCAAAATTTTCTTGAAAAAGATTTCTTCAAGACTCTAAATATATATAGACTTCATTCTGGCAGAAAAACTAGATAGATGTCACAATGTAAATGAAATTTTCCTTTTTGAGAGAAGGCCTACACTGATAACCAAATGTTTCAGATATTCTAACTTCAACTCTAAAAATGGAGGAGTGTTTTTTGTGGTATCATTTCCAAGAAAAGTGAACCAATTATACTTGGCACATCCTGCTTTGCAGCTCACTCTTCTTTTCTTGAAGATTCATGAAGAGGAGGTATATGCCACATAATGCTCTTCTCTACTAACTGACTGCACTGTCTCGTCTAGTGGATGATGGATGCTCTCAGGCAGCCAGGTTGTCTCCTCTGAACCTCTGTTTCGGATATAAAACAGAAGTGCCATATCTCCACCTCAAAACGAATGAATGACAAACAAGCAATACAAATGGCATCTCAAAGTTATCTGCCTTCTCCAGTGTCACCTAATAATAAACAGAGACAAAAAGCCAGAAGAAATAGAAACCAGCTTGATAACCTTGTCTGACACAAAGAAGTCAAGTGTAAACTGAGTTAATCCTGAATCCTGCACATGCACCCCATGACAAGGAATGGAAACCCATCACCTGGAATGTAAATGTCAGCCCTGCAGGTGACAGTGATAATACTCTAAGCTTCTCTTTTACTCATCAAAGCATTTTAAATATGTTAAGATATTTCCTCCACAAGCAACACTTGCATACTGGAACATCATGTCACTGCTACTTCAAAGCAGAGGGGTTTGAAGCATGTTCTTGGCTCTCACTGGGAGAAATCACTCATGTAACAAGGATGCAAGGTGCAGTTGCAGCAGGTGTCTACACTGCATCGTATGTATTCAAATGAATTCAACACCTGCTGAATTACCTTGCATATTAAGTGAATCAGGCTGTCAGCTTCATTCGCCTTTAGCTTTTCTCTGCAGATGATCTAGGATATACTCTGTGTCCCCTTTTACAGGAGCACAATGTGGATGCAGAGAGTTTGGTGCCTTCTCTGCGCTTCAAGGATGAAAAGAGGAGGCACTGCAATCTCTTTCTTTGAAGAAGCTTAAAAAATGTTCCCTCTCTGCCCTTCTTGGTTCAGAAGTTATTGTCTTCTAAGCCACTCTGAAGAACATGCCAGCAGCTAATGGAAAGAGGTCTTCAGCTTCTCTTGGGATTGCCTGTCCAGTGTTACTTCCACAGAGGTCCACACGTCCTCCAGCACAGACCAGCTGGTATGTACCACTATGAAGCCAATACAGCTTTGCCAACAACTCAACATCCAGTTCATGACAGTACCAATTACACAGTGCTCCTGAAATTCAGAATACTTGTGTGGAGGCTTTTATGAATGTGCGCATAGGGCCCAAAGGTTTCTTGCGCTTTCAGCCACTTACTCTTAAAACGCTTTAGTAAGACTCCGGCTCTGGAATCTCTTGATCTGTCTGAGGAATACAAAGAAGAAGGAGATGAGTTTGTTGCTTGTTGTGGTTTAACCGTGCTAGGCAGTTAAGCACCACACAGACACTCACTCACTCCCACACCCAGTGGGATGGTGGAGAGAATCAAAAGGGTAGAAGTGTGAAAACACATGGGTTGAGATAAATACAGTTTCATAACTACAAACAAAAAAGCAAAAAAACAAACACCTTATATTTTTTAAACAAAAACAAGAAAAAAAGTGATGCAAAACAAACCCAGTTGCTCACCACCAACCGATTCCCAGCCAGTCTCCAGGCAATGGCAGCTCTGACCAACCTCTACCACCACGCTGCCCCATCCCCCAGTTTTATTTCTGAGCATGGCATCATATGGTATGGAATATCCCTTTGGTCAGTTGGGGTCATTGGTCTCAGCTGTGTCCCCTCCAGGCTTCTTGTGCACCCTCAGGCTACTCACTGGTCAGGCGGTGTGAGAAGCAGAAAAAGCCTTGTCTCTGTGTAAGCACTGCTCAGCAATAATGAAAACATCGCTGTATTATCAACACTGTTTTCAGTACAAATTCAAAACATAGCCCCATACCAGCTACTGTGAAGAAATTTAACTCTACCCCAGCTAAAACCATTACACTGTTGGAGCAGATAACCTGAGGGGATCAGAGGAATAGGGTCTTTAGCATGTAGATTAAAACTATGAGGCTGAAGAGCTTTATTCTGTGAGGACAACAAATGGATTTTTAATCCTAATTGACTCCTCTTTACATGAAAATGCTTCTTACATGCAAATATTGTATCTGTTAATGCTAGAAGATAAATGAGGATGATGCAGAGAATAGGGTTCATCCCACTTGAGTTGCCTAAAGATTTGGAGGTCCTTGTCAAACTACTTGTCTGGGTTCCTCAACAGCCAAATGAGGGGGACCAGCGATGCCGGAAGGCAGTTCATCTCACTTCTGTCAAATGTCTGCTTGTCCTCCACCCTCTGAAAGTCCCTGCTTCTCCTCAGTGACTCGACATGTAAGCCAGACAACCAGCTCAGTCTCAGCTCCTAGGCTTTGGACAGCTAAAGGTAAGGGACTGGAATCCCAACTACATTTTGGGAACACCATGGGAAAGAGTCATCAAAAACAGTGGCCTGGAATGGAAGCCCTGCTGCGAAGCTCATGTGGCAATTGCCATCACTGTCTCCACAACAGACTGATTTTCAAACAATTGCATACACATCCAGCTCCTCTGAACGCAGTGACACTTTTCCAGGCACCAGCAGCTGAGGATCTGAGTCCTATGCATTTTACATGAGCACTGCCGGGAAAAAAAAATATTATTTGCTGGAAAAAAAAAGCATTAACCTTTATTTTAAATGAAGTATTTTGAAGCGTCAGCAGGAGCCTGTGGTTGCTGAATCCTGGCAGTGGAGATTCCCTTGTGGATTTTGGAATATAAATGTCTTTGCCAAGTATACAAATGACCTTCAGTTCTGTGAGAAAACACCTATGGGTTTCATTTTAATGTTTGTGTTACCACCATAATTAGACTACAGGTGTGATGATGCATACACACATAAGAGGTACACATCAGTGTATGCATATTGAACTTCTCCCTATATAATGCTATTATGCTGCACTTCCAGCTTTTAAGCTAACTGAGAAATTGAGAACTCGACTTTCAGCCGAATGGAAAAATAGACCAAATGTCATTCATTTTTGAAATGAAGGAGAAAAATGCACAAAATTCAGGGAAACTGTATTTGATTAATGTATTCTGAGAAATTCTTTGTTGATGTAGGTCAGGCAAGATGGTCTATGGATTCTGGAGGAAAAGATTTGAATACACTATTAAATACAAATCAGATAACTTAAAAAATCAATTTTGTTCAAGGGAAAAAGTTCTCTCAAGCCAAAAGAGACTCAACTAATTATATCAAGAAAATGCATGTAATGCACTGTATACGCACTAGTATGGATTTTTCGTCTGTTCACAGAAACAGGCAAGTAGAAAACTATGGGAGATGAACACAGCCCAGATCAAAAAGCGAATTTATGGCCTTTCGCAGATATATGACTCTGACCTAAACTGGGATTTGATCAATTTCCATATTGTCATCATTCTCCAGAGAAGATGAGAATAACTATAACTTACAAGCACAGCCCAAAGCAGAAAGCTATCCCTTATCAGATTGAGCAGGGACAGCTCAAAAGTGAAAGCTGGTCCTGAAATGAGAAATCATATGAAGGTACTTAGCCTTAATATTAGACACATTAAGTTCAGATGTAGCACTTCCCATTTTCTTAAATGTGTCAGTCCGATCTAAAGCACACTGCCCTGAAGCTGGGTTCAGCTGAATACATTCCCTACCCTCACTTAATATCATAAGGGGCAAAAATGATAGTCACCCCAAAATACTTTTCCAGCACGCTAGATCCCAAAAAAATGAAATGAAGAGGAAGCACTAGTAACTATATCCTGCTACCAAGATCTCATTGCCACTAATTATCAACACAGGCTTCATTAAGGAAGTCATCCACACCTCTGTGTCATTAAAGAATTAATAAATATGACACCTGCAGATGGTAATCTGAAAGATGCAACAAAGGTCCTGACTTCTTTAGGATCAGTGTCTGCAAATACTATGGCTCTGCAGCCTATACTTTACCTCAGCCATAAGTGTCTTCTTGCATTGCTCAGTATATCTGGGAAATTAATGGTCTTTTGCAATCGCAACGAACCTCCCATTTCCACAAAAATTCAAAGTTTGCTGATGCTTCATTGATTTTAAGCACCAAAGACGTTAAAGACTGAAAATTCCGTTCTGGGTCTGGAGCAAGAACCATGTCTTGGTCTTCCCTTTAATGTTCATTCTGCAGAATATAAAGAGGAGCCTAGGATCTATCATTTACTGGGGATTGCATACTTTGTAAGTCTAAGGAGAATGACTCCTAAAATACCATAAATAAACAGTTAATTCATTTATTAAAAGAGAAAAAATTGTGGGTAAAAACTCCTTGGCTATCTCCCTCGCTGATCTGAAAGTGGTACTTTGAATGAATGGTCTCTACTATGTATTCTGGGTAGCAGACATATTGATCCACCAGAGACATCTTGCTATTGTTATATAACAATATTTTAAATCCTTTTATTTCCTTCTTAGGATTCAGCCCTACGTATAAGAGAATATACCCCTAAGGACCGGACAACATCTGGTGTATATATAGGGATGAATCACAAGATGGATATAAAGAAAGAAAGATCTAAAATCCCTTGACAAAGTAGCTGTTTCAATCCTTTAAGAATCATACTGAAAGTTTATCTTAAATGTGATTTCAGGAGCCAAAAAGTTTTCTACACAATTTATTTTCTATACAAAAGAAAAATAGGTTTTTAAAAACAGAGCTGCCATGTGGATCCCCACAGCAGTGTAGCTATTTTCTTTCAAGTTCTGGTTGCTTCTTAACACTGTAATTAAGTTTGAATAATGCTGCCACAGTAAATCATGCACTTTACACAATTACTGTACAGAATGTAAAAGGGAAATAAAATATGATGCGAGTTTTGTTAAACTTAAAACACACTTGACAATCACTTAATTACATACTTTTGCCTCCTGAAAAAAGTTACTGTACTAAAGGTGATGTTCACCTTTCCAAAGGACAACAATCCTCTCTCAGAGCCAAAGGCATATATCCAACCTCTATTTATTATTATTATTACAGCAACACTTCTGTATGAAGCATCACTAGCCCAGCAGCCAGGGGACACCTTCCTACTCCCACCTCTGTCAACGATCTGCTCTGTGTTCTTGGGGTGGTTATGCCAGCTCAGTGCCTCTGTTTCCAGATCCATTGCTTGAAAGTCTTTTCCTTTTGGAAGTTATTATAATACTATGCACAGCATAATAGCTAATAATAATTACTATAATATACATAATTATATTATGTGCCATGTAGAGAATAATAGTTCCAGTAAGAAATCCCTAATACTTTAAGGAAATTAATGTTCTGCGGTTATAAACTAACCTAGATTTACAGTTCCCCTGGTTTCATGAGGTTCCTTTAATATTTTTAAATAGCGCTTCTTTTAAAGGATGTGTAAGTGTTCTTTTCCCCTTTCTTTGTACACGTGCAAGCAGATTGGAATATGCATAGAGCTTAGACAATATTGTCCTTTTGTAGAGCTTGGCAGAGCTCCATTTATTTCCATGGGGTTGCGACAATTTACATCAGATGAGAATCAAGCTTTTGTTTTCCTCTACCTTTTAGAGACTGATTTATTTTAAGCACCCGTAGTGATAAAACAGAAAGACTCATCCATTCTGATTTCATATCTGTGAAACTCATTATTCTTCAGGGAAAACCACAGAGGAAGTTCTGTCTTGGATACCTACCAGCAGAGTACCGAAGAGTAAGGTGGTGGGTTTGAGAGTGATGCAGTTGCCTACATTCCACACTGCTAAGGAGAAAAATGCACAACAATGACTCATGTATTTTTCTCTCCCCCAAGCCCAAAGTCTATTGAAAGGGCACCAGCTGTACATTTAAAACATGACAAAATCTCTTTTAGGTCACACTGTCCAAAGAGGCAAAGCTACACGCTCCACCTTCTCTTGCAACACATGCTTCTCCACTGAGGTTACAAGGTGGCTTAGAGTTGGTGATCTCACCTGCACCACCCAAGGGGTGTCCTGTGTCAACGAGGACCTTCATTGTGTTTCTCAACACACCTCCCTGGCTGCTTTCCATCATCTTAGAATGTCCAAGGTCTGAACTGTTCTCAGAACCATTAAAGTCTGTCATAGACTGCTTTAATATAGGTTGACTGTAGTTGGGAGCACAAAGAGCAGCCAAAAATGTACCATGAAGTTTGATGCTATGTGGGTTTTACATCAATTAAATCTTCCATGCTTCTAAGGTTAATCGCTCAAATGCTATTTTCAATTAAAGGGTCATCTCAAAAAAATGGTCAAAACCCAATTTAATTCAACTTTTCCCCATTTTAATCCACATGTGTGACTTCGACAAATTGTTCCCTCAGGTTACAGAATCTATATCTTCCAAGAAACACCATTTCATGACATTATTTATTATTTAATAATATAATTTAATGATTAACAATTGTCTTTAATGTTAGTTATTAATGTTATGAACACTAAAACTAATAAAGCCTAATTCCTTAAAGAATCATGTCTTACAGCTGTAGCTCCTGATGTGTAACAAATTGTATGTTCCAACTAAGATTTCTGTCCTGTTTTGGAGCATAGAAGACATTCTTCCATGTGGCTTCTCCCATGTCTGGACTGTAGTCGCCCTACAGCCTTTCCATCATTCAGACTGTAATCAAGCCTTAACTGTCCTGAAATTCCCACCACTCCATAATCAGGCTTCACACTGGTCAGCATTTTCACCCAAACAACAGAAATTCAGGATAAAGAATGACAAATAAATGACGTATCATGGTACTTCAGGGATCTCTTTTTCCCAAGAGAGGGCTTTCCTCTCTCTAGAATGTCAGAGCGAGAATGAAGGGAACGATGAACCAGTTCAGTTCAGGTTAATACACAATTTTTCATACCAGAAAGTAAATCGATAAATGGTTGCCTAGATCAATTTTCTGTCATGTCTATGCAACATACTGAGGAAATGTAGCAAGGGAAGCACTTGAGGATGTGGCAGGTAGGAACATAACTGGCATTTTGATTATTATATCTGGAGAGTTTTGAATTACTAAATTGGGGGGGAATTTTTTTTCACATGTGAGACTGAGCTTTGTATTCATTTCACGTACACACTACTGCATTGGTTGTTTATGCTCACTGATTAACTGTAAAAAATGTTATACCATTTAAGTGTGAAGGTCTCCACTAAAATTATAGAAATGTATTTATGGGAGACACAATACGTACAGCAGTTGTTTATTAAGGTCATTGGTATAAAATGTATGATTGATGTAATGACTGTGCATCATTACAGCGCTGAGCATAAAATACACCAATGGGGCACCTTGCCAGATGCAGACGGCCTCTCCCAAACAGGGCTGAGGCTGACGCTCAGGCAGCGTTATGTGCTGCAGCCTCCTCCCACACTGCACCGCTTCCGAGCAGAGGTTACTAGAGCAGCATCCTGCCCGTGCTGAATTCACCAGGTGCCAGCCCCCGGCAATACAGGTGGAAGGTTTTGACTGACCATGCTCTCAAATATGCTTTGGGCAACTCCAGCTGTGTGAAACACAATGCCAGCTTATTGGCATGCACACGGGTGTGACAAACTCCCAGCTGGCAATTAGACCACCTTTTGTATTAGCCCAAGAGAAGAGCATCTGGCTGAGAGGTGCCAGACTGGGGCTACTACCTGCTTCTGCTCCCCACTTGCCCCTGTAGGAAGAGAGAGCAACTGAGAGCCCAAAAACATTCCTGTATCTTGGCGGATTCATGCTGGGTTTCCTCAGTCCACTACTATCTCTCCATACTCACTGATTATTTTAGTTGACGACTATGGGTGCATTTTGATAATTATAGGTGTGCATTTAAACACACCTTTTAATTGGTTTCTAAAGTAGCCTGTTACAAAGCTGAAAAGAAAAGGTAGCTAGGTTTTATCTGCACACCATGTAAAGCAGCTGCTTTGGACGGCTGCTAAACCCGTATGAAACAACCCTGCATTCTGAAATAAAAGCAGACATTCCTGAGTACCTTTTTTCCCCAGAACTGAATAACAGGGAGAGTCCTTATGACAATGGTCCAGGCAAGCTGTTGAAAGCAAGAACTGGAAAAAAAATTCCGACTTGCACTCTGATGCCAAATTTTGCAAGCATCCTGTTTACTGACTGGGACGTTCAAGTGAAATCAGACCAGTGGGCCGTGACGAAAGCTAAAAGTAAAATCGCACGAAGACTGGGTAAAGCTACAGCTCTAATCCCTCCAAAAAAAGGTATGGCACCTTTTTCAATTTCGTAAGGATTTTAAGTACCCTGCTCTCCTTCTAACACAGCTTGAGACTTAGAAAAAGCACTTCTTTTAAGAAACAGTCCCACTGCAACTCAGGCCAGGTACAGATGCAGAGCACAACCCTAACTTCCCTGGCCTGTCACCAAAGAGAATGAGTTTATTACAGCATGCAGAGAGAGAGATTTGACAGACAGCTGGCCATCCAAGCGCTCTATTGTTAAAGCCTGTGTTCAGCAGGACGCATTGTTTGAACGCCGTGTTTGCAAAAGCAGTCTCCTACCACTAGCATCTACATTAACTATTAGTTTTATGAAGTACAAACTGCTTTGCAATGTCATTGACACAAAGCAAGCTTAGCCCCATGCCTACTTGAAGGAGAAAGAAAAAAACATCTCCTGGGGTTATTTAATTTTTTTCCAAACATATGTTGTGAAAGGGCTCACGGTAGCTTGAAGGAACTCTCAGAGCTACAGCTAGAGGCATGCTGAGACCTTCTCTTTTGCAAAGAAAAAGCTGAAGTCTTTTTACTTTCATCAGGAGAAACAATGAGGAGGGAGTAGGCTGAGGTACAGGTAAATCTTGTTTTGTCTGTACTGCCATGAAGGTAGGACCAAAGAAGGCCTTAATAGCTTGATAGGTGTATTGTCTTGTAGTAGTAAATCCAGGCACAACACACAGGTAGGAAGTTAATACAATTTTATTACCAGAGGTCTGGTGATCTACTCCACAATCCAACAGCCAGCCTAATCTCCAGATGCTGTGGGGCTGTCAAATTACAATGCGGCAGCTATGAAGGAAAGGGCTATTAATGGGAGGGGGAAAATATTAAAAGCAAGGCTACTTTCCTGCCACAGAATTTGTATTTCCCTACAGGCCTACCCAAAGCTCTTGGCCATTCAATTACCATTATTTAGACTGCCCTGAGCATGCTGTCAAGCTGCAGATATTTGGCCCCACTTAAGAGGATATTTTTGTCTTTCCCATGCTTAACCCTAGAAATTTCTTATATTCATATGAAGACTTGTAAAGCCTTCATATTTCTCTTTCCCTGAAGGTATGTTTGGAGCTAATTAAATCATTGCCAAATATCTCTGTCCTCTTTGTTTGCCAAGGATATATTTACTTGCCTCTACACACAAACACACACGCAAATGCAGTACGTAGAACAGGCAGACATAAACACACACATGCTCCCATCATACGGGATGAGGCTAAGCATACAAGGTCATTCACTGAAAAGACCCCACATGGAGCTTCTCTGCCTTGCACTAGGAACATGCAATAAACTGCAAGGTAAGAACCACCAGACCAGGGAAGGAATCGGCGTTTACACCCCACTGCTGCTGCAGGTTAGTAAAACATACCCATCACAGCCAGCTTCAGCTTTCAGACATTTAGTCGCTCAATCAACTCTATGTATGCTGCCTCTGTGGATAAGGAAGACACAGCAGCTGTACCTAAACTGTAGGACCCACAAGATCTTCACTGTCTCAAGGCTGGGTGCTGGCCACAGCCATGCCCTCACTGAAACTTAGGAATTTCCCCCTCCATCCTCTGGCTTCCCCTGGAGGGAAACCCGTGCGGGTCAGATGCACCCCAGCGCACCTCCAGAATCTAATCCATCTTGTTTATCCTAGACACCTATCTTCTGAAATGAACCACCCACCAATTTTCTGTTGACTGTAGATGACTCACCGGACAGCTAAACTCAGATGAAATGAATTCCATCTAAAACGTTCTGCAGGATCAGACTCTATTTTACAATTACATGGTATTGTAGGAGTTTGAAGAGTTTTATTTAAATAAAAAAAGAAAAAAAGACTGAAAGAAAAACTACAAGGACTAATGCTTCTAAGCTCACTTCCCTAAACACACCATAGCTGTGAATTTTTTCAGTAATCCATTTTCTGCAGTGGTAGGAACATGTTGACTTCCTCTATTAAGTATTATAACTGCTAAGGAAAAAAACAGAACAGAAAAAGGTCTTTGGCTGCTGTGTTAGCTATCACCTCAAAAAATAATTTTGATCTAGCAATTGTAGTAGCCAATCTACAGCACAGAATTTATATAAGATGGTTTTGGCTGGTTTGTGAGAAAAATCTTGGTGCTCTCATAAACACCAATGTATATGTCTTAAAAGTAATGTTCATAATTTACATAAACTAGAGAAGATAAAAGGGAAATTTCAACTCTCAGGCAAAAAGTGTGTCTAAAAGACAATTTCAGATTGAATTAAGTTCCAGAAGTACCAAAGCCTACTAAAATATTGCCCCTTTCCTCAAAATGATAATACCTTAAAACTGGGCAAGCACACACACCCCAGCACGCGCGTACACAGACTCCTGTACCTGTCACCTCCTCCTGTCCAAATCCAGAGAATTTTCTGTCAATGTACTATTCTTTCTGCAGTCCAAGCCTAGCAGATTAAAAGCTGGTCTCCTGCCTCTTCCTGCACCCCTTTTTGATTTTATTGCCATAAATTGTCAGGCAGACTCGTAACAAAAGGTCATACTGTATAGTGTTTGCAGTGGGGACCCAGCAAGAGCCGCGCTGCTGCCAGCCGTGTGTACCCTCCAGTAAGCCCTCAACTGTATTGCTCTAATGCAGTCTGATTCTCAGGTCTTCTTTCAAGCTAACGCTGAGGTCAGTCACTCACCATTTTTCTGCCATGTCTTGCCAAATTTGGGGTACATAAAATCCATAATATTTTTTTTTCCAAATGTGATAATCCTGTGACTAGGTTAGTTAAAAAACAAGCATTAATGGTTTTGATTCTCTTTTGTCACATACCCTGTTTGTGCAACAGCAGCCAGATAAAATGAAACCAAATTGGATCAAATAGATTATTATATTAAATGCCAGTGTTTCACCACCTTGACGTCTCTTTGAAAGGCTGTGTATTATCAGAGGACTTAGCAGGGGACAATTGAGCCCAAACTATTAAAGATTCACTGTTCAGCTTTTTCAGGTGTCCTACCAAGTTCTGGCTTGGCAAAGAAGAATTACAGAAAATCACAAAACACAAAAGTATTTTGAGGGTTATTCATGGGATGGTTTATGTTGCTTTAGTAACTCATGTCCATTATTAGAAAAATCACAGTAAAAGGAACTAAAGACAAGAACAGAGTTTAGCCCTGAGATTTATCTGTATTAAGAATGGAAATTAAATGCACATATATCTCTAAAAGGTTATTTATTATGTTGAGAATAATAAATGTTTCAAAATGGATCTTCTTTCATATCCCTGTGCTTACGAAAGTCCATTTACCGCAACTGACAGTTAGTAAAGGTGTGTTTTATTTCAGACTATAAATAGCTGAACTTCGCTAGTTCTTTCAGAGGGATACCATGAGGCAGTTGCTTAGATCACACACTCCATGCTAAGGAGCATAAAATTCCAAGCCTACTCGCAACCCCCAACTTTCCTTTTTTTAAAGGTTTTGGGTAGTCAGGGCACATACAGATCCTGTACTCCTTCTTTTCCTTAAATACAGTATGTTTAATTGCTTGTTCATCCAATAAGAATCATGAATCAAACACATGTGAAATTGAGAAAATTAGGTTGAGATTAAATTTTAAATACTCTCTCAAACTCCACCTATGAGGACTAAATCCTGAAGTACTGGTGACCAAGAACCCAGAAACAGCTATTAAGAAAGGAAGGAAAAAAATACCTTAATCCAGAAATGATAAAAGGGGATTTCAACAATTGTCTTAGTTCCATCATGTATTTCCCATCTGGTCTTGGTTCAATTGCTTATATCTTTACCACGAGTTTCCTATAAATAATACAGTAGATAATCCCATCTGGTTTGTGAGAGGTTTAGTGTTCATAAAATAGTTAGCAGTCCAATCAATCATAGATGTTATAGGAATACCAACCATTATTAGGAGTAACATGAAAAATGAGTAGGAAAACAACTTTTCAAGAAATTTGGGTTCTATTTCACCTCCACTCTTTGCTGAATTGGAATCTGTGGAAATAATCCCTGCAGATGAGTTAATCTAAATATCATGGACACCCCTTTGTAAGAAATGAGACAGGCTGGTGAGGAAGCAGCTCACTGTATGCTGAGGTCTGCTTGCAGAATCAGATGCTGCCAGGCTAACACAGAAAATAAAGGAGTAGAAAAGTACTGAAGTTCTTGTGTTCAGGAAACAATGTCCCTTGACTAAATATTTCAAAGAAAATAAAACACCTGGGTTTGAAGATATGAGGAATAAGCACACACCTGTTTTCAAGATGGGAGGCAGAATTGTCATATGGAAAATGAGGAAAATTTCGTAACAACTCTGATGGCAATTCCCCCTCATGGCAGGAAACAACTGGCTTATGACAGCCAGCTGAGAGCCCCATCACAGCTGCTCAGAATGAAGCTTCTCACACAGCATGGTTAGGAGGGTACAAATTTTTTGAAAATTGAAGTCATCAGGGAGTACAGAAGATGTAAAGCATTTGTAAAGCATTTGTAGAGCTCCAGCTCACATAATCAGTGGATGGATATTTGATGCTGGCACTAAGACCATACGAGGGAAGGTGTAACCAGGTGGGACAGTTGGGAACTGTTGGGAGCAGATATCTCAGCTAGTAATAAACAATCATAGAATCATGGAATACCCTGAGTTGGAAGAGACCTATGTGGATCATTGAGTCCAGCTCCTGATTCCCGGGGGCTAAACTGTATGTCTAAGAGCATTGTCCAAACGCTTCTTGAACACTGATAATTGCAATAAGGAAGATTTTCATGGCTTCATCTTGTAGCATGGAGTGCAGACTCTGCCAGAAGAACAAAAAGGCTGATATTTCATAGGATTACATGAACCTGACTGCAACCACAAGTCATTAACGGAGCCACTGGACCACTGAGAGCATGGCTCAATTGCTGAGACACTTAGACCTAGATGAGGTATTTCAGGTTAGTTAAGACTAAGACTTATGGGAGACCTGCACTCTTCCAAACCATCAGCTGGAGAGGAGTACTGATATCCTGGGTATCTCATATGGCACTAGCTATTTATACTTAGTCAACTTCTTGCTTGTGAACAAAACAGCTGGTGGAAGAAAAAAAACAAATACCTAGAATAAAAGCTCTCCAAATAACCACTTAAATAATGGAATTAGAGAAATGCTGGAGAGAAAAGACAGAAGTAATATCAACAATTTTAGGGATGTTGGTGACTCAGTCCAAGACTTGCAAGGCCACCTTAGTTACCTGGATATTTCTATCAGACTACAGGTCTTCTAAATAAAAGGTTTTTAGAGACTTTTTCAATATACTCACATTAAGTTCACTTGTAATAATAACCTTTTTGATCCTAAGCCAAATTTGAAACACACTCAAAATAGGTACCCACCTAACCACGATTTTATTTTTAAATTTAAACCATCTTAATAACTATATTTTCTTTCTACCATACTTGAGTCTTAGTCACAGACAAGAACAAAATCGTACTGGATAATTTAAAAGAACAGAGAAAACAATGGTTCCTATGTTAAAGAGGTTATAATCAGAATATAAAATAGGAGACAGCAGATGGGGGTGTTCTGACAGAAGGACACCGGGAAATGATGAGGCAAAAGTGAGTTATTATAAACAGGAATGGAGTTAGTGAACACATGACCAAACCACCATCCCCTTATTTGAGGGCATCACAGAAAAGATTTTTTTAAAGGGGATATTTCAGGTGATGCAATAATTTTGGGTGTATTTCTGTGGAGCTTCCATTACCATGAGGAAAGTAATGGGAAAAAGTATGACCATATTTGAAAACTCATCAAGTACAGGATGAGGAGCGGCATGAAGGCCAATTCAAAATTATTTTAGAAATACCTGTGCTAATAGAAAGACCACAGTTGGGATAAGGAACTGCATGAGCAACACAGGCAGATAGGTTGTGGCTGCTTTGACAAAGGAGATCTAGTGGAAATCTTGGCTTCTACAAATATGTCAGCCAGAAAAGGAAGGTTAAAGAAAGAGTATCCCCCCGATGAACAAGAATGGCAACCTCATATCAACAGATGAGGAGAAGACTGAGGTAATCCATAACATATTTGCCTCAGTCTTCACTGGAAACCTCTCTCCTCGCCCCTCCCCAGTTGAAGGACTGCAAGCTGGGGACCAGAGGGGCAAAGCCCATCCCACTGTAATGATAGACCAGGTTCGGGACCACCTGAGGAACCTGAACATACATAAGCCTATGCGACTTGATGAGATGCATCCCAGAGTCCTGAGGGAATTGGCTGATGGAGTTGCCAAGGCACTCTCCATGGTATTTGAAAGGTCATGGCAATCAAGCAAATTCCCTGGTGACTAGAGGAAGGCAAACATTGTGCCGATTTTTAAAAAGGGGAGGAAGGAGGACCCCAGGAACTACCGACCTGTCAGCCTCACCTCTGTGCCTGGGAAGATCATGGAACAGATCCTCCTAGAAGCTCTGCTAAGGCACATGGAGGACAGGGACGTGATTCGAGACAGGCAGCATGGCTTCACCAAAGGCAAGTCCTGCCTGACCAACCTAGTGGCTTTCTGTGATGGCGTGACTAGATCAGTGGACAAGGCAAGAGCTATGGATGTGATCTATCTGGACTTCTGTTAAGCCTTCGACATGGTTCCTCACAACGTCCTTCTCTCTAAATTGGAGAGATATGGATTTGATGGGTGGACTGTTTTGTGGCTAAGGAATTGTTTGGAAGGTCGCAGCCAAAGGGTAGTGGTCAATGACTCAATGTCCAGATAGATGCCAGTGACAAGTAGTATCCCTCAGGGGTCCATACCGGGACCGGTGCTGTTTAACATTTTCATCAATGACTTAGACAGTGAGATCGAGTGCACCCTTAGTAAGTTTGCAGATGACACCAAGCTGAGTGGAGCAGCTGACACACCAGAAGGACGGGATGCCATCCAGAGGGACCTGGACAAGCTCAAGAAGTGGGCCCATGTGAACATCATGAGGTTCAACAAGACCAAGTGCATGGTCCTGCATCTGGGTCAGGGCAACCCTCAGTACTAACACAGGCAGGGGGGTGAGGGGCTTGAGAGCAGCCCTGCCGAGAAGGACTTGGGGGTACTGGGGGATGAAAAGCTTGATATGAGCCAACAGTGTGTGCTTGCAGGCCAGAAGGGCAACTGTATCCTGGTCTGCATCAAGAGAAGCATGGCCAGCAGGTCGAGGGAGGTAATTCTGCCCCTTTACTCCACTCTCATGAGACCCCACCTGCAGTCCTGGATCCAGCTCTGGAGGCCCCAACATAAGAAGGACATAGAAGGAAGAAATTTTTTACCATCGGGGTGGTGAAACACTGGCACGGTTTGCCCAGAAATGTAGTGGAGGCTCCATCCCTGGCAACATTCAAGGCCAGGTTGGACAGCACTCTGAGCAACCTGGTCTAGTTGAAGCTGTCCCTGCTCACTGCAGGGGAGTTGGACTAGATGACCTCTAAAGGTCCCTTCCAATCCAAAACATTCTATGATTCTATGAAATACTTTAAAAGATGGTGCAACCGTTATGTATTAATTCAGAATTGAAAATTCAGTTTTTACAGTAAACAAAGTTTGGTGTCATGTAGGATCTTTTTCCTACAACTTCATTTGTAACAATGACATGGATATATTCACCTTTCAGACACTTGACAAATTCTCTTATAGTAATGTTTAACATCATTGAAGTCAAGAGAATACTCTCCATTCCCGTCAGGACTAGACTTGTGCTTTATTAAAGAAGATTTGAATAATTTTTTTATTTAATAAATTACTCAGATTTCTATTGATTTAATTTTTATAAAGGATAACGAGGCATGGAAAAGTGAAGAAGTTACTTTTTTGTCGCAAAACTACAGAGAGCTACTGTAAGATCAAAACACGCTTTGGGAGTCAGAGGAAAAATATATCCCAAAAGCCATGCTATCCATTCTTGGAGTTCTTCCTAGAGTAGAATTATGACAGACCTTGCCATTTCTTAGTCCTTTTAAGCAGGTGTGGGGCTCATTGCAGAGCACTTCTGATTTCACTGTAGTCTGTAAAGAGCCACAAGGCTTGCGACACCTGCAAAAGCCCACATCTGCAAAAATTGCATGCACCTGGTTTAAGAAGTTTTAAGCTGTGCATTTCAGAAGCTTGAGGTAAACTTTCCTGACATGTCAACAAAACTAGAGGCTGTCATCAACTCCCAGTTACTTTCAGGTGGAGGGTTCCTCTGCCAAGGAAACAGCAGCATGAATGGCAGCCCTGAATGAATGTTTGCAGTAGACTTCTTCCTTTATTATTATTATCACAATTAGTAAAAATTCGAGGCATATTAAAGTAGTACCCAGAAGACAGCCATAACTCCTGAGTATACAAATGTCTAGTAAAAAGAAATACCCTGGCCTCAGCCTAAATACAGAAGATATCCAAAGAGTGAGCAAAGAGGGATCCTGAGGAGGAACTGAGGCAAAGAGAGACTGATTCACTTGCCTGAGGTGGCAGAGCTCAGAACTGAAGACAAATTTCCCAATTCTCACACCAATGCCTTAACCATAAAGCTAATACTCTGCAGACCTCTATTTTTATCCTTCATAACTTTTTAAAAAACATTACTATAGGGCTCCATTTTTTTATTCCTTTGATGGAGCACAAGAGTGAAATACTGGGGGGCAGGCAGGGAGATGAATTGTATTTGAGTTACACTATAGTAGGGAAATATGTTTGTCCTTTAACAGTGAAAGACGCATTTTTCATTCAGGTAACTCAAAAACAAATTCTTTTTTATTTCATATTGAATGTAGATAAAAGTGAACATATTTCCTTATACACCTGTGCTCATAGAAAGCACAGGCAAAGTAATGTGCCGAGCCAGTTCATCTTCTGCAGCGTGTTAGGGAGCTTCTCTTTTTGTGTCTTTCTTATGATTTCTTTTCTCATGATTTCTTCACATTTGTCAGAGACATTCATCCTCACTGAGAACAGGGGCCAGACTGAAAATGCAGGGATTTTAAAGACAGGTTTGTGTTGAATTTTCCAAATGTAACAACACTAAAATTTATATATCCCTGAAATGCAAGTCTTTTCACTGCACATTATTACAAGCAGTTTTGTCATAAACTGACAAGCAAATGTTTTATTAAACCTGTTGGAATTCATTGTTAAATAACAACAATGTTCAACATTTATATCCTTAAATCTCTGCACATACATAAACCACTAAATCTTGCAACACAAGTAGATCAATTTTTCTTTTATTATTATTACTAAATCTGCTTTATGACATGCAGCGCTGAGGCTGAATTTCCCACCGTACAGGTTTCTCTCATGTGTGCTCATTTACATATGTGATACTTAATTTGAAAGGGGTAAACATAGCCATTTTCACCCATATTGAACTCCGTATGCAACAGTGTACATGACACCATAAAGTAATGAATTGAGATTTCAATCCTCATGGGCCTGGGATTCTGGTAGAAGAGCAATATTCAAGCAGACTTAGAAGATCGTGGGGAGGTAGAGTTGGGAGCAGCCCCTGAGGTTTCTGTACATTCATCTCACCAGGCCAGCAGCTCTGCCTGTGGCCTGTCTGCTGCATTTGCAAAGAGGTGCAGATTTATTGCCTCAGGCAAAATTAAAAGGGCATGAATTTAACTAAACAGCCCCAGCCTGACAGGTATGTGCTCCTATATCATGTGTCTAACACACAGTTGTGCATCTCCTCTCTTCTCCTCCGGTCCGTCTCTTCACTGACAAAGTCTGCAAAACACTCCGCTCTGGGACCAGTGGGGATGTTTGCTGTAAAGGCAGAAACTTTTGCTTCTCCATGCACATCCAGCATCCACTGCTTCGTAAAGCTCAGGTGGTTTTGCTGAGACCAGGGTGTGATCACACCAGATGAAACTCAGGGGAGCATCTAGCGAGTGCAGCAGTCATATTTTCTGTGAGGATGATGCAAGACATGAATTTTAGGTGGTATGTTCTCTAAGCATGACAAGAAAAACGATTACCAAGACCTGTGATATCATTAATTATCTGTTGCCACACTGTTCCATTCATTTCTCCTTTTGATCATGCCAGGAACAGAAAGAACCAGATTCTGTCAAGGTTTTGCATCAAGAGAATCGGGAATATTTCTTTGTATCCAAGCAGTTCACATTTCAGGGCATATGGGCTGATCCCTTGAGAAGAAAAATGATGGTGAATCACTTACCATTTATACACTCATATTTTGGGTTGTGTTTTTTTTCCAAAGCTAGTGCACAACATACCATTTCCCTGAACAACTCTGCTGCTCACCCTTCCAAGTACTTTTCTAGACTCTGCCCACGACACCAATTTTTCTTTTTCTTTTTTTCTTTTTCTTTTTCTTTTTCTTTTTCTTTTTCTTTTTCTTTTTCTTTTTCTTTTCTCTTTTTCTTTTTCCCCTAGGTCCTTGGTACAAACATTTCTCAGCGTGACTCTGGCTCTTCCCTACTATCCTTCCCAGGTTACTCTTTGCCCCCTTCACACAGACAAATTTGGGATTTGTCTAGAACTGTATGATGGCTTCTGGTTATCTGAAACCTCTGCTTATTTCCTCCAGGGTGGTCCCCGGTTTGATAATCAGAAATCTGTTCCAAGGCAGGACCTGTCAGAATCGGCCTCACCGATCCTTCCGCTTTACAGGGTCCATTCTTGCCTTTCTTAAAGACATTATGGGCTTCAGATGTCCCAAGAGTTGCTCAAACACCACTATGTATTGGAATTTGGTACTTCAAGGAAGACATTGCCCAGCTCACTAGGGATGAGCCCAGGTGTGGCATGCCAGGGTCAGGGGTGAGATTGACAGCCCAACTCAAGTGCGTCTACACCAAAGCACGTGGCATGGGCAATAAACAGGAGGAGCTGGGAGCCATTATACAGCAGGATGGCTACGACTTGGTCGCCATCACAGAAACGTGGTGGGACAACTCGCATGACTGGCATGCTGTCATGGATGGCTACGTACTCTTTAGGAAACACAGGTCAACAAGGAGAGGTGGTGGAGTTAGTCTGTATGTGAGGGAGAAACTGGAATGCATTGAGCTTGGCCTGGGGGCAGATGAAGAATGAATTGAGAGTTTATGGGTTAGAATTAAGGGACAGCCTCATATGGGTGATGTTACTGTGGGTGTGTACTACAGGCCACCTGACCAGGAGGAGGAAATTGATGAGGCCTTCTACAGGCAGCTGCAAGCAGCCTCACAGTCACAGGCCCTGGTTCTCATGGGGGACTTCAACCACGCTGACATCAGCTGGGAAGACCATATAGCTAGGCATGTGCAATCCAGCAGGTTCTTACGGAGCATCGGTCATAACTTTCAGATGCAAGTGGTGGAGGAACCAACAAGGAAAGGCGCTCTGCTGGACCTTGTACTAACAAACAAGGAGGGACTGGTGGAGGAGGTGAAGGCTGGAAGCAGACTCAGCTGCAGTGACCATGAAATTGTCGAGTTCAGGATCCTGCGTGGAGGAAGCAGAGCGATAAGTAGGATCAAAACCTTGGGCTTCAAGGGAGCTAATTTTGGCCTCTTCAAGGAGCTACTGGGAGGAATCCCGTGGGCCAGGGCTCTCGAAGGCAGGGGGGTCCGAGAGTGCTGGTCGCTGTTTAAACACCACTTCCTCCATGCTCAGGAGCGGTGCATCCCCCTGAGAAAGAAATCTAGCAAAGGAGGCAGGAGACCTGCATGGTTAAACAAGGAGCTTCTAGCGGAGCTCAGGTGGAAGAGAAAAGTCCATGGAATGTGGAAAGAGGGGCAGGCCACTTGGGAGGAGTACAGGAATGTCGCCAGAGCATGCAGAGGTGCAACGAGGAAGGCCAAGGCCCACCTGGAATTGAAGCTGGCAAGGGATGTCAGAAACAACAAGAAGGGCTTCTTCAAGCACATAAGTAGCAAACGGAAGACTAGGGAAAATGTGGGGTCATTGCTGAATGAGGTGGGTGTCCTGGTGACAGAGGATGCAGAGAAGGCAGAGTTACTGAATGCCTTCTTTGTTTCAGTCTTCAGTGCCAAGGCAGGCCCTCAGGAATCCCAGGCCCTGGAGGTAAGAGAGGAAGCCTACAGAGAGGATGACTTTCCCTTGGTCGAGGAGGACTGTGTGAGGGATCGCTTAAGTGATCTGAATGTCCACAAATCCAT
>Ga0065711_1002878_pt1 | contig 31106 bp, 21 predicted proteins | sample Hoacrofraction12_FD_59098 | JGI IMG/M metagenome (GOLD analysis project Ga0065711, IMG submission 59098) | Hoatzin crop microbial communities from Cojedes, Venezuela - Epithelial fraction 12 v2 (version 2) | ecosystem: Host-associated > Birds > Digestive system > Esophagus > Crop | place... | reverse complement strand
TCTCCAGTCCTTGGGCACCTCTCCTGTCCTCCAGGACCTCTCAAAGATGATGGAGAGTGGCTCAGCAATGACATCCGCCAGCTCCCTCAGCACTCGTGGGTGCATTCCATCGAGGCCCATGGATTTGTGGACATCCAGATTGCTTAAGCGATCCCTCACACAGTCCTTCTCGACCAAGAGAAGGTCATCCTCTCTGTGGGCTGCTTCTCTTACCTCCGGGGCCTGGGATTCCTGAGGGCCAGTCTTAGCGCTGAAGACTGAAGCAAAGAAGTCATTCAGTAGCTCTGCCTTCTCTGCATCCTCCGTCACCAGGACACCCGCCTCATTCAGCAGCGGCCCCACATTGTCCCTAGCCTTCCTTTTACTACTGATGTAGTTGAAGAAGCCCTTCTTGTTGTTTTTGATATATCCATATCAAATATAATGTTGTTTTTGATAGATATCCAAACAGGGCTCAGACAAGCATGCAAACATGTCATTGCTTATATGAACCGTGCTGCCTTCCTCTAGGAAGACACTTATTTCATCTGTCTTTAGTTATACAGTGGGGAAGGCACTGAAGTGCAGTCCTGTTGGCATTTATACCTATTTGTTATTGGCAGCAGGAGCAAAGTCAGGTCTTCAGGCTTGGCTGTAAGACGCAGTCAATTCTGTCAAAAGCACATTAAAAGTGAACTTTGAAGGAACTGCTGATGGCGTTTGTTCCAACAAAGTACAACAAGCTTACAGCTAGCTGTTAGGCTGTGCTGGAAGGTTTAATATTAAAACAAGAATTCCTATTTGCTTTCAAACATGGTTAAATATTATCACGTAATTAGATTGAACCTCCTGAAACACTTCGTTTTTGACATCATTCCAGTAGGTTGGCTAAGCTTTACAATCAAATATCAGCTACTAACATGTAGTTAGAGTTTAGATGTTATAGGTGTAACTTATCAGAATTTTAGATGGGAAAGATGCAAAAGCCCTGCTAGTTTGGAGGAAATATCCTGTGACAGTTTTACACAAAGCCAGCAAATTGTCCCAGGTAGCAAAGCCTTTAAACAATTTTTAGCACTTATTTTCAAGAGTGAATCTGATGCCAGAAATGGCAAATACCTGTATTTGTTTCTGTAAATGAAGTGAGTGCTTTGTTTGCAATGGTTTACCCATCTCTGATTTGAACCAGATGAGTTATTCAGAACTAGAGGAAGCCTCAACTGTCCGTCATTCACGCAATCAGATCTATAAAAAGCAGGTTTTCAGTACTTAAAACATATCTGATTTGCCAAAGCAAATGAAAGAGGTGGAAACCACAAGAAAATACATAATCCAAAAGAAATACACCCCTCCCCCCCCCAAAAAAAAAGAAAAGAGATAAGTCCAGTGGCCTAAGAGGCAGGTAGCACAATTATGCAGTGGCTGGGGAAACACATGGAAAAATCTACAGCCTGCAGCATGTATAAAGCTTACACTGTGTAAAGTTTTCACAGTTTTGTTCAAAAGAACAGACATGACTGAGGGAGAGTTTGTCAGGCATATTCAGCAAAATAAAAGAACGGCCAGAGTAATATGGAGAGTCCTAGCAGGCAGAGGTTAGAGATGCAGGTCTGCATTTTGGTGAGCGGACGCAGGAACATGAGCAGAGCAACAGCAGAGTCCTAGTGCTCTTCAATTTTCAGTTCATAGGCCAGAACTGCTGATACTGGTAGGCAGTACCTACACAACACTGCTCATTAATGCACAACGCAAGGAGGCCTGCGTGTCTAGATGGCTGCTGTACGGGAAAATGGAGTGCAGGAGACTGATATCTCCCTGACGATGTAAGGAGGAATGTCTGTTAGGACTGCAAGATCTGAAATGCACCACCAGCAGGTTCATGCAGAGGTTGATAGTCCATTTGCAAAAGCTGACTACCTTCATGCCGCCGGGAAGAATCTCTGTTCTCCTTGTAGAATGATAAAGAATACCGTACTGGCATTGCTTGTCATGATTTGAAGATCCCCTCCCATATACCATACAGCAACATCTCCAACTCCACAGAATGCAGGTGCAAACTCTGCCAGCTTTGTAGATCACCAGCCTTATGCTTAGAGAAGACAAATGGACAGTTCCCATCTCAGCAAAGGCACCTGTTCAGGTGGCCACCAACGGTCTGCAGGAAAGGAGTGGGCCTCTTTTGAACCCATTGGCTGAGCCCTGCCATCAGATGTGGAGAAGCAGAGTGAACACTATTTCTGGTCAAGGAGATGGTACGGACTGATCTGTACATACCTAAGATACAACCTGATCTGCAAATGCATCAACAAATCCAGTTGCTATTGGTTTGGCCTTGATGGCTTCATAGAGGTGGCAGAAACTGTGCTCATGGTCCAGCACCCCACTTCTTACCCCTTGCTGGGATCTATAGCCACAGTGGAAAAAGTTAGTACAGACCACCTTTATTCTTTGGGGTAAAAAGTTTAGGGAGATTTTAAACCATACAGCTGATGGGGCTGGTACTAGAAACCCTGAGCAGAGCTGGTGATGATGCTGGAGGCAGAGTCAGTGTTAGTGAGACCATAGTGTGTAACAGAGAGATTTGTTTTGGGCAGGTTGTTAAGGTATTTGATGCTGAGAAAGATTTGACTGAGAAGCTAGGAAAGCCACTGCTTTTGATTGAAAACACAAGGAAGGGAAGGCACAGGAAAACAGTGGCAAGTTAACAGAGAACTGGAAAAGAAGGGGAAATAAAGGAAAATGAACTTTTTCATTGGAAAACAGCTCAAACAAGAGCTAAGTCTGGATCAGTCAAACAGCAACTCCACCTTGAATTTATGATTTACAAGTAACTGAAGAACAAATGCAAAGAGTACCAGATATGTTCTTAGTAAGGAGCGGGAGAGGCAGGGAATGTATATTGTACCAGACTGACTCGAGTTCCTAGGAACCAAGAGGACTATGCAGAAAAAGATAAACACTCCACAGAGAACATTTCTGGCTTCACAAGAGGGGAGTGGATAAATCTGCAGTACTGCTGATGACAATCATGGCTTGGTGACGCAACCGTAGTGAAGACTGATATGACGTAGGAGGCATCAGAAAAGATCTCTTCTGCAGGAATGGACAGGTGTTAATATCCATACTCAAAGGCAATGATGCCACGCCCAACTTATGTTGTCCTGGTCGAGGATCCTTTGAGCCAGTAGCAGATGCACAGAAGAGCTACTGAGTAAACACGTACAGCAACAGCACATTGTACAGGAAGCAAATGAAAGTACTGGACATGCACTTGGCAAAACGAAAGCTGAGAGGCAACATGGTAAGTGTCTACAAACACATTAACAAGTGAACACCAAGGGGGAAAAAAGAACAGTCGAAATTATTAGCAATGGAAACAGAAAAAAAATGGTATTCAAAATAGCCAGGAAGAAACCTAGCTTGGAAATGAGTAGGCTTAGAAGAGGGAAATTCTTGATTCACTGTCAGGAGAGAAAAAAAGTAACAGCTGTTAAAATAGCTTAATAGAAAGGGACTAAATGCCAGTGAATGCACATCTGCAGTGCCTGGTTTCCTTGTCCTGTATTCCCATGACACTTTGCAGAAACAGGCTTCCAGGCTTCCATAAAAGGAGGATATAAACATTGTAAGTATCATGAAGTTCACTTATTGATATTAACAGATGAACCTGAACCACAGTTTACTGCCTTACAAACTCACCTAACGTACTCTAACTAAAAGAAAAGTGTTGTCTTTGAGAGAAAAAATGTCTTCCTCTTTCCTTACCAACATGTTTCCTCCAAAGCAGTAAAGCATAAAAGGCTTTTCAGAGGTATTTTACCTGCAAAGTTTAAGACGAACCAGGTCGCCAATTCATTGTGTCAGCAATTTCATTCACTTCTGTTGTTGATCACTTGTTCTCTGGAGAAAGGCAAAATGTGAGCCTGTGGCCATACACCTGCAGGACACCTCACGCTATCTTGAAGGCTAGTGCTTTGTTTTCCCAGCTGGTTCGTTAGGAGCTACCTCTCCAGCTCCCTCTTCCCAGATGACAATCCCAGCTTGCACCCATGCGCATCACTGATCACTGTTTCTGTCCACCTGATCAATGCTAGGTCTCATAAGTAGGGTGTCACACGCTTCTGATATTTGTTGCCTTCACTATCACATCCCAATCACTGAATCCATTCATTTGTCTGAAGCACACCAAAAGCTATTAAAAGTACACCTTCAGAGGTTTTCCCTCTAAAAATGCAGCTTTTGAGAACTGTGTTTATGTGTTCGCTACTGCATGTAGCTAGAACTGGTTCTTCTGTCCAGACTCAGCCCCTGGATTTTTCAGGGATGTTTATTCTTCAAAGTATTCAATAATCAGACCTTGAAGGAGAAGCAGATTTGAAGTCCTGCATATTTACTCCTCAGCTCCTATTAAACATTGTGCAGAAGTAATTTAGCTTCCTGAATAATGATATAGCTCTTCAGTCAGCATAAACCACTACCCAAGGGATGATGTGCCTACCTCCTAGCACACAGTCACTGCTCTGTGTCCTTCCCAGTTCTTTTTTCCCTCCCTTTCCATCTGATCCAGCAGTCATATTCAAATAGTCACAGGATGAATCAGAGAAGGGAACTGTCTTTTTTCCCCTTTTTCTGCTGATCTGGTTCACCATGCAGCTGCCCAGCTCCTGAACCCAAGTGAAGGACTAGCTGGAGATGCGCAGCTAGGGCAGGAAAAAGGGCAGATCTTCACTTTTTGGTATCTGTATTCTTGTTGATTATTCACTCACAGCACCAACAGTTCATACCTGCATTCTGGGTAGGGGGTTTTATTTCTCAGACAGAAGTGCTGCTCTCTACCTCTCATTCTCACTCACTTTGTTTCTCCACTTTGAGGTCACCATCTTCTCTCAGCTTTTCCTGCCTCTTACGCAATCTTTGCAAAGCCCACTTTCTTTATTGCTGCTGCATTGCTATTTGAAACCAGGAAAGTTTCAAGTTTAACAGCAATAAAGTGTCCAGCTGTAACTCCCCATTATAAAATGGCAGTATCAATATCAAATATCAGTAAGATTGAATATCAATTATCAATAAGGTTGAATGAGTCTAGGTAAGGATGACTCAAGTAGCTGTAGCTGGAGCATGTGATGTATGAGGAAAAGCTAGTGGAGGAGTGCTGCTTTAGCCCAGTGAGAGCAGGATGAGCTGGGGAAACTAAAGGAGCCTTCCACCACCTGTATGGAGCTACTTTAGAACAGAGAGACAAACTTTTCTCAAACATGAAACAGTACAAGAAAAAGAAGTGAATAGGTAAAACTTGCAGTAAGGAAGCATGGGAGTAGTGCAGCTCTGGGACAGAGACTGTGCAATCTCCAGGCTTTCAGATTTTCAAAATTCGGAAACTTGACCAAGCCTGGAGCAGGAGCCTGGATTAGGTGACTTCTGCAGGTGTCTTCTGATCTAAGTCCTTCCTTTCTTTGACATTGTCTAGAAGGCAGCAATCTAATACCTAGTACTTGGAACATAATTGCTATCACTTACCATGGCAACCATGAGATACAACAAGAGGTTTAACACATATAGTTCTCCTTTCTAGCTCCTGCAAGCTCTTCTGTAACAGCACGCTATCGTTTAGCATAAGGATATTGTCGTGAGGGCTGATGCTTATTGGTGCAGAAAGGTAGCTGGCAATATTTTTCCAAATTTATGATACTCTCAGAATGCCGCCTTTTATCTGTTTGAAATCACGTAATATAAGAGACTGCCATCCACCTGCATTAGCTGAATCATTTAAGCGAATCTTAAACACGTTACTGTATGTTGTATAACCTTTCCATTAGTATCAAGCCCTATGTGCAAGTACGTTTATTTTTAAGCTAATCAGTTAGTTTATTGTAAGGCACCTCAGTTTGGAAACATTGCAGACTATCCCTTCTTTATAGCATGTTATCCACTTAATGAAGATAGCTACATTTTAGAGGGAAAGAGTATCCAGTGCTTGTATTTTTTAAACATTTTTTCACTATTTTCCACCTTTCTAGCTGACTCCATCCTGTCTGCTTGCAATCCGCTTTCCTGAACTCTACAAGCTCTGCTCACGCTTACTGAAAAAGGGAGTGCTGGTTCCCGTTATCCCTAACTCTTGACCCTGCATATTGCCAGAAGTTGATATGGTCTCCGGTTTTTGACTTATCCTTCTGTACCTCCTTCCTTTGCAATTCAGTTTGTCTTCAACTTCATTTAGTCTCAACCGATGACTTTCTTCTGGATCATTTCCTCTGGAAATGCTGAGGCCAGCAAAGACAATCTACATATCACCAACTTATTGAAAATCTGGACAGAAAAAGTATTCTCGCAAAGCAGTACACCTATGATCTTCATGGAGTTTGGCTTTTGGAAACTTTGTTCTTTTCTTTGAATTCTCAGGTACGTGAGCCAGTGTCCTCTAAAATCCTGTTTTGATATAAGGCCAAATTTGAGAGCAAGGATTTGGACATATGTTTGCAAGCCCTCTATCCACAGTGGAAGGAGATCAAACCATGACACTTAAACAGAGAAATACATGTCAAACTAACTCAAACACTAAATGCTTTAAAACAATTGACTTGTTTAACATTTTAAAAATAGCTCATCTCACCAGAGAAGCTCGCCATCATCACAGTCAATTACATAATACAACTGTTCAATTTATTTTGTGATTTACAAAGTCAGAGTGAAGAGCTAAACTCTTCAGTACAGCCTCAGTGCTAAAGTGCCCCCTAATATTCTAGATTTTGAAGTCACCACCAAGGGGAAAATTCAGGAATTTTTAAAAATTACTTTTCCATTTCTCCTGGTTTTGGAAACATGGAGGATATAAAGAAATTAGATGATCACATGATAAAAAATTTTGGCATGTTGGGCACAGTACAAATGCATTAGGTCTTGCAAAAAAATTGCCAAAAAATGACAGCTTTCTATTCTGAGCTATTTAAGACTTCTGAGTAAAAGTTATAAAATACTGTTTAGCTTTGAATGACTAACAGATAACATTTGCATTCCATTAGAGGAAAAATACCCTTCTATGAGGAATGAAAGATGCAAGAAAAAATTTTAACCCAGAGACTTCAGTGATGTAAAGGGTAAATATGGATATTGATTCTGGGATTGGTAATGCTTAGGTATTTGGGAATAGAATTTCAAACTGTGAGAAAAATCTGCACTTCAGCTAAGATTTGGGAAGAGTTTTTTGCTGATATATGTCTGTAGTTTCAGAGGCGCTGAGGAATTCCTGCTTCCCATGTCTCTGGCTCCCCTTTGCCCCCCATCACCCTCTCTAGCATGCCAGCACACCTATTCATGCAAAAAAGGAACTAATTAGTGAGCTAAGCCAGCTGAACAATAACTAGTGAAGCAGCTCTGTTGCCAAGTGTGAAGGTCTGGTTTCACAAATAGCTTTCCAGTGGCAACGTGGGCATAAGCTGCCACTGCCACTGCCCACAGCAGTGCCAGTACCAGCACTCATGCAGCTCTTCCCTAGGGCAGGCTGGGGAAAGGAGCCCACTCAAAAGAACCTTCTTCCCTCGTTAATTTCTCATCCAAATGAGTTCCCAACTCATGTTGACATTGATGGAGCAGGTGGAAATGAGTGTCTGGAACACAGGGAGGACAGTCAATCATTGATCAAACCTAATGCTGGGGCACGTTCTGAGTGGTGTGTAAGTTTTGAGGGATCTCTTCAAACATATGAACTGAACTTGGAGAATATGTAGCATGTATGTGACTGCTGTTTACTTCATGCTCAGGACTTTTTGTAAAATATTACAGGAATAGATGGCTGTGGAGAACATTGTCATGAGCCCCACAGAAATACATATTCAGATGGTAAGAATACAAGCTGGATGTAGTCCAAGCAAACCAGAACACATCTGTTGTTAGATCTAATTTATTCTAGATCCACTATCTTAATGTACAAAGTTGTAGGCTTCGAACAGAATGGACAGTGGAATCACCTCAGGTGTAGACACATAGAGAAGGAAGTTCTTGGGGAGCAGCCTCCAGGGAAGCACTCTCACGCTCTTTCTGGGGAATCAGCACACCTGGGTGCCTCTCTGAAATGCCTCTACACTAATGCATACAGCATAGGGAACAAAAAGGACTGCTGCAGATGGATAGATGCTCTTGAGGAAAGAGAGGCTACGAAGGCAAGGAGGGAGCGCTGCCCTTTATGTGAGTGAGAAGCAAAGATGTATGGAGGTCTGCCTTGGGGTGGGTCAGTAGCCAGTAAAGATCATATGGGTCAAGCAGACAGACCAACCTGGGTGGTGTTGTAGTGAGTGCCTGCTACAGACCTCCTGCAGGGCCCCAGGTCAGAGCCAGCAATTGTCACAAACATCCATCTTGAGAAACAGAGACAAAGACACCCAAATTAAACAAACTCCTAAATCAGGCATTGTGCTTTGGGAAATTCCTCGTATTCATAAGGGACCGTGGCAGACAAGCAGAACCCTGAACAACCCAGGACAAGGTTTTTCGCGTGCACACCCAACACTGGAGGACCCCAGCTGCCAGCAGAAGTCATCACTGAATCCAAGGGTGGTGATATATTTTCTCATATCTTTCGTTTTGTTTTCCTCTCTTTCTTTATCTCTGACTTTCTAGGCACATAAGGGTGATGCTGTTGTAAGATTATCAATCTGCTATATTTTGTAGTTTTGCAAAATCAGACATTATATTGTTGTACACTTTGCCAAATCAAGATCTGCTTTAACCCCACTGCATTCAAAGTAATATTGTTACAAAGTAACAAAGTTACCATCTTTTGTAATCTTGCCAAACTCCAAGTAAAGCTTTGTTTTCAGTCAAGCCTCTTGGATCATTGTTGTGACTCTTGGGTACTGCACAGAGAATTGAAAAATCCCACCTCCCCTTACCCACCGGGTGGGAAGGGACACCTCCTTATCAAGAAGAACAAGTAGATGAATTCTTCTTCAGATAGATGCAAGAAACCTCCCATTCACAGGTCCTGATCCTCCTGGGGAACTTGAACCACCGGGATATCTGCTGGAGGTGCAACGGAGCTAGGCACACACAATCTCTGAGATGCCTATAGTGAGTCCAGCAAAGGGCCCTGAAGGTCATGAAGGAACTGTCACATCTGTCTTCTAGAGGAGAAGCTGATAGAGCTAGGAGTCTTCATCTTGGAGAAGAGACGGCTCAGGGTGATCTTATTATTAAGTGTGAATCCCTTATGGGAGAGAAAGAAGACGACGGAGCCTAGCTCTTCTCAGTGGTGTCTTGTGACATGACAAGAGGCAATGGGCACAGACTGAAACACGAAATTCTGTCTGAACACAGGAAGATACTAATCCCGTAAGGGCTATCAAGCACTGCCACAAGTTGCCCAGAGACTTTGTGGAGCCTCCATCTGTTGGATATATTTGAAATCCAGCTGGACACAGTCCTGGACAACCTGCTCTGGCTGGTGTGGCTCTGAGCGGGGGAATTGGACAAGATATCTTAGGAGGCACATCCAACTTGAGTTATTCTGTGAGTCTCTGGTGTGATTCTAAAGTCTCACGAGTATGCTTGTTAAGTCCAGCCTCCAAAAAACGGAAGAACCTGACCTAGAAATTCTTTGAGGAAAGGAGATACTATTTTGCAATTATATAGCCTAATGGAAAAAGATGAAGTTATATCATATCTCTCAAAATGATTGTCTAGTATCTGTGAAACACTGCTTTAGGAGATGGTTCTTCTAAAGACATCACAGTCCACTTGGTGAAAAAGCAGAGCTTTGAGTCATTTTTTTAAACACAGAGAATGTGTATTGATTTCTATGTTACTCTTTTCAGAATTACAGAGAGGATTGTGCTATGAACAGGGGGTGATTACAGTGAGTGACGAGTTTCTGAATATCTGCCTAATGTGGGCTGGATAGGGATCCTCAGTCATCTCACAAAGGTTTCTTGCTCATTAGATTTTTAGCAAAAAGGCAAATAGACTAACCTCTGGTTGTGGAAGAGATGTCCATGAATGTTAGTTATCTTTCACTAAAAACCAGCCTTGAACCCAGCGTGAATCAAAGTGCTGTACAAGTTTGTACTACTACAAGTTGCTTCTCTTTGTAAGGCAACTCCTTGAATCAAAGCATTAAAAAACCAGGCAGGAGTGCCAATCCCAGAAGCCACAGAAGTGAGCAGGTGGGCTAAATCAGCGGGAAGGGAAGAGAAAGGAATTCAGGGCACTGCCGTTTCACCATGAACACAATATCACATGCTGCCAATAGCAGCCTCTTTTTTGACTTTTTATGATTATCATAATAACTCATGTCTATAAACCAGTTATTAACTGTAAGACAAACTGTGCTATCAGCACGTTGCCTGGGGTTGGGCAGCATTTCTAGTCAGTGATTAAAGTGTGGAGCTGGCGAGATAAGCACACCAGGTGTCCTGAGCCGACCTGCAGGGATCCACAGCTGCAGTCTGCACTGACATGCATCTGGATCCCCTCTTAATGCTTCCCGTTCAAGCCACTCTGCAGGCAGGACAGATACCCCTAATTCCTACTGAAAGGAGGAGGCCATAGATGGCAAGCCAGCTGGCGTGTGCTTTATTGAAGCCTGTGAACATCTTCTGTAAAAAAGTATTGCTTGCTATGTGCTGCGACTGTTTACTATGTATTTTGTGAGATACGTGCAAGAGTTACTGCCTTTAGAAGGAGGTGCCTTTCTCCTCACTTGCTTTGCTGATTCACTTCCCTTAGCCCGGCATTTTGTCGCCTAGCTCCCTCCCTCTCCTTTCCACTCAAGTATTTCTTCCTTTGTTCTCTTTCCCCTCAGTTTTCTGTGAGTTTCATCTGCTCTTTTCACACAGTCGTGACCTGTCATGGAGACAGCTGTGTTTCTGCCTCCTTGATTCCACTGGTTCAAAGGGCTTGAGGGCAGCAGCCATGCCAGACCTGCCTGATTCTCATGTTAAAACAGGCCAAATGCACCTGAAAGGCAGGTTTCTGAGCACAGGCCAGAACTGGGGACTGTCCAGATTTTTGCAACTCTGATAAGCCTATTGCTTCCCTGTGTCTCAACTCCGCAATCACGAAAGGAGGGAGGTTGTATTTCCATACTCCCCTGAGTAGGTTGTGTACCACAGGTGGTAGGGACAGGGTTGTTCCAATACAGACACACCCAGCATGGGTCCACCATCCAATGATTCACACCTCAGTTTTAATTCTGCTGTGTCCTGTCGTTCACACATTATCGATGAATGAAACACACTCTTTTCAAAAAATGTTTGTTGCTGTTCAGTTCTTTTTCCTGGAGGAGGGTCAGACTAGAAGAGGAATAATGAAATTTCGTGGGTTTACTTTTTTTAATGAAACTTTAATCATTTTCCCCTCTGCCAGCTGTGCAATTGCAAAGCCAGGCTTTGGACTGTGCAGCTCATGATCTCACTGTGGGAGCCATTTCCTTTGATGTAACTTGAAACATCTTGAACTGCTAGTGACAACTTTCATGTTAAGGCTCTGTTGTGCTCTGTTTGCATATTTATTTGATGAAAGTAAGTCACATTGCAGTGGTAAAGGCAAACCACCATATCTAGTGAAGTCTAATTACTCATCTGTATGCAAAATATAGCCTTTTAAATCAAGGTTGCCCCCAAAAGATTTCTCATGTTAATTAAGATTTTGCTCTTAACAAGATGGAAATTAAACTAAATGCTCCAGGTCAAGGGAAAAAAAAAAAAGAAACTGTCTTAGCGTGCCTCAAGCTTCAGAAAAACATGATGATAGAAGTATTTTATCTTCTGCAGTGAGTGAAATAATTTGAGAATTAAATTTTTTCATAATGTTTATGGAAATATATGTCCATTTTAAGGGTTTCAGCTCACTGTTCTAGTCATCACCTTTTAAACAGCAACTTGAAAAGATAATAATATTCTTAACAAAAATAAAAATTACTGGTAAATTTTCAGTCTCTCTATCTTCCACAGTAATCTGAAATCCTTCATTCTCAGCCCCTATATCTGTACAGTGCTGGCATGTTTTCACCTCGTGCAGTTGTATTTATACCCAATAGCCCTCAGACACAGGTTATCTAAATTGGAGTTCTTTTCCACCCTGTAACTGCTTGGGATTGCAGAAAAGCACACACCATGACAGAAAGGAAGAGGAGGTTTTTTTTTCCTGAGATTGAATCCATGATACAGGTTTATTGGTAGCAATACAATGCGGCCTTTGCACCAAAAAACATCTCCATGCTCATTAGCTGAAAGGAGAATGCGCACTTGAGTCACACAGAGTAAGCAGGTAGGTCGGAAGGAAGATGAAACCAGCTGGAGGCTGGCCTTACGAGTGATTTATAAAGCAAGAAGTAAAGAAGTCCAGAAAACAGGACAAAGAGAGAAATTCCATGTGCTATTTAAATAAAATGGAAAAGAACAAAGCTAGGATACAAAAAGTCTGAATTTTTCTTTCCCTTTATTTCACAATAATTAGGCAGATGACATTTGGGATATGTAAATTCTATGTAGTGGTTTGAGAAATCTTAACAGAGGACTTCTACAAAATGTGTCGGTGTCAAAGATTTTGGGCTAAATGGTAGATCTTTTTCCACATTATTTTTCCCCTGTGGATGCGTTCCTGAATTTTTTAGCTAGTAAAGTCCTGTTTGTGCTCTGTTGGCCAAGTTCCCTAGTATGAAAGGAGACAGAAGTTAGTGATACATTAAAACTGTATGATTCATAGTATCAGGGTTGCTTAGGATGTGCATGAGGATGCTATTTTCTATATCTCTGAAATGCAAGGGAAGACGCGTCAAACAAGCAGGCTTTGGTTCAGGCCTTTTATAATAGTCCTCTCAAAAATTTCCCTACATTATAACCTCAAGGTCCGCATAGGATGTAGTCTCCACTTACATCCTTGTAACAGAAATGATGAAAAATTAATTTGCTGGCCTAGTGTGCTGCAGAGCCTTGGGACCGGAGCTGACCAATGCTGCAGCTGAATCTCATCAGCTTATATCCCTCCCACTTCTTACAGACTGAATCTGAAATGGGATTTTGGGGAAAGCTGTAAGTTGGGTTATGTGATTTAACCCTGCTGGTTGGGCGTGGACTTAATCGTGAACTATTTCTTTCAAATAAGAAAAAAGACCCTAAGGTATTCCCGAAAAGGACCATATCAACCAGAGGAACCAGCCAATGGTCCTGTGAATTGCAAACTGTATCTCAAAGGAGAGGTCAGGTGGTGCTGGAGGAGCTCCCTTTGCCCATTGACTGCAGGGTATGGACTGGGTGGGCATGAAAGTGCTCACCACACCATTCAGCAGTTGTGTCATCAGCCAGGAAAATTTATTTCTGGACAGCTGCTGGACCTTGTTGTTATTGGGTGTGTAAATAATGATACTTTTAGCCACAATTATGCTAAGAACACTTTCAACTTCACAATACACATTTTGTGGCCCTGTATGTGTGCCACATGGTGATAAGCAAACACCAGAGAAACTGCTGTAGTAAATTTTTGAGAATGGATGCTGTGTGAGAGAGTACATACAGCTCATTCATGTGATGATCAGCCATGTGAAGGATCAATCCCTCATCAAAAAAACAACAGGAGCACACATCATAAGCCAGAGAAAAAAGGTAAGCATGAAACTCATCTGGTTCTCCCATGATGGTGGTGCTGGGCACGTTGGATCTCTGTCCGAATTTCTGCCCTCAGAGAATTTGAAAATGGTTTTGCAGTTTGGCATTTGGCAGGGTTTTTCTGCATAAGTTCATCCCACAAAAGGACACCTTCTGTCTGCCTGCAATCTTTAACATAATTAGGTTTTTTGTTATGATCTCTGCAGCAGGCTGGGTAGCCTGATGCTTCCTGCTTCTGGCAGGGGTGCGGTTTTATGCAATTTGAGAAGAGGATGCTACACCTCCACATAAAACCTTGCAAAAACTCACCTGTAGCCCTACTGCAGAGCATTGTTCATCTTCCAGGAGCACCAGGTGCCCACATCGGCTCTTTCCTCATCACTGAGTGCAGGGGGCCTGGCAGATTTCAGTGCAAGAGTAGCATAAGGGAAAAGACAGCTTACCATTGACTTTCAGGGAAGAAAGAGCCCATGAGGTGGTAGGTATTTGCTTTGATCATCCCAAAAAAGGCTGTCAAGCTGTCAAAATTCTCAAAAACAGCTTTGGGGTGCACAAAAGCACATGGTTTTGTCTTGTCAAATAAACTCGTAGTAATTTATCTCTTCATTGGGTGTTGCTTTGTAATGCAAACAAAATGCCACCTGGAGAGAGGAGTGCTGCAAGGTTAGGTTTGAGGAACACAAATTGATATGTGGATGTGCACGCAGAGAGCAGTGTGGTATACGGAAAGGGATCTGTACGGTGATAAACCTCCACCTTTTCATTGCGATCTTTCTTAGAGTGAGAGATGACAGGACAGCATGAAGTCACAAGGGGAACGACATGTTTGAAAAAAGTGGTCACCCACTATAAAATGGTGGCTGAAGCAGTGTAGTGGACCTGGTGCTGTTAGTGGGAGGGGGGTCCCTGCCCAGACAGCCTCCTGGGATGGACGGAGCTGGGGGGGCTGCACTGACCTGTCCTGAGCTATGGCTCTGCTGAGCACCATCCTGGTGCACAGCATCACTCCTGGGCAGGGCCAGGTGCATTGTCCACGACAGCGGCACAACTGGCTGTCAAATTGGGAAATTCAGCCCAACTTCTGGTGTGTGGGCTGTATTTTGATATTTCTGAGGAACTGAAATAAGGGAAACATATCCTTACACCTGTATCGCTGTAGAGGTATGCAGCATATGAATTGCCAGATAACTCCATGGTAACATGAAAATGTACCAGTTTATTACCTCTATATTGAAAGAAAGTGCAGTGACCCCGGGAAATGCTCGGTGGCTCTTCCCGCACTTCACCAAGAGATGACACTGAAGAGCTCCTTTTCTGAGGAATTTATTTTCCTGAAGTATTTCAGGCAAGATTGGGTTTACTTATGACCTAGTGCGAGGGATCAGGCCTTCTCACCAGGAATAGCCACAGGACACTTTCAGCAAAAGGGGGATGTGGACCTTGGTGAACTCCCAGTGCAAACAAACACCTCCATTAATAAGCTGGCAGCAGTCATTTTTGTTGCTCCCTTTGCTATTTTGGTACCATGAGGTATTATACTTTCAGAGTCCTGAGATGTACCTCCTTTGCTTTCAAAAATAACAAAAAACCCCCCTCTGATACATATATGCCAGATAATTTGAGTATTTCTAGGAGGCAGTAATAATGATTATTGCATTTCCAGAAGGCTGCTAAAGAAAGCCTCTGGGCAGTACCACTGTACCAAATTTTCCTCTGTTTTATCATCTCTGAGCATATGTATCTGTACTGGCATGCAGCAACTCAGGGCCAACTCATGGTGCGTGATTTCTTCCATCAGACATCCACAGACCTACATCAATAAAACCATTGCCTTCAAATAACCATAATGTTTGGAAAAAAGGAGCACCAGAAGCTGAGCACAGCAGAAAGTTACTTGAACTTAGTTTCTTTTGTATCCTAACCTATATACATATAATACATAGAATGCAACTGATATGTATGTATTTGCAGTTTTCCAAAACATGAATGCAAAATAAATCACACCATATTGTCACAAAATACTTTCTTTTGCTTACAAGCTTCCTGTCTACACAGAGGTGACATTTGCCCACTGTGGGATTGGCATATACTCAGGGGTTGCAAAAGCAAGCAGTAGCTGATAGATTCTCTACTGTTTTTTCCCCCGATGTACAGACAATCTATAAATCCTAACTCAGTGCTTACTTCGAAAGAAACCTTTGTCTGATTAAGTGCAGAGTCCAGAAGTCCTTTGGCAAACCTCTTGAAGTTAAACAAAAATTCAACACTGTCATCCTTTCAAGAAGTGAGGCTGCACAGTATTTACTAGCTCCTGCAGAACTTAAGGTTGCTTTCTCTTCAAGATTTGCTTTACAGGAAGCTTGCTAGAACAAAAGAAATTCTAGTTACAACTTGTTAAATACTCATTACCTGGTTCAAACCGAGTTGCTCAGATACCAGCAAGCATCAGAGGCAATACTGGCTGTACTTCCCAACACCTCCCGCCCCACACAAACACTGGCAAATTTTTTTACTTCTCCCAGAGGTTGGAGCTCATCAACAGTATCTTGCTGTCTTCCTCCCATAAGCTTCTCCCACCCCAGAGCGGTGCTGCCTGTCTGCCAAGGATGTGAGTCCCAGCTCTGGCACGACACAGCTGCATAACCTTGACTCAGCCAGCTGGGTGGTGACACAGGACTGTTAACAGCTCAGGGATTCAGGTACCTGCCTGCCCATCCTGCCTGTCCAGGGTGGTCAGCACTGTAGTGCTCAGCTGAATATAACTTGTTATAGCCTACCTGCTTTTCACAGCTGTTAGCCAGTAAAACGATTGTCTTGTGCATCTGCGTTGTGTGCAGTCGCTTGTGAAGTCTCCTTGTACCTGACTAATGACACCTGAACAAACCAAATCAAAAGAGGAGCAGTAGAGTCTCTTGCAATAACACCTCTGATGTAAAACCTCGCCACTAGCTACTTGCAGTCCCACAGGTTGAGACTTGGCTCGGCCCCTTGCACCAGCCTCCTTGCTATGGCACCATAGCAACCCCGTGATTCCTACAGCCTGTGCCCGCGTCTGAGGCTGGGTTACTGAGGTAGGACAGATCTGCCTGGGGGACCAGGAGCTGCTGGGCACCTAACACTTTGCAACCAACAGCTGATGGCTGTTAATTACTGAAAAAACAGTTGCCCTGAAGAGACAGTTGCTCCAAGGCTCAGCTCAATGCCTGCGCATCGGTGGTCAGTGTTTGGAGGTGCAAGCTTGAACACTGTGAAGCACCAGAGCTGCAGGGCTCAGAAGCAACCTCAGAGAGACAGATGGGAGCTGCCACTGTCTACACCGTGCTGATTTAGGTCACGCACCTCATACCTGTTCATGGACCTCTAAAGCCAAGTGCAGATTTGGAAAGTTTGTCTTGGACGTGGAAATGAAGTAAAATGGCTTTGCTTCTGATTTCCCCTTCCACTGCATATGACATTACAGGGATCTTGTTCCACTGTTTTAACATGAATGTGAGCACCAAATATTCCTCTCCACTTGATAGGGGTAGTCTGCAAAACTAACAGGAGTGGAGCTAATTTTAATGAAAATTTTTTCCTCCAAATAAAAAAAAAAACCTCACTAAACCCCAGTGACACAAGACACTAGAGTAGTTGTGTCTTCAAAAACAGAAGAGACTTTTGCCTTGACTACTGTGTGGATGCTCTACAGATTACAATGGAGAATGGCAGCTGGAGAGGTTTCCTGTAATCAGAACTATCATTTGTAAATTGCAAAGCATGAAACTGCTTTATTGACAGCAAATAGAGCAGACTGGTGTAAACCTATGCAGACCATAGTGTTGGTTCGGTTGCTCTTCCAATGACATCCAAAGTATTTTTGAGCAGTTGGAAGTAAAGTGAAGTTTTCAAAAGATACTTCAGTTAGCATAAAGTAGTTCTTCATCTGGGTACACTTGACATAAAACGAAAGTATCTCATGAACACTCCTTTTTCTTTGGGAAACTTTTACCATACTTCAGCATTTAAACGTTAATTTTTAATGAAAACAAGAAAGGGTTTTCACAGGGGCACAATATTTAAATATATATGAATACATATTTATGTATTCTTATATATTTATATATTAACATATGTTTATTATTATATATGAATATGTTATAGTGACTTTAAAACACAAAAGCAAGAGTCTATGGTAACTTCCATTGTACAGCAGGAAGTTTTCCTAATGTACCATGCCCTTCACTCAGGGAGCCATTTCCCATGTTCTTTTGTAGGATCATCTTCTTGCCATTTTTCTGAGTAACCTGCATGTTGAAGCACTGCACCTTATCCCCTTCCTCTACAAGCAAGAAATGTCACACCTCAGAAATGATCATGTGCTTAATTTTTTTCCTCGCTAACTTGCCAGCAGCTTCACAACAGCAACACTCATTTTTTCATGAGTTTCACTGGTAACCTCCATCTCAGTTCCATCTTAATTCTCAATTTTTATTGAACTACAGTCTTTTTACATCTTGACTAACAGAAGTCAAATAAAGGAAAATAGAATCTCACAGAAGTGAGAGCCTCCGTAGGACAGGTGGGGAAGCTCAGATGCCTTTTATTTATTCTTTCCAAAGTTGCAATGATGAAATCTCTGAAGAGTCACAGACCTGCAGGTGCAGCTCGCCTAGCTCCTGGCTATCTGAGGGAGCTGCAGCCGGTCACCTCTTACAGGCATGCTGGCCAGTGGGAAGGAGGTGCCTGGTGCCTTGGCTTGGCTGGGATCGCGACAGCCTTGGAGGTGGCGGGGCTCAGCACTGCTCTCGGCCGAAGCCAGGGACACTCGCGGCTGTGGCATGAAATGGCCGGACCAGCCCTGCAGCTGCCTCCCGGCTTGATTTGTGGCTCTGTTTTGACAAGGGAGCCTGATTTAGTACCACAGTGTGTTCCCTGTCAGAGAGCATTTTCTGCGGGGAAGCTGTGATGAGGAGTGCCTGCACACCGCCCTGGGAAGAGGTGTATGGCACAGGGTTTTTTTGTACAAATGAAAAATCAGTGGACATTTGCTCATACAGCTAGTCTGATAAAAAGCAGTGATCTGCACAGGAAAAACAATTTTCCTTTTTCTCCCTTGCAGTGAGGTGCTGCTTTACATCTGTAGCTCCTGTGTAGGAGGTGCTTATCAGGATACAGCTGTATCCCCAAATGGTCCCAGGTGGTTCCTGTGAAGGCATCTTTATCCTGCATCTGCTTCCAAAGGAGTGCTGGGACTGGATGAAGATCACAAAGATGAAAATACCACACCCTCATGCACAGACAGACCCCATGGAAGGTGCAGCACTATAGTCGACCACTCCTCCCTGAGGACAGTTGCAAGCATGAACCCCCTCACTTTGCCACAAACAGTCCTCAAGATTTGTCTCATCGTGGTGCCCCCAAGGGCCAAATGTTTGCTGTGACCTCAGTCTGGGAGCAGGGAGTGAGGAACACCCACATCTAAGGTGCTTCTCATCTCATACACGAGCTTTCCTCTCCCTCACATTTTAAGTAGCAATCAGAGTAGCGAAAACAGTTTGGGAAGCCGTAATTAGAAAGGGCTACAGAAGGCACTCTGCATCTTTTTCGTTAACGAGAAGCTTGATGGGGTGGGTGTGGAAAAGCACAAATGAGGTGGAAGTTACACAGAGCTGACAGAGAAGATGAGCTTGGACCTGTGGGGTTCAGTGAAGGGAAGAGAAAACACACTGGGAATTTAGTGCCTGAAAGGAGCGGTGGGATGGGGAGATCGGAGGTTTCTGGCCTGAGGACTAAAGAGAAATCAGGCAGGGTTTCATGGCACAAAGGAAACACTTAGATCGGTGTGGAAGCAAACTGCTCTGCAGATTTGTTCAGCCATCCTCATTTCACAAATGGTCTTTACTGAGCTTGCCAGGAAACTGTCTTTGAAGTCTTGCTTAAACTGCATGCTTTCCTGGTAATAGGTCTACAGCCCTGGAGTTTAGCTGTGTTAAACTTCTGTGGCTCAATCCAGCTCTGTGGTATTTTTTCTACCAGAAAACTCAGAAGTGCCGGTCTTTCACTGACACCTGTGGATATAAGGCAGAATTGCACACAGGCTCTCATAGGAACACACAAATTTCAGTTCCCAAATTTGCTGGATGAGACTATCCTGCCTTTCAAAGACTTTTGCCTGAGGAGGACTCAGTTCTACACAAGGTTTGTGATACTGCGGTGGTGAAGGCAAAGTGGCACTTGTCAACCTGCAAGATTAGGATTTGTCAGTCTTGCACCCTTCCCCGGAGGAAGATTCTCTATGCAAAGTGATAACTGGGTTTTTGCCTTTTTCAGGTGCACGTCCACTCATGTGTTTTACAAGAGCAAAAGCAGGGCAGAGCAGTGTGCCTTGTAGTTGGAGCAGAAAGGCAGGAGGCGTCATTTCCCATGAAGAAGTTGTCTTTGGTCTACCTGTGTCTTTGCCAGCTGAGTGGGACAGAGGGATGGAAAGAGGGCACAACACCTGGTTCTTACTCTGTATTGATATTCCCATTACCAGTGCTGCTGAAATAGCTGTAACACTGCTGATGCCCTGCCCTAGACCTCCCTAGGCTAACACAGACTTCACACTTCAGCACCAGCTGCGACACAGACTTCATCATGTAGCTCTGCAGCATAAACTTGTAAATTTTTTTTTGCTGGCACTTATAGGTATGGAAAGCCCCGTGCTGACACACAGGATTTCTAAGAATGTTATAGATTTGTTGAAGGGAAGCTGCTGTCTGTATGAAAACTTTGATATGGCACTAGGATAAATTGACCTTGAAGTAGGACGATTTCAGTGCCAAATATTCATATTTTCATAAGGCCTGCCATGCACTGCCATGTGTATGGAGAAGCTAATCGGAGTTACTGCGTAGGTAGCAGAACAGGATCACTCTAAATGAGTGAAAAGAACTAGCTGTCACCATCCTGTCTCTCCCATCGATGAGGACCACACCTGGCCACGGACTTGCTGGAGTCCAATGAATAAGTGAGCGGGTGCATTAGTTACCATTGTGAGATACCATCACTTACGGCTTACTGTGTTGTGTTATACTTGTATATAGCATATGGTTATTAGGAAACATTTCTCATGTCCTAGCCTCTGTCGTCTGTAGTCATCTTGGCTGTCTTGATTAAACAACAGCTCTTGTAAGGTCAGGTTTACCCCTGCTGAATCAAGAGAGTGGCAGCCATTTGACAGTCATCTGGGGTCAGATTGATTAACTGCAGAGTACCTTTCCCTGTCTCAGGATTACCCTCTCCCCACCTTTCTTGCACAGGGATTTGTGTGCTTTGTTGAAGGTTTCATTTGTAAACTCTTCATTGCAAAATTTTGTAGTGCAATGGGTTTTGAATGAGCTGGTTATTAACCCTATGCCATGTGGTGGGGCTTCTGCTACACGGCTGGACAACCTAATGTTTCTAAACCATTTTCTCAGTGTTGGAGTGGCCGTGTGTTCTTCTGGAAATAAGTAGTGCCTGAACTACAGCACTACTAGGGGTAAGAGGAAAAGAAAACTACAGTTCTTTTGCATTGCTAGGGGGATCTTCTCGGGACCACTACAGATTAAACAAAAATGAATGGTAAGGCCTTTCTACTTTACTAATGGAGACCCATGTACCCACATTGCTTTCAGTAGATGAGGGTCTGTGAGCAGCCCTCTGGAAGGGAAATCTCAGGAGAGGGAAAATGTCTTGGTGGCAGGACTCTCTTTGCTTGCAATTGTTGTGATAGACCCTGATCACACACTTTATTGTTTTGTTTTTTGTTTTTGTTTGTTTGTTTGTTTTCTTCAAGACCATGAAACAGATAAACACCTCTCACACAGGAACTCATCCTATATGGCAGTATTGGCACCCTTCTCTGCATGCTGTTCCAGTGTTATATCAATAACTCCCACTGCAGGGCAGCAGTAGCCTGCTCACAGAGTTCAGCTGTGACTACTTAAAAAGTCAGGTATTAAATTAAATGTTCAGAATAAAGCCATACAAATGTCATGCTGCATTGAGCTAACTTAGACAACTCCCCAGTACTTTATAAATACATGCTGTACTTTTACATTTTCGTGGTTACACTGATGTAACCTATTTTCGTAGTGACAGTAATCACCCTGAATACTAAATATGTTAGAAACAACAGTAGAAGGCATAGTTAGAGCAAAAAGTGACATGTTCCTCCTTAAATAAGGATTCTTACCTGTAAGTTTACAAGCCTGTGCTGTGGAGACCAGAATTAACCTTGTCCAGTACCTGTAGTTTATACATAACGTCTTTGTACATGGGTGGTGCATACATTTCATACAGTTCTCACCAGACAATTCTCTTCTGGAGTGAGAAGAGTAATCTGTAATCAGAGGGGCAGCAAATGTGGTGGTAATACTCCTGGATTAAGGTTTTTAAAGCATGCCAATAGACATATGGGTCTCTGGTTTAGAGCTTAAAAAGAAGGCATTCCTCAGTCCTTTGTGTGACCTCTACGCACACAGAGTTGATGGAACTAAAACTTAACATTTTGTGCTCTTGTGGTTCTTTGTGCTCATTATAGAAAAATGCCTCTGTCTTTCCAACCCTTAGCTTAAGGGAACTGGTCCATGGAAATCAAGGGCCAGAGTTTACCACCTTTGGTTATGGTAAAGAATTTTTGAGCAGTACCCACTGATATCACTGGTGGCCTCCTGTACCATACAAATTTCTCATTTAGCTTGAACAATACTGTGAGGTGGGGTAAATCTTCACTGAGCTACTCCTGCTCAGACTGCAGTACCAAGATACACTTTCATGCCCTTTATGTAACAGAGCTGCCACATTGAGCAGCTCAGGAGTCTTATCTGGACTCGGTTACTGATTCCAAGTAATCAAGCAATTCGGATTTAATTCAGTGTCTGAGAAATTTTGGATGTGAAGTTAGACAACCAAAGAATTCAAAGAGAACTGTGAGACCAGTTTGTGTGGAATCACATTGAAACTGCAGTTCATCACTGCTGGAAGACGCCCCAGATAAGCAGCGCTGCCATTTTGTACGTAGCTAGCTTGCATGTTAAAGGTGGTTGGTGCTGAAGTGATTGCTACCAGCAGCACAGAGGCCTATTGCATCCAACACTTCATTTAAAAATGTATCTCAAAACTGGGCCTTCTAAGCCACTTTAAAATGCCTCCTTGATATTATGACTACCCAAATATGTTTTCTCAAATAGTAATTGTAGTCTGAATAATAGCTAGGAGCACATAATACATAGAAACACCATTGAGATGTAGTAAATAGCCATTAGGACAAAACGGAGTTGCAGGTGTTCCTGCTGCCACTAAATTAAGTAACGACATATTTCTGGAGCAACTAAAGCTCCTTTGCAAAATCTGTTTTTTCAGATACCCATTCTTCTTTTGTGCTTTTAAATCTCATCAGAGTTAAGGAATGCAATTTTAACACTGATTTCTCAATAAAGCCTGCACGGAAAAGGAACTGGATATTTTAAAGAAAGCTGACTTTTCCTCTTTTCCAGGACTTGAGTGATGGCTAAGAAAACTGAGCAAACATCATAATAAGCCCCAAATACTTCAATCATAGCTGTCATGGTTAATCACTATGCATGTTTCATGCTGCTGGAATAGAATTACTGTTTCTGGACCTAAGCATCATTGTGGGTAGCTCACTGAAACATCTGCTCTATGAGTTTTAGTCATCCAAAGAGTGTAGGAGACGGTAAGATGATATTTTTTCCGCTGAAGATCACTGTTGGAAAGACATTAGTTCTGTAAGGAGATTGGCTGGCACAACTTCAGGTCAAGTACTATCTGCACTTCTGCTTATGGCAACTTGTAAAGAGAGTGGAGGCTGTGTAAAAGGAAGACCAACAGGAATAACCAGAGATATGGGCAAGTGAGGCTAAAAAGGAAAGCTCTTTGAGCTCTGCGGGGTAAAACACAGCAAGTAGCAGTATCTCAGGTGATGGGGACTGTGGTAGGGTCATGGAGGAGGGTGAAGTGGGGGAGTCATGAATGAAGGGGTTATTAAAGTAGGGCCTGGAAAAGCAATAAGCAGAGGTGGTTGGTCAGGAAGGGGGTGTTTTGGCAACCTTCACAGTTTCAGCACTGTGTATGCAAGAGTGTCTGAAGCTGAACAAAGGAGGAGGAACACAGCCAGAGCTTTGGAGACGGGGGAGCTCCCTGCCCTCAGCCACAGGCTGAGCTCTGACCACAGTGAGACAAAGAAGCAAGTTTAGCTCCTGGGTTGTTACCGCTTGAAGATGGTATTTTTCTTCCTTGGAATCTAGCAGCTGCCAAATCCAGTCAGCAAGACAACATTCTTTCTTAAAAAACAAACAATCCCTCCCAAATGTAAAAAAAACCACAAACAAACACAAAAACTTCATGTTGTCTTACCCCTGTCCACCAGCCCTGCAGTTGTCTTCTGGTTCTTTATTAAAAAGCTGACAACAGAGACACTGAGCCCTGCCATGTCCAGATGCTGCTGACGTGCCTTTGCCACGAAGAGGCTGAGCAAGTGCTGATGGGACATCACACCAAAGCCCAAGTGACACTCCTTTCACTGCGTTTCAGGAGATGGCTTGGGAGTCAAGTCAGAAAAAGGCACTGTGGGGAGCCAGAAGGAGGTGTTGGAGCCACAGCAGACTTCAGGCTGGAGAAGACCAGGGGGTCTGTGATCAAATCCCTGCTCAAGGCACCTCCGTGGGATGCTCCAGACCTCTCCACAGATGGACATATCACTGCCCCTTCAGCCAACCTGTCCTGGTGTTTGACCAAATTGCTGTAACCAGGGCCAGCCAGAAAAGAAGCAGAAATTTCAGCTGCTGCAGGGCTTAGGTTAGAGACCAATCTCAACGGCAAACAGAGGCCAAATCCCAAAGTGACGTAACTCTGGGGTATTCAGAGACCAGCAATCTGAATTTAGAGGAGATCTTGTTTTAACCTTTCTCAAGATCTCTGCATGCCTTAAGAAAAAATACTGACCCAGTGGCACGTCTGTGTGTTACTTAATGGTGCAGTTGCACTGCAAAACATGACTAGATGCTGACTTTGGAAAGCAGTTTCGAAAGGTTACCTGCAGTATTTTCTGTGCTTCACCGCTGTGTAGTAGGCTTAATTGATACTCACCTGTTCTTTTAATGAAGCTTAACTAAAAGAAAGACCTACAAAGAACACAAGGGTGAAATAATGCCCATTTTGAGAATACTGCTGGTACTTAATTTTGCCTGTCACGTGCCAATGAGGACATGGGTCTGTATTACTGTCATTCCAAGAGATTATTTCCTTCACAAAGAAAAAATAAAACCAATTATTCAGGGGTGTGAGGGTGGGAAGCCCACAGAGTAGGTGCAATGGGGGAAAGTGGCTGTACCTCACTCCTTCCAGGGGTGTGTTCGCCCACAAAGCCAGCCTAGTCCACACAAATGAGGGGCAGGAGGCAAGAGCTCCCTGCACCCGCTAATTTTCAATGCACTTGCATGATCCATGCAGGGTGGAGAGAACGTGAATGTAAAGGCTCTGGAACAGAGCAGTCCCAAAGTGGTTCAGTCAGCTTTCTTAACTTCTCTTGAAAATGCTGACCGCTAGTAATACTGCTATTTTATTTTTTTTAGGTTTTTTTTTCTATTAAGGAATCACAGTGGGGACATCTGAAAGAGTGGGAGGAATCTGATCCCTGCGACATTTACAACACAGGCAGCAGCATGCCCAGCTGATTCAGAGAAGCTTCATCTGTTTTAAGTTAAACAGGGGAAGAGGCCCATGTTCATAACCCAATGTTAAAATTAGTGGGATTTCTTTTGACAGGGGTGCTGAGCCATTGATGGCTCTGAGCGCAAGGCAAGAGCTTTGTTTAATATGTGTTCTTTCCATATGTGTCTAGTAATACAGCTACCTCTTTGTGAATCCTTTGCTTAAGATCTGACAGCCTGCTTGGTTCTATACGGAAAACACAAGAAAGACAGTCCTTTCTCCAAAAGGCTTATAAATGAAGTGCCCGGTTTTTTTCTCAGTGTGTTTCTCCACTGAGGCATGCAAACATGAGGACTAGGTCAGTACTGGTGTAGAAAAAGCACAAGCTGTGCTGAAAAACCCCAGAGCATGGAATAATCCTGTTTTTCCATCCACAACCACATCTCCTTGGCCTGGCAGCCTCACGGGGTGGCCCCATCCCCAAGCTCACCGTTTCCTGGGTTTGGCTGAACTGGAAGCAGCACAAATCACAGTGTTTTGTGCTCTGCCTGTTTTGCTGCTTCTGATGTGGGGCCAGAATAGGAATCATGGCTACAGAGGAAATTAGTTGATGTTTAAAATCAAACTTCCTATGAGTCAGCAGTAATTAGAAGCTGGGGTTGAAAATGCAGGTTTAGGTGAATGAAAACATGTTTCCTCTCACCTCAGTGAGCATTTCACCTGAGTGAGTCCTCTGCAAGGGGTCAGGGGTGACATAACGCATCCAAATTTGCCTCTGCTGTGTGGTGAGACTGAGAACCAAGTTCAGCTGGGAGGTGAAAATCCTAAAGGGGGTTCTAGCTGCTGTTTCCAGGTACCTAACAGAGGGTTGCAGAGGAGATGGAGCCAGAGTCTTTTCCAAGATATAAAGGTGATAAGACACAATTTGCATGAACAGAAATTCTGAGCAGATATTAGGAAAGAGTTCCTCATCATGAGAGACGTTACACTGAAACAGGCTGTTGAGGTATGCTGTGGGGTCTCTGTCCTCGGAAATATACAAAATCTGACTTGGCGAGGCCATGAACAACCTCATCTAATTCTGTATCAACCTTGTTTTGAGGATGGGGTTGGATTAGAGACCTCCAGGCTTTTCTTCCAATCTATGAGACTAATAAGTCTATGTATGAGGTACGTTGATAATCTATGATAAATTATTCTACGAGATCATTAGACTCCCAATGATGATCTTATTTTTAAGAGATGAAAAGAGATCAGCCAAGTATTATAGAATATGGGAAAGCATATTTGATCAGATTTCTCTCAGGCAAAGGGTTAAGGGAAGCATGTTTTACCTCCAGCACACCCTCTCCCTAAATATTCTTCTCATGTCCTACTCACGTAAATAAAGCAGTATGTGTATTTGTAAGGTGGTTACAATGACTGTTGATGTGTTTAATTGTGCACAACATAGCGTGATGTAATTATCAATCCTAAACAAATACAAGCGAGCTCTGCATTAACAATTGAAGGTGAATATATTATTTGATCATATTCATTTTTATATAAAGATATACATCTTTGATAAACTGAACAAGAAACAAAGAAATTGAGCATCTAAAATTGTCTCCTGTGAACAAACCCCTTGCTATTGTGCTCCTGTGCCACCTCTGAAAGCACTTGTGATACCAGAGGTAGTTTGAAACAGACAGTCCCTTCCCAACGGGGCTCTGAGCAGCACTGCAGTGTCTCATTGCAATGGTGGCCTGTTAGGCTCCTTTTTTCATTTGGATTTCATTATATGTGCCAAACGAAGCTGTCATCGCAGTGTACACTTCTGCCTGTATAGTGGTGATCTAGCATAAATATATATGTATTGCAGTCTCCAAGGTTTGAGAATCAGTATTCATTTTCCCTCTGGGTTACAGTAAATCTGCAGGAATATAAGCTGAGCCTGGCGACCGCCTGCATGTTAGTCATGCCAGATGTTTCTCTTGTGAGCAGGATGAGCAGGACTAGTCCCCAGGCTATGTAGCAGCAGCCCTAGCTACTCCAGGACAAGGCGGGTAAGAAGTGAAAGAAGCAAGGGTGTTAGCTCCCCTGCTAGCCTACTTCCAGGGACACCCTGTGTGGGCATTGGGTAATGAATATTATCTCCCTGTGGAGAAATGGTGAGGCTTGGGCAAGTCAGTGTTGCTGCGTGATAAATGGTTGTGCCACTTGCAAGGCACAGGCAGCAATGAAAATAAAGGCTCAGGCTAAGTGCATTCACTTAAAATCTGAATTTCAACATTCAATTAACATTTCCAAAGTTTCTTGGATCCTTATTAGACTTCTCCCTTTCTGTTGAGTATCAGCCAGTGTTGTTGTTGGGCAGATGCCAGAGTCCTTGGCTTTAAAGTTTGTAAGTCTGAACCACATTAGCTTTTTCCCAAGTTTTATGTCTCCATCTCTGATAACAAAAATCCTCTGCTTTTCTGAGATGGAAATAGCAAGCCTTTACAGAACTCCTCAGTTTTTATCCATACAAGTGTGTGTTTGTGCACATATCCTGCAGCCAATCTGCTTGAAACTCAAATCCAAGAATTGCAAAAAATGTTTGAAATCAGTGCTTGTAATAAAAATGTTTTAAACAAAAATAAAAAATATCCTTATCAGAGGATTTAAAATAACACATCTATGGCTGATTGCTGGGAAGGGTGGTTTATAGCTACAGTAAGTGTGACAAATGAAAAAAGAAAATTGTGGTGCGAACGTAAGTAGAATAAGGGGATCAAAAATAAAAAATAGTAAAGAGGATGTTGACACTAAGCAGTGAGACTTTAGAATGGCTTGGGGTGAATGCCACTGAAAATCTTCCTAATGAGCACAACACCCAGGTCTGAACAGAAAAGGCTACAGGGCAGAAAGCCAAAAAGAGTGCTCGGAGGGGCTGCCCTGGTGGTTTAATGGTACATCTGACATCAGGCAAGCCAGAATCTTGCACTTCTCCTTAGACGAGTGAAAAACACCGGGGAAATAACATGCTTGCTTAGACATCCTTGCTTAAAGAATGCTACTTAAGGGAAATGTCACTGGCGTTCTGTGTTGCCATATCGGCGTATTCTGTATGCCAAATATGGCATATTTCATTTGGTAAGACAAGTACAGTTTCATTGCCTCCTCTGAATTCTTTTGGGAGAAAATATTTGCTAGAAGCATGCTATGGAGAAGACAAATGTCTGAAGGAACAGTGAGGAAATCCAGACTCTTTGTGAAGTTTCAATTTATTGTATAAATTCAATTTAATTTGTTGTTATTCTTCTCATTCCTGCTCCGTTTTTTAATTCAGACACTAAAACCCTGCAAATGGAGTAACTTGCACACACGACAGCACATGATCTTGTCCACTCCTGCTTGCTCAAGCCACTGCCTGTCTTTTCTCAGGTGCGTGGACACTAGAAGGAGGTGGACATGAGACCCTTCTGTTCTCACGCTCATCCCAGGAGGGAAATTCATGAGCAGTGACCAGGAAAACTTTTTTCAGGCTAGTGCATTCCTGCCCAGTCCTTGTCAGGAGATGTCTGTTATGGGCTTACTTGAAAAGAACCGTTAAAAAACGAAGCAACCAAACACAAAACTGACCCTTTCTTAAGTGTCTTAGTAAAGCAGCCACACTTCAGCTAGAGCATCATCTTGGTGAAGTATTTCACCTGCATCAACAGAGGGCACGATTCCCATTAGAATCACCCTCACCATTTATTTAAATGAGGAATGAGGCCCCCGGCAAATCTTAACTGCTAATACTCTGAGCCTTCAGGCCCTAAAGAGAAAAGCATCTGCTGCTCCTACTCCCCCACCTGGGTGTCCAGGTGGTTTTGAGTGGGCATTCTGTGTTTCGCAAAAGGATTTGTCCGTGTATTAGCATAAATGGCCATTATCCAGGCTAATTTCCCACTAGCTGGTGAGGTAATAGGTCTCCAGTTTTTTAAACTGTTTATTAGAAGCTGACACCAAAAATCCTCTTGAATATAGCCTACCAGAATTACCCAGCCACCTCTTCTCTTTCCTGATGGCTGCCGTGCCTATGTTCCTTATGGAAGCTTCAACAAAGCGTTGCCTCTGTAAACTTCAGCCTCAGTCAGTATGTTGCTTGATTTTAGACTGATCCTTCTGCTTCAGAAGTTATTTGATAGTAGTCAGGGCTCACAATTTGCTGTTATAATCCTTGTGGTTATCTCCTCCCCCCATCCTGCAGCAGATCTCACCATCTGGTTTAGTTCTGCTGCCTGAGGCATTGAAGTTCCTTCTCTCTCTCTCTCTCTCTCTCTCTCTCTCTCTCTCTCTTTTTAAAATTACATTGTATCCTTCAGTCAAGGCGGAGAAGCTTGTGGATTTCAGAAGCAGAATGGGCCTTGCCAACCTTTGTAGCTTCAGCTTGCAGCACAGCACCTTCAGCCTTACTGGTGTCATGGGAGAAAGCCCCCAGACCAGTGTGCTCCATGGTCTCTGGGGGATTCAGCTCTCGGTTTGGGCTCTTTGATTTAGGTCCATCTCCCACCGTAAAACAGCAGTCATGTTGTGGGCACACCAAGCAGCAGCTGAGGGCCACCTGGCTATTACTGAGCTTTAGGTAGACGGGGACCCAGTGTAGAGGTGAGAAGGGGGGCAGGTTTCTTTTCTCTCTCCCCATGCTATTGCTCGGGGTGAATGATGAAATGAGGGAGGTGCAGGAACATCTCAGCCCTGCTGCCTGTGTTTTGGAGAAGCTATAGAGAAATTCTTGGCACTGGTCAGCAGCTGGAAATGTGCAAGATGTTACAGTAAATTTATTACTCCCTGCACTAGCTCCTGGCAAGGTGTATGTTTTATAAGAGGACCACAGCAGCAGAGTCCATTTTCATGCTTCTATGCATGATCCAGAAAGATGCAGTGGTTCTGTGTATGGGCAGTGGCAAAGCATGACAGACTGGCAGACTCTGTAGAGCTGTTATACAAAGAGCTGGGTAGTAGGGACGAGAGACCAGCAGTGGCTTTCAGTGATTGCTGTTTGCCTGGATGTCTGGCTATGGCCACTGGTAATGTGAAATAGGCCAGTGGAAGTTATGTGTCACCTAGATGTGGCATGGAGGTGATCTAAGATGAGGTTCTCATTCTGAAAACATACACCAAAGAATAAAGCAACAATCCTGTAAACGCTTTCTTCCTGCTTTTGCTTTCTTTGTTCTTTCTGGATAGAGTACAGTGTTTCTTTCATAGAATCATAGGCTCATAAGTTGGAAAAGACCTCTAAGATCGTCAGGTCCAACCATCCACTCAACACCACCATACCTACTAAACCATATCCCGAAGTGCCACATCTACGTGTTTTTTGAACACCTCCAGGGATGGTGACTCCATCACCTCCCTGGGCAGCTTATTCCAATGTCTGGCCACTCTTCCAGTAAATAAATTTTTCCTAATATCGAATCTAAATCTCTCCTGACGCAACTAGAGGCCATTGCCTCTCGTCCTATCACTAGTTACCTGGGAGAAAAGACCAACACCCATCTCACCACAATCTCTTTTCAGGTAGTTGTAGAGACCAGTTAGGCTCCCCTTCAGCCTCTTCTTCTCCAGACTAAACAGCCTCAGCTCCCTCAGCTGCTCCTCACAAGACTTGTTCTCTAGACCCCTCACCAACCTCGTTGCCCTTCTCTGGACACGCTCCAGCAACTCAATGTCCTTCTTGTAGTGAGGGGCCCAAAACTGAACGCAGTACTCCAGGTGTGGCTTCACCAGTGCCGAATACAGGAGCACGATCACCTCCCTGCTCCTGCTGGCCACACCATTCCTGATCCAAGCCAGGATGCTGTTGGCCTTCTTGGCCACCTGGGCACACTGCTGGTTCACGTT
>Ga0065711_1030904_pt1 | contig 31110 bp, 28 predicted proteins | sample Hoacrofraction12_FD_59098 | JGI IMG/M metagenome (GOLD analysis project Ga0065711, IMG submission 59098) | Hoatzin crop microbial communities from Cojedes, Venezuela - Epithelial fraction 12 v2 (version 2) | ecosystem: Host-associated > Birds > Digestive system > Esophagus > Crop | place... | reverse complement strand
TGGAAGAGCGGAACCGGACGATGGAAGAGCAGATCCGGATGATGCAGGAGGCGCTTGGCTTGGTGAGCTGCCGCCGGTGCCCCCAGGAGGGAGCTGAGCCCTCGTCCCCCTCCCTGCCCCTCTCCCCGTCACCCTGCCACCCAGCCCCTGCCCCGCGGCCATCGGCGTCACCCAGCGCGAAGGACACCAGGAGGCAAGAGTGGGAAGGGTGTCCCGAGGAGGGGAGCGGCTCCGTGGCCGGGCTGAACCCTTGATCCCCCCCTCCCTCCCTTCCTTCGCAGGAAAAGGCTGAAGGAAAGGCCCAGCCTCTGCCTGGGAACCTGCTGCCCTCTGGCTCCTCTTCCCAGGAGGGCAGGGGGGGCCAGTCTGGCCCTGCCGAGCCCCACAGCTCAGACGGGGACACCCAGCACGCGACAGGCTCGGCACTGGGGCTGAAGGGACCAGGGACACAGCCTGTGCCCAGGAGCAGCGAGGAGGCTCCAGGGCGCCAGGAGGAGACAGGGGGTGCTGACGCCAGGGCCACCACTGCGGGGATGCAGCCAGTGGCCCCTGACACTCAGACCACCACCTTGGGGACGCAGCCAGGGTCCGCTGGCATGAAGACCACTGCCTCGCAGATGCAGCCTGGAGCCCCTGGCACTCAGAGTACCTCCCTGGGGACGCAGCCAGGGTCCGCCAGCACCCAGACCACCAGCGCAGGGATGCAACCAGGGTCCCCCAGCATCCTGACCACATTCCAGGGGACACAGCCAGGGTCCCCTGGAACTCAGAGGACCACCACAGAGATGCAGCCAGGGTCCCCTGGCAGTCAGAGCACCGCCCCTGCGATGAAGCCAGGGTCCCCCAGCACCCAGACCACTACCTCCGGAACGAAGCCAGGGTCCCCTGGCACACAGAGCACCATCCCAGCAATGAGGGAGGGGATTCTGCCCCTCTGCCCCGCTCTGGTGAGAGGCGGGGGGGAGGTCCTGCATCCAGCTCTGTAGCCCTCAGCACAGGACAGACACTGACCTATTGGAGTGGGGCCAGAGGAGGCCCCAGCAATGATCTGAAGGCTGGAGCACCTCTGCTGTGAGGAAAGGCTGGGAGAGCTGGGGCTGTCCAGCCCGGAGAAGAGAAAGCTGGGGGGACACCTTCGAGCAGCCTGCCAATACCTGAAGGGGCTGCCAGAGGGCTGGAGAGGGACTTTTTCCAGAGGCGTGGAGTGATAGGACAAAGGGTGGTGGCTTCAAGGTGACAGAGGGCAGAGTGAGATGAGACGGGAGAAGGACGTTCTTTCCAGTGAGGCTGGTGAGGCCCCGGCCCAGGGAAGCTGTGGCTTCCCCCTCCCTGGCAGTGGCCAAGGCCAGGCTGGCCGGGGCTTTGAGCAGCCTGGGCTGGTGGAAGGGGTCCCTGGCCGTGGCAGGGGGTTGGAGCTCGGTGATCTCTGAGGTCCCTTCCAACCCAAACCATTCTCTGATTCTGTGACTGGTGTGCAGAGGGTAGTCAGGAGGGGAGAGGCACAGAGGAGGCAAGTATGTTGTCATCCAAAGGGCAAACGGTCTTGGCAGGCAATAGTAAATCATTTATGGGTCATATTAAGCTGTCGTCTCCTCTGTAAAAACTTAACAGAGAGGCCTGCCTGATCTAAGCTCCTCCTCTGGCTAATTCTTGGGCAGATCTGTGTGAAAGATCAGTCCGGGATTGTGCCTGGTATCTTCCTTCTCTGTCTGACAGTTTCCAGCTCACCCAGGTCCTCTACGCAGCTGTGCCTGCTATCTGTCCCTGCAGGCCACCTGCTCATCCGTGTGAGCACCAAGAAGCATCTGGTGATGTGATTGCTCTGTAAAACCAGGCATCTGCGTCCTGGCACAGCTCCAGGCTACTGGGTTGAATCCCCAGATCCTGTTCTGCAAAGTGAATAAAATGATTATGATGTGACTTCCCACACCATCTCCTGATGTGTCTGGAGCCCTGCCAGAGCAGCCAGCCCCAGGTCTCTACCCCCAGGAGATACGTCTGAGCCCCCAAAGGGAGCTGTAGCCTAGCTGGGGACCTGCCTGGGCGAGACATAACCTGCTCTTGGATTGGCTTTGTCTGTAGGTCAACAGCAGCATTTTAAGGCTGGTCCACCTGGAATGAAAGGAAGGTTTCCCACCCATGATCCAGCTTCCCGTGGATGATCTCACCTGGGCAAGGCAGCTCTTGCAGTGCAGAGCAGTTGTGTTGGAAATATAGCTGGGTGGGGTGGGGGGCTGCCTGCCTGGGACGCGGGGGTGGCTGGGAGGCCGGAGGTCCTGGGTAATGCTGGTTTGGATGGTCATCTTGGAGACCTGTTCTTCAGTTTTCAGCTGCAGAGGAGCAAGGATGTGGTGGAGCAGCCTTGCCCAGGGTTTTTGGGCGCAGGACCAAGTGCCAGGCACAGCTGTGTGGGTGGCTGTGGTGGTGAACTGGTTGAACTGGTCTCCTTGCCTGTTGCTTCTTGCAGGGCTTAGGTTAACCATCGTACCCTGCCCTGGCACGGCTGGGGCTGGTCTGAATGAAACCAGCTGTGGATCTGGCAGTGACCTGGGCTGAAGCAAGCAGTGCCCATTGCAAGTGTTCCCCCGAGGATTCCTGCAGCAGCATCTCCTTCGCCGGCGCAGGTCGCAGTGGTCACCGCAGCGTGGGGGAGACCGGGCTGGCAGCAGGCAGAGCATCCCTCACTCACAGCAGCTGCTGGGCTGTGGCAGAAACTGGTTCTGGGCAGGATGTGGCAGCAGGGGCTCTGGGCTGGCAAGACCTGTCATCCTGGAGCCGCCCTGGGCTCTACCTCCAGCTTCGCCCCGCCACGCTTGTCTCCTGAGGCTGGGATGGTGACAGACCCCTTGGGGCTTTGCTGAGGGCTGGGTGAGCCCCGTTCCTCTGGCAGGAGAGCAAGCAGCAAAGAGCTGCCCCCTCGCATGGACTCTGTGCGGGGCGAGCGAGTTGGCTCTGCCTCTTCTCGGTTTGTCAGTCCCGTCTGCGTACGGCACGGAGGCTGCCGCTGCCTGCCAGAGCGCGCGTCTCTGCGTGCACGGGGTGAGATCAAAGAGTATTAGCTTTTAAAATGCTCCATCTTCCCGAGGGATCCTTGCCAGGTGGGGACTTGGCTGGGGGAAGGATCACACCTCTGTCTTGTTAAACGGAGGCGAGGAAGGTGCCGGTGTAAAGCTTTGCGGGTGAGGAGCTCCAGCCCTCGGCTCCAGGCTGCGGGTGATGGATGGCTCGGGAAGCAGGTTGGCTGGGGGGTGTGGGTTGGTATGTGCCTGGTTTGCTTTTTGTGTTCATTCGTAGAACTTCCTCCACGTGCGAGCGTGCTGGCTTCCAGGGGATTGCTGCCAGTCCATCTTGTTCAATTTAGTTTTCTCTGAATTCGCAGGGGATTGATCCCCTCCTGGCTTGTGCAAACAGCCCTGCAGAGAAGGGCTTGTCATGGGTTCCTGCGTTGCTCCTGTTTTGCGTGGGTACAGACTGAGGTCTACTTGGCCTCAAATGCTCTCGACTCTTGTCCCTGGCAAAGCTTGCTTTAAGCTTTTGAATGCAAATGCGGCAGGGTCTGGTCCTGTGGGCTGCAGGTGATGTGCTGGTTCCTCCCTGGGGCCCTCCAGCAGCTCCTGTCAAAGAGCGTTGTTGCTGTTGTTGGTCAGCTTGATGGTAATGGCAAAGGGGTGATCTCTCAGCAACCGCTTTCCACGCTGTCTGTAGACCTCCACACAGCAAAGACAGGCCCTGAAGCAGGTGTCCATTAACTCCAGCCGCCCTGGAGGAGAGGTCACCCCCCCTCCTAAGGCCCACACCAGTGCTTTGAGCTGGGGGACCTCCTGTCTTCATGCTTCTGAGATCCTGGTGTGACAAGCTATGATACCCCCATGAAAAGGTAGGGCTTTGTAGCTTGTAGAAGAGTAGAACCATAGTAGAAAGCAAGCCCCCTGCAAAGGAGCCTTGTCCAACATGTGTCTTTCCCTCTCTCCTGGGACAAGCATGATTTTTTTAGTGCCAATTTAAAGAGGACAAGAGGTCACCCAGGAAGTGGCGATGGACCCCAGGCCTTTGCCTCTGGTCATGGGTTTTCCTTGGGCCACATGAAATGGGGAAGAACAGCCACAAACCTGTGTCAGCATCACGGGAGGCTGGTGCTTATGTGGGCACTGTGGTCCCCATCCGCTCCTGCCCCCTTCCTTCCTCCTCCACCCTCTGCCCTCCTTCCCTGGTCCTGCACTGGATAAGGATCCCATGTCGCTGCGGGATCTGTGCTGGATCAGCCTGAAACACAGGGTTCCTGGTCTGTGGGGAACTTTGAACTTTGCTTTATCTGAAACCAAGAGGATGTAGACAGCAGCCAGGCCTTGCTGTGGTTTAGGAGAGCCATGGGGCTGGGCAGCCCCACCGTGCAGCACAGCCTGGACGGGCATCCCCAGGAGCCATGAAGATGCCAGGATGGTGTTGGGCTGTACTGGAAACCAGTTGGGACTCTGAGGCTTTGCTCCACAAGGAGCAAGTCCACAGAGACTTGCCCAGAAGCAAAACTTGCTCTAAGGTCTTGTCTAGGCTAGGTAGAGCCTCAGATGCAGGTCTTTGGGGCTTTGGTACCCAAGTTTGTCCCAGAGCCTGAATCTTGCTGGCTGAGGCTCCTGTGAAGCTGCGCTGGAGCTGCTGACCTGCATTCTGTCATGAGCCCTCAGTGTTTTGCTGGGAGCTGGGACCAGCTTGTGCTGAACCTGGGCTGAAAGTTTACTGAGCTGCAAAATAACACCATGTTCTGTGAATCAAACTGCTGCTGCTGCCCTGGACAACTCTTGGCTGGCTTCGTCCGTAGGGCTTCCTCTGCTTCCCTAGCACTTTGAACAGCTAATGCAAGAAGATGCTTTAAAATGTGTTTTAGTAATCGCAGTGCACTTCCTCGAAGTTGTGTTTGCAGACTTTTACTCCATGCAAAGGCCGTGCTCTCTGCCCCTCCACTGGGAAACTGCTGCACAGTTGTGGCTGTGTGTGCCAAAACACTCTCCAAGCCAGGGCGAGGTCTCCTGTTCTCCCTCTGGGGCTCTGCTCTTTCCACCCCAAACTGGTTTTTCGAGTAATTTTTTTCATATGTGCCTCCATCTCTGCTGCTGCTCACCTGCATTTGGGGAGGAGCCTGCCAGAAACTGCTCTTTAGCGTGCTGCCGACCTTCCCTCGCTGAGTCTTGTCATTCCATCCCGACAGACCGGAGCAGAGAGCCAGCGCCCACGACGACTTTGCAGACTCCGGGAGATCAGCTGGGAGCTCGCCAACATGTTCAAGGGGGTGAGCAAAGGCTCCCCGAGCAGAAGTTCCCCCAACAGAGGTTCCCCTGTCAAGCCTAGCAAGTAAGTGCAACTCTTCTCTCTCTAAGCTGTCCTGTGGACCCTGGGGGAAGAGCACTCGATGCCACCCTAAGAACCGTCCCTCTTTGTGGAGCAGCCAGGCAGCTGGGGCTCGCTGGGAGCTGATGCCAAAATGTGCTGTTGTCCTTGTCTTTGGTGGGCTTTGTGCTCCAGCCTGGAAGAATCTGTGCAGCCCCTGGATGTGCAGTGCCTGAAGATGTGCTTAGAGCTGCGTTAATCAAGCAGGGAGGTGCAAAGCCCTTTCTGGGCAGGTATGAGTAGGGAGAATAAACACAGCTTCTTTGCTTGGGGAGAGCAAGATCTGCCTGATGGTGAAGCAGATACCAGCCTGGATTTGAGATCCCAGAGCTCGGTGGTTGTGTGAGGTTGGTGTGATGCTGCCCTGGGTTCCCTGGAGAAGGATGCTCAGTTTCGTGCTCCTCAGGTGGTGAAGACAGGTGAGGAGTGGGTTTGCTGGTGACTGCTCTAATCCATCCTCGTGTGAGGTTGGGTCTCTGCAGGTCAAACAATTGAGGTTGCCTCTTTTAGACCTGTCGGAGGCAGCCCCAAAAGGATCTGACAGCCATGTCCTCCTCTTTAGAGATTCCCTAGGCTCTGGGGAGCAAGATGTGTGATGGCACCAGGATGCCTCTCTGGGAGAGGTTGCTCCTGCAGCAAGAGTGCTCGCCCCTCCCTTCAATTGCAGTTGCTAACTCAGGGTTATTTTCCACCTTCCCTCAGCAATTTTGCATTTCGTAGTGTTAGTGGACTGATTCTGCAGGAATCCCTGTCCCCAGCCGGGGTTAGAGCCTGAGGAGATCACAAAGGAGTTTGTTTTGAAGAGGAAGGGACCTCTCTCAGGGAGAAGGGGGTGCTGGCCCCATCACTTGGGGCCACCACCAGCAGCAGCCCGGGAGGGTGTGTGTACAGGTGCCGGGGTGGGCACGGCACGGTGCTGGCACCCAGAAGCGCCGTTTATGGGGGCCAAACCCAACGTTAGCAAACAGCCACGGAGGAGGGTGCTGGCCCAGCGCTGCTGGGCGGGGAGAAGGGCCCCACAAAGTCTGAGGCTTCCCCAGGTGGATGTCGGGACCTGACGCCCTGCCCCGCCACAGGGAGCTTCTGCCTTAGTGGAGCTGAGCGCTCACAAACTCATCACGAAGACGGATTTGGGGCTTCTCTGAACACGAAGCCTTTGTCAGGGCCTGACTGCAGCGAGACACCTCCCAGAAGCCCTGGAGCTGTGTCAGCCTCTCTTCTCAGTCTTGCTAATGCAATCTGTCCACCTCCCCAGCCTGTGCTGCGTGCTGGCTGCCAAGCCCGGGCTGGGGATTTGGCGTGAGGCTTCCTGGGACAGCTCGCGGAGCCGCAGGAGGATGTGGGCCAGGTTCTCCCCCAGTGCGAGCCTCTTGGGATAACTGGAGTCGCATCCTGGTGAGACCTCACACCTCTTCCATGTGCAGGATGCGGGCTGGAGCCAGAAACATGGCAATTACCGAGCTAGTCGTGCTTGTTTTAGGAGGTACCAACCATCAGACAAAGGCTAATTGGTCTGGCCATGGCCCAGGGCTTGGTCAGCGCCCATATTAGCTGAGAAAATGAAGGTGAATGAGTTGTCTCGGGACCAGCCGCTAGCACATGCTCTGCAGATGGCCCCAAGAAAATGTTAGTGGCCCATAGCTGCTCCTGGTGGCCCTGAGGCCAGAACCTCCGCAGCAGTCAAGGTTGCCTGTCTCCGGGGGTTCCCGACTAGTGGGTGACGCAGCTGGCATGGACCCCTAAAGAGGTACCTCGTCTTGGTCTTTGGGACCGTGGTGTTGAGCATCCCGGCTCTCAGGGCCCTTTGCTGTCTCCAAGTGGCAGATGCATCCCAGCGAGGCAGAAGGAAGCGCAGGTTTGTCCCCGAGGAACATCCTCGCTGTGCCCTGCCCTAGGAGGAGGCACACTGCAGGGCTGAAAGGGAGATCTCCTGAGAAGGTGGGATTGTATCAGATCTGGCTGGACTGGCTGCCCGGGTGTGATCTTGACAAAGGCTGTGGGTGGTTTTGGAGGTGGATGGCAAGTCATCTCCTGGTCTGCTTGTCTCCTGGGATTGCTGCTTCTGCCACTGCCTCCCTCTGCTTCTCCTCAATCAGTCTACAGCAGTGTGGTCCCCCGGGGCACAGGCTGAGGGACTAACCCAGTGCTGGTGGGGTGTTGGTGGTGGTCTGCTGTGAGTGTCTTAGGCTGGCAGATCAGTGTGAGGCTTTCTGCGTGTTGGAGGGAACAGACCCAGCTTTGGGGGTCTGCCTTGTGGCCACAGACAAAGTCCCCTGGAAGGAAGGGATGGAAGGGGTCGGGGACTGAAGCTGGTGGGTGCTGTGGTCCTGCCCAAACGTGCTCTGGCAGGAGTGGCCGGGAGCAGTGGACAGTCCTGCTCCTGCTAAGAGACACCATCCCTTGCATGCAGTTGGACTGTCTAGGAGGCAGAAAGTGGTATGAGAAGTGAACCAATTAATAATGATAATGATAGTGCTCTGCCTCTTCTAGGCATGAGATTGCCCTAGGGAGGAGGCCTGCCCTGGCTCCCAAGGAGGAGGAGCAGGAGGATCTCTGCCAAGCCTTGCCCTCAGCCATCTCGGCCAGCCCCGGGCTGTGGCTGTACGCCGTACACATGCAACGTGAGTGGAGTTAGACCCAAGCCCCGGGAGGCCGAGGGATGCCCAACGTGAGCATGGGTGAGCTTGTGGCTCCTCATATCCCACCGAGCCAGGCTGCCATGCTGTCAGCATCTTTGCTTTAAAACATGGAGCCTGGCTCTGGTCAGCTCTTGTTGAGTGAGGGCTTCTCCCAGGGGCAGGAGGGACTTCACAGGGAAGGATGATGACATGGCGTGTGGGCTGCATGGACAGGAGAAGCTTTTGCTCTTATTGCCGTGGTCCATGGTTGGGATAGGAGGGTCTGTGGTGGTTTGGGCCACTCTCCAAGTGCACATGGACCAAGCAGGTTCCTCAGCATCGCTCCTGCCTTGACCAAGGAACATGGTGAGTTGGGGGAGGCTCAGCTGAGGACAGCCAGCTTCTCCACCCATGCATTAGGCCTTCCTCAGGCTCCCAGGACAGCACGTAGACAACCCTCTCCTCCCAGCACATGCCCTACCCAGCTTCAGTGCTCCTCAAGAATCCAGACTGCTCTTTTGCAGATTGAAGTGGTTCAGCTGCTTGCAGGGCTGGGGAAGCCCCTTCCAGCCTGGCTGCTGGCTACAGGGTCTCAGTCTCCTCCTTTACCAGGCTTTTTCTCTTGGCCAACGTGGAGACCTGCTGGGTCTCCACTCCAGAACACACAGAGGAGACCCCCTCTGCTCCTGAGATGATGGTCTCCAGGAAGCATCACTTCTTCCCTGAAGATCAGGTTGTTTGCAACAGCATCCTCATTTCTAACCTCAGGTACCCTGTGCAGTGCAATGGCAGTGCAGGCTGGGGACAGGCACGGCTGAGCCCCTGTGACCAGGTGGTCGCTGAGGTCTTTTCGGTCTATAGTTTTGTTGTGGTTTGGGCTAAACGAAGCTGATTCATGTGTCCAGCCTTGTGAACCAAGATATGGGGTATCCCAGTGTTTCCTTCAGCCAGGAAGGGGGTGCCACCAGGAACAAGCAGGATTTTATTGGCGATTTACCTTCCCTGGGAAAGATGGACCTCACTTCTCACCTCTTGGAGCTGCACAGAGGTGTCTGTGGTCACATCACAGATAGAGCTTGGGACTCCAGCTGGACACCCCATTCATGATCTTCCCAGGTGGGACTTGAATTCAGCCAGACCTCTCAGGTGGACAGTTCTCTCCCCGGCACATGGGGAGAGGCATCCATCCCCTGGGATGCTGCCCAGCCCGTGACTCACTCTCTCCTCCCTGCTCAGAGAGCCCAGGCAGGAAATTTGGGTGGTGCTCAAGTATTTGCTCATGGGACACCACCTCATTCCAGGCGTGTCGGGGATGAGTGGGAGATTGTGTAACCTCCTGGGGAGGGGGGACCTCCTAGAGCTTCCAGCCTGCTGCAGGCTCAGGCTCACAGGGATCAAGTCCTGGCTCTGCGCTGCTCCCATCCACCCTGTTGTGCTGGGACTTGGGACCACCCTTCATCTCCCTGAGCTCTGCAGTTTACCCTGGGAAAGGCATCCATGGGGTGCAGATGGGGTAGGAGGGAGGTTTAACGGGATATAAAAGACAGGTTGTAGCAGACAGTAATGCTTTGATGAGGATGATGATTACGATGAAGATGAATGCCCTGCTTGGGCTCTCTGGCTCTGTCATCCCCAAAATTAGACCCTGTTGAAGAGGGCACTGCCAGGGCACAGCAGTCTCCCGTTCGCTTCGCTGACTGCATTTTGCAGGCCGGGAAGCTGAGGCATGGCCAGGAGACGCCACCAACCTGAAGCCCCCGAGGGAGCTGGGAGCTGCTGCGTCGCAGGCCCACGCTGTCCTCTTGGGAAATCAAAAACAAGGGAGGAGATGGAGAAGGGGGACAGGAGGATGCTGTGAGCAGGAGTGGTGGGGCTGCGCCTCTGGACTTACACGGGCTCAGCAACTGTCAGTGTGGGATGAGGTGACTTGAAACATGAGCTCCATCTGTGGCATCCAAGTGCTTGGCTTGAGGTGACCGTAACACTCCCTGGCACTTTACAGTCACTTGGGGCTGTAATAACTGAACGTCCCGACATCTGCTCTAGCCTTTGGTATGAACCGTGGAGTAGCTGGAGTCATGATGAGGAGCTGGAGCAATGACAGAGCCATTAAGGGAACCACTTCCCTGGTCTTTTGCTAGATTCAGGGCTAGGAAGGAAACCACACAGCTGGAGGGCAGATGTGGCTGGCTCTGCTGCAGGGCATCACCATGCTCCCACCTTCTTCCTCCACCAAAGGCACAGGGCAGGTTGTACCAACTGACCCCCATGCCATCTCCCATTGTTCCTGCTCAAACTCTACTCTTCTGGTCTCAGACCCCAGAGTCAGCACGTAACTGAGCTGAGCCTCTGCTGAACTTTGTCCCATCAGCAGTCATCCAAGGGCTCCAGTCCTTGGGTGATGCTATCGGTCCGCACCCTCCTTCCTCTGCTTGCCCACATCCTGGCAGTGCTGTACTCGCCCTGCCTGGAGGGTAGGGCCAGCACCGTCCCCAGGGCAGATGCTATTAGAAACAACAGGACACGAGGACAGAGGTGGCGCCAAGGCTTGTGCTTCCTTGTCCGCAGGGAGCTTTGGGAACCATCCCATGCCTTGCTGCGGGCTCTGGATCCAGCTGTTTCAGCAGGGCTCTCGGTGCTCATGCACAATAGCAGTGATGGAATAAGGGCCGTGATGGTACCCATCGGTGATGTGATGGTGCCGAGGTGAGAGACAATAGGGAAAGTTCTTATGGGGACCATCACTGAACCTTCACTGGGGCGAGGAGGGACGGTAGTTGCACTGTGGCCTTGGGAAATTTGTCCGCGAGCCCTGAAAGCAGCATGACTGCACCAGCCTACACAGTGCCCAGAAGGGCTTGCAGTCTGTGTAGCAGGTCCTTGTCCACTGCAGTCCAGTCCTTGGGGTGGCACTGTGCTCTCCAGCATCTCAATGGGCTGAACTGGAGAGCACTTTGCGCGAAAGAAGACTGCAGGATGGTTGTTCTGGATCAGGCTGAAGGGCCGTCTCACCCACCCCTAGCAGCAGCCAAGGGCAGGCACCCAGGGAAGTGTCTCCAAACAGGGCAAGCATGTTGCGCTACCTCTATGGGGTGCTCTCCTGGCTTCCAGCCGTCTGTGGCTTCAGGTCTTCCAACCCAGATGTGGTATCAGTGCATTTGGGAGCCCTGCAGCGATTTTTTTTATTTTCTTTTTTTTTTTTTTTTCCACTGCTTTTTGAATCCATACAAACTTTTGAGCATCTGCAGTGTCCTGCAGCAAGGAGTTGTGCAGATGAGCTGCGTGGTGTGCAAAAAGCCACCACTTGCTCCCTCTGAACACACCACCTCTTACCTTCACTTGGCTGAAGGCAACAGTCAGGCATTGACTGCTTGTATGCATCCACGCCCTTGGCCACTGCTTAGATCTTGCTTTGGAGACTAGGAGGACATGGGGGAAAGGCCTGAAGAACCATGCCTGTGTCAGGTCCTGGGCAGTGATGAAGAGGATGAGAATTGCCTTCATCCACTCATCTGGTTTGCTGCTCCCTCTCTCAGGTCCTCAATAAATGAGCTGGCCGTGCTCATCTCCCGCATGCAGACAAATGCTGACCAGGTGGAGAAGGACATCCTGGAGACACAGTCCAGGCTCAAGCAAGTGAGTAGTGGCAGAGGGTGGTGGGAAGGTGAAAGGCTTTGCCTAGAACTGCATCATCTAGGATAACAGGTCAGGTGTCTGCTCTGTGCATCAGCTTGCTGGTACAGGTTTGGGGCCTGACTTGAGGCTGGGGAGGAACAGAGCACCCTGCAGAGCCTCCCAGCCCCTGGGGCTGCATGCTGGGGCCTCCCAAATTCTGCCCTCGGTGCTTTCTGCTCAGTGCCTCATGCTTCCCACAGCCAAGGCTGTCTCACCTACAGCAGCACAGCCCTGTGCCTCCCAACAAGCCCAGAGGCAGGCAGCCAGCCTGACCCACACTGGTCCCCTGGGTGGGAGAGATGCTGAAGTGGGCAGCTTGGCTTGGCATGCGCTCCCCAGCTGCAACGTTGCACGAGTGTTCCTCTGTGGTCAACGTGTTGAGCATCCAGGTCCTCTGCATTGGCCAAGGAGAGCGTTGGAAGGTCTGTGTGGTCCCACCAGGCTTTTTTTCTCTGTCTTCCCTGGTCTCCAGGATGCCAGCAATCATCAGAAGAATAAGGCCTTTGAGTTCCAGCCAGAGAATGCTAAGAACCTGAAGGAAGCAGAGACCCTGCTGAAGGACCTCTTTCTGGATGTGGACCGTGCCAAGCGACTGAAACACCCTCAGGCTACTGAGATAGAGAAAGAGTGAGTAGACCAGAGAGGGGACTGGTGTTTGGATTGAGCGGCTGAGAACCCCCTTAGGGTCTAGGCTGAGCTCCAGTCGTTGCCATGAGAGGTAGAGTTTCACCCTTCTTCCCACAGACTTTAGCCTTAAAATCAATTCTGACAATATATTGTAAAGATAGTGGTGTGCAGAGCGGCCGCCAGAGTGATTACACAAGAGTCCCCAGGCTTATTTGGGAGCTCTTGTAAAAGGTACCAGAAAAATGCAGAACTAAAAGGTGGCCCCACTCTGAGGGCAAACCCCCTTTTCTTCTGCCTTTCCCAGAATGAGTGCCTTTTGTTCAGCACGTGCAGTCGGGTGGGTATTCGAATGTGAGAAGAGCTTCAGCTGGCTTCTGGGGCTTTGCTCCCCTTCACTCTCTAGCCCTTCTCGGTGGAAATCAGGAGGGAACAGTTATTTCCTAGTTGGGAAAGGACAGCCCTGATCCCTCTGCAGCTTCCTCTTGGGTTGTAATTCCTGAGACATCCCTGGAGATGGAGAGCACCAGGACAAGTGCCTCCACTGCCAAAGGAGGCCAGTGTCACAAAGGGACAATAAAGTAGCCTGGGTCTTATGAGTGAAATCTGGGTTCCACAGACACTCTCTTGGTTCTCCCCCTTCCAAACTGACACAGTGACGTGTGCCTTTTCTCCTTGGCAGCATCCAGCAGCTCCACGACCGTGTGACCCAGCTGTGTGCAGAGTACCGGGCCCTCTATGAACAACTGAACATTCCTGACGTGGGGCCCAGGGTAGACTGGGCCGGGATCCTGGACCAGAAGATGGTAACAGCAGCTGGGTTTAGATATATCTCCCAACTCTTACAAGGGCAGATACTGTCCACTATTGCCTGTAGGGCTCTTCCCAGCCATCGTGTGCTCAGCATCATGTAGGGATGTTGTGGGTGGTGGAAGTAACTCTGGGTAGGAGAAGGACTGTCCTCCCACCTCTTAAAACTCTCTGGAGCACCCTCTTGATTGACCCCTTCACATTAAGAGCTGCTGTAGGGGGATCAGGTAGAGATGCCCTGCTGGGGAATGAAAGGACAGAGAAGGTGGTGTCTTCAAGGACTTTAGAGCCCTACATCCTAGGGTTTCACGCTGCAAGGTCTTGGGTATGTGGAGTGCACAGTTTGGAGTCAACTTGGATTCCCCTGGAAGTTGGATGGTAGCTATGTGCATCCAACACATGTCACCATGGAAGGGTGGCTGGTTCAGCTTAGGTTTGTACACCAGGGCTGTATGGCCTGGTTATTTTTGCCCCTGTGTATGGCTGGGGAAATGGCAACCAACAGCAATCACAGCAAACAGCAAAATCCCTTCCCTTCCTCCTGGACCGCTATCAGATACCAGATCTCTTGATACCCTGCCAGCACTCACTGGGGTTTTTCCCTAAAATAAAGCCTTTTGCTTTAGTCTCTGCCTAACTCCTTTTGCACAGAAACAAGTCAATGCGGGACAGTATGGCCCTGGCATGTCAGAGCTGGAAAAGCAAATAGCTGAGCACAACATCCTCCAGAAGGAGATTGAAGCCTACGGCCTCCAGATCAAGAACCTCCATTGCGGGGTAAGGCACCCTCCATCCCCTCCACGTTCCTGTTGGCTTTGCTCAGGACCCTGAGGGCTCTGCTCACTGTCTGCTCATCCTCACGGTGAATATCCACCCTTGTTCTGCAGGGGAGACCTGAGCTCTGACAGGTCAAACCACGCAGGGGCCAAGGAGGTGGTTCCTGAATGGTTTCTAAAGCACCTTCCATAAATCAGCTGATCAGTATCTACTACTGATGGTGTTTTGGTAACAGCTTTTTTTCTCTTTTTTTTTTTTTCCTTGGTCTTGGCGGTGTTGTAACCCAGGATGTGGCAGATTTAAAGAGCCAGTACAAGGACTTGCTGGTAAGCATCTCAGTGGTTTTGTGGACAGATGGGGTCATACAGCAGAGTTAACGCCTTCCCCGCTGGACAGGCAATGCCCAGCTCAGGGCAGGAGCTACCTCAGGCCTTGCACAGTGAAGTTGTGTCCCTCATTCTCTTTCCTCAATCCCTCCCCACCTTGGAATGGGTGTAAATTGGGAGCATGCTCACTGCCCTCAGGGTAATGCTGTGGGTGAGATCTGTCTCTCTCGTCTTCGTGGACCATCAATCTGGAAGTTGCCTGTGTGTCCGTGAGCGCAGGGTTACGGATGTGGCAGCAGGAAAACCTGTCCCAGCCCATGGGTTGTTCCAAATCAGGATTGCAAATGTTGAGGCTTGCACTGATCCCTAGCAAGATCTCCAGAGAGGAAATAAGCAGCTGGAGCAAAGGAGGTGGCCAGGAAGAAGGTCCTGGGTTTAGCCAGCTGAGCCCTTAAAGGTTAATGCTGAAGAATGGCATCTGTGAGAAATACAGCAGAGCTGGGCCAGCTCTCAGACTGCCCGAGGCATCAGCCCACACCTGAGATTCTGGTTAGACAAACATATCCTGTCTGTGAAGCAGGGAACAGCAGCCCCATCAGATAAGTGCAAGCGGCGCCAAGGTCTCTGGGAATCTGCTGGTGGATGTGCAACGCGAGCTGGGTCCTGGGGAGGAGCAGGGGAAAGGGGGTCCTCAGCCTGAGCCCCAACGCTGTCTCTCTCCTGTGTGCATGTGCAGAAAGCTTCCATCTGGCGAGGGCAGAGCCTGGGCAGCCTGTACCACCACCTCCAGGGCTGCACCAAGGAGCTGGGCTACCTGACGGACCAGCAGACCAGGATCCTGAAGCAGGACTGGAGTGACCAAATGATGGACGTCCAGAGCGTGCGTCGGGAGTACGAGGTGAGCTCTTGGGGGTGGTAGCTTGTCCTGCTGTTGGGGCAGGAGATGTGCGGGGTGGATCCCAGCCTCCTAGACATCCACCACCAGCCCTGAGCCTGGTGCTTTCCCAGGGCAGCCCGATAGCACTGGGCACAGAAACAGAGGTGGAAGAGACGCTCTGGATCCACACTGGAGTTAAGGATGAGCCACTCTGTGTTGTCCCCTCCTGTCCCCTGAGCTGGCATGTGGGATCATACATTACAGAGCTGTCAGTGAGGCTCAGTGGTCAGAGGGGAGGGGTGGGCTCAGCGTCATGTCAGCTTCAATGTGCAAAGTACAACACCCAGTGACAGCTACATGCTGGGACCAGGAAGGAGAGAGGGATAATTGCTTAGGAAAATGCTCTTTGAATGAATGCCCTTATGCTTTCTGAGGCCCAAGCGTGTCTAATTTGTTTTAGCTTTGCCTAGCCCCTTCTTTTTTGAAAAACAAACAAACAAGAATGTCTGTGCTTTGGGAGCCTTTTCTCTGCTACGTGGGGTTTGGTGCCCCAGGAGACCGCTCTGCGCTCCCTGCATGCTCCCACTGCCATGAAGTTTCTCTTTCCTTTCAGGACTTCAAGTCCAAAGAGCTGCTCAACCAGGAGGAGCTTGTGAACCATCTTCAGGATGACGGGGATAGGATGATTGAGCTAAAGCACCCTGCTGTCAAGCCTATCCAGGTAGAGAAAGAGGGTCTTCTCGCAAACCCTGTAAAAGAATGAGAATGCTTTTCATAATTTGTGCATGAAGAGCCAGGAGACAGTTTGGTAGAGACCTCTTCCCCTCTACTGCAGAGCTGCTATATTACTCTTTCCTCCTACACTGCACCAACTGTACTGCAGCATCTTTCTGCCTGCTCCAGCCTCATGGGGAGGCTGGGGACAGCGCAGGGTCTTCATCCCTTCCGAAATATCCAGGTGATAGTGGCTAACATCTGTGTGCTGGGACCAGCTCTGCTCTGGTGCTCAGACGTGTGGTCAATGCAGCCACATTCAAGCTGCTGTGAAATTCCAGCTGTGATGCATCATGACCTCTTCCAGGTGAAACGAGCTCCCAGCCTCCAATGCTGTATTTCCAAGGCTGCAGATGCAGTGGCAAGCTGAGGTGGGCTCACAGCCCCCCCACACCCCTGGAGCTGAGACCACTCGAGAAATGGTGGCTGCTGTGTATGAGCCGGGTCCTCGTGGAGCCGTGCCCTTGCTCAGGCTCAGCATCAGGCAATGCCTGCAAATAGCTTTGCCTCCACTCAACAGCGGTCTTTGCTCTTTGTCTGATCTCTGGGACTTCTGGGGAAAGGAGACTGCTGGTGGGGGAGGTAGGACTAGCTGGAGTCTACTGAGTCGTGCTCTCTCCCACCACAGGCTCACCAGGAAGCCTTGAAGAACGAGTGGCAGAATTTCCTGAATCTCTGCATTTGCCAGGAGAGTCAACTGAAAAGCGTGGAGAGCTACAAGAAGGTAAAAAGCAATGAGCAGCACACAGGCCATGGGTCAGACTGGAGTGGGAAGCCTGGGCTCTGGAAACAGAGCCAGCAAAGGAATGAGGATAGGAGATCCTTTGCTTGCAGCTAGTCAGGGTGTTTTGGGGAAATGCCCCTCAAAACACGGTCCTTCAGTGCTGCAGTGAAGGACTGGCTCCCAGCTCGTCTGATCAGCCCGTTGTGGGGACCGGTCAGCGTGCCAGCTTGGAGAGGAGGGCCAGGGGAGGGTTTGCTCTCTGTCGTTACCTGGGACTTGTCTGTTGATTGGGATTATTTGCCTGTGGCTCAGGCAATGGAGGGTCCTTATCTAAGCACACACTCTGAGGGTGGTCTGTAGGGTCTTGTGAGCCCCAGACAGACTGTGGGAGAGACACCGGGAACTGAGCAACCTCACTGGACTTGGAAACAGTAATGTTCTCCCATCCCTGACTGTTTTCCTACCCACGCCTCCAGTTCCAGGACGATGCTGAGGCTGTGAGCTGCTCACTGAAGAAGATGAACTCTGACCTGGACACCAAGTACAGCAAGTTCAACAAAGACAGCCCCGGGGTGGTGTCAGACCTGCTGCTTCAGCTGGAGGTGAGGTCTTCAGGGCTGGTGGCACTGCCAAACTTACGCGGCAGACCAAACGTTACAACCTCCCCCATAAATAACAGTGGGGAAAGAGGTGGGTAAATAACCCCACCGGGACAGCTCATCCCAGCTCTGTGCTAGGAGGGGGAAGCCCATGGCTGCTCAGTCCCTGTAGCCCCAGAAGGTCCATGCTGCTCACACTTTGGGGCAGTGACCCCTGGGAAGGCACTGGTGTCCCCATCAGTAACACACAGTCAGGCCTCAGGTCACCATCAGAGTAAAGGAGAAGCGCAGGGAGGAGCTGTGCGGTGAGACACTTGGATTAGAGGCCCTGCAGAGAGCGTGGGCTGCTGACATCCAAACAGCAGGGAAAGGTCCTCCCATCTCCTCAGCGTTCTCACCAGCTGAGGGAGGGAATAAAGAAATCTGACCTCAGGGGCAAGATGCAGATAGGAAAGGAACGTTTGCCCGGGAGAGAGGGAGGGGACAAGTTCAATGCGGTATCTTCCCATGCATGCAATACATTTCACTCCCAAGAGGTGCTGGGATCTTGGTACCTTCTGACACTGGAATGCAGCCACCTCTTGACAGGTCTCTATGCCATTTCTGAGGAGAACAGCTTCTCCATGAGGTTTAGTATGGCAGTATGGGATCACCTAAGGTTAACTCAGGCTGTGCCGTCACGGGTAGATGTCAACGGGAGAGCGTTGACAATGAAAAGGGGGAGAAGGGACACAGAGGGGCCAAGAATGGAGACACTTCTGACTCCATCCCAGCAGTGACCATACAAGGATGGACAACTGGCCCCAGCGTACCCCTCTGTAGTGTGAGCCCCTCTGTTTCCTTCTCACCCAAGTTTGGTCACAATCAGTGTCTTCCCTGTTTTGTCTAGAACGAGGAGAAGGCAGTGAAGCAGGCAGAGAAGAGCATCACTGACCTGAAGAGAAGGAGCAAAGAGATCAGCCCACTGAAACTGCGCAGGTTGTGTCCCTCCCAGACCCTCACCTTGGACACTCTCTGTGACTGGGATGCTGGGGAGGTGAGGACTTGACTAGCGACACTTTCAGAAGAGGCAGGCAACTGGATTCTTCTTTGCTTGTTCTGGATCTTGGTTCCATGGTGGGAGGAACTGGCCTACTGTCAGAAAATCAAGCCTTTCGCTGGATTTTGTGTCTTTGTCCCAGGTCCAGCTGACAAGAGGTGACAAGTACACTTTGAAGGACAACAGCAACCCAGAGATGTGGGTGGTGCAGAGCAGCACTGGTGTGATCCAGGAGGCACCTTCTGCTTGCTTCTCCATTCCTCCGCCAGATCCCGAGTCCATAGACAAGGTCAATAGGTGAGTCTGCAGTGGAGAGCTTGACCAGAGAGATGTTCAGACTTGCTTTTAGGTCATAGCCAGCCTGACTGCCTCAGCTGCAGAGGAATAGCAGCTGGGAACAGACCCCTTGACAGTCTAATACAAAATCCCTCCTGGAGAGGGATTGTGCCCTGCACCCAAGTATCTCATCCAGGTTCCTGCCATTCCTCGACAGCACTGCATGCTGCACGGACCTTGCTGCCAAGGAGTTTTCTGGCAGTCAGGCTTGATTTCTTCATCCAAACATGTGACTTGCATAGGTTTGACTAAATTCATTGCAGAATCAGTCCGGAGCTTGGGACTTGCCAAGCAGGACAGAGTTATCCATGGTATCTCCCCTCAGCCAGACCCTGCTGGAGATTGAGAAATGTTTCTTGAACCACTGTGTTGTCTACTGCTGTTTGCTCAGCCAGATCCTGTGGTTCCCACAGGACCTTCAGCACTACCTTTTTAATCGTGTCCCTGGGTACTTGAATAAATCAGTGCTGCTCAAGTGCTGTGGAGAGGCCTACAGCCCAGATTCAGAGTTATGTGGGCACGTCTGTGATGGGACGCCCACTAACACAGGCAGGATTCTTCATTGTGTTGCTCTTTCTGAGTCTGTACCCCTCTTCACACATCCCACGTTACTGAATCCTTTGGATTTATGGGTTTTATGCATGTTTTAAAACACAAAAGAAAAAATTTGCAATGTTCTCCTGGGCAAGAGCTCTGCAGGTGATGTCTGGAAGACTCTTCCCCTTTTCAGGCCACATCGGGCAGCTTGTTTCCTTTCCCAGAGTTTTCCTCGCTTCCTACAGGCAGAAATGCTGTCTTTGTTTTTCCCAGCCCGTTCCACCATTCAGTCCCTCTGCACGGAGCTATGTCCTGGTGCTGCAGAGGGACAGCCCTTGTCTGACAACAGCCAGGCAAGCTGGGACTTGCTGGTTTTAGGTCACGGTGTTTAGTTGGAGCAGCAGTTCATAGCAGGGATGTGAACTAGCCTGGTCATTCAAAGGCCCCTCCTCTTGGTTCCGTTAGTCTTTTCTCACCCAGAGACTTTTTTGGTCCTTCCAGCTCCTGCTGATGCCACCATGAGTTTCATTAGAAGGGAACCGTCCTTACAAATCGGACTTGGTGTTTCCAGGGCTGCAGCCACAGAAGCAGCTACTTGTACTCGCTTCCTGTGAAGCGCTGCAGTGGTATGAAATAAATTTCCAGCTTTGTTAGCATCTAGTTGATGAGAATTGAGAGCAGAGAGCTGGGAAACACTGGCTCTATTGGGAGAAATCAGCTGCTTGAAGCAACCGGCTGCTCTTGCTGCTGTCCCCTTTCCTAAGGGACATCTCTGAACTCAGCTGGCTACGGGCTCCCAGCCTGCCCCTGCCTTTGGGAGCGCCTTCCCCGGCAGAGGCACAGAGCTGCTGCTGGGCCAGGCTCTGTCAGGGCTTGCTCTGCACCGCAGTTTCCCATCGTGATGGCTGACGCCGCTCCTCTCTGCTCACAGGCTGGAAGGGGAACTGAACACGGTGAAGCAGAAGCGAGCAGCGGTTCAGAGCACCCTGAGACGCAGCCACAAGGAGCAGGTTCAACCCAGCCAGGAGGGTATGTCAGCTGGGTAGCCAAGCCCTCTGCAGAGCAAGCCCATGCACATTCCTTGTGGAGCTCCCAAACCTGGCTGGAAGCAGAGCACCCACCCGGGCAGGCAGAGGTACCTGCGGGTGGGCGTGAGGATGCCTTCTGCTTTACGGAAAAGAGCAGCCGATGGGATAACCTGACTCCTGGTGCTACCAAGGAGTCACCGCGTGGTCTCGGGCAATTCACTTAAACTCTCTGTTGCCATTCTCAAACCTCTGCGATTGACCTCCAGCTCCATCAGCAGTTCCAGAATATTTAAGGTTGCAGGGGGATGTCCCTGGGTCCCTCGCAGTTCTCTTCCCTAGCTGGGGGCTGTGGAATAAGCAAGCAGCCATGGCTGAATCCTGACCCCTGCCTAGCTGTGTTACTCCCACAGCTGTAGTTCGAAAGCTCCCAGCGAAGCTGAGCAGGGATGTGTCTGCATGGCAGCTCATGGCTGTCTCTGTCGCTCCTTCGGGCTTGAGCTCTGGCTGGCTGGGGCAGAGCTAAACCCACTTTCTTAAGCCTTTGCAATGGACAGGTGCACACGTGTTCATGATGCTCTGTGGATTAGAAATATTAACTGAATTGTTTATGCATTGTTATTGTATCAAAACCCCATGCTCAGAAGCTTCTGTGCTTCCGAGCTGGCGAAACACAAAGGGCAGAACTTTGCAGCAGGGCTGTCAGGAGAGGGAACTGGAGCTTTAGGAACCACGTATAGGAGAGCATGAGGCAAGCGCTGTGCACCAAGACTGATGAAAAATGAGGCTTAACCTAAGATTTGTCTTGCTGCAGCTCTGCCCAGGGACACCCCTGTAGTCCAGGATGATCCCCAAGCTGACCAGCTTCTCGGTAGCCTGGATTGCGTTGGCAAGGACCTGGTTCAGGTAGAGAAGGATGTCTTGAACCGAGTGAGGTCTCCAGTGAACTACAGTGATCCTGCAGATGACCTCGCCAGAAGGATCAAACACCAGCAGGTGGGTGCTGCTGCGGGCGGGCTGGAGCAGGATGAGTTTGGTAGTGCTGTGTCCTTGGCCCAAAACAGATCAGCATAGGAATTACACAGGAGATGACAGCTGGTGCTTCAAAGGCGAAAACCGTGCTGCAGTTGAAAGGGTTTCAGGCTGAAATGGGACAACTTAAGCCAAATCTTAGAGAAATGCAGGCTCTTCCCTTGGCAAGATGGTCCATGTTTGAGCTGTGCACCAGGCGCCAGTCTTGGGGAGTCCTCAGCCTTGTCATGGGGCTGCTCTCACTCTTCACTCTCAAGTCTGTAGCATAAAAGACAAGAAGATAGAAGGAATTAATCCAAGGACCAACTTTGGCTCACCTGATGGGGCATACAGACTGGTAGATGTGAAGGAGACAGGAAAAGAGACAGTGCCCTGGAGCCTCCCTCCTTTTCTCTGGGATAAGGTCTGCGTCTGTAGTAGTTCCGCTTGTTACATCTTCATCTGTGGGTATTGACGTGGCCCTGGCAGAAGGATGGATTCAGACTGGTAGGTTTCTTCCATCTTTGTTTGGATCTCTTTCCCACACCTTGCCATTGCCAGACAGCCATAGTCTGGATGGGGCTGTGCCCCAAGGGCCAACTCGTTATGAGAGGGCTAACACACCCTTAGCCCCACAGCAAAATCTGTCCCTGAGGGAGACATGTTTTCGCAACAGCACTGTTATGACTCTGTCGGGTGACTCTGCTCCCATCTGATGTGCCAGGAAACAACAAAGAAACTGGAGAACCTGGGGGCAGCCAAGGATGCCTTGCAGAAGGAGTGTGAGACCTACCTTTCCAAGAAACCCACCAGCACCTCGGCTTCCCAGCTCCCTGTCACATTGAATGCCCTCAGGAGCAAATACAACGATGTCAATATGCTCTCCAGCCTGTACAATGAGAAGTGAGTGAGGATGGCAAGGCCTGATGGGCATGGGGGAAGGAAGTCCTTGCACAGAGCCATCAACACAGAAGCATGAGAGAAAATGCTTTTGGTCTATATGGGCATTGATTGAGGTCCATGCAGCCCAGTGCAGGTTGGAAACTTCCCATTCGTCATCAAACGCACCTCTGAAGGAGTTCCTGTATGTAATCTGTGGTCAGATCCCCCCACTGTGGAATGTCCACCATTCCATGAGGTGAAAAGAAATATATCTGACTTCTGGGCAGCATGACAGGGTTGTTCTTTGCCGTGCTGCAGAAACTCTAGTGTTAAATGAGCTTAAACATGCAAAATCAGATAGAAAAGTAGAAGAATGGGGTCTTTTGTAGCTAACCTTGTCCTATCTTTTTCCCTTCCCCAGGGCTAAGGCTGCCCTGAACCTGGAGACTCAGATTGAGAACACAGACAAGATCATCAGTACATTTGAGGCCAGGCTGGCTCAGGATAGCATCATTCCTGCATCCCCCAATGCTCTGCAGGACCGGGCCAATGATCTGCAGGTAGGAGAACATCGTGGCATTTGTTAGCGAAGAGAGATCTCTGAGCTCAAGTAGCAATGGTGGGGAGACCTGGACTTTGCTTGCTTGAGCACTCCAAGGCATCAGTGATGAAGCCTTTCTAAGGACTTATTCCTTGAAGGCTTTACGTTGGTGTTGCAGGCTGACCTGCACTGACTGGCTCCCAAAAAGCTCTGTCCCTCCCAGGCTACCTTTGGGGTCTCTAAAATACATGATGAACCCCTTAGCATTTAACCTCTGCTGCTCTGCTACACACCCATCCCTCTTCTTTCCTGCTGCCAATCTCCCTGCCCCATCACTAGCTCTCCCTCTTGTCTCACAGAGACCCTTTTTTGCCTTTCCCAGAACTTCTCCTGTCTGCTCCATGCACCATTCAGCCCACCTTCTTTACTGAATAAGTCTCACTCTTCTCTCTCTTCATGTTGCATGTCTGTCTTGGAGAACCTGACTAGCACCCATGTGCTGTACGGTTAAGGACGGTGTTAAGGAGGGTGTATCTGTTTGATGCATTGACTGGTGCAAACCTGGAGGTGTCTTGCTGCCCTGCAGAAGATGAAGCGGGACCTGGTGGCCCAAGAGGACTGCGTGCTGAAGCTGAACCGGGGGCTCAAGGATGCTGAGCACAGCTGCAGCGCCGTGCAGAACAACTTCCAGGAGTACTGCCCTGACCTGCCCCGGCAGAAGCGGGAGGTGCAGCTCCTCAATGATCGCTACCATGCTGTTGCGGACCAGCTGGATCAGCGGTGAGGAACTATGGCATCATCTCTGTTCCCAGAGTCATAGCTTCCTCTTAGCTAACATGGACCAGCGTTAGTCAGAGCCCGAAGAGTACGGTCTTCATTGTAGGACCCTGAGCCTGACCACTCTTCTGTAATGCTGAGGACCAGGTCTGTCCTGCTGTGTAGCTGCCACCTTCCTATGCACAGCACAGGCTTTGAGCTTCCAGATAGCCACAAGAAGGCAGTCTTCAGTAGCTGGCTGCTGGCCTCTGCCTGACCCAGTGACACCTACCCAGAGAGACTCTTGTGCTGACCACTTCTCCAGGCATTGCTGCTGGTTGCTGGTCTTCTTGATTTTCAACCTCTCATCTCCCAAGATGTGTTCATGCCACAGTAGCAAACCTGATGTGCACAAAGTTGTGGTCCCCACTCGGGGACCGGTTGTCACCCCCTTGCTTTTGTTATCTTGGTGTTTGTTGTGGTGACGTTCTCACCATAGTGTCTTTTTAGGAACTTGCACATGAATGTTTGCCCTTCCTTTTAATGGTCCTGTTCACCTTTGTGCTGTGCAGAGAGAAGACCCTCAGAAATATCAGTCTCGCCTATCAGCAGTTCCAAAACTCCAATGAGAACCTGATGTTCTGGATCAACAACCTACCCAAGCACCAAGTGAAGACCACTGATGGGCCGAGCCAGATCAATTACAAGCTGCAGGCACAGACGGTGAGTTCTGTGGCAAGCATCATAACCTGCAAAGTTACAGGGATAGGGGAATTTGCTTGTGAACGCTGTGCAAAATAGTACCCACCAGCTCCTACTTGTGCTTCACCCATCACAGTGTATGAACTAGAAAATGAGACAACTGACTGCAGCCCACAGATGATGTATCTTGCCCTGCTGCATTGATCTACAGTGCTGGTGTCCTCATCTGTGCTAGTCACCCCTAGGTTGATACCCTCTCCATGGAGAGGACAGCCCCAGATCCTGAAAGATTGTGCCTTGGGCTGAGGTGTTGCATTTGGGTCCTGCATCTTTCTCTCCTTGAGCAGATCCTAAGCTGACTAGCTCAGGTGAGGAGATGTGGAGGTCTCTGTGTTGGCTGGTATTTGTCTCATACATGAGAAATCAGTGGAGCAGGTCCTGGGCAAGTGAGAGTGCTACTGGGATCCTCTGAAGCCCCAGAGACTTCCTAAATGTCCTCCTGTTCCCATCATTCCCTCCAGTACCAGGCTGAGCTACTGCTTTTGGCTGCAAGAGTGTTACTGGGTTGCTGTGTTTTAGCCTGTCCTTAAAGTCATGTTTGTCTCCTGCAGAGACTGGTGGAGGAGATCGAAAGCAAAGAGCCTGAGAAGAACGCAGTGGTCAGACTATCGCGGAACGTGCAGTCCACTCTCAATGTATGGTTGGGTTTTCCCATGTAGCACTCCCTTAGCATCTCACCTGAGAGATCTCAACTGATTCTCCTGCTTCTGCTCTGAACAGGACTATGAACTCCAAGCAGGCAAATACAGCTCTTCTCTGGACCCTACGCTGACCGACTTTGTTGCAAAGAGGTTGCGTGTGACCCCGCTACAAGAAAGCATCCAGGCCCAGGTAAAATGTTAAGATGAAGGCCTGGAAACCATTGTCTCCTTACCCAAGCTCCTTACCCAAGCGCTATGTGCTCTGCAAAGCCTTAATCCACTCTTACAGCCACAGCTGATTGTGGTACTAATCCCAAGGACAAATGTCATCAGTGATCTCTTTGTCTGTGGGACAAAGCAGCACGTGAGATCCAGAGTTAGGGCTGTGTCTGGTACGTTGAGATTGCCTGATGATGCCTCCTAACCATATTGTGTGTGAAGATAAAACTTACAAGGTAGGTGTGTGGGCTTGCACAGGCATTCCTTGATGTAAGTGGATTTGATGTTCTCCTCTCAAACATTTTATTTACACATTTTCTATATTCAGAATAATATAGATTGTTGGTCTTTTGCCAAATCTCTCTTGAGATTTGAGTATGACTTGGTATTTAAATACAAAACAGGTCTTTGTGTAGAAACAGCTCTAATTCCAGAAGAATCCAATGCTTTTTCTAGGAGTGGGTTTAAAGGAGTCCTTCAAACCTTTGTCCCAGCCCTGCAGAAGCATGGCAAAGAGTGGGTCATCTTCCACCTTTCTGACTGTTACTCCTGAATGGTGTTTGTTGTGTCACATTTTCTCCAAATTTGGAGACCTGATTTAGTAGCGCATTAAAGACTGAATTCCACCTACCTGGGCAGAACAGGTGAGCAGGTACCGGGGACAGGACTGAACCAGAGCTCCTGTGTGCTCTTCCCAGTTACACTCCAGTTCCCCAGCATCACCTTGAGCTATTTACCAACTGCCGTCCATGTGTGGCCCAAGGCGAGTTTGGGAGTCTGGACCCTATGTAGGCTAGCAGGCATCTAACAGGCATTCAGATAAAGAGGGCAGGATCTCCTACCTGAGTCCTTAGACTCTGTGTCTCAGTTTCCTAGAAAGTCAGATGTGAAGACTCTAATCCCTGGAATAGTGCAGTACACAAAGTGCACCCAGGTGAAATGAGGGGTGGGAGAGTGTGCCATCTGACAGAGCTGTGTCACGGCGAGGGGGACAACGCTCTCACCGCTGTTTCTTTTTCAGGAAAATGATGTAACTAAGCTCTACATGGAACTGGCAGCAGAAAATAAACAGCAGCTCAGCCGGCTGGAGTTTGCCAAGAAGATCATTGAGAAGGTAGCACCTAACAGCTCATGGCAAGACTGGGGTACTCTAGACTGGAGGTTGAAATGATGTTTCCAAATCTGTCAGCAATCTGCTCAGCCTGCGATCCCCCCACCCCTCCCTGGATCTCCACATCCAGGTGTGAGGAAGGACAGGAATGGAAACCCCTGTGAGAAGAAGACCACGAGCAACCACAGTTTCACTGATACTGATCTTACGTTGTGACTTCCATCACCTCTGTGGGCCCTCAACTGTTTACTGAAGCTGTAGTTTATGCCAGGAAAAAAGATTTGAATTAGGGCTCTTAAATCCTATTCTCAGCTATATCAAAGCAACATTCACATACTGAGAGTTCTAGATTTGTCTGTGGCTGGAATTTAGTGCTCCCAACCTGCTGGAAACATTTCAAAGCAATAGGGCTTTTATGCCTTTCTAGGGCTTGATTTACCTGCAGGAAAGGTCTCTAGTTTGGATGACTTTCAGTGTGCTCAGGAAGGACAAGAGATTAAACTGGGGCACTCTGTGATGCCCCCGTGAAGGAGCTGCACAGCAGGAACTGGCCGTGTTACCCTCCCTCAGCTGCGGGTACAATAAAGCAGCACAAAGCACCTTTGTGGGCTGCTGCAGCACCTCCCTGACAAGGGGAAGACACACCAAGGCAGTTGCTTGAGATGGAGGGAATGTGTCCTCATTTGCCATTTACAAGCAGCCTTATTTGGAGGGTCCCTGTGGTTTCTGTGCCAGTTCTGTCTCCTACCACACCTTGTCATGGAAAAGGCCTCTGTGCAAGATTCAAAGAGTGACTTGGTTTCCCTGCCTTTTTTTTATTTTTTAATTTCGCTTTGTTTTTCCCTTGCAGAAGGAAGTGCATGAGGACATTGAAGCTGTACATGAGCAAATCCAGCAATCTGAAAACAAAGCCACAACAAGCAGGGAATCTGAGGAGTTGAAATCGCAGCTGGAGGAGGAAAGGAGGAAAGTGGCCAAGATTGAAGAGGACCTGGAGGAACACAGAAACAAGCTGCTAATGTTGAAGACTCAGAAGCCCATTGAAAGAGTGGAAGAAAAGGAGGTGATAGAATATTACAGAGACCCACAGCTGGAGAGCAACCTGTCTAAGATGACACAGCAGATTGAAGAGGAAGGCAAAAAGAGGCAGAGCCTGCAAGAAGACATTGAAGTGATGAGCCAGAAGCTTGCCCAGATGGAGAGCGAGAAGAAGGTAATTCCTGCACAACTCCTCACCAAAGAGATCACAAAAATTGAGAAAGATCCAAGCCTGGATATCCAAGCAGCCAGTCTTCGTCAGGAGATCAAACGTCTCCAGGAGGTAAGCTTGGCCACTGCTTCCGAACTTGAGCAGTGTAAGAGAGAGCTGCACATGCTGGAGCAAAAGCAGCCCAATATCCGAGAGAAAGTGGTAGTGAAGGAGCTGATCAAACTGGAGAAAAACCCAGAAATGCTGAAGTCCATTAGGACGCTGCAGCTACAAATTGATGAGGAATCCTTCAAGAGGAAGTCTGCCGAAGAAGCGATAGTGAAGGTGAAGAACAAGATTGAGGAGGTGGAAAGACTAATTGAAACAATAGAACCCAAAATTATTGTTAAGGAGGTTAAGCAGGTAGAGCAGGACCTGGAGTTATTGAAAGAGTCTTCCAAGCTTAAAACTCTGATTGAAGAACAGAGGAGCAAGAACTTGACGCTTACAGGTGAGCTGGGAGAGCTGCAGAGTCAGTATAGTATTGCAGAGAAGCAAAAACCAAGGGTAGAGGTTAAAGAGAGGGTCAATGAGATTTTCCTGGTGGATCCTGAAACAGAGCAGCAAATTGCACACCTGAAAAAGGAGCTGCAGGAAGTTACTCTGAAAAGAGCAAAGATTGACAGTGAAGTGGAAGAGGCCTTAGCAGAGCTCAATGTCCTCAGGTCACAGAAACCAGTGGTGGAGCTTAAGGAGGTTATAGAGGAGGTGGTGAAACATGAGAAGAGTCCAGAGATTCTTCGAGAAATTGACAGGCTGAAACAACAGCTCAATGAACTAGTGAACACCAATGGCAGGACCCAAGAGCAGCTCATTAGGCTGCAGGGTGAGAGGGATGAATGGAAGAGGGAGAGATCCAAGGTGGAAACCAAGCTGGTCAACAAGGAAGTCATCCGATATGAGAATGATCCACTCTTGGAAAAAGAAGCTGATCGCCTCCGTCAAGAGGTGCGTAACATGTCTCAAAAGAGGAGAGCTGCAGAGGATGCAATCTATGACTTGCAGAATAAATACATGCTACTGGAGAGGCGAAAGCCAGAGGAAAAGGTAGTTGTCCAAGAAGTGATACTGACTCAAAAGGATCCAAAGCTCCGAGATGAGCACAACAGGCTGAGCCGGAGTCTGGACGAGGAGGTGAGCAACAGGCGTCGTCTGGAACGTGACGTGCAACAGGTTCGTGCACTGGTGGAAGAGCAAGAGAAGTTGCTCAACTTTCAGGAGGATCGAAGTAAGAGGCTTGCACTGGAGAAGGAGGTGAGACAAATTACGCTGAGAATAAAGGAGCTGGAGGAGAGCCCACCCCCAGTGCAAGAAAAGATCATTATGGAAGAAGTGGTCAAGTTGGAGAAGGATCCAGTCCTTGAACAGTCTGCCAGCAACCTGCGCTTGGAGCTGGACCGTGAGAAGATGGAGGTGCTGAACTTGCAGAGAGAATGCAAGAACCTGCAGATGCAAGTTGATGTCCTGCAGAAAACAAAATCCCAGGAGAAGACCATCTACAAGGAGGTGATTCGAGTGGAAAAGGACAGAGCACTGGAGAGTGAACGTGCACGCATCTGGGAGCTGCTGAACCGGGAGAGAGGAGCCAAGCAAAAGGCAGAAGAGGAGGTACGGCGGCTCAGGGAGAAGATTGAGAGAGCCGAAGGCATGAAGAGGACATGGGCTCGTGAAGAGACAGAGCTGCAGAAAGCCAGGAACCTGGCCATTCAGGAGAGAGCCAACTTGGAGATTGAACTGCGAGAGCTGGAGAGGCAGAAGCAGCAGAAAGTCCTCTTCCTTCGAGAGGAGTCCAAACTGCTCAACCAACGGACTGAGAATGACAGGCAGAAGAAGAAGCAGCTGGAACAAGAATTTTCCCTGCTGGAGGCAGACATCCTTAGGGAGAAGGACCAGATCTACAACAAGGAGAGGTTCATTCGAGATCTCCAGTCAAGGGTCAACCGGGAAGAAATCAATCATGAGACCCAGATGAGAGAGACGAACCTCTCCACCAAGATCTCTATATTGGATCCTGAGACAGGGAAGGATATGTCCCCTTACGAGGCCTATAAGAGAGGTATCATAGACAGAGGCCAGTACATCCAGCTGCAAGAGCTGGAGTGTGACTGGGAGGAAGTCACCACCCTGGGCCCAAGCGGGGAAGTCTCAGTTCTCCTTGACAAGAAAAGTGGGAAGCAGTACTCCATCGATGATGCTCTAAGGCTGAGGAGGATCACAAAGGAGGAGTACCAGCTGTACCGGGATGGCAAGATTCCCATCTCTGAATTCGCCTTGCTGGTGGCTGGGGAATCCAAGCCTCCCCCATCCCTCTCTATTGGCTCCATCATCTCCAAATCCCCGCTCTCATCACCCACCACTCACCAAACCCAAAGCTTCTTCCCTCCAGCCTCACAGAAGGTCTTCTGTGATGACACATCCCCCATCGCTGGGGTGTATGACACCACCACCGACACCAAGTACAACATCAAGACTGCTGTTGCGAAGAAGCTGCTTGATCCCATGACGGCTCAGAAGCTCCTGGAAGCCCAGGCTGCCACGGGTGGCATCATAGACCTCATTTCTCGGGACCGGTTCTCAGTCCACAAGGCGATTGAGAGGGGGCTGATTGACAGAACCTATATGCAGAGACTGCTCAATGCCCAGAAAGCTTTCACAGGGATTGAGGACCCGGTGACCAAGCGAAGGCTGTCTGTGGGGGAAGCAGTTCAGAAGGGATGGATGACCAAGGACAGTGCTTTCCCCTACCTGGAGGTCCAGCACCTAACCGGAGGGCTCATTGATCCCAAGAAAACTGGTCGGATCCCTGTGCTGGAAGCTGCCCAGACAGGGATGATAACAAGTGACCTGGCCACCAGGCTCCAGGATGACTCCAACTATGAGAAAGATCTCATTGATCCCGTCACTAAAGAGAAGATAAATTACAAGGAGGCCATGGCCCTCTGCCAGAAGGATTCATTGAGCAGCCTCCTGCTGCTCCCAGCGACGTCAGAGGGGTATCAGCGGTACCACCAGGCAAGCCGTTCCCCCAGGCTCTCCCGGTTCAGGCATTGAATGGGTCCAGGCATGTGCTGGATCTGGTTCCTTCAGGAGTTCAAACACCTCTTACCCATGGAGGCAGCAGCGATCACAGGAACGGAGCGTCTAGCGTTTAGGGCCGCATACTCTTCTATCTTAGCTATCTCTGCTTCCCAACGCAGCTTGGCCATGCGAGGAAGAAAGCGTGATCGTGAGCCTGTGAGGGTCTAACACAGGGCTCCCGCAGCCCCCCAGGTGCTGCTGTGACAGCAAAGGGGGGTTGATTGCGAGAACTCCACCGGCAGCAGGTTAAACGTGGTTTTGCCCAGAAAGGGGGGAGAGCCAGAATGTTTTCCAGTTGGGTCATTCTTCTGCATGCAATAAACATAGGAAGTGTGTCTCTGTGGCTGTGTTGTCTCTGCAGGCTGAGGCTGCGAAGTGGCTGAAGGCACAGCTAGTCCTTCCTCCCCGCCCCCAACCTGTGCCCTGCAGCCCAATCTACAAAGGGTTTGCAGACTCTTGCTCCCCTGATATCACAGCACTGAACCTCCTAAATTTCCTTCTACACGTGAGACCGTACTTTTAAAGATTTTTGTTATATTTGTGTTTAAAACTGAAAACCAACGGGACTTTTCTCCCTGGTTCTCTGAACACCTCTGAAAGAGGGACTTGGTCGCCAAAGGGTGCTGTTCCATTTTACGTTTGATCCAGCCTAAGTGCAGGCAGCTACCGAGAGGAGCAGCCCCTGTCCCCTCCAGCTGCCTGTCCTTGGTGCCTCTCTGGCTGCGGACCCGTGGCGG
>Ga0065711_1030903_pt1 | contig 31111 bp, 17 predicted proteins | sample Hoacrofraction12_FD_59098 | JGI IMG/M metagenome (GOLD analysis project Ga0065711, IMG submission 59098) | Hoatzin crop microbial communities from Cojedes, Venezuela - Epithelial fraction 12 v2 (version 2) | ecosystem: Host-associated > Birds > Digestive system > Esophagus > Crop | place... | reverse complement strand
CAAGACCTGCCTGGACAAGGTCCTGTGCAGCTTGCTGTAGGTGACCCTGCTTCGGCAGGAGGGTTGGACTAGATGACCCACAGAGGTCCCTTCCAACCCCTACTATTCTGTGATTCTGTGATCCCTTGGACTTCATTTCCTTTGGGTTTCAGAATTACCCTCTGAACTCAGATCCACAAGAGTTTTATTACAGTAATCACTACTGCTTCCTCATGAAAACATCAGCAAAAATTTCATACAATATTCTTGATAGGCAATTTAGAAACTGAGACATACCATTCCATGTCCTAAACAGGTTTCTAATTAATTAAAAAGCTAGACTAGTTGGGGTTTCATCACACTATAGAGTAGAATCTAAATGGAATCTCAATTAAACCAATTTTACACTAAATCCATCAACTTCCACAATTCAGATAAAGGAGATATATATGACAAAGACAAAAAGGAGAGACTCAAATGAATGCTAACACAGGGAACATAAAATGTGAGGTTTCAATAGTGTAAATAATTTTCTATAATCACTGCCCTATAACAGCCTCTTACTGACATCAAAAGACCAAATCTGCCTTTAGTAGTGCTTACATGACATTGAGGAATATTTCAGCGATGTGATTTCATGGTTACATCACTTAACAAAGAGTTGTTGATCTTTATGGAGACAAATGCGAGATTAGTACCACAGTTTTCTGTGCTTTTGCTTACATATTTCCTGGTCAGAAATTAAGCTGCTGTATCTCTCAGTTTCTGAGCAGAAGTTCCCCTACAACTTTTATAGCCTTACTTTGTTGCAAGTTATTCATATTTAAGGTGATTCATACATACACTAGCATTTTCATTTGGATTTGAATCTTACTTCTTGAACGGTGGCTCACAATGATTTCCACTTACAAGGCTTTGGTTCACATTGCAGTCGGTGTGAGAGCATGCAATCTGGATTGCTCTCAGGTAAAACGTTTTAAAAATGATGCCTCAACAGTAATGAGCTCTAATGTACAGGAGCTCTAATGCACAGCTCTGATGCAGAGGACCAGAATGGAGCTAGTCTGAAAGAATCCTTTTCCCACCCTCCAGATGGATACACATTAGAAAATGCATGGTATGGATGCTGGATTCTCAGCACCAGCTGTTCTCCTCTACAGATCTGACTTGGGCTGTGTTTACATAATGAAGTTGTGCAGCCAAGAGAAGCGGATTTGTAGAGGAAAAAAATTCAAAACAGAGCAAAGAAACTTCCGATTTACGTGATATTTTGGTGGTTGATTTGACTTTTACTGAAATAATGCCAGTCTCCCTACTGATTTGAGAGCTGATTCTCTGTGTCTAATGAGCTGTAATTAAAAATAACAAACACTTTCCTCTCCCCTCCCAAAAACATGCCTGTTGCTTGCTCAAAAGCTCACTCTTCTCAATTTGGTAATTATCCCTACCATATTTCATGATTACTTATTTTCCTCAAAGGAGCAGTGCCAAAAATTAGGAGACTGTATCAGTCTCAGTGGCAAGGCTGCTTAATGCACTTTGTCATTTTGAAAGGACAGTTGTCTTCACCTGCCTGGCAACCACACACAGGACTCCTGAGGTGAGTTTAGTGTTTGAGCTCTGCCCGGAGGGATGACAACTCAAGACCCGAGTCCTGCTATTTCACACAGTACTGTGCGAACATAAACCACATCCATTGCAACCATGTTCTACAATAGTTTATTGACTAACATTGCTTTCCTAAAGGCTCGTTATTTTAATTCATCATTGTCCTGGGTTCAGCTGGGATAGGGTTAATTTTCACAAGAAGCTGGTTGGGCTGACCCAAACAGCAAATCAAATGGGAGATTCTATACCATGTGATGTCATGCTCAGTATTGAAGTGGGTGACTGGCTGAAGGAAGAGGGATTGCTATTCAGGAGCCAGCTGAGCATCAGGTGGTGAGAACATGACATGCTGTATATTCTTTTTATCAGTGTTCTGGTTTTGGCTGCAGCCGGCAACAAAAGCGCCACGCGGCCGCCCCTCCCCCCACCGGGGTGCGGAGGAGAATGCGAAGAAACAGGCAGAAACTGGTGGGTTGAGATAAGGGCAGTTTAACAGAACAGCAAACAAAGGGAACAGGAACAACAACGATACAGAAAAGGGGAATACACAAAAAAACCCCGCAGAACAGAACCGCTCTCTCGGACCGGACCACCGCTGAGCCCTTCCAAGCTGCGAGAGAGTTCCCGCAGTGCTGCCCCCACCCCGGAACCCAGCATGACGGCACATGGTGTGGAATAACCGGCTCTGTTTGGCCAGGTTGGGGTTGGGTCAACCCACCCGGCTGTGCCCCTTCCTGGATTCTGGTGAAAATTAACCCTGTCCTGGCCGAACCCAGGACAATCAGTGGTAGTGTTATTTGCTTCTCCCTTTGCTGTTCTTTTAAACTGTTTTTATCCCAGCCCATGAGTTTTGCCTTTTCCTTCTAATTCTCCTCCCCATCCCACTGGGGAGGGGGGAGGAGTGAGCGAGCAGCTGCGTGGCTCTTTGGTGCCAACTGAGGCTAAGCTACAACAATCATAGATATTCTTAGTCTCCCCCATGACAAAGAGAGAAAGAAACCAACCACAGTAGGAGGACTAGCCAACCATTTACAACAGGGTGCAAGAACCCCTGCCATCATGGGTAAAGTTTAGACAAAGGTTTGTGCTCTGCGATTCCAGAGCTCATGTTCAGTCACTCCTGAGGCTGCCCATGCAGATGCGAGTGATGTTTTTAAGTCAGCTTTAAATGCTGCAGAGAGCCTGGCAGAGACAGACTGCTTGCAGGTTTTGCCTTCTTTTTTGGTTTTTATTTGTTTGTTTTGAAGATATATAATCAGTTGTTGTCGGTTCAGGTTTTTTTGACTGAAAGTTATTCACCGAGGTTTCTTGAGTTTGTTTCAGCTATTCCTTCAGCTATTATACCAGGTGTATTTTTTCCTTACTTTTTAAAACAAAAAGAGAGTCTACTTCTCCTCAAGTGCAGGTGGGTTTCCTAATGATATTAGTGGGAGCTCTGTGTGTAAAATAAGAGAAAATTAAGTTACTTTATTTGGAAAAATAAAATCTACCTGGAAACAGTATTTTTTCAATGTAAAGCAAACATGGTGCAAAGGCATTCCACCTTCTTCATCACTCAGGTAAAATTTTTTAATGGAAAGCCACTAAAAAGACCTGAAACTACAGTCTTAATTTAGAGAAAGTGCTTTTCAAATCCTATGAAAATTTTAGCTGAGGAATGATGGTGGGATCTAATGAGTAAGTCACAAAGGAAGGCTTAAAGGTCACCAGATAAGAAGCAGCCTATGATGCCAAATGATACTTTTATCAAAATATACTAGCTGAATGGTGACTAGAAAAAGAACAGAGTATGAGGTTCAGAAGGCAGCCATGTGGCTTCATGATGAACAATGGAATGAGACGTTAACAAGAGTCAATATGTTGTAGTGGAAATCAAAAATGGGAAGAACACCAAGGGGGGGGGAGGGAAACCCCAGTAACCCAAAACTGCCAAGGTGAGAAGGCAGAAAGCATTTCAGCTGGGTGACGTAATGCTAGCAAATGAATTGGCAAAAGAAAGTTGTCTCTGTGATACCAAGGGTAAACTGAGTCTAGCAGGCAAGGTATACACCGTGTGTGCTCATCAAGAGTATTTTCAGATGTTACAACTTCTTTTCTGGGCTGTCTTTACATGGAAACCAAGTTGCGTAGTGGGGTGATTCCTGCCTGGATCTCACTCTGACACACAGGTGGGCTACATGCATAGTACATGGTGAGATTTGTAAGCTCAGTAGTATTCCTGAGCCTTCCAGACATACTATTCACACTCCTATTTACTTTAGAAGAAGCAAGACCAAGCTAAGTGCTTGGTCATAAATGATAAAAGAAATTAAAATGATACCTTAAAACTGTGTAAGGTACAGTACCAAACAATTTAAAAATAAATCTTTCTGAGCAAGTAGAGGAAGATGGCAAAAAATTAAAGCAGGTAGATTCAGTAAAATTTATGCTGGGAAAGATTGAAAAAGGGAATACTTGAAATATATGAGCACATGCAAGTTGCCTGTTTAAGATGACTGACAAAGGAGTTGCACTGTGAGCTCGTTCTACCACTGGCATATTTACCTATTTAAATTCCTGAAGAGAAAAGAAGGAGAGGGAAGGGATTTCAACTTTCAAAAGTGTTCTGACCTTTGACATTGACTACTTTGCATCCCGTGGAGAGGAGGAACAGGGCCAATAAATATCCAGATGACTAAAGACTCCTACAAAATAAGCACTGTGAGTTTAAAACTAGTAAAACTTACCTGTTATAATTACTTTTTTGACATAATAAGTGATGACCTTATTTCATAGCCTAAAAAATCCAGAAGTATCTGTCTAGTTGAACATGAGGAGAAGTGTATAGTGCTGGCTGTACTACATTTGGACTCTGGTTAAATATTAGGCTACATTTGCTTCCATTTTTTACAAATTCAGATTAGTTTGATTTGGAAGGTAGTTATCACTTGATATGACAGCCTGGATGACTGCATACAAAAAGTATTCATAAACAACATCACAGTCAGTGGCAAACAGAATCCTAGATCACCACAGGAGTTTGTATTATGCTAGACCTTGTTTAACTGCATTAATGATCCCAGAAAGGCAGTAAACAGAGATACTAATTTTCATAAATTTTGTTGAATTGGGAGGAGCAGCTGTTACTTGTGAGGAACAGAGAAGTAATAGCAGAGGAAATCTAGAAAAATTAGGTTTCTGAAAAGAAAGTAAATCAGATTCAATTACAAAAAATAAAAGGTAGCACAATAAGTACATTAATCCTAAATACCCTAAAGCTAAGGAGACTTAAAACAGCTCTTTCAATAGTATAGTAAGTTGTTGTGAGAGCGAGCTAGGTATGAAGATGCCATTTGATAGAGTACAAAAAAAGGAGCACTGCAAATGCGGCCTCTTTGTGCGTGTCTACCGCATCAGGAAGCCAGGAGGCAACATCCTTACAAAATAACTGATTCAAAGCCCACTGAAGCAAATGGAAGGACTCCAGCCCCTGTCAATAGGCTTGGATCAGGCCCTGGGCATGTCTGCGTGAAGTCACTCGGAACATTGCATTCCCTTTTTAGGCACAACCATTACCACAAAGACACTGAGAAACTGAAGAAAGGCCAGAAAACTCTACTACCACAAGCACAGGGGGACTAGAAAGACTGAATTCAGGGTGGATTGATTTAAATCAGCACACAGGAAGCTTGGATTTGTACAATTAAATATTGTCTTATGCATTTGTTCTTTATTCTCCTTAAAGGAAAGTTTATTCTTTCCAATAAATGAGCAGTAAAACATGTTGATAAATAACCTTTTTTAGATCACTCAAATTTAAAGTATTTTTTATTTAGTTGACAATTAAGTACATTTATATAAATATGTTTTTAATTTAAAACTGCTTTTACTGAAGACAAAGTAGAAGAACTGATTCTTCTGTTACTATGTTGAAGATTTTATAAATAGCTAATCTCATTCTTTTTCCCATAGTTGTTATTCATAGACTATAAGACGAAAAGAAGTTTTCCTGCTTTTTAAAAATTACAATCAGTTTTCAGTTTTGAAAGATGTAGCTAATTAACTGAAGCTATTAGACACAGGGAAATGGAGAAAATATTGTCTCTGGATCTATGGCCAGGGCTGCCATCAGGAGCTCGTTTAGCTTTCCAACAAACTTTGGCTTTAGGTACATGGCTACTGACTTTCAGCAAGTTCAAAAGGCTTTTTGTCTTTCTTTTGAACTTCCACAGCAGGTACATACTGTGCTTTTAAAATGACAAATTACCTTAAAATTCTAATAACTTGAGGTTAGATGAAGCTTAGGTCAGGTATCTTATACAAATGTTCCTATGGAAAAGTATCTTGTATACATAACTTCTTGCTGTCTTTTGCAATTTTCATCCACTTGTTTGCTTTAACGTATCTTCCTTTATTGCTATTAAATTGTTAACGTAACTTGAGCGAGAGGGGAGCAAGGGAGCGTACTATGGTTACCAATCTATAAATACTTGGAGGACATAATTATTCAAGTTAGACAATGTGTTTCATAGCTGCCTGTGGAAATGAGTACTAAAATAGGTAAGGGGGAAAAGACAAAATTTTGTCATAATCTGTGCTTTCCACAGAGTTGGCCAGTGTCTAGGTATGAGAACTAAATCACACAAGCACCTACAGCTTGATGTTCTCTTCTCACGCCCATTCCTGTCAGGGGGAGAATCTTGTGTCTGTTCCTGAATCTTGATGTTGTGGCCATGTTTACGCCCCTAGCATATCGGGGAGTTGTTAAGCAGCTGTGCAGAAGCAAGTATGGGGATGCCATAAGCCTGGGAACAGATCTTATCTACATTTATATGGGCTGACAATATATGTGGCATATCATGAAAAGACAGGAGACCTACCAGAACAACTGTCCTTCTAAGTGGGCTGCGCATTGCTTTCAACCAAACAAACTCACAGAAAGGTCTGAACAACTCGATGCATTCAGGCCAAAGAGTCTCAAAAACAGTCACGGTTTTCAGGTACTTAGCATGCAACATGATGGAACTGGTTTGATGTAGGGATTTTATCACAGGCTGCTCCCACTGACTTCAAATCAACTTACCGAATTTCACAGCTTTGAGAAGGTGGTACAAGTGATTTTAAATTGCATATCAAAAATTAGTAACCCCTTTTAGTAATACTGGTCCAGAGCAGTTTTTTTATTTCTCTCCAGTCACACTTGTATAGAACGTTGTTTTAAAACATTTTGGGTTTGGTAGGTTTTGTAAACTTGTTTATGAGAGCAAAGCTATGGCAAAGAGGGTGAATATAAGTAAGAAAACAGATGAGGAGAAAACAGGTATCATTAAATCTGGACAGGGTTTTATTGACATAATTGCTGCTTATTTTCTCCAAACAAAAAAGAAGACAAGGACAAGGCTATGAACTACTTCAGCCAATACACTTGAGTGGCCTTTATACTCCTCTCCATGATGAGGGAGAGGACCAAAGAATACATGAAAGGATAGAACACCTCTTATAGCTATTGCTGCTCTGCCACCTGTTCTCAAACAGTTATGCCAGAAGTCCCTTCAAAGTGAGCCTCCGCAGCATATAAAATATACACCCACCCTAGGAAAGCTTTCTTCAGCATGGTCTGCATATTCAGGAGCTACTAACAAACTGTAACAATCTTGCTGGCATTTCATTTGACAATAAAGGCAAGCTTCTGATCTAGTCACAGGGCTTTTTTCATTGTGCTGGCTCCTCAAGCACGAGATGTTAAATGTACCTTGTAGCTACATAATTAGCTTTTCATGAGGGTGTGAAATTTACTCAAGAGCTGAGGACCTGAAACAGGTTCTGTGAACCAGTTTGCTGTCTGATGAACTCCAAAAGATATTAAAAGCTTTGGGTTTGAACGGCTACTGCCCTAACTGTCCTTAGTAGTACTGGATGAAATTTTATTGCACTGTCTTGTGGAGACTTTCATTGCCTGGAGATACATCATGCAGGGTGACAGAATAAAGAGATCGTCTTGTGATTAGAAGTTTACATTGCTCTGGTTTGAAAACATTAAACTTAAGTGTCAGTAGTTATATAAACAGCATTTTATCTCATATTGGGCTTTTAAGATAGCTGATTTTATATTGGCCTCCAGGATGTGTTGTCAGAAGGGCACGTAGCCACATAGGCTATGGTCTTGTCCAAAATTACTCAACATTTGGATCTTTGTGTTTCAGAGTATTAACCAGATTACAGGTCATAATCTGTAAAAGCTCCCCTGCCACTGCTCTGCTTGACTCCATTCCAGATGAAATCTCTTCAAATAAATCCTGGATCACAATGATACTGCTTTTTGTGTCTACAGCTAAAAAGAGAGCAGAAAGGAGAGGAGGGTAAAAATTGTGTATATATGAAGAGACGTTTCCTTCAAGGGTAAAGACCCAAATTAATGAAGTTCTTCATTTATCATCTCTGCAATTTTAAGGTATCTGTTCTTGTAAGAGAGGCCAATTACAATATCTAGGGTAAAGCAATTCATCTAGTAATCTCTCTTCCATTTGAACCTTCTTAATTTCTTATGTCCTTTTCTGTGGATTCACAATGTGAACATACCTAGGCATGCATCTGTTGGTTATGGCAATTTAGAGCAATTACTTAATTAACTGTGACATACGGTTTTGTTTTACATTGGGGGTATTAGACCTGTTTTCTTTTAACAGGAGAAGAGAAAGGCTAGATGCAGACAATAAACATGAAAGAAATTAATTTAATTTGCTGCATCACATTAGGCCATTTACTGTTTACCATTCAAGACAGCTAGGGATCCAACTACCTGTTTCTATATCCGTCATGAAATAAATTCTTGCTCAACTGCTTCCATTTGTGGCAAAGACAATACTGAGTGCACAAGACAGGGAAGAATACACTTTCACTCAGGGAAGTAATTAAAGTAAAATGTTGTTTATAGAATTTTCTATAGTATAACTCCCCACACTGTACGACCACTCCTTACGGACTCATCCCCATGCGAAGGTGAAATTTAACGTCCCTAGTTCCATTACAAAAAAAAGCAAAGAACTGCAGTGGAGAGAGAGGGAGGAAACAGTTTCTCCAGGACTACTCAGGAATTCTGTGGAACAAAGATGATCTGAGACCTCTTCATCTTAAGCACCAGCCCACTGTATCTAAAATCTGGTCATTACCTTTCAAAGAAATGAAAGAAAAAAAGAAAGCAGTTGGTGGTTTTATCTAGACTCATATATGTAAAAGTGTTTAACTCTAGATCCACTCCAATGTTCATAAATATGTAAATCATACAGCTGTTGGTCTCACACTCAGAAATGGTGTTTCAATCCCACTGATTTTCCTTCAGTGGCTTTTAAATGCTGAAGTCACTTTGGGAAACGAGACTCAAGAGCCTAAGTCCCCAGTAACCTTCAAAAAAACCCACTCTATAGCAAGACAAAGAAGGGCTGATTTGAAACTAAATAAACATTTTGTTACTCATTAAAGGAGAAATAATGGCTTTCCTTAGATATGCTCACATGAACAAAAGTCCAGAATTTGATCTAATCCAGCAATATCTCAACTATGACTTCGTTAATTCTCAGCATCTTCCACCATTTTACCTAATCAAACACGATACTCGGCAAAACCCACCAGTATATAAAATATTTTATAGTGTATGTTAGTAGGGTCACAAACACCAGATCTAGGTTTGGTTTCTTTTCTACATCCAGAGTGTTAGAGATCTTAAAAGGAAAAGTTAAGCTTTCTTGGTCTTGGGGAGGGAGGAATCCCCACTGTTACTATTTTTTCAGAGATAGTCTGTTCCATAGGAGCCATCATGGAGGGCAAGGAACAGCTGCTTTCAAACTGGAGCTTAACTCTAGGTTTTCAGATTTTCCATATATTTTACAAATTCTTTTAATGGTCTAATGACATTGACATCTAGAAGTTTGTTACAAAAATTACTGGTTCTAGCTACTGACTAGAACATTTATGCTGCAGTAAACCCTAAATGTCCTATATGTAGAATGGGGCCCTTCAGCACCTTCTGTGAAACAAGTCCTGGGAGTCAGGGTAACCAACTTTGGTAAGGCAGCAGAACTGAGAAAAACATCAACTTCTGGGAGTGTAATACCAGGAAAAATATTACTCTGTGATGTCTCTGATACTGTTTGTTTCCCCAGTATCTGTTTTTGACTTCCCAACTGAATGGGTTTGCATACTGTCCCAGAACAGCAAGTCTTAATCTTTAACGATAAAAAGGGGTAGTAGTAGCAGTAATACCCCAGATTGCTTAGTGGACAGGAGAAAAATGCATACTGGTGCTGCTTAAAATAAAATCAGTTTCTACACTATCTTATTGACTGTTTTTCAGACTTAGTGTAGTACACTAAGAAAAGTCTTGTATGTGAGATGCCGTTACTCAGACGTCTAATGGGCTGATATTTCTCTATTGTCTTGTAATTAATAGTGCAGACATTAACATATCAAACACCCATTAGTCTGAGGGTGTCCCAAGAGAGTAATTGTAATAGACGTAAAGCAGGGTACCTAAAATGTCATTGGTATTCTAACATGAGTTTCCTTTGAATATGTCTAGCCAGAGGAAAAAAGAAAGAGCTAGGTAGTTGTCCGAGGTGAAAATCAGAATGGCAGTGTCCATTGTTTCTAATAAACAATTACTAGAGGAAGCTCAAAAGAAAAAACCAGAACAATTAGATAACCTGAAAGCCAAACTTGTGAAGAAGATTCCAGTTCTCTGGGCTGGCAGGAGCTGTGGAGGGCCATCCACAAGGGTTTGGCTGCTTATGTTGTTAAATGCTGCCTGGTTTCACCTGACATGATCTGTAAAGCTGTAAAGTAGTCACACTTCAAGTGTTTTTCATATGTACTTCAAATTCTTCTTTTGAGATATTCTTCACTAACAGAATTTCACACTTTGAAGGGGAGGACTCTTTCAAAAGATGACAGAACCTCTCAAACACAGCAAAAATGAAAAAAATAAAGGTAAAAATAAAACAACGGCTTGGCACAGCTCTAGAAAGTAATATTAAGTAGGAAGAGTTTCATTTTCACTTTTATCAAGCAGTTTTATTACCATACATGGTTTTTCACTTCAGCATTGCTTAAATGCAACTTTTTCCTGTAATACCTACTTAGACAACAAATTACGTGACAGACTAAATGTGTTTGAAAGTGTCCTTGCATCCTTATCATTTGCATTTTGAACTGCCCATGTGGGCTGTACACATCATATGGCTTGTTGCCAAAGCATTCAGCTACAACGCAAAATGTTTTCAAGTTCAAAGCCTGTATCATTGTTCACCTCATTCTTATGTTTTACCCTCATTTCTGTTGTATCACTAGAATATGTTTCCCTTGCATTAATAAATCCTTAACAACTTTTAAAATGTGCAAGCCATAAATGAAAAAAAGACTAATAAAAGACACCAGCTTTTTGCAGCTGCTATATTCAGCTATTTTTAAACAGTCAGTATATAAGGATCCAGAAAGTTCAATTAACCCATGCATAGAGATATTATTGTTCCGCTAGCAACTTTGTCTCACACCCCAGAGCACATCTGCAGACCCTGTTGCCAGGAGGATTCCACACGGGCCTGGGGTTTCAACAAGAATCCTCCAGTTGCAAGACCAGAGCCTTTGTGCTGGGAACCACTGACAGAATAAATATATATCTTTTAAAATATAGGTCAAGTTACCTGAGTATGTTCTACTTGCATATAGTATCAGTGGTCATCTTTCTTTTGTATGTTTCCTGGTATTAAATTATTCCCTTTCTTAGCAAAGCTTTTTAAAAATAAATAAATATATAAATAAAACATGATAGAGTTTCTTTTCCCATCTCAACAGTAAGGTTTTCTCTCTTGAGTGATAATTTGGGAGGGGAGTATAAATCTTGCTTTGAATTTCTTGATTGCATTTTCGTGCTTGTTGCAGAGGTTTTTCTTTTCTTTATATATGCACAGTAACAACAGAGATTGGGATTAAATTCTGCTTGGAAAATACTTCTTAGATGCCCTGAAAGTGTCTATAAAGAAAGCTTATGATTGGAATATAAGAGCAGAAGACAAATATCTCTATGGGATCTAGAAATTCTCTGGATTTTCTGATCCTCCTTATTTATTCAGCAATATGCACAGGACTTCATTGTGTGCCATAATCTATGGCATCTATGATGATTTACAAAGGTTAAGGATTACATCTGCATACTCTCCATTCTCTCATGTTGCACACCTTTTTCCTTTTTTGTACTTCTACTCATTATTTTTCAAGAAGCACCTACCTCAATGGAGTTTGTAGAGCAAAAGATTGTTGGACCCATATGGTCAGAAAGAGCACATTAGGATACCTGTTTCTTACTGAGTGTGTTGTATCTCACTTGAAATGGTGACATGGAACAAATACAAATCAATAAACCCTGGTACACAACAGTTTGTGTTATGCTTTAAGAACAGATTGCAGTGGCGATTTTAGGCAGGCAGTTCACAGAACAAGTGCTGTCACTGAATAAAGCATGTTGTGATTAGACTTCACTACTCAACCTCATCCAGATTCTGTCTGGAAACTTTAAAACCCAAGCTATCCTGTTAATTTGGGATCAATTACTTGTCTCACAGAGTGTGAGTCTTTTTGTCTTCATGAAATAAATAAAAGGTTTAACACAATGAAATTGTGGAAAAAAACATAATTTTCCATTGTGTGAGAGTCTGCATTTCAGGAAGATGGTCTTCAACCACTATGTTTGTACTGTGTTTGAAAATTTGCTAGCATTTAACTCAATGTAAATGTCATATGTGCTTATCTAAAAGGAAAAGAGATTCTTGTAGAGCTTCTCCAAACACAAGGATAGAGTACAGAGTATGTGCTGCAATAACCTTATACTTTTTACTTTTTAGTGAAGTGGAATGCTTTGGAAAATGTTCTGTGAAGCACATATTCAATTATTTCAGTTTATGTGTATTTTTAATGAATGTGTCAAGTTATGCATGGGCTCAAGTTATCATGCTGATTCAGAGCCTATGATTATGTTGGAAATGGAAGGTTCTCTGAAATTCTGGAACTGACAATTTAAATTACCCAGGAAAAACAAAAAGTAAGAATGGTGACAAATAGGTCAAAACAACTACAACAGAAGCTCCTCAGTAAGAACCAGGAAAAATATTACTCTGTGATAGCTTTGGCCCATTAATTCCTGCATTTCTTTCCTGCTACCAACCCATTTTTCTTCTGCCAAGGGCTTTTACAGCCACTTTACACTTTTTGGATACACTCTTCCTCACCAACTTTCCCTTTTCCTGTTCTTACTGAGAGACTTAGAGGAGAAGTTGTGAAACTGTCCTTCCTCCCTTCTGTCCTCCTCTTTCCCTCTTTCGTCCCCTTTTCCCCATCCAGTGTTTGCACATATGTCTCTGAAAAATCTTGGTCCAGTTAAGTGAAATGGAGTTATGGCACAAATTTCAGCTGAAGCTTTTCAACTAAGCCAGTCAGCTGGCAAGGAGGAAGATGAGTTGACCATGATCAGACACTGAAGACGCAACTCAGTGCCCAGACATAGGAGGTTAGTGTCACTTTTGCTACCCAAGGATATCCCACCTGGGCTGTAGTTGCCACTCCAGGAGCACACTGGCCTCCTGCAGGACCTGCCATCTCTGTGTCAACGGCTTAGGTATTCCAGGATGATTCGGGGAGCCTACAAGCCTGTGATAAGGTGTCCAAACTGCACCATAAATTCACTCATCATGTATTTATCCAGAATATTGGACCATGGTTTCAATGAATGGTCAAAAGCTGTATGTAGTGAATAATCATGCATTTGTACTAAAAGGTCACCAGTAGGAAAATGTACAGCTAAAATGTTAATATTTTTACCATGTCTACATAGTAAAATCTAGCAGATCTACATACACTGGTCTATTCAGTATAATTTAATGCTGCTTCTATGAATATTAGACATACTCCTTATGTCTGATACCTCCAGTTTCAACTTAAAAGATTTCACAAGCAGAGAACATCTCTCTTTAGTAACCATAAGAAGATATTTAGAGCTGAAGACAATCAGAGAAATTTTCAAGTTACGAAATTGTTTGGGTCAGTGTCAAATGTTAAACCAGGTTGTACAGACAGAGTGCTGTCATCCAAACACTAGTGCGTTATTAAATTTCTGGAAAGTAATGAGCTGGCAGTGGAAGTGAAAAGGAAAAAAAGCAGTAATGTGGAGTGGCCCCTTATTCAGGAAACTTTGAAAATGTGCAGCCATAATAGCTGTGGTGAAGTTCCTTTAAATGAGACCTTGGTATGCTGTGGAAGAAAATCAAAATAGGAGATTGTGACATTCCAAGTCATACTGAATAAATGCATACATTGGGCCAAATTGTGGTCTTATTCACAAGGGAACATTTTTCCCCCTTTTCAATAACAAAAAAAAAAGGGGAGCTGAGAACACTTTAAGATACAGGGCACAAATGTGTAATTATTCTTGGCTAACATGGTAGCTGTTGATCATTTAATGAAACCATAATTACCATATAATGGCAGGGTATTTATATGACAGATTACTACATTATTACAGGGTAAGTGCATGATTATTTCTGTCCTCAAAATCAGAATAAAAAACACATGGAAGTGGAAAAATAAGTTGAAAAAAGGGGGAGGAAAAAAATCTGAATTTCCTAATGCTACTCCCTTATTGTTACTCCATCCCCACCTCAATCACACAGTGATGGCAATGGCCGCTGGCATTCATGATGAAGCCAAATCTCTGCAGGAAACCCATGCCACAGTACAACAGATCATAAGGCTCTTCGCCAAATGGCTACAGCTCTGGGCTTCATTGTACTTATAGTTCAACAGATTCAATAGCAATTTAGTTACTGGTCTCTTGTCCTCAGAAGACACTATACTCCTGCTTGCTTAGAGAGATAGTGTGTACAATGGATGTAAGAATTTGCACTGAGAGGTACTTAATTCCCACTTCCGTGCATTTAGGAGAGAACAGTGAACTAATGTGGATTTCGGAGTAATTCCAATATTTTGCTGGGTAGAGAAGTTAAATTCTGCAGGACTACCTGTGGGCTGAGCACTGTTTGGTATGGTCTGATTTCAGTGAACACTGCTGGTGTTTACCACCATGTAGAATTTTGACCATTTAGTAAAGATTGATTTAAATTCTGAGAAAATACTTAAATGATTCCTTGTATGGGGAAAAATGCATCGACATGTTGTGAATTTACAAAGTTACAGAGAGAGTTTTGTATGTTGAATAGAGTCCATCTCTCATCTCCAGCTTTATGATGGCAACTTTCCACGTGGGAGGCAAAATCAAATTATAAACCCAGCTGACTCTCTGATTACCCAGGTCCTACATGGCTGTTAAAAGAGCTATGCAATCATCTGCTCCACCTGAAATTTGCCTCTGCATCTTAACATGTGGGAGAAGGTGTCTAGCACTGCCTGTTTCCAGAAAGCCCTCGCTGAGCCAGCATTCTAAGTTACAAGTTACTGTAAGTACAAGAGTTTGGCCTTGAATAAGAACTTCTGAATTTGGTGGGATTCTTAACTCTGGTTTTCCTAGATTTTTGTCCAAGAGGAAGCATTGCTGTAGCTATTTTCAGTCTTTATTTATTTCTTTGCCTTTTCCTTCTTGAATGTCTTTGCAGTGAGAGGAAAATAGACTCAGGTAAAAGCCACACACTGTTACTTTTACTCAGGATTTATCCTGTATGTCTGTAAAAGAAATACAGTTTGCAAAAGAAAAGAATCTGAAGGCACTAACAAAACAGTCTGTGTGTACTTAGAAAGCAGCTATAATTGCAGTACCTTTATAAATAGCTCCCTTAATAAACTGGTTATTACTCTGAATGGTCAGTGATTGCTCTTAATTCTCTGCTGCTAGGTTATTTCTCTCTGCAGAGAAAAAAAATCTCTGGTCTTTAGAAGGGTAGTGCACCCATGATACCGGTGGGAATTTAGTTACATTAGAGTCTAACCCTTCTCTCTCTGAAGTCAGGTGGAGCCCCAGCACACTCCCACAGGCAGCAGTGTTCATTCATGAAAAGTAATAGCAAGGGACCTGACTATGTGTGTTGCCTGATAGTTCCACGAAGTCATTACTCTATTTCATTGATACACTTTATTCAGTGTGTTGCCTTTGGTGAACTTCCTCTTCCCACCCCCCATGTTTAGTCTAGATGAAAATTAATTAATGAAAGAAGTTTTGTGAACTGAAGCCTCTGCTTCTGGTACCTCTTCATTACAGGCTTCTTCCACCTCCACTGTTTTAGAATTAAAAATTGTTAGAATATATTGTCCAAACACCATTAAAGTAGCTCCCATAGATAAAATGGACACTAAAGTCAATATTATGAAGCTCTAAATTCAGGTGATTGAAGGGTTAACATTTCTGCCTATTTGGTGTTCTTCATAAAGTTTATTCTTATGAAGTTAGGCATAGCTAGACACTGAGTTATTTTAATGTTTTGCAGATTAAATGACTTTATAAAATCTGGAAGGTGCTGGTTCCAGTGGAAATCAACAAAAATCAAGACATTCAGCACCAGAATAGGAATATTCCTGTTCTTCTTCTGGGGATAGTGATGTTTTGACTATTAGTATTCCCATTAGGAAAATAATCAGAAGAGTTTCATCAAATCTGTTTTTTAAAAAAGTCTTGATCACTCAACAGGATATCAGGAAACATTTGCCCTCTCAACTCCCCATCCTCCCCCAAATACTATTTAAAAAAAAAAAATCTTCAAATAATTAAATGCTGTGTTACTCTGCAAATCCTTTACCCCCATTGTAATGCTGTTATCAAGGACCCAACCCTTCTGGCACAGTAAAATTTCTCTGTCTTCAACCTAACATGGTAGGACTTCAAGCAAGTCTCATGAGGAAGGGCTTTAAAATAAAGTTCAAAACAATTTGTAATTATTTCTTAGAAATGTGTTTGATTTTTCAGCTATTGTCATTCATTTCTAAGCAAAGGTCGTGTATTAGTAATTTTATTTTCAGATTCCCCTGGCAAAAAATCAGAGACAGGAAATTTTCACCCAAGCTAAAATAAGTCAGCTTCCAGGGTTTCAAATTGTGGCAAACTAACTTCTCCAAGGTCTCGTAAAAGTTCTGGGCTGTTATCTCCATATGCCCGATAGACTTTTTTTGTGATCGTAATTAAAACCGTCTGTCCTTTTTCTGCAACTTCAGGAGAATGGCAATGAGTTACAAGAGCTCAGAAAAAGCTGGAAGGATAGAGGCTGAGGTTAGCAGCTCAGAGTCACTTAATCTGCTATATTTCATCCACAGAAATGTAGATCCAAAGCACTGCCACCTGCCTCTTAATTCAGGTGACTTCAGCACAAGTCACCATGGTAGAAAGCTGCATCACAGTTAGCATCAGGAAACAGAGGTGGTCCTATGTTCGGACTGAACCATAAAGAGATGTAAAATAAACTAATTAACTTGATATGGAACATCATTATCCTTGCAACACCAATTTTTACTCTTCTTGCATAACCTATTAGAACTTCTCAGTAATGTTTTCAACAATATCTGGGTAAAACATATTTTTTTGAAATATGAGAGCATGTGAAAAGTGAAATGGTGAATACATGAAGCACAAAAATGAACTGAAACCATTATAGGAATGTTACTATGGTGAGAAATACTTAACATTCAAAATATAATTTAGAAAATTAGTTCACTATGATGATGTTTTATTCTGTAGTATTTGTGACTGCTCTTTATTTCTCACACCTTGATATCCATTCTCCAAATGTAATTGATTTATTGTCGGGTTTTTTTAGCAATCTTCAGTTTTGAGACTTTTTTGCCACTTAGAGGAAGCTTGCTTGCCAGGTGGGTCTCTTAGAGCCCTGGTCTCCTCCCCTTTTAAAATGAGAATGAACTTCAGCAACAAAATGATCTGATTTTAGAACAGGAGATGCTGGAAGATATAATCTTAATGAAAGCCTTAATAAGCTAATCGCATTCCTGAGGATCTTCTACATTGTTAATCTGATGCTCAGGGAAGTGAAAATGAATGTTTTACACAGTCCTTGGAAGTTCAGTTCCTCCCTGATGAGTCAATTAGTTATGTAAAACTAAAAGGTTTGTATGCCCTGGTCCCATCATTCTCAGGCTGAAGATCATCACCAGCTTTGGCTCACAAATTCAGGGGAAAAGTTGAATGTCATGTGAGAATGACAGCATATGCCTGGAGCATCAATATGCTGGCTTCCTCCTGAGACTTGATGACCTTGGCACTCGCTGGAGTTCAGAAAACCAGGTAACTCTGAAGTTCTGAATCTTAGGTAGTATCGCTTTTTATTTTAAAAAAGAGTTAGATACTTAAAACTATTTGAGGACCTGGATCTAAGCTCTGAACAGGGTCAGGCTTTTTAAGTAGAATAAGGTTTGCTGATCAGAGACTGGATCTCTATCAAACAGGGTGCAATGCTGCCCTAATAAGGCAAAACATATCTCTACCATGAAACAAATACTCTGAAAAGAACAAATGCATTCCTGGTATAATTCTTCTGAAATCAGCAGAAGAGATGAAATTAGAAGCAACCTTTTTACAGAAAATCTTTTATTTTTAATAAATATATTTCTTCAGAATATAGTAATTTTAAAAGGTTCTCTTTTGGTTCTCTTATTAAATTTATTTTTATTTCATCAAAACATGTACAACCATTAATATAAGCAGGCTTATCAGTTCAATTTCCTACTGAATGTGCTTTTTGTTAGTTTTCTTTATTTTCTGTTTCCTGCTTTATCATTCAGAAGGTTTGCACTGTATTCCTGTACGTATTTGGTTTGGTGCCCAGAAATGTATTATTTTAACAGGGCTAGTTCATTAAAAGTTATTACTTTACAGGGGTTCTACCACGCATACATAATTATATGTATGCCCTTCTACAATGAACAGTGTGGTAAAGTTACTATAAAAAATTTTGCTTTTTATGGTTTATCATCTCTGCCATTTCAAGTCACATTGATTTGACTAATCCCGGCACCTAACTTTCTTTCTTCAATTATTTTTTAAAAGGTATTAAACTGTCAAAACGTAGTTTCCATTCTTGCTTCAGTAATATTAGTAATTTGGAAGCTATTGGGACTGTGAGTTGTCCTCCCTTTGTGCTGTCCAAGGAAGAAAGCGAGCATAGCTGCTGACACACAGATCTTGTCTTGGGCAAAACCAGTAAGCCAGTTTTCAGTGACCTGCACAGGGATTGGCTGTGACGCTCTCTCAAAATCCTTTTCGATTATGGTATTTTTCAGTAACTCCACATTGCTCTAGGAAGGGTGTTTTTTGAGAATATCTCCAGGTATACAATATAGTTCTTTTAGTCTTTTTTTTAAGACTTTGAGGAAGGTTTGAATTGCCAGTTTTATCATTATAAGAACCTAAGTGAATTTGTACACTAAACAAGTAAGTAAAAAGAATGACATTTACATTGCAACTTGAAATGCAACTTGCAACTATCTGTTTTTATGAAGCTGCATCAAAAAGCCACGTAAGGGTAGAAGAAAATTCTGCACAACCTTTGCTGAGAGTTGGCATTAAGAGACTGAGTATCAGTGTGAGCAGTGCAACAGAGCATTGTACTAGTGTAGCTGGTCAGGAGACAACGTTTCCAAGCCGATCTGAAAAGCACGTTGTATGCTGGTGTGACTTTAGAGTTGCATAAATTTCTTCTGTGCTGAGAAACCTGGTTTGCTTCCTGCAACTGTGGCAGAATGAACAAAATCATCTGTTACCCTTGAAGGAGACAGGACTTTTAGCGTTTTGCTGCTTTGTTGTCATCATTGCCCACTGGGAGTTTCAGAGGACAGGTCTGAGACTACTTAAACTAATCTACATTGGCTAATTTAGACTTTTTAAGTCCTATATTGACTGGGTTGCACCTACTTTGTTTGTCTTTTGTTACCCTATATACACCATCTAAGCTGGTTTATGTCCTTTGTCCCGGTGTTGATGGGACATTAAGTAATGCTTTCACTCCAGAGGCTCCGCAATTACAGAATTATTCTGAGCTGCAAAGACACATGTGGATACAAAGAGCTAAGCATTCAATGAAACTTGGAATTGCTGTACTTGTACTTTAAAAGTAAAAATGTTTACAGTATCATTTTTAATCAATGGGAAATAGATCTAGAGCACAGAGAAAACTTTAGAAATGTGGAGGAGGAAAAAACAAACCAAAACCCAAAACTGCACATCAATGATACAATATATAATCACTTTGAACTTTTTCTGTACCTCCACATATCTAAATCACATTTGTGTGTTATATTTGTCCTTTGATGTTGTTTTCTACTGTAATGTGATTATATAGTGGTGAGCGCTTAGGGAGTGACAGCATCCATGAAATGGTAAAGCAAAGTCTCTCACTCTGAACTCATACAAAACATAGAAGGAACTAGTTGGGCATTTGCTGGTTTTATGAGTTCCTGTGAGGATTTTAGAAGTTAATAGTAATTAAATTGAAGTTTAGAAAAACGTTCAAGATCCCTTTTCCTGATGATAAGTAGCTAAATTTATTTTCCATTAGTCAAATGTCGCAAATCCTGTAAGTGTTCACTGAAGCGAAGCTATTCTTGCTCTCACAGCAGAAGACTCATTTCTTTCGTTTTGCAAGAGAAAGGCGGAGAATGTGTTTGTTACAATTCCTACCGTCTGCATGAGACACTGGACTCCTTCAGCCTGGTTGTCATGGCTATCTAGCAAAAGCAAGAGCTTGAGGCACTGTTCAAAGAGTATGGGATATGTGATATCTTGCCTAATATTTCTCTCTTGAAAACATGCTGTAGTATTACGTGCTGTTAAATGGTATTGTACAATTATCCTAAAAGCCTAGCTGCAACATCTGTTTACAGTCACTCCACCAGTCTCTGTGATGCTACTCTTTTTGTTTTTAATACATTGTATGAAAGTGATGACACATAAATCTCGTAGTTAAAGTCTTTTCTTTTTTTCTCCACAAGATGAGGCTGTATTGAATGTAATTGCACTGTGTGGGGTTAACTTTCTGTAGCCTGTTCCCTTTGACTTCAATGGCTTGAAATCAAAAATTAATCTCCAAAACTTCAATGAGACTCACTTCTGATAGAGTTGGCCCATTGACTTCCATGAAGCACTACTAAAAATTATTCTCAATTCACTTTAATACTCATTCCTAATAGCATCAGAACACTGATTCCTCTGTCGTACTTTCAAGACTAAATGTTCAAACGTTTCATAAAGACAAAAGCAAATCTCAGTATACTTCAGTGAAAATGTATTTCTTGTGGTTGTCGTTTGTTGACTCCAGATAAGCAGTACTGAATATTACTTTGTATAAAAGAAAGAAGCATCTTGCAGACTTTTTTGCTAGTATGCTTTTATGAAATTTTGTTGGAGGGGGGGAAGATGAAAAACGCAGAACAACATTTGCAAAAACAAATGGATGAGCACTTCTCCTTGTCCTTCGTGAAAGTCATATGAGAAGTCCAATGTGATATCCTCAAAATACTTGTGCTTTTTTTTTTGTGATGCTTTGTTTTGTGTGATGTGGGGTTGGGGTGGTGTTTTTTGTTTGGAATGTTTTTTCTGCGCTTTTTGGTTGGTTGGTTTTGTTTGCTTTATTTTTTTTTTTTTTAGGAAACTATGGAATTCTTCCAAGAAATCTAAGTGACAATGGAGATAACTGGGGGAAGACAAGCACGCTTGCTTTTGCTTGCTTGCTTGCTTGAAATAGACTACAACTCAATTATTACTCAAATTCGTGATTGAATAAGGTGTGTTGCAGTTCTAACCACTATGCTGTATTAGAATGCTCTTCTTATTCTTCTTGGTTTCTCAGAGGGAAAGTATAATCTGAACCTTTTATTTTCCCTCCATCCATCTAGATCTCAGGTTTGGTATCTGTTCAAGACATACACGTGCCCTCTCATATTTATGTATTACAATTTGCCTTGTTCGAGCTTGTCAGATTTTGTCATTCATTTAGATTTTTTTGTTGTAACCACTGATTTAACTTGAAATCTATCCCTCTACATGCAAGACAATTTTACCATTTTCCTTCAGAAGCCAGACAATTTATAGATGAGCTCAGACCAAATAAATCAGGCAAGATATATTTATAGGTCTAATATACCATGTATATTAATATATATTTTTAATCACCATCATACTGTCACACTGCAGAAATAATTAGCTGTGAGCAGGGCCTACACATCTGCTATCCAAGCAGATACTATTGCTGGTATCCAGGCTAGGACACTTCAGAATAGCCAGTGTTTAGAATCACTGCGTAGTACTTGTGTCCATTAGTGATGAGGTGAGCCTTCTTCGTTTCCCTGCACTAATTCACCTGAATGACTGTGTAGCTATAATTATCTTTAGACTGAGCAATTTCTCCACCAGAGAACATTTACAGTAATTCTGAACAAAGAAATATGGATTCACACTCACATTAACTTCAGTACTTAGTGGTGGAAAAAGGCATTGACTCATCTGCTGCTCCACAACTCTTTTTCTTACAGCACGAAGCCTCGTGAAATCCTGTTTTGCTTTCCAAACAAGGACTGTGTCTCCGACAGTGGTCTCGATTTTTGGTTGACTAGATTTCTGAATATTCATGTACGAAAACCAATGGCTTAACATTCAAAGATACTGGTGTGTGTCATGTCGTTGTGTCCTGTCGTGTCCCCCCCTCCCCCCCCGACTCTAAGTGAAGTTAACAGGAGAGTCAAATTCTAGTATATCTATATGATAGTGAGGATTCAACCCTGGACCTCTTTTAAAAGGTTAGTAGTAATTTTATCTTCCTGCAGGATCACAACTGAACCTAATAATAAATCACTAGGCATCTGCTTGCAAAACTGTGTTATTTTTTAGATTATGAAATGATATGTGTATGATGAAAGGAACAGTATCAAAATGCAGTCCATACCTGAAGAAATATTGTTTGGTAATTATAAAGGTACATTCAAGTTAGTATGTTTTGCATGTATATGGTATATTTGTTTATTTTTTTTTCCTAAATGCTTGTTTTCCCTGAAAACCGTATTAAGGGATATTCTTTCAGTTTTTAAGGATCTTTCTAACTAACAGTGAAGATGGCAGATATTTTAAACTCTAGAGATTAAATAATTTAACTCCAGCCACGTGTGTTCTACTAACCAAACAGCAACATATGAATGCATGTACACAGCCTATTACAGATACCAGGACTTACAAGTAAAAGGAAGACAGAATGACTTGCAATGTCAAGCATCATCTGTTATAACAATAGGCTCAAAGAGCTTACAGTTTCTCAAAAGTCAAATTATTTTGCACTATTCCCACTCATGGACTCTTCTTCACCTAAAAAGCAAATGCAAAAGAGTAATGTTAGTGGAAGTAGCAAGTACCTGTAATAAGTAGCAAATACCTATAATAAGAATATTCTGAAAGCTAAGAATACTATTGCTATTTAAACTGAATATTTCTTCTTCCTATCTTCAGATATGCAAGCTTTCAAATATTATTAACATATACCATAAAAAGTGTAAGACGTACAATGAGTTCAAGAAAAATCTTAACCTTGGGGATTTTTTTTCTACTTCAGGTGTTTGATATATCAGCTTTAGTAATTTTACTAATTCAAGATTTTTTTGCATAGAATATCTTCTTTATTATGCAGGTCTTCAGCCCTTGTACTTCTCCATAAGCTGACAACAGTTAAGTAAAACTGATTAGAATCAGAAGTTCAGCTTCAGAAAGAGTAATAGATTGTAGTACTTTCTACATAAATTTAGTTGCTGTACTTTGTTGGCATATAGTGAAGGACTGAATACATAGAAAAGCTGTAATTAAATTGGTGGCACAGAAAATACCATGGACTGTTAATAATATTCTTCAAGACAAAATTATAACTTTTTAATGAATCCAGTGATTGCATTTGAATATTAGAAGAATTACTGCTATATAATCTGGATAACCTGCAAAAGTTTCAAAGTTAGTTATACCTGTATGATAGGGGTTTTTTTCTGCGCTTGGTTTAATTATTTTAGGAAGAAATACTGGTTTAATACAGTTAAAGGAAGTAACTTTTCCTCTTATTTTTTTAATTAAGAAACTTCCCATGATGCTACAGTCTGAAACAAAAACATTTTTCCAGAAAATTGTTGCAGAAATTGAGAACCTGAGAAGACAAATAGTGATTATTACAAGTTGCAACTAAAAATAAACTCTGTCATTGTGCAGATGTTGTTGCTGTTGTTATAACATCTACTTGTATGAACTCTCTGATATTTCTTCTTGTTCCAGACTGAAAAGACCAAATCTATATTAAATGAAATATGTTTGAAAATCTGTAGGTTTCTTCCAGAATAAGGACCCATGTCAAAAGAAGTGATAGTTTGGCTGGAGGAGCTCCATTGCTTTTTCTTCTGTATTATGTATCGAGAAGAAAAACTAGACACCCTTAGCAAGCAGCAACTTTCACCAACCAGTCCTATCAAGGGACTAGTAACAGAATCAACAATTTTTTGTTTGTTTGAAGTGTGTACAAATAAAGCAAATGCACTCATTGCTGGTTGTCAAGTTAAAGACAAATGAGAATCCATCTTGGGACAAAAATAAGAAAGGTACGGTAAAGCGTCTTTATTGAATTTTGAACTAAGAGAAATTCTAATTTTTTTCCTATAGACATATGTATCTACCCAAACTATACATAGTCTATAGCCAAACATACATTGCCTCAATTGTGTAATCAAGAGAACAATGGCTAAATTCTGTAATATTTAAAACTAATACACTGATGACCAGGCAATCGCATTATGTGTTTCCTTCAAAGAGTCCGGAAGTTCTCCATTCAGTATGTTGCCAATTCCTAATAGAGTGAGTCTCAAAAGTCGCAAAGACAGTTTATTCTGGAGAAGAGGAGGCTGAGGGGGGAGCTTCTTGCCCTCTACAACTACCTGAAAGGAGGTTGTAGTGAGGCAGGTGTTGGTCTAGTCTCCCAAATGACTAGCGATATGACGAGAGGCAATGGCCTCAAGTTGCATCAGGGGAGATTTAGATTAGATATTATGAAAAATTTCTTTACTGAAGGAGCGGTCAGGCATTGGAATAGGCTGCCCAGGGAGGTGGCTGAGTCGCCGTCCCTGGAGGTGTTCAAAAAAAGTGTAGATGCATCACTTTGGGATATGGTTTGGTAAGCATGGTGGTGGTGGGTTGATGGTTGGACTTGATGATCTTAGAGTTCTTTTCCAACCTATGATTCTATGTCGTTCACTTGTGTAGAAAAATGAGATAGTGTAATCCATGGGCAGTGAAAAGAGAAGAATGTTAGAAAGCCTTTTTGTGTAACTTTCAATGAGTGAAGCAAAATATTCAACTTTACTCCAGACAGAAACTACAGTCCAGACCACTTTCTGATACTGAAAATACACTTTGAAGTGGTGAGAACACTTACAACCAAAGAACAAAAAAGAAACTCACTCTTAGAGTTCAGCATGTTCCAAATTTGGCGCAATTTACGGCCAGCCTGTGGGCTACTCTATCTGTGAAAATTAAAATAAAGGTCTAGCAGTGAGCTAAGAAGATCTCAGATTATTTTTTGATTTTGTCAAAATTAAACTTCTCAAGCAAGGAGTTCTGGAAAGTAAAATGTTGAGGACACTTGGTTGAGTGCTGCATGTCACATTCCTTAGTTCTTCTCAGTGATTACTATAGTATGGATAACAATGACTGAAGTGCATGTAATGTGGATGGAGGTCTAACTTTGAAGTGAATAAAGCTATCTTTTTAAGGTTTCTGATAGACCAGGTATAAATAGTACAAAGGTTTGTTTTTTAACAGGAGAGAAGTTTAAAATTGAAAGAGTAAGATTTGAGATGTGTTTAAACTTTCAAGGCCTCCTATGATTATGCTTAATACTTGAATTTCTTCATTAAGAAAAAAAGGAAGGAAGGAATTCGGACAATCAGATGCTTAATGGTGAGAATTGAAACTGCAGAATAACAAATAGTTGTAAACAAGAACAGTACTGTTAGAGATTTCATGTGCAAGCATGCATTTTCAGACAGGCTAGCCTGCATTCATGTCTTTGACACACATTTCCTTACAAGTTTTAATTGTTTTTTGAAAAACGCTAGGACCAAAGATCGAAGTATTTATTTCTGATTCCTGTGTATGCTTGAAGTTTCAGAAACTGTTAGCAGAAATCCCACATTTACATGGCTTCCCACCTGGGACCATCCTATGCAGGAACATGATGCACTCTCTTCTTCAGTGAGTGGAAAAATAGTGCTGTTATAAAATATATTAAAAAAAAAAAAAAAAAACAACTGTGGAGAAGCATGGCTTTAAGGACCTAGCACAGCTTTAGACTGCACTGGATGCTGACAACCTCTGCTGCTGAGAGATCCCAGCTCCCACCCAGGCGCTGTTGGTTTTGGTGCTGATTGGGACTACCGACTTGGACGGTAAGGGAGGACATGCAAGCATGTGTAGTCTTGTGAATATTCTTGTTTCATGTTCACTGCTGCATTACTCAGCAGAGCATTGGTGGTAGCTACAAAAGAAGAAAGGCTATGCTGGACTGCACTAGGCTTGTCTGAAAGAGCTCTGAGTGAAAGCCTGTTGCTTTTTTTGCTGCATGTATAATTAACTTGGATTCGTTCATTGAAAAAGAATTAGGAGAGAGCGAGCATGTTTTGTATCTGTTTCTTCTGAATTAGAAGGGAATGACTATGAAGTGAGCAAAAGGATAAGAATTTTCCTCTAAGTACAGTCAAAAACATTGAGCTGCCTATTGATGATGCCTTTCCAGGACACACAAACAGCTGCTTCTGCAAATTGTTTTGGTGTAGGAACACTGGCAGAAGCTAAAAAATATAAATAAATAAAAGGGAAAAGTGTGATAACTCACTCTGTGTCCTTTAAAAGTTTCATTTATCTTATGGATGAGCAGGACCAAAGGGAATTACTGGACCAAAAATCTGAATGTGGTGAGAACACAGGATAATATGCTGGTATCTCTTAGAAGCCCTGGAGATAAAAAGCATCTACACGATTTGTTTTTCCACTTTCTTGAATTAAGCTTCTTATAAGAGTTTGTGGTATGAGTTTTTCTTGAGGTGGAAGCAGCACAATTTAGTTGTGGTCTCCCTGACCCCGGTTTGATGCCAACGAAGTAGCAGATTTCTCTGGAGGCATAACACTGATCTTGAAGACAAGGGAAATGGATACGCAGGTGCTAAAACTGCCTGGAGAAACATCACTGATGACATGCTCTGTGCAGAAGCAGGTAGAGTCTGGAAAAAGTAGCTGGCTGCCCCTTGATCTTCCGCTGGAGCTGCTAGAAAATTTGTGGGGGATCAACACTACAGGAAACCTCTGGTGCTAAGAGATAACTCATTCACCAAAATCTAGGGCCAGAGCAAAGTATACAACACAAGAGAAATTGCCTTTAATACTGGTGTTCTCAGCCTTGGAAAATGAGCTGCCCTTTGTCGTTACACAGTAGGCCAGAGGTGCTCCTTTGCTTTCACACAGAGAGCGAATTCAGCTCGCTGAGGAGAGAGAAAACCCAATTCTCCTTCCTGAGACAGCTTTGGTGGTGAAAACAGAGCCTAGGTACATACCTTTGGGCGTGTGAGCAATGTATCAGTCTTTCTCCACTGTGGACTCACCATCCTCGTAAGGCTCTCGGCTGCCAGTACCAATGAGCGAGATCCTAAGATGAGCCTCCAACCTTCGCTGCATTTTCCCAGTGGCGGCACGGTGTGCTAATCGCTGAGCCATTGGGACAGCCCTGTAGGGCATTCTTCTAATAGTTTTTCTAGTTCTTCCACTGATGTCCTTATACATCTTTTATGATTTCGATAGTGATGCTACTTTCCCGAGGCACTTTCCTTCTATCTTACCCTCTGCTTGCTTTTCTTTTGAATATGGGGGGGGGGGGCTACCTTAATCTTGCCCTTCATTCCCAGTGCAACCTTTCAGAAAAGACATTTACTGCATCTGCTCTCACAACTCTGAGTACACGTCAAAGAATTGTGAAGATGGAAAATATTTGAGTACTTCCTATTCAAGTTTTGATGGTCTTTATCCTGACTTCATGTTCTATTTAGAGGTTTTTCTTCCAAACAGATGAACAGCCAGTTCTCTTTGATTTAAAATTAAACTCCAAATATTTTCTTTAAACTGCACTCCCTGCTTTTACAAAAGAATGAAAACAAAATGCAGCACGTGGCATCATTTGAAGGAGAAAATTATGTTATCTTATATAGTTCTAGAAATAAACTGTATTTTTTTAACTGCAACTCTTCTCTAATTTGCACTGCTGATAAATAGTAAAAAGGAATTCTTTCCTAACTATATATTTCTCTCGCATTATACATATATAAATTCCTCTGGGAATAACTTTAGCAGTATAACTTGAGATATGAGGTAGCTGATATATGTGAGGTATTAATATGAAAAATATTTTCACTGCGTTTATGTTATAAAGCTCTTGGAATATTACAGGCAACAAAAGTATAGGTCAGTTAAAGAGTTTCCTTATCCCTGTTCCACTTATAATTTTTTTCCTGCGGGTCCATCTTCTCTTGTTTTCCTCTCCTCTGTTATTTTTATTGCACTTCTCATCTTCCACTCACTACTGTGCAGGGCGCCTTTTGAGGAGCTGCTTCTGCTCCACATTGACGATACATATTGGTAGCAGCACCTGAAGCAACAGTCAGTGGACACTTGTAGAGATGGCAAGTTGTAAAATAATAAATCGAATAGTTAATACTTAGACAGAAGATGTGGACTTTATCTACACTTAATGGGTGGGGAGGCTGATTACTCATTCATAGCTACGCCACTTGTGAATGATGAGGTCACCCCTATCTCAGGAAGATAAATGCCATATCCTGTTATGACATATTCCTTTTATATAAAATTAGTTCAATTTTCTCACTAGTGAGGAATCAGTATAACTTAAAATATCACTTCAAGATAAAGGCATTTTTCGACTGTAATTCATTATATATCCTATTTTCATTTTATTTTATTTCTGTTCTGTTTTGTTCTATCTTATCCTGTTCTACGTATAGTATTTTACTCTCTACCTAAATGATATCTGACTAAAGTGAAGCAAAAATTAGATGATACAATGAAGCTTTGTAGCATTCTCTCTCATACTTGTCACAGGCTCCTTCCAACAGCAGATAATGAAAATTCAAAATCAAACCATTTCACTTTAAGTAAATGGAAATGAATTTCCAGAGAAGAGATATTTTTTCACCTGTGAAAGAAAGGAACAGTAGTACACTGACAATGCGAATAAAGATATAATATATAATTGTGATAGATAGGTATATGTAAAGCATAAATATTAGGTGTTATTATATTACACAGTCATGTGTTTTTAATTTTTATCTTTACTATGTTTTTGCCTGAGAGAGGAAGGTCTACAGTGCATTGTTAGAAACAGCAGTACTCTATCAGAACATTTCTTAGCTTAATCAATACTAAAGCAACTTCCAGAATATCTTACAATAGTATATGGTAGTCAGACAAAAAGTATGTCACTTAGGCACCGGAACCTGTCAATAAATTGAGCAAAATGAGAGACAAACGAAATTAAAAATATTTGGCTTGATTCTCATCTCATTTACACTAGCATACTGCACCGAATTAATTTAAATCCTTCACGGTATGTTGTAGCCCTGGTGAAATACGTGGCAAGTTGGGTCCACACTGTTTAATACAGCACAGAGTATAAGCTTGATGATGGCTATTTTCATTGGTGTATCAAATAAGTCTCAGAAACTCTTACTGGATTTTACCATTGTGACTGATATGGGAAAAAAAAAGATACAAATAACCAAAACAGACTTTTCTTCAGAGATGAGATAATGGGTTTTTATTTGATATCTTTTAAGGTCTATGAGAAAGAAAATGCTTCCATATTCTGCAGACATTCACAAACCTGCCTTTGAATCCTGCTCGTCTTACGGCATACAAAACTATTTGCCAGTAGTTCACTTACTCAGTGGGATTACTTGTGCAAGCAAAGTTATCAAGACTGACTTTTCAGTTACATTAACACTTAAATTAAGATATTAAACAATAGTCATAAAAGATCTTATTATATAGCAAGAGATCCTGGTTCTGCCTATGTGGATGAAAAGCGGTGACTTTTGGGACTAAGCCGAAGCAAGCTTGGCTAACGACAGGCTCTCTGTCCTGGCTGTCTCTTTGAAACATGAAAATCTGCTTAGAGTTGCCACTGTAGAGCAGAGTGACAATCAATGGATGGGGACTTCGGCGTGATTACATCCACTCTACTGCCTGGCCATACATTGACAGACAAAACTACTGTAATGGAGTGATCATTTGGAAAATGGCTACTGCCCACATTTAAATTCCTTTCAGTGTTATTCCATGGCCAATTAGAGTGGTAGCCCGGCCTATATTCATGCCAGTCTTGTACTATATTGTAAGAAAAAGGAAAGGAGCAGCTCAGAAGTCTTTAATTATTCCTCCAGCCATTTATTGACCTGTTCTCTAAAGGCCATATACGGGCCTTCATCTGCATGCAAAATTCCTATTGACATCACTGGGAGGGCCACAGGCAGATGGAGGGTACTTTGTAAATCTCACATTTTAAATATGTTGCAAGAGAAAGGCGCAGAATTCGTGGTCCTTTAAAAAAGCAAACAGCTTTGCCTAATACTGCTCTTCAAACGTGGAGTTTGAGTAACATTTTTCCTAGCAATAACATCCCCCCTCTTCTCCAGAAGCTATCTAACCTACACGTTTCTGTAAAGTCTTCGTATTTAACACTCAAACAATTGATGTCCCTATAGTATAAACAGGATAGATAATGAATATAAGTGGGATAGAAAATTAATCCTACTTGCGAGGAAAGAGAGTCATAATTCACTTAGGCTTCTCAGCTCTTACGTTATGAGGTCTTCAGCTAACTCATGGGATCCATTCCACATCCCACAGATGCTCATTATGAATTCTTTTTATGTGCAACATGTGGGGACTAACCAGTTTCATATCTCCTGGTATTAGCTGCAATCCAAAGCATTTTGTATTAAAACTGAATGCAAACACAGATGCTATTTAATACAAAGGATTTGAACGTGGTCTCTGCTTTAACATAAAGTTGGTGTGTGTCTTAATTTGGTTTGGAACAGAAATGGAAAGAAAAGTCAAGGTAAGAGGATATTTTTAGATTAGATTATTCCAAAAGGCACATAGCTGCATGGGAAAAGGGGAGACTGGGCCAGGTGACAGCTTTGATTTATAGAAGAAAAGGTTACGAGGCCTCTGGAGTGACGGGGCAGCCTGGGCCATCTGCCCCCTTCGGAGATGCTGCCATCGCCTGCCCAACACCATCCGTGCTCTGGAGGGCAACCTGTGCTCTGTCCCACGCAGCTCCTCTCGCCGTGACCCTCGGTTTCCTCAGGAACCGGTCCACGGTACAGCTGCCGTTTGTGTAAGGTGCGCTGGCACCGTGCGTTGCTTTCTCTGCTAGCTGGCCACGCACCGGGCTGGCGAGGAGTCCAAACCCCC
>Ga0065711_1002877_pt1 | contig 31113 bp, 16 predicted proteins | sample Hoacrofraction12_FD_59098 | JGI IMG/M metagenome (GOLD analysis project Ga0065711, IMG submission 59098) | Hoatzin crop microbial communities from Cojedes, Venezuela - Epithelial fraction 12 v2 (version 2) | ecosystem: Host-associated > Birds > Digestive system > Esophagus > Crop | place... | reverse complement strand
TTTTTTTTTTTTTTTTTAGCAAAAAGGGTGTTCCGTGTTAACTTCTGCCAGCTAGCAGTCACACTTCTGTTGTGCTCTGTCGGGTATTATTGGATAAGGGTTACAGGAATGGTTTGATTAGTTACAATGAACCCTTCCTAACCTTAATTCTCAAAAATTGAGCTGAAACTGTTTTGAGTAATTCTAATTACTTGTACCTGTGTGTTTTCTTATCTTCCTAGAAATTCTTAAAAAAAGAGAAAAGCCTTGCCACCTGCAAGCTTGTCATCTAATGGCTATCTTTAGCCTCACATACCTTTAAAATAAAACAATCCCCCCAAACACACCCCCATATATGTATGTATTCAGAGAGCCTGGTAAATCAAAGTTTTCCTAAGGAATGTATTTCTGTACATGGAAGGATGGATAGGAGGGGGATGAAATGAAAGTGTTGTTAAATCTAGATTCATCTAAAACAAAGTTTTGGTTATGGACAGAATGAAGTGTAGAGATAAATACTATGGGTACTGCAACTGTAATAAAATGGAGAGGACGGTATAATAAGCTATGGCTCCAAAGAGGCTACTAGTGCATTTTCATTTCCCTTGTTTCATAGTACTCTGTCAAGGAGCAAAGTTACAACTTATGTTTATGGAAAAATCTTTCTAGAGTAACTTTCTCTGGGGCCCATGGCCTCATGCTTGGCAGGAAATGCGTGGGAGAAGATGCAGCAGATTGTTTTGTTCTGAGGAGTAGCCAGAGCCCACTGTGAGCATCAGAAATACCCGGGCAGTCGCCATGCTGAGCCTGCGACCTGCTGAGGCTTTCAGCTTGGCTGCCTCAGCCTGTGTCACTTGTGTGATGAGAGAAATGGTTAGGTAGTGGTTATCTTTCACCTTTCCTCGCTGCTTCTAAAATAGTCTGTCTGTGTCATTTACAGCACTTCAGTCCGCTCGACTGCTTAGCTAGCACCGTGTGAAACACCTGAGTCCTGTGCAACTGGACTTCCCACCCCTTTCTTTTTACCTAATGGGAGAAAAACATGTCTAGAGTAATGGCTTTAGTTGAAATAATAGGCTGCGTAGATATAAATCTCTATTATTGTGGGCTGGGAGTGGCTGGGAAGGGGGTCCCTCCCCCCAGTCGTGCTGCCCCTGTGCCTGGCTGCTGGTGCTCCTGAGCCAGTCGGCAGCCAAAGTGAAATTCCAGAATTAGTAGTTGTACACGTGGCAAACTTTTTTTTTTTTTATTGCCTGGGCTGTGTTCCCTTTGGCTGAGCTTCTGTCCTCCTTTACAGTTTCAACACTTCTTACCCCTGAGTCATTGTCTTCTTTCCTAATTAATCTTTTCAGTCTTTGTAGAGTCTGGGATTTCATTACCCTGTTTGAAGTGTTCATTCATCTGAGCAAGTCTCAAATGTTTCCTTACAATTTTATCCCTCCTGTTTGGAATGGGAGTGTGAAGAACATTTATATTTTTCATATAAGATATTTCTGTGTTTGAACTAAAGTGTTTCTGTGCACAACCTCACTAATTTCCTTGGTTCCTCTATTTGATTCTTCTCGCTGAATTGTGACATATACAATAATTCTTGACAGCCAGCTCTTCTATCCAGTCCTTGCTTCTAAGTAAGGCAGTGGCTAGAATAGATTTCTCATGTCTTTTCTTGTTGTTTATGGAAGTCTCATCAATAATGGGGGGGGGGAGCTCTCAGACATTTTGGGCAATGTTTATCAAACAAGTGAAAGAAGCAACATATTGTAGTGCCAGAAAGGGAAAAAGATAGGCTTTGTCCCATATAGATGTAATTACTGTGCCATGAAATTCTTTGCATTTCCGACTTGTACATATCCACTCACGGTACTAGTTATGGAGGGCTGAAAGTATTGAAAGAGACTACAGGTTAGTCTAGACCTCTGTGTGCGTGGTGTACGTCCTTTTGGTGGATTATAGGGATCTCCAAAAGAGCTTCCATCAGGCTTTTGCACTCAAAGTTGGTAGCCTGTCCTGAGAGCTAAGGAGTACTCTTGCCAATTCCTAGGCTGAAGAGTCAGAGAAAAGAGAGAAATAGTATCATAGAAGAGATACGTGCTACAGAATAATTTTTGTGCTTTCTTAGTGAGTACCACCCTCTTCCTCACGTGGACAAAGGTTTTCCATGCCTTAAACATATGCATTATATTTCAGGAAAGCCAATATCCCGTATTTATTTTAACCCAATAATTTTAGGGCCAAGCTTAATACATTACAGACAGTACTGGGCGTAGATGCGTGTGGCTTGCATCTGGGGCATAGCGGCTTGTTAATACAACTGTGACCATAACCTGTGCCAGCTTTCTCCCAGTGTCTGTTTTCACTGTCGCTGTGTACGCATTCAAACCCGAGTGCACGTCTCCTTGAGAAGACACTGTGTGTTCCGTGCCAGGCATGTAGACTCGTCTAAGCATAGTAAAAGAACACAATAAAGGCAGGGTATCAAATCAGTCAAAGAAATATGACTAAGTGCATAAAGTTGGAAAGGCAAAGAGATTGGAGAGAGTGTAGCAGTCTGGCCCACAGCATGCGCCAGAAGTGCCTTTGTGTGGGATTTCTTCCATCTCTTCCCTGGGAGATGTAAGCGCCTGCGTGGGAAACCTCCTCTTACTCCTCGCATTCCATTGCTTCCCGTTATTGGAAGAAATCCAGGTTCTCATCGCTCACACAAAACGGGTTCAGCCTGGGGAGGCCGCTGCCTGGCTCTCGTTGCTAACCCGGCAGGCCTCGCCCTCGCAGCCTGCCACCGCGCTGCGGGGAGCACCGAGAGGGCAGCGGCGCCAGCCTTGGGACCTGGGGCCTTGGGGCCTGCCTCCCCCGGCTACCGAGTGGGCTCTTCAGCGGCCATGTTGTGCCGATCCGAGCGTGAACTAGGGCAAAGCTGGGCTGGGCCAGCCCGAACCGTCCTCGGGGGCGGAGGGGGCCGATGTGCGGCGGCGAGGCCCCAGCCTGCACATGCCCACCCCAGGCCTGCTCACTGCCGGTCCCTGGGAGCTGCAGCCGGGGGCTATGAGATCTACCCAAAGCTGAGTCACGCTGTGTCGCGCATAAATATTTAGTGCGTGTTTTTCTTTAGGAGCCTCTTGTGTGAGACATTAAATGCCGGTGTCTACGGGAATGCAAACATAACTTCCATTGGAAAGGATGGTTCTGCTCAAAGCTGTACGCTGCTGGGCTGTGTAACTCTGTTATTAATGACTTTTCGTAATGACTGGGTCTGGAGATTCCCAAACCACGGTCCCAGAGATCACTTCAGGTCTGTGGGGACTTGACATGCTGTGGCAGCTGCTGTTAGGCTTCTCGCCAGAGATCAAATCACACAAAAAACAGCTAAAACCACTCTGAATGCTTTCTTTTTCCTTTATTTATTTATTTTTTTATTCCAAGTAAACAAGTGCTATCTGCTACAGTCCTGCTGCTCATTTGTGAGTGGGAGGGAGAATTCCCGAGGACATCAAGGCTGTGGAGCAGTGGCCTGTGGTCGCTCTTTTGGGAGGAGCCATTGCCACCTCATTGCCTGTGCTCTTAATTTTTTTAGTAAACGATGACTTCTGTGCTTTGGTGTTGGGTTCATACTTACTCCTGCCCTCTTGGTATTGATAGCTAGGTGACTTTTGGTGTAGAAATGAATATATCTTGTGGTCAAAATACATGGAGTGTTCCACACATGGTCTCTTTTTAAATCTTGCATGGGGGTACAGAAGATGGATGGGTTTACCTTACAAAGAATTTTACTGTCTTGTGAATCTCAAGTATGACAGCTTACTATTTTTTTTTCTTTCAATATCACAGTATTAAGTACTTCAGAAAATAAGTTCTGGACAATTCCTGTGTCAAGAAGGTTTTTGGAAACACCAAAGACATACCAAATTTTTTTTTTGAGCTGCAGATTTAATCCAGATTAATTATGTTGGTGTCTTCTGGATTTTTCTTATTACTATCCTAGTCTCTAAGACTGGGGAATGCTTTCCTGCAAATAAAAGGTTAATTTTTTTCTGTGACTCAGGAAAGGAGAAGACTCTTTTTTCAAATTGTGAGAATATTTATTTTTATCATATTAGCAAGGATGCTGGGATGAAACAAATGCTTTTTTTAAAGACAGCAGCTGGTTCCAGCCTCCAGGTTTGAAGTATTTTCAGTCTCATCTGCTTACAAGCAGCTGGAAGCAAGCCTATATGGGTTGCTTAGTTAAGAGGTTGATGTGCTTTCTGTGGAGGATGTAGAACTGGATATCACAGAAAGGAATATATTAATCTTCTCAGTGATGACTTTTAATAAATTGAGCTTGCACCAAGGGCCTTTGAAAAAGTGCTTTGCTCTGAAAGTTCTTTTGATCTTCTGCAAATAAAAGCACTAAATGTTTGACCATGGCCAGATTGAGTCTGTAAGTAGTAGTTTAGTTATCTTAGGTGTTTTGGCTGATTTCGTTGTTTTAGATGGATTTGAAACAGATATCCCAATAAAAGAACATTTTCAGGGGAGGAAGATTACTTTTGCATGCCATTTACTAGGAAGGGAAGGATTGCCTTGGAATAGCCAAAACCTCACATGAGGACTTCCTTGTTCATAGTATATATATAATAATTTTCTCTACTCCATGCAGCTGGTATCTAGTGCTGCAGAAGTCACTAGAAGAAAAAGACTGTCTGAAAGATGACCATCAAATATCTTCGTTGAGATGACGTGCATTGCTCAGCTGATGCATTGCTTTACAGAGACCATATGAGTGAGTGAGGAGGGATTATTTTCACTTGAACTGCTTGCACGATGGAGGGAAGATGAGGCAGCAGCAAAGTGGGTCAGAATTAATCCCCCATTCTTTGTACAGAATTTAAAAAAAATGGAGATCTAGTGAGAAATTAATAAGTTTACTCCCTTCTTTCCTTGCTGTGTGCATATTCTGTGTTTTCTGGTTTTAACATAACTGGTAATTCTGTTGGGATGTCTTTCTGGAATTCTCAGCGGTTAATGTGTATTCAGGATGTTTCCTTTAGGAAAGTTTTTCTCTTTCCCTGTGGTGGCTAGGGAGCTGTGAGCAGCACTGCCCTCAAGCAAGAACAATGCCTTGTTCCATGAGAATGGCGGCGGTAGAAAGTGTGTGTGGGGGGAAAGATGACAGTAGTGTTTTCCTACTATCATGTCTGCTCACAGTGCGAGGCACTTGCTGTATGTTACAGTGTTTACAAAAATAGATTAATTTTCAAAAAAACTAAGCATCATGCAATGTAGTTCAAGATATATTTATGCTTTAAATGTAGGCAAGCCTTATTTATTTTTCTAATAGTTTTTTGAATGTTATTGTTAAACATGTGACTAAGTTCTATAAAGTGATCTGTAGCACCGAGTGGTGGTAGCTGAGGGTGTGAAATGTTGTACCAGTTTGTCTTGTATCCTATTGCAAACCTAACTGCACCCTGCAGAGAACTGTTCCTCTAGATGGTATTTTGAGCTTAGCGTGTATGTGTGGTCCTGGATTTATTTTGCAAGTGGACTGTCAGTGGACTCGGAGTCTGAATCCTGCTATTGTTGCTGCTTGAGTCAGGGCATTGTAGTACACTTCCTACAAGCAATTTCCTACCTTTGGCTCATTTAACATCCAGAAGCTACTGACCTGAAATACCATTACTGTTCTCACACTTTAAAGAAATAGCATAGCGTTGTCACTATGGAGCATGTATTCATTGCCCTGATTTACAAAACTTGCTCTTTGACTGTAGCATTCATTTCTGCGCAGTGATTTCACATCACTACTTTCTCCCACTTTTGACCTAACCTACATTGTATGTGCATATCATATTGTTTCATTGCAGAAATGGTAGGTCTAAGCCTATTTCTCCTCTTCTGCTCAAGAACCTTAGTTTTCGGTACCTTCAGAGACTATATGGACACTTCTGCAATTCTTTTGGGCTATATGCCGCCACTATACCTTCTGACATGAGACATAGCTCTGCTTTCACACCAGGTATTTGCTGCTTTTAAATATGTGAAAGTCTCTGCTTGTGTAGGTGAAAATTTAGTAGCAAGGTTGGACAAAAACAGAGCAGGCAACTGAGCTTTCTCAATAGTACTGCTCTGCTTGTGACCTTTGGAGGGCAGGATTAGTGTGCATCTCTAATACGCTTTTCTAAAAACACAAACAAACAAAACCCTAGCCCTAGGATGCAGGTGCTGCAGTAAATATATGGAGATCAAAGGATTTTATGTTGCGAAGAGATGCTATCAAATCAGAAGGTGTAAGAAAAGGAGAATGTTTTTGAAAGGTCTCAGTCCAGGGTATTTCCTCTCGCGACGTGCCCTTCTTTAATTTTCTGTAAAGTTTTAGATCACTTACAGAGTGCAGTATTTTCCCTCATCTTTCCTTTGTTGCACTGGCAGTATGTGAGCTGGGGAGGAGCTCCAGAAGTGGACCGTAGAGTTCCATGTAATGATCTATTTTTCTTCTGTCATCTTTTTGTTTTTTTTTGAGGGTAGTGGCAGAAAAATGGTTTGCAGCTTTCGTACGAACATGAAGACAAGAGAAAGCTGACAATATAAGATTGATAAGTGCCCATATGTTTTGATCAGTGTTTCTTCCTGTTTCTTTTATGAGAATGACATAACAACAACAGCTTAATTGTAATTACAATCATTAACTGTAAACGCAGAGATATTGAAATAATGCTCATGCTGAACAATAGTAGCTTATTTGAGTGCTCTTTTAACAATGATTTTAAAACACAGGTGTGGCATGATACATATAAATGTTCATAAATGCCTACAAGGCAACTACATTATAAGAGTTTGAAATACTGAAGTCATAGGTTGTCTTTAATAAGAAAAATAATGAAAGTATAATTTTTGTATCTGAAGGATTTCTTAGACTTGCATAACTCTGTAGTAAAAGGAAATCAAACTGCAGTTATGTCCAGGTTTTCTGTAGATGTAACCTATACCACACTTTAGGATCCTTCAGAATCAAAGCTTCCTTACAAACTAGACGTTAAAACGCTCACAGAGAAGTGAATGAATGGGAGATAAGAAGGGGCCATGAAGTTGTATATCATGACCATGTGAGTTAAATAGGAGCCCAACAGAGTATTGGATCATAAGGGGGCAGCTAATATCTTTTTGGCTGTACGGATATATCCATACCTGACTTAGAGTGAAGAAGTTTAAAGTTGTGGGGTAGCATACCCTGCTGGAAGCATCCATCTGGCACTCAGTTATTACCTATGCAACTGCACTTGCCTTACTGTTCCACTTGCACCAGAAATGGTGGCCAGGGTGAGAGGAGCTTCCTAAAACATGTTTCTGGGATTCCAGAGACTTTAGGCCACCACTCCTTGGTGCTTGGTCCTGCTTCTCTGGGGCTTCAACACTCTGGCCCTGCATATGGTATGCTCTGGGTGATATGGCTTGATTGTTCTTAGGTACAGTTGTGTCAGTCACAGGCTGGTAGGTCTCCAGGGAATGCCCTTTCAGGAGAGGTGTCAAAATCAGGATAGCACTGCCTGTATGTCTGAGAGATGTGTTACTTTCAGAATTCTTATCTAAACACCAAAAAAGATTTTCTGCTTGTTTTGGTTTTGCTCTGCTAAATTGATGATTATTGCCCATTCTTCAAAGTTGATTAGTAAAGATCTTAACATATTGTTTAGATTAAAGCAGCTTTATACTTAATTAGAAAAATATTGTGTAATGATTATATTTGGGCCTCATCTTCTTTTTCTTTTCCCCTGCTAATATTATTCTGTGGTGGCCTTTAACAAGGGATCCTGTTAGATTCTCACTGGGTGGCCAAAAATCAGAAGATTGCAAAAGTTATAAAGATACATGTTTGTTTTGGGTGGAGGCTTCAAAGGCTCACAGACTTCCTTACAGAAGGATGCAGTCAGGAAATAGGAAGGCAAGAAAAATAAAATTCTGAATCTGTTTTATATAAAAAGGGGGGGATCATAGAGCCACCATCCTTGCTTAGCTGCAATGGAAAGGCAGTATAGTTGTGAATTTCTTTGCACTACATGTCTTTGATGTTTGTGTTAGTTACTGTAAATAAAGCTTCCTTTTTTTCTTTACATGTACACTTTATTAATGTAAAATACAGTGATACATTCATAAGGCAAATTATAAAGTATGCTAAATCTTAGAAACTTAACGCTTACAGTTTGAGGTGCTGGATGATGGGATGTATTCTAGTCCATATGTTCTGCAGATTCCAATTAGTAAGACCCTGCTGCTGCTATATGGGATAAAGTGTGAGTTAGGATTTAAAGATGTAGATTTTTTTTATAACTTCTTGAAGGAATTACCTCATCAGTTCATTCCAGTACTAATGATGACTTACTCATGTGGCTTGCCCAGGCTGGTCTGTGTCTGGAGAGCTTGTGATTCTGTTGTACATCACCCATGTTAGTCATTTTATTAGATATGTTATGATGTGGCTGTAAATCAGACATCTAACACGAAGTTATAGATGCCTGCAGGAACACAGGTCTTTGAGTGCCAATAGCCTGACATGGTATATAGAGTTGTGCACCGATATGTATGAAGGATGGATGAAAATAAAAGGAAGAAATTATTTCTCGTCCCGTCCAATCAATCTACTCCTTTTGTGAAGAAAGGAAAGAAATCTTTAGTATGAATATGTAGTAGTTTATACATGCCACAAACGGTGTTATCTGTTACATTCGAAATATCTAGAGGTCTTAGTCAAGAAAAAAAAAATCTTATCTGTGTGCTTTCTAGATGTAACATTTTTTTTTTATATTCCCACCCCCCCCAACACCCTTGCTTTTTCTTTTGGGAGGCTTCCAGTTAATGAGGTTGCACACAGGAAGTGATTCAGATTGTAGAATGGACACAGGCAGCATACATATGCATAAGGAGATGCTGTGGGATAGTCAAGACTTTCTTTCAAAGTCACCACGGAGCAGAAATCCCACAGAGGAGTGACTCACGAAGACTCAGTGTACTTGAGTCACTTCTTTGAAATTGTTACCCTTTGTCAATATTTGCCTACGCCGGCATTATTTCTTGTGTTCTTTATGTTCATTAATAGGTTGAACTTTACATCACTTTTCTGGTGAAGGAGCTTTTTGTTTAAGTGGGGAACTGAAGTTACAGAACATCCATGCAGTGGATGCTGGTTTGGCATTAGGGGTGTGCTGCAGAGCATCCCAGTGCCCTAACCCTGTTAGGAGTGTTTTTGAGCTCCATCTGGGTCTGTGGAAACTAGGATGTATGCAAAAAACAGAGGTCTTGTCCTGTCCTGGATGTAGGGATGTATCTAGGGGTTCCTCTAAGTGAGGACGTGATATGCAGCTGAGCTCAGTAATGGAACACAGCCTAAAGCTGACTTACCAAAGGCTGTGTGGGCAGGCAGCTGAGATCTCACTCATGCTGCTGCTGGTTGGCCAAATGACTACATGCCAGAAGCTGACCAATCTAGAAAACTTCATTTTAAATCATAACTTGTAGTCACTCACCCACTGATTCAATGAAACTGAAACAGAGGAGTGGCAGCAGACACTGCAGTGTTACACACCAGTCAGAACCCAAGCTGGTTAACTGGACATTAAACAGCACTACGTGGGGAAAAATCAAGCAAACTTAGTTTTCTTGGCAATAGTTACCCTTGTTTTCCATTTCAGGAGGATCTAGGGCTCTGTGAAATACAACTAGAGATTGTCGTTACAGGTCCTGCTCAAGTCAGCTTCCCAAGACCTCTTACGCTCAGCACTTACTCTTAAGTCGCCTCCAAAAACTGTAGATTACTAAAAATAGATAGTACAGTCTTTGACTGTTGGAAGATTAATGTTATGGATTCTAAGGATGTAAATTACAGTTTCATTTGGGAAGGTTTGCTTGTCTAAATCCTACATAAATACCTTCAAGCAAATATTAAAGGGGAATGGGGTAGGATTTTTAACTTGTTTTGGATTTCTGCTGGAGTACTTGTGCCAAGAACTGACTTCAGTTGGACAATAGTGGCAGAAAATGAAACCTGCTATAATGTCCACTAAAGGATGAGAAGCTCAAAGCAGTTTTGGAAACGAAACCCAAACCTTAGAACTCTACCAAGTGTGTTACTCCAAAGGTGTTCCATTAATTCAATGAGCATCCTTGCCACAGTACATTCAGAGATGAGAAGCCTTACAACTGGAAGCTGTGGTGGCTGTTACACTAGCAAAAATCAGGTTTGTCTCTGGAGTGGCTGGTGTTCAGTCTGCCTTTCTTTCCTGCTGCCCTGTCTGAGAGTTGCTGCTGTAAAACTAAGAAAGCTCTGATTATTATTTATGTTTAGGCATCCTTATGTTGCAGTGATAGTACCAAGGGAAACTTATCTGATGATGTTCGCTGTAGTATAAACTATGGTAATATGATAATGTTGTTGTTTCTAGTTCTTCACTGTAGTAGCTGATTTTATCAGGGATTAGAATACTATCTTAAAAAAAGGCAACAATTCTCTCTTCTGGATTTGCTACCAGTCTAATTTAATTATATATATATTCTTCGTGTTAATATGACTGAAAGTTGGATTTCTGATTATGAAAGTATTTTCTTTGCTCTAGGAATACGTCCTACACCTTTTAGAGGAGGTGGTTAAAAGCAAATGACTGTCTAAAGATGCTAAACAGTAATTTTTATCATTTTTTGCCTGTGTATTTCATTTGCCATTTCTTGTGGTACCTTTTTAGGAGCTTGAACATAATGTTTTATTCCCTGACTGGTGTGTGCTTTTCTGTTTCTTTCTGTATCAAGACAATCGACTCCTTTAAAAAAAAAAATGTGGAAGGGATGTTATAACTCCTTCTGTGTTGTCATGGACATGGGAATTTTCTCAAGTCCAGGTTCTTCAGTTCTTTTGTGGTGAATGTTGCAACATCATTGAATGGTTACTGTTTTTTGCAGGAATTGTAAGCCATAGGAAAAAAAAAGCAAGTTAATGTTTGCATTGCTGGTATTTTTTGGAAAAATAGATTTTTGACATTGTAGAATATGTATATGTAATAAACTCGGGAATTTTAAGGATAGTGGAAAGTATATAAGGAGAAAATGTATGCATTTTTTATGAGCGTGACTCGTAAGGGATGTATTTGCTATTGTTAATATCCAGTGTTTTTTGCCTGCCTGAAATAGTGTCCTATGTCTGTGCACAAACCACCTTCACTGGGCTGACTTTAGGCATTGACTTGGTTTTGGTGGATCTCCCCTGTCTTTAGTCAGAGGTGGCTGTATTTTCCCAGTGTATACCAGGGGTAAATGCTGCCTCAGTGCACCCAGGCCAGATTTCCTCGCTGTTGTCTGCCTGCAGTGCACCTTGCCGTGTGCAAATGGATGCTCTCAAACCCCATCTGTACTCGAGGTTCTGGAACTAGCTGAAACCTAGCTGCTTTGGTGCGTGTCCCAGCAAGCTCGCACAAGGCGTACTTGCTAATTGCACTGCCAGAGATGGTGGTCTTGCAGTACCGTGCCCCGGGCTGGAGTGTCTGTGCAGCCCCACCAGACACCGTGCTTGGATGCTTTCCGAGCTCTCAGCGCTGAGGGGTGCCGGATCGTGGCACACAGCACCAGCGTGCTGCCTACCACCTCCGATGGGTGCATGCACCCAAAACTGGGGTCTTGGGCGGAGGAGGAACGTGAAGGTCTGAAAGAAAGGAGTTGGCTGGAACAGCACAGGGGAGCTTCCTCTTGCTTTCCTTGAAATGGATGTTAGTGTTGTTTAAAGAAAAAAAGCAAACTCTCAATAATAGCAAAAAAAGCCTACATCCCCATCCCCTCCTGCATCCCTGAGGTGTTTCAGCTCTGCATCCCAGCACTGGAAGGCCAGGTCTGCAGCTGCAGGAGAGAAGGCAGGGTGAAGGCGGTGGCCTGTCAGCAAAAGGGAAAGCTGGCATGCCTGTGGGGAGTCCAGTAAGCAAAGAAAACGTGAAAGATGCCTGCCATCTTAAGTGACGTTACTATTATAGCAGGAGATGCATATGTTGCTATTCTGCCTGCGTCTGAGGTACTGGTGTTGGTACCGGTACTGTTTCTGTTCTGTGTCATCCCAGACATTTTCTAATGTGCAAATGTCACTACTGACTGAAAGCTAAAAGCAAGTTAAGTATAGAACTAATGCCATCTGGTAGTTCAAACAGAAAAGTTTGATAATTAGCTGTTCTTGTCAAGGGACTGTGATTAAAATAGGCCATCTTCATAATAGTGACTGGTTTGCAGGGGCTTCCTGAAAGCCACCGGGGATAGTGATAATGAAAGGAACAAAATTAAAAAAGAGGGGGAGGGGGTGCCATTATAACTCATGATGACTTTTTAAAGTGAATGATGTCAGCTTTTAATTCGAAGACCATTTGTTATTTTGGTACTCTGGAAAGAAACATAGATTGAGTTTTGGGGCTTTGTTTGGCAATGTGATGCAACTAGGTCAGTCTGGTTACTGCTGGGGTTCCTTCATGTTCCTGCGTAAAGTTCGGGTTTCATTGCTCATGTCCTTATTAACTTATGAGCATTGTTGGCACAGATCATCTTCAAAGACCACTCTAATCTGTGTAATCTGGTGGGTCCTGCTCAGGGAATTTATTCCTTTTGGGGAATTAGCACTATTAAGAAAAACTAGATGAAGGAAACCATTGGAACACCATTACTGTGTCATTCTTTATGAGGTGATGATTGCAATATGCATAGAAATGTTATTTTATTATTAATTTATATTGGTAGAAGTCTTTTAAGGAAAAAGCTGTTTATAGCAAGCAGTGCTTAAAAATAACCTAATTATATAGTGGGAGGAAGGATCTGTGTAGGTTTGGCAGCTCCAGCCCCTTCTCTAGCACTACTGTGGAGGGGCTCTGTGCTCTCTTTGGCCTTCCCTACTGAAATCTTGTCCTCCTCACCTAAGAAAATAGCAGCAGGGAAGCTTCCAAAGGCTGAACAGGGCTTGCTCTTTTCTGCATATGGATTCCTTAGTGGATGCCCTAGGCCAACATGACAGAGTAATTTCAGTCAGTGAAGTCTGACCTGAATCTTCTTCTAAACTGGGTCTCTGGGAATGGAGTGTTAAGGGCAGCTATGCTAAATGGAGTAGTAGGATAAAATAAATGGATAGTAAAATGACGAAGGGAGAATGCTCCATCATTGGTGTGACTTTTAATTAAATAGATTTTCACTTCAGATGCATAAAAATCCTAGATCTAAATTAGATTAATTGAAATTTATTTCGCTGTTGTTGTGTGGGTTTTTTTGACAGTTGCTACTTATTTAACAATTCTAATAAAGAGCTGCTCATGCTGTTTCAGACAGACGTTTGTAAGAGTTCCAGTGTGGCTGTAATGTTTTCCCATATAGAATGTGCTGCAAAACTCTTTTGAAAATGTAAGCAAGCTGAATACTTAAAACGTGGGCAAGAATTAAAAGTACTCTGGCTTTTATGTGCTTAGATTTTTCCTTGCAAAAACCCCTACTTCTAAATTATTTTCATTAAATGATACTTTTATGGCCCTTTATTCCTTGATTAGGAAAGCACTGATTTGAAAAATTCAAGATATTGAGGTCTCAAAAGTGTCAGGGTTGCTTAGCTTTTAGAAAGCGTAAGTAAACCTTTCAGTGCAATATGTTCGAAATAAATTGCTGTGAATTTTTGTGGACATACAAATATTTCTGGTCAGTTTAATGGGTCAAACTTTCATATCATTAAAAAGATGATAAATGTATGCACTCATGATGAAGTTAATACAAGTATCTAAATGCATTCTGTATAAAACAGCAGTGTGATGCATCTAGTGAGTACTTATCTAATGCTTGTTGTAAGAAGCGTTGAATCTGAATGCTGCCTTAGGAATTTTTTTTTAATATTGAGAAAAATTAAACTATTAATCAAAAATTTCTTTTTAAAGTATTTCTTGAAAACCATCCAAAGTGGAGGATTTTAGCTTCTGAGTGCAGGTTGTTACTCATGCTTTAAGTTTTGCCTGCTCATGGGTTGTTTCAATATCCTTCTACACTTGGTGACGTGACGGCCACAGTTCTGCCTTGTATTATATTTTTGTTTGTGGCAAACTTTTGCATTATGCCCAGACAATCTGACTTCCCAGCACTCTTCACATTTTTATTGTTATTCACTTACTTGGGAGAAAATGAACTGAGAAGTTGACAACCAAGCTGAGGCAAGAACAGGCTTTTCGCTTGGTACTATTATAACTGGCTTTAGATAAATCTTGCAAATGACTGCCAAAGGTATGAGATAATAGAAAAGCTGGGTGGCTGGAGTTGAGCACTATTAAGTCTGAGTGCTCTCTTGGTGACAATTCACTGGAGTTGAATTTAATTTGGTTTTAAAAGTCAGATATTTTTTTTTTAAGAACTAATGCTTGTTTTGTGGTATGACAGACCTTTTAGATTTTCTTTCTTTCGACCTAAATTCTATTTCTGTAGTGTGCCAGAGTTTTTTCACATCTGCTTTTTGATGAGGTGTCTGATTATATGCTTTGGTTTCACCCTGTTCTTTGTACAAGCTGGTGAAATTCTGTTTCTCTCGTAGGTAAGTCTTTGACCTTTCAGTTGCTTCTGCCTTGCAAAGAAATTAATTCCTTCAAGCCAGTGAGTCTGCAGCTCCAGCTGTGACTGTAGATGAATGTTCTTGCAGGGTCATGTACTATAGCTCTGAACCTGAATAAAAGGATTAACAAGAGTTCACTTGGAGGAGAAATGCTTAATTTCACCATAATAACTATGAGAATCCATAGGGAAAACCAATAAACCTTTGCTATTAAAATTGTTAACAAATCATTTTTCCACTCTGACCCCCTTCCTGCTGTTTGTAGTTTTGGCACAGTAACAAAGGATGGTATTGACCTAGTTCATGTTAGCTTTAGTCCCTGGCTTACAAATGATCTTTTTCTTGAACAACAATTCCTAGTCTAGTTCTTTCAGGAGGCAATGATGGTATTTATGAAGGAAAAAATGTTTTCTGACGCGTTTTGCGTGATCTTCTGCCCCAAAACTTTGCTTGGTGCAAAGGAAGAAGGGGCATCGTGTAGATAGTTGTGCTGGGACCGAGCCTGACAGCCAGCAGTGCCCAGATGATCTCATCGCTCCAGAAGAGCGTGTGCATTACCCACAACTAGCACAAACTGCCTTTGAAGATTGCTGGCAGAAAGGGAGGATTTCTGGGGTGAGTCTCCTCAGCTGCTTGCACAGACCTCGTTGTCTTGTCCCCCAAGCTGCATCTCTGCCCAGGAGATGGGGAGGGCAGAGGGGCTGCTGACAGGGGCTGTTGATGGCTGGGGTATGGCCCCTTTCCGCTCGAGCAAGTGGTCTGAAGGGCTGTACTGCTTCTCAGGACAACAGTCTGATCCTTGAGGGCTCTCCTGTCTCTAATGGAGGAGGGGTTGGATGGAGTTTGATTGTAGAGACAGATTGTAGTGTCTGAGTAGTCAAAGCAATACTTGCATCCATTTCCTTGGGAAGGAAAACAAGTAATTAAAATTGACTAATGCAACTGCCTGTCTTGGTTTAAGAAATCATACAGACAAAAGTCATCTAATTTTGAAGGTTAAAGCTCGGTGTTAGCTTTGTCCTTTGCTTCATTTGGGCTGTGGAGGGGGTCAGCGAATGCTGGTTGGTAGGCTGGTGACCCTCTTGAACTCCTGGCTAGAAAATGCCACCGTATCCATCTGGGTTGCCTTCCAGGAGCTCCTGGTGTTGAAGCCAAGACATGAAGGCTGGTGCATGAATGGGTCTCCCCGATAATGGTCCGAGGTGCTGCTTGAGAACACGCTTAGCACCAAGAACTGGGAAGCATTTTGGGTTCTGTCATGTGCTTTTTCTGTTCCTTGTTTTTACTTCAAAGATTTTACCCCTTTGATACATGTTTAGTTGTGTAGTATATATTTGCAAAGAAATATAACTTACAAAAGTATTCCTCAATCTTTGTTTCATCAAAAGGCCATCTAATACTTTTTTTTTTTTAGAGAAAAGAAATATCTATGGACCACATTATGCTGTGTTTCAACAATGGTTTTCATTTGTGACCAGATGAGAATCATACCAAACTTTGAATGTTGACCCACTCTTTTAATTTCTCTCCTGTTGTTTTCTTGCTTGCATGCTCAGGAATGTGGTTTCAATTTTTCCTCCTCATGATTGTGTTGTGGACCACCTTCTGAAACTGTAGGGACCACCAGCAGTACATAGGGATGTTTGAGGAGCTGCAGTCTGCATAGAATTCCACATGAACATGCTTTGCTATACCCTTGCTCCAACAAGTCTGAGACAAATGTTTCTGATGGTCACTTGTTTAATACCCAATGTGGCTTTAATTAGTCACAACTGGCAATTATCTTCTAAAGGTAGAAACTAATTGAAGTTGGATAAATTAGGCATGCTCTTTTATCAGCTTTATTTTATAATTGGTTGGTTTGGGGTTTTTTTTGTGGCTGTATGGTCAGGTAAACAGCCTGTGCTTTAGAGGTGTGCTCTGTTTTCCCTATGTTCTTCAACGATCTTAGTGAAAGAGGTCACCTTGCAGAGACTTTGTTGGAGGAGACTTGAATTTTAAAAGCACATTTTGTGGAAACAGTTGGCATGGTATTCCTGAGAGGGCTGGTTTTATTTTAATTAGACTGAATTTCCAGAAACTTAAGTGTTTGACAATGTACATTTTTGATCCAAGCCACTTCGGGTAAAGGTACAGCTGTCAGGTCTTCTCTATTTATGTGTGTTAGATCTTTCATTGTCACATTGATGAATTCATACTAACAGGATTTAAACGTGGACAGGGAACAGCAATTTAGGATTTTAATTCCTCCCCCCCTTGGAAAAGCCACTAATGTCTTAAATGCACACCAAGTTTATAAGATGCATTCTGGTTAAAGCTAATTTAAATTAGCAATTAAAATGTTCTATGTTCTGTAGCTGAAAAACGCTGCTAAGTTGATCTCTACTTGGAAAGCAGAGTTGGGTTCTTTGTTTCACATCTCATCCGGAGATTGTACTTAACCACATTGTACTCTAAGCTACATCTGGGTAACAACTCCTTGCCTTGACACCTGCCTCTCCATTGTGTCTGGGTTGTCTCATGGAAAACTGAGCAGGCTGTGTGTATGTAAAGCATAGTATGCATTAGCCAAGGCAGGCTGTTGCTGCTACTATAACGTGAGAAGGGATGGAGCACAACTTGATTTTTTCTTTTTTTTAAAGGCTAGTTGATCTGAGAGCTAATGAATTGATTTTTTTTTTTTTATTTCACTTGTAAGCAGAACAAATATGAGTGGAATCAATAATGAAATAAGAATATAACCTGACCATGCCACTTTTCAAGTTTATTTCTTAACACAGAGCTGCACTGAAACCTCTGCTGTGTACTTGGTGGTGAGGTTCTATAGACTTTTAAGACAGTTACGTAAAACCAGTGATGTGAAAGGATGCAAATTAGAAAAATGACTGCAAATCTATTTTTCCTTGCATAAATTATTGATATCTATTTTTTATGAAAGCATTTATGTGTATATACTAATATTAGAGAAGTCATTTTAAATTCTATAGATGGCGAGGTGGATATTTGCATGTGGATTTTGTAAGATTCGTCTAATAAGTGAAGTATGGTGGAACACAATTGTAGCCATACCCTGAGTGATACTTTGCTAGCCTTATTTACTGGGGTAGGCAGCTGAGCTGTGCATGAGAAGTAGCTGTGTGAAAGCAGCAGAAACCAGAATGTTCTTCCATGTGTTACAGATTGGTAGAAGTTGGGTGGGACCTACTGAGAGATTACATCTTGCACCTTGGATCGTATGAAGAGAATTTTACAATGTGCATAAGGGAGAAAAAGTGTGATATAGGTGTCATTCACAGTAAAATGTGGCATCCTTCATAAAAGCAGACCCGTTGGGGCATACTGGTAGGAAGAAGTACTTCTGTGTCCTAGAAAGCGTGTTTTGCCCATGAAGTTTTTGGTGATACGCTTGTAGGCATGGGAGTTTATTGCAGTACATGAAATCTGAAAGGTTAATTTGCTAGCTACCTTCCTGTATAGTTAATCTCTGTTAATCAAACAGATGCATGCCACATTAGCAATGCATGTTTTTTCCGATTGTTGTATTTGATTTAGAAAGAAAATACTTTGCAGTGATACAATATAACTAACAGAAGTTGCAGAGCCTTTTAACGTACTTGTGTTGTGGTTATAAAATCAAGATGCAGCTCTGAAGAATGCTGCGTCCAGAACTGTAAAGTATTCTTTATACTTAGATGCATAAGAAATAGAGAGTTTTCCAACTGAAAATGCAAACAAAGGAAAAATTTTAAGAAAAGACATATTTCCTATTTAGCACGAGTAATTCTTTCTGTAAAATATAATCATAATTTGGTAATGCTATTTCTTTTCCTGTGAGAACTGAAAAAGCTTCACTGTATACAGTGTGAATTACTATCAACAGGTGAATATGTGGGTACAGCATGGTTGCCAAATCATTAAACTCACTAGGGATGACTGCTTTTCTTTTGATACTTCTATTTTTACATAGCATGTTGATTTTCCATCTATAATTAGTCTTGTTAGTAATTGCATTTCTCGCAGATCTAGTTCTGCCTCAGATGAATGTACCATGACTTTGTTTGAAAGCATGGGAAAAAAAGTCTAAATAAAAAAGTTAGATTAAAAAAAAAATCATCTGAACAAAAAAATCCTTGCAAGTGCAGCGTAAGACTGAACTCTGAAGTATTATTGCTCTTCTTGCTGTGGGTTTGGTGACATTTGTATTGTCTAACATGCTTGCATTTCTTTTTTAAACCATTAGGAGTTCACTAGATCTTTCTGTCATGTGGTTGCTGAGGCATTGTCCTGCGACAGCAGTAAGGATTGATGAATACACTTCAGGTAAGAAATGAGATGTATGCCATTTGGTATGGTTGTTCATGAATGTTCCGCACATTGTTTTGATTAAGCTTCAGTCTTGAACACTACAGCATCAAAATTCACTGAATATAAAATGTAAATCTCTTGTCTATGTGAATGTTTACATATGTGTCTCTGCACATGATGGTGAGCAGGTTTTGGGTTTTTCTCCTAGATTGGGTAACTCTGACAACAGATGATGTTGCATGTTAAATTGCATTTTAATGATAGAAAGATTATTACAAAATACAGCCTGTCATTTCTAATTCTTCCATCGACCCACCTGCTCCCGCAGGAATTAGTTACACCTACTTTTAAGTTACGCCTGATTAGAGCATCTATTCTGACAGGCTTCACTTCTCTAAACCATACTTGGGCTGCTAAAAAATTTTTGAGGTTTGCCCCTTAGTAAACTTTTTACCAGTTAGTTTGCTACTACTTTAGTAATAATATGCCCAAGAAGAGGAAGACAAATCACTTTTTTATGTATCTGCAGTGAATTCCAGCCATATCCCATGGGGGAGACGCTGGGTCTCCAGCGAATTCTGTTCTTCTGCCCTTTGTGATCCAATTTAATACACTCAGATTTTGCACTTTGTACTGGTCATGACTAGTCTGGTGCAGGTTATTACTGCATCTCTGTGTGTCTCAGTTTGTTAAATAGAGACTTCATAAGATTCATTTTTTTTTCTCAATAAATCCACTTCTGTCAAAGGTATGAATGTCATAGAAATACAATAAAAAGAGAAGGAGTACCAGCACACGTGTGTTTCTTTGCACAAAGTGGCAAACTCTTTCCCTCAGTCAGCTTGTGTACAAGAGTTATCTGATGTTGATAAACTGTAAGATTGCTGGTAATACATAATTATCCTGTGTAATTGATTAGAATAATGGCAACAAACAAGCTGCTGCTATTATCGTCCTTTCCCTTGTCACTGAGTAAAAGCATTTCCTTAACTTTTGAACTTTATTTCACATTAGCGGTTACAACTGTAGGTCTGAATAGAAGGGCAACTTCAGCATTTCTTGAGTGATTTATGTAACTTCACTTGTTCTTTGAGGCTGTGCCAACTGAAAATATAGTTGTCAAGTTGTTGATACTCTTGGAAGTTAACCCAAGCTTGTGAAAGCCTACACAAAGGCGAGGAAAGATTGGTCTTGATTCAATTCTTGCTCTGTCACAACTTCCTGGAAAACAGTGGACAAATCCTTTAGTCCCCGTATCAGTGGGAGGTAAGCGCCTACACACCGATGTGCTTGCATTGCTGTTAGAGAAGACAGTGTGGTAGAGTACATTTTTGTGCAACTCTGATATGCCCGGGGCTACACTGAGCTTTCTGTGAGGATCACCTTGTTGTGCTGGTGATGCAGAGCTGCTAGGCAGCCAGTGCTCAGAAGTGAAGGTGGTTACTGCCAAATGTACATTTTAAGCTAAAGTAGAAAACTTGGGCATATATGTAGGTGGTGTCTTCATGCACACATGGGCTTCCAATTGCCGTCTTCTTTTCTTCCTTTGTAAGAGTATTGAGAAGACAAATATGGTGAAGATTGCATTGTGTTCAGGTTGGAGCCAGATGTGTGTCTAATATAGGCACACTGTTAAAGAGGGGTCTTAAGGCAAGGGCACAAAATATACAAATTGATGACCCTGGAGTCTACTTTATTCTGCAACTTGCAGGCTGTAAGAGCATAAACACAGCAAATGCAATGTCAGTATCTGTTAGATGTAGGGACCAGCATAAGCCTAGACCTTTAGGGAAGGCATAGCAGCCTCCTGTCCCAGGGACTGACTGGTAGCTGATGACAAGAGAAGGAGAGTGAAGCAGGGCCCGTAGGTGGTTTCTTCCCAGATCAACCTCTCATGATCTGCAGATGAAGGGCCTCTGAGTCAGTGGTGGCTTCTGTCTTGAGTAGTCTTGCGTATACTTTCACCTTCTGTGAATTTGTCAGATTATGTTTTGAACCCAGGTGATTTTTTAGGCTCTGCAACTTTGCGCTGTTCAGAATTCCCCAGATTAATGCTGAGGGGAAGGAGGGAGCACTCCCTGAAGTTAGTTCTGAACCTCCTACTTGCTAGCTTCATTTAACCTAAGGACTAAGACAATGTGCCGGGGGAGTCAGGAGTTGAACAGTGCCCTGCTTGCTCCAGCGGGCTGGTGGGCAAGGAAGATGGGTGCTAGGCTCTAAAGAAGGCATCTTTTTAAAGAGCTAGACTGAAACCACCCTGAAGTAAGATGAAACTTAAGGGCTTCTGTGGTTCTCCCACCACTGGTGCCTTTTCTAATGTGTAGATTTGAGGCAGCTGCTTAGATCTGTCTTGCTAACCTATCATTGAGCTCTTTTCCTATGTTTTTTTAATAATAATGTGGGGGTTGTGTGGCCTTTATGTTCTGCACCTCCTGGAGTTCCAGAAGCAACAAAGAAGATGCTCTGTCTCCTGAGCTGCAAGACAGTTGTCCTGGCCATTTTTTTTTCCTGACAAAATTCGATACTGTGTGGAAGGAACCACCATAAGTTTAAAATATCCTGGGGACATGCCCTCAGTGGGTTGAGCCTCCCAGCAACACATTGAAACACAGGACCATTAATCAGAATTTAGCCATATTTTTTTCTTGTTATTTATCTTTCATGCTTTTAGAACATTGGTTTTGATTCGCAGAAACTTTAGATGGGTTAAAAAGAAAAAAAGGAATGACCCTGTTCATGCCTTTGCTGCAAAATCACAAAAAAATTGCACTGAGAACCTGACTGTACATTCCAGCTAATGTGTCAAGGCTATGGAAGGAAGTGTGAATATTGCATAAATATACCTGACTTACTGAGATGGAGTCACAAAAATACACTGTGCAATATATATATGATGTTAACTGTGGTAGTAGGATTACAGAACTGGAAAAGTCTATGGCTTTGAAGGTGAGCTTCTCTGAAAAGGTAAAATTTGATACTGCAGGTGTGCTAAGTACAGAATACAGAGCACTACACTTTTAAAAGTAAAGGCATTTAAAAATCTGTAAAAGTAAGCAGAGTAACTCTTAGCTAAAATTTTACAGCCAGTTGAAGGACAATAATTTAATTATGATTCTTCTTGTTGGCAGAGAATGAAAGACAGAATTTATGCAGCTGGGTAAAAGTTTAGTTTATTTTTGCTCTCCATTTTTGTTTTTCTTCAAAATACATTGGAGACCTTGGACTTAATCTTTTTCTGATTACAGAGCCAACTTCATGTTGTACACTTATTTCCATCCCATCTGCCCTTATTTTCTCTTCTCTGCCTGTATTTGGGACAGAAAGTGATAAGGCAGCTCTTACAAAGGATTACCTTGATGTGCAAGGCCTGCAGCTGAATCCTTATGAGATACAAGGCAAGCTGGATGTAGCATATCATTTAAGGCTTTTTCAGTCGAAGATGACTCCACTGCATTTGTTCTGATGGCTCATGAAAAAGCACGTGAAACACTGCCAAGCCAGCTTTCTCACTTAGAGGAAACTGGTATGTGCCTCATTCCTCAGATCCCCAGAAAATGGGCAAAGGTTTGGCCCTGCATCCCTTCTGGGAGACTGATGGATTTTGAACTTGCCTGTGGTACTAAATGACCAACTACTTAATGGAGAACCAAGACAAGGAACCTCAAGTGAGAAAACTTTGCAATACTAGAACAGTGGTTGAACTGTTTGCTCACAGTTTTAAGCCTTCAAAAAGGGGTGGTGGTGGTGAGAAGAGCGAATCTGCTGCTGTGCTTGCCTCTGTAGGAAAGAGTGGCTGAGAAAAATGTGTTGTGAATGTTTGGAAGGGGAGAAAGTGAGTTGGCCAATTTGATTAGACTAAGGGGAACAAGATTTATCCGCAGATCATCTGGATGCATGTGAAAATATGAAGGTGGATAGTTTCTTGCCAGAGACTTGTATAAAATTGAAAAAACAGAGCAGGTTTTTATTTTTTTCTGTAGCAGGATATAACTATATTGTAAACTTTGGCAGGACTTTTAACATCTGAATGATTCTTGAAACTCTGACAACGTCTGTGTAAAATTGATTCTGGAACTGGAAAAAATAAGAAAGTTTTCTATATTCTGCCTCATGCTAATTAGGTAAACCAGTAAGTTTTATATTTGTCCAGAAAGAGGTCAAAGCAAATGAGAAGTTGAGAATCAAGGAGCCAAACAAGGATGAGTAATGAGCCAATTTCTCAAACTGGCAAGGACATACCAAGAGTTTGGAAAAAGTACGCTTGCAAGCTTCCTTTATTATTATAACCTCTTCAAAACAGAATAATCCAGTCCAAACAGCTATAAACACTTTCCAATAGAGAAGTTTATGACTGAATTTCTGACTGAAACACAGTATCACAGTGTGTGGAAAGAACTTAAATGAAGATACTGGTGGCAGTGCCTCTAGAGCATCGTATTAGAAACTCGCTGTATTGAGGCATTCCTGCCCTTAGCAAATACTTGCTAAGTGGAGTCAAGTGGAGTGAACTTGAAACATTGGGGTTTTTTTTTCAGGAGACATTTAAATGTGTGGGTTGGCATGCAGAATTATCTTCAGATGTCTGAATTTTTTTTAACAGAGCACTGTTCAGAAAAATAATCGTTCCAGAATTATTTCAACAGGAGTTCAGCAATTAGAGGATGCATTTCTAGATCCTGCATTCTTCTAGAGCAGTGAAGGGAAAGAGAAGGTGCATTTAGCCCATTCACAACTATAAATCTGTTCTGGAGAGAGGCAGAGAAAACTGATTAGGCTTCATTCGATTCATGGCTCTCCTGTGAGGACCAGAGCAGGGAGTCGAGGGGAATGTGCTGGAAGGGAGTGCAAACAAAGATGTTGAACTTGTGATTTGAACAGCAAATTCTCAGAAATTGGAGAAGTATTTCTCTTTGTTTCTGTATACCCTTACAGGAGAATCAGAGAATCATAGGTTGGAAAAGATGTCTAAGAACATCAAGTCCAGCTTTCAACCCAAAACCACCATGCCTGCTAAGCCATATCCTGAAGTGCCACATCTGCACGTTTTTTAAACACCTCCAGGGATGGGGTCTCCACCACTTCCCTGGGCAGCCTGTTTCAATGCCTGAACACTCCCTCAGTAAAGAAATTTTTCCTAATATCCAATCTAAACCTCCACTGATGCAACTTGACGTCATTGCTTCTCATCCTATCGCTAGTTACCTGGGAGAAGAGACCAACACCTGTCTCACTACAACCTCCTTTCAGGTAGCTGTAGAGGGCAATAAGGTCCCCCCTCAGCCTCCTCTTCTCCAGTCTAAACAGCCCCAGCTCCCTCAGCTGCTCCTTGTAAGACTTGTTCTCCAGATCCGTCACCAGCCTTGTTGCCTTTCTGTGGACATGCTCCAGCACCTCAATGTCCTTCTTGTAGGGAGGGGCCCAAAACTGAACACAGTACTCAAGGTGTGGCCTCACCAGTGCCGAGTACAGGGGCACGATCACCTCCCTACTCCTGCTGGCCACACTATTCCTGATAGAGCCAGGATGCTGTTGGCCTTCATCAGAACAGGCCATGTTTCAACTAGCAGCCCAGGTGAGAGGCTGGCCAATATGGTACTTCTGCAATGGGGAGGGAGCAACACATCAACTAGATGTTGGGGGATTTTGATTTTGCTCCCTTTTCCTGATACTGCTGAAAGCAAGGGAGCTGTGCTCATCTTTATCAGTTGTGGCTGTGACCAACACCTTCTATCCCTTGCTTCTGCCTTTTCAATGAGGCTGGGAAGCACAAACCGTTCGTGTCTTGGCCAAAAAGAGTTTCTGAATGTTGTTGGAACACATTAAAAAATACTTGGTGAGCACAGCAAGAGCTATAGTTATAATTCTTGCAGTGTTTCAATTAAACTCCTTTATTATTCCAGTTGCTTATAGCTTCCTTAAACGCTCGTGTCTCAAGCTGAAATTTTCCAGACTTGATCTTGGCCTCACAGTGACCTTTCTTCTCTTTTCTTCTTTATTTCTCTCTTCTCTGTGGTATTAAGGGAATAAGGCTTGGATTTTTCATTTATAATGAGAAGAAAACAGAAAAATACACTTCAGCTACTGCTTTAAAACTCTGAGACTGAATAGCTCAAGCAGTGCAGCTGTTAGAGGAATGGTGGTGAAAATCATCAGAAGTGCTTCTTGTACCTTACCAGAATCTGTGAGAGGAGGCACTCGGAGAGCTATCAACTTTATGTTTTAAATTTTAACTTTCTCTCCATTGTGCATATACTTTACGCTCCTTTGTAACTATCACATGCAATTATTTTGGTCTGATCGGTGATCAGCTGAACGAAACAGTAGTCGTTCATGAAAGAGCAGATCAGTTTTTCACCATTTGCTGTGACCGTGGTGAGACAGGGCTCGTAATTCAGGAACCGAGCTGCACAGCTGGCAACTGCTGCCCTGGGATGTGCAAAGGGAGCCCTCTGGGACACTCCTCCTGTCCCACAGTTCAGGCTGAAAATGTCATAGTTCTCAGAAATTCTTCTCCCAAGAAAACTGTTAAACAAACCACAAATTTTAAATAAACTTTTTGACCAGATCTACTCAAGCTGTAGGCTACAGTAGTTTAAACCGTAACCCAGTTGTTTTAGGGAGCGGAATTTATAGCTTGGATGGAAAAGGTGGAAATAAATTGTCAAGTGCTTTCCTCTAAATTAATGCTGTTATGTCTACTTATTAATGTACGTAAAGACCACTGATGATGGTAGTGATGTTGCTAAACAGCAAATTGCGGGGTTTGAATTCTTGACTCGTAAGATGTACTTCAATAAAGTCACGTGCCTGCCTGTTCGCTTGCACTCAGGTACACTTTGTCATAAAAGCAGAGTCTAATACCAGAGCTTTAAAGATAATTCTTCTGTGTTGCCAGTTTATGTCTTCAGAACAGGAGGGGCTGTTTTCTTTAAATCGGCCACCACTTTTTGGTCTGAATTGCTGTTCTCTTGATGGGAATCATATCAAGTGTGGTATCCTTCTGACCTGTCCCTGAGTAAGCCACCAACTGCATAACTGTGTCAAGGACATCTGTCAATGGAAAAATTCTGGGGCTTATTTTCCAAGGAAAATCCTGCATTCTGAATTATTTCAGGCCTCCTGACACATGGCAAATTATTAAAACAGAATCGCTTGGAACAGGTACAGTAAACTTCAGATTCAGAAAATAAAATACAACCTTACTTTTAAAGCTAGCCTTGCCCATCCTAGTGGGAATGAGCAATGCATGCTTTGGTATTGGCAGCAGATAGTGAGTGCTGTTACAAATGTTGTGGGTACATGAGAGTCAATGTACAAGAAGCTTTAGGTGAAATGACATAATCAAAACTTCTTTAAAAGTGACAAACTTCTGTTTCTGTGGTACTTTCCTTGTCATTTCAGTCTGTCATGGAAGCTGCTGGTTTAGGTTTCCTTTCTCCCATGCTGTCTTTGGGCTTATACTTTCAGTCAAATTTTTGAAACAGAAGTATCCCTTTCCAGCACAGATATTTAAATGAAGACTCAATTACTGTAGTATCCAGAAATCTGTTGTTTTAAGACTGTTGGCTCAACCTGGCTAAAATGTACACTTGCGTGGCTGTCTGTTTGCAGGGTATACAGCTAAGATGTTGGTTCGTTTGTCAGATGTAGGAGATTTAGGGTGGATTACTAATAGGAGCTAGGACCATGAGGCTAATTTTATCACATTGGTTTTATGTTCAGTGGTTTCTGTATTGGTTTTTCCTTTGTAATCTTCAGTTTAACTGTAGACTTAAGTATTCTGCCATCCGGAATGGACTCTGGTGTTAGAAACTTTAGTAACAAAAGTCTTTCTGTCCTGGAGTATTTAAAAACTGACTGGTCATCCTTTAACCTGTTGAATCAAGTTTAAGGGGGAGTGACAGTCTTAACTATTATTTTGTTGCAGTTACTTTTTTATTAAATCATCTATGGTGCTGAGAACTTTGGAAAAATTCAGTTTAACTCCTGAAATGCCAATCTACTAATCATCCTCGCTTTGCTACTTCCCCAGCCCCCACATGCTTCCTCTTCTATGTGTGCTCTGTAAGTTAATAAAAGACACACCAGACAGAAAACCCAGTACAGGCAGAAAAAAGCTCCCGGAGAGCGCTGAATCAACTCCCACGCAGTAAATTCACGGCTTGCTAAATGCCACTGCTGTTCTGCTGAAGGAGGGATCAGAACAGCACTTTTTTTGGTGCCTGGATAATTGTGCGAATGCTCCCTACGTGCCTGACTTTCCTCCCCCACCTTCCCAGGCCCCTTGAAAGTAGCTGCAATCTTCCTGGCTCCTGTTTCCGCTGCCAGAAAAACACATCAGCTCTTCGCTTGGAAAACGTCCTGCTTTGCAGATGTGCTCTGTCCCCGGGAGGATGGTCCTCTCCCAGGCTGAATGCCCCTCGGGTCAGCTGCATGACGGCATCTTTCCTCGGCCCTCTTGGAAATGGTGAATTCTGGTTACGTTGCTGCTCTGTATACAGTTGGGGTGGTCGCTTTTCTTGTTTTGGGGGTCAGTGTAGGAGGGCTGCGTTGCAGATCGCGTACCGTCATTTGTGGACGTTGGGTACATATGGTGACTCATCAGTTTAGTTTATATGTCAAATGAAAATTGAACTTGAAAGTTTAAACTTGTTTTAGGATGCTTACAACTCAAAGTTTTTAAATCTTTTTTTTAGGTCACAATTTGCACATAGACTCTCTCTGCAGTGATAGGCTGAGCACAGGTGGAAATACTTGTGTTTAGCAAGGAAGTGAAGAGGACTGTGGCTTATTGCTGCAGGCAGGCAGCTGGGGCTCTGTTGGCGAAGAGGCAGGGGTATGTACCTCCATGTATCACTGCCCCGAGTGGGCTGACTGGAAAAGCAGAGATTCCGCTGTGTGCCCCAGCACTGAGCAGTGGTGTATTTGGCTGGTAGGGGGAGTGAATTAGAAACCATTCATTGTCTCTGTAAAAAGTAACAGTTTGGGACCATGAGATGAGAAGGTGTAGATGCCCCCTTCCTTGGCAGTGTTCAAGGCCAGGTTAGAGGGGACTTTGAGCACCCTGGTCTAGTGGAAGGTGTCCCTGCCTGCGGCAGGAGGGTTGGAACTAGATGGTCTATAAGCTCCCTTCCAGCCCAAACCATTCTATGATTCTGTAAACTGGGAAAGGCAGGGAAAACCAGGAGTCTGGAAACCAGGAAGCGGGAATTTTGCTGTAATTAAAGAGGGACCAAGTAGCAATATTGTCTTGTCAGCAGGTTTGCCTTGCCATCATCTGATGGAGATGGTGCCTGCTCAGCTCCTGCCGGTGCCCAGCGTAGCCAGCTGTGCTGCGCTTTCAGAGGACAGAAGCACAGAAGTATCAACACTAGAGATTACCGTGTGCGATCCAATCGCTGTGGTCGGACCACCCTTGGGCAGGCAGACTACAGTTGGTCGAAGCTGCGTTGGTGGCAGCACTGCATCTCTGCCATCTGTAGGTTCAGATATGCTGGAGATTAGGCCTGTTTCAAGCTGTCCCTTTCATGACTATACCCTTCGTCTGATCCCAGTCGTTAAGAGATTAGGTTTCTTGAAACATCATATTTGTCGGCCCCCCTGGCTGGAACAAACCACTTAGCCTACAGATACGGGAAGGCTGGAATAGGTTTTCAGTGTGAAAGAAACGCCGAGTTCCTAAGATGTATGATTTATATAGGAGAATAGTCTTTTACCTGCTGAGTGCTGGTAAATGCTGATTTAGTATTGTTGTCAAGGGCATGCACTGGTAAGCTGGTGGAAAAAGGAAGGCAGTGACAGTAGATGTATCTTCTAGGGAAAGAATAAAATAAAAATAGGAATATGCACTAGAGATGGAGAGTGCTGCCTTCTCAGAGCTTCCCAGAAGTACACTGGTTTAAAACTTTCTTCTTATTTTCTTTGGGGGCTATGTTGCAGGGTTTGAGCCTTGTATTTTTCAAAATAGAGCCTTTGTCATAAGGAAAAGTTGAGTACTTACTACCCCAAGATCTATTAAAAATCCATAACTGGCAGGCAAAGTGGAGAGTTGATTGCCATGCTGCACTTTCTGAGGAAGAGTCCGACAATAACCAAAAATGAGTGTTTTGATGCTTCAGCAATGGAGGATTTGGCCAAAGCTTTGGAAAAGGAACACAAAACAACACACATGATTTTGTTTGTTCAGAGGGGACTGCTGCCCAGCTTGATTGCTTTGTACTGGCAAACACCGAATTTCAGTACAGATAAACACTGTAATGTTTCGCCACCATGAAGAAAAAAGGCCAAGCTCTGGGTCCTGTATCTGAAACCAGTTCCCGGCCTTGTGGGTGTGTGTCCTTCCCGCAGTGCTGATCTCCTGGCATGGGGCTGGGAACTCCCTGGATTTTGCGCTCTGAGCAGGGGTCTAGACCTAGATATTTCTGAATCTCTACAGCAAAGCTGCAGGCATTCATGGTAAAGCTTAGTGTGGGCAGAATATATGTGTGACTTGTTTATTAGGGAAATGTCTAATCACTTCAGACTTGCTTTGAATAGCTTTCATGTTCTGGTTAACCCTTTGCTTTCCCTGTTGTTTCAGTTCCTACTGAAAAATCCCAACAAAATGGCATAAAATGTTCTTGTCCATTTTTGCAGAGGCTATTTGTAAGGAGCACCCTAATACGCACTCTGAATACAAAGATGCATTCTGCTGTCCGTTCATAGAATCACAGAACGGTTTGGGTTGAAGGGACCTTTAAAGGCTTAATCCAACCTCCGTGCCATGGGCAGGAACATCTTTCACTAAATCAGATTTCTCAAAGCACTGTCCAGCCTGGACTTGAACACTTTCATAGGACAAAGACTAAGATGGATGAAGTCCTTTGGATATTCTCTGCATGAAGGTAATTATAAAATAATTCACATTATCACATACATTTCTTTTGAGTCTTATTGAAACAATGAGAACATATTTCTCATGTAAATCATGATAGAATGGACACAAACATTTTATATATATAGGTTGTCTTATTTTCACCTGTTAACATGCAAAGGTGTATTTTCCTCTTAGAAAAGAGTTTTTGGCCAAGTTCTACTTTTTCAAATCCGCAGGAATTTCACTGCAACGATTTCAAATATTTGGTTGTGCAATGAGGACACTCTGACTCGTAGTTACACAAAAAATAGATATTGTATTCTTATTTAAAATATCTTAAAATTTCAATACTCAAAAATTACCACTTTAAATACTCTTCATTTTTTTATCTACAGATCCTCCAACATCAGTTACTTTAAGTTTTAAGACAGCTGTGATTGCCTTCTCCTGCTTGCAGCTGTTCCTTTTTCCTTGAAGTTTAGACTGACTGAAGCAGTTGGTCTAGAGATTGTTGGTTAAATTCAAGGGGAACTTGCTCACTGATGTTTCGGTGTTAACCATAGACAACGCGTATGTACACACATGTCTATGGTATGTAATACATACATTTAGAAGAGACTTCATGGTGTAGTTTGGCCTACAAAGCCAAGGAGGAGAACAAGGCTTGTTTTGCAGAAAGATCTCACCAAATGCAAGTATGTAAAACTCTAGTTCCACTAACAGTTTGCATCTGGCTGCCTGGGGAGGTAACTCGGCAGTTAAGCCAAGCAAAGCAAGCACTGGATAGCAGCAGTTTACATTTTTTTGCACTTGAGATTTCCCCTGTTTAACTTTACAAGTGGACTGCAAATGTAAAACTTGCGCTAGAACGGGTGATCTCCAAACCTTATTGTCGGACATGGATTCTTGAACTTAAAGAATAAGGGTTATCAGGTCTTTGAAATTCAACCCCTACGTTAGGAGGCTGGGATTCTCCAGGGACACGAGCACAAGGCTATGCTGTATGAACTGAGTGCTTGGCAGGATTGCTTTTTATGCGTTTGCACAGCAGAGTTGGGGATGCAAGGAACCTAATCCCAAACAAATCGGCCTTTTTGAGAAGGAAATGTTTATTGAAATTGGCTTTAATATAGGTGCCATAGCAGGAGAAGCGGTGGTATTTAAGCATAACATCGGCTGGAAGGCGATGCTGTGTAGCTTCTCTGCTTCTCTTACATCTGTGAGGTCGCTCTGGATGTGCTGTGCATTGCTGCAGCCAAGGTCATATGTGGGTCATGGAGGAGTGTGTGTCTCCAGGCTATCTATAGCAGTATACAGCAGAAGACTCTGTGAGCTGTGGAGCTTTGCCAGTATCACATAATGATTTGTAACACCACTAGACTTTAAAAAAAAAAAAAAAAAAAAAAAAAAA
>Ga0065711_1030902_pt1 | contig 31116 bp, 20 predicted proteins | sample Hoacrofraction12_FD_59098 | JGI IMG/M metagenome (GOLD analysis project Ga0065711, IMG submission 59098) | Hoatzin crop microbial communities from Cojedes, Venezuela - Epithelial fraction 12 v2 (version 2) | ecosystem: Host-associated > Birds > Digestive system > Esophagus > Crop | place... | reverse complement strand
TAGCATCGTAGGAGCGTGTGGTCAGCAGATCGAGGGAGGTTCTCCTTCCCCTCTACACTGCCCTAGTGAGGCCCCATCTGCAGCAGTGTGTCCAGTTGTGGGCTCCCCAGTTCAAGAAAGACGAGGAGCTACTGGAGAGAGTCCAGCGGAGGGCTACGAGGATGATGAGGGGACTGGAGCATCTGTCCTGCAAGGAAAGGCTGAGGGAGCTGGGCTTGTTCAGCCTGGAGAAGAGAAGGGTGAGAGGGGACCTTAGAAGTGCTTATAAGTATCTGAAGGGTGGGCATGAAGAGGGTGGGGCCAGACTCTTTTCAGTGGTGCCCAGCGACAGGATAAAGGGCAACAGGCACAAACTGAAGCAGAGGAAGTTCCGTGTGAACATGAGGAAGAACTGCTTCCCTCTGAGGGTGACAGAGCCCTGGGACAGGCTGCCCAGGGAAGTTGTGGAGTCTTCTTCTCTGAAGATCTTCAAAACCTTCCTGGACGTGGTCCTGTGCAGCCTGCTGTAGGTGACCCTGCTTCTGCAGGGGGTTGGGCTGGATGACCCACAGAGGTCTCTTTCAACCCCTACCATTCTGTGATAGTTTAACAGCTCAGTTGATCAACTCACCCTGTTAAATCAATCCTGTAAAAAGCATCCCTTCCCTGCTTCCCCCCACTTTTTTTTCCTCTTCCATTTCTCTAGCCATTAATGCTAAAGTATCCTTGCAGTGTCCTCAACAAAAGAGAAGTGGCTTTAAAATTGACTGGGTGGCTCAGTGCGATTTCTTGTGCTGCTCTGGAAGTGCTTGGGCCCGCTGAAGGAGCGGGAGGCTGGCCCTGCGTGTTCAGGGCATGATGGGGTGGTCGCTTTTAAAAAGGAAGGTTGGCTTGACCTGACTGTAGGTTAGTGTTGTGAATGAATAGCTGTTTGGCTTTCAGGTGTCTTTCTCCCCTCTGTTTTAATGATGTGAAGAAGGGCGCTTTCTGCTTTGGAATTATAGTTTCTGTGACATTTTCTAGATTTTTTGATGTCACTTGGTTTGAAAACTGCTCGGGGAGCAGCAATGTAATGAAAAGCAATGCGTAGCTGTGGCATCAGGGCTGTGGTCTGAGCTGACTGCTGTCTCTACAGTTGTGTTATGAGATAGTAATGCTGGAACTGCAAACTATTGGGAAGTAAAACTTCTTAGTCTTGGTGGCCTCTTAGTCTTGGCTTTCATGTGTTTAAGGGCAGAACTACTTCTGTGGCCTGGTCTGGGAGCCCAGAATAATCAATCATATAGAGTACTGATTCATGTCCTTTCTTCTTTCAGCCTGAAGTTTTGCACATGATTTACATGAGAGTCCTGCAGAAGGTATATGGAATCCGCCTGGAGCATTTCTACATGGTATGTCTGTAGTGACAGGTGTAGTGAAATGTGAAAGGAGAAAAATACTTCAAAACTTATTTTGTTAGGTGCAATATGTCCCTCTTGTCTTCTCACCAGCAAATGGCAAGTAGCTTACTGCTTTGTATGTTATAATTGCATGAATGGAGCTTAGAAATTCTGTCTCAGTGGCAGAAAACTTGTGCGTGAGATGCTGTATACCCACCAGCGTTAGTGTTCAGGGAGGCAACTAGGCTGTTGACTTAGGCAGGAATGAGAGTGCCTGCCATCAGTGCAGTCAGCATGGGTGGTTTACCAGAGGTAAAGGAACCTGGGAAGGAACCTGGGAGCATCTGGGCTGTTGCTGAGGCCTTGCTTATTATGTATGGGAAGTTGCTTTGTTCATTGCTCCTTGTCTGGAAGTTGGCTTCAGCTCAAGATACGTGTAAAAATAGCTTTTTTTTTTGGTGTGCTGTGTCCGGGTTTCTTCCCCCCCGCCTTCCATGGAGAGGAGATTCCCTTCTCCACTACAGAAACGAGTGGGCAAGAAGAAAAGCTCACCTACCACTGTAGGCTGTAAGGAAAGGCTCTGTGGTGAGCCCTCTCCTTCTGCGGTTAAGTTGTGGATTCTTTTCTTTGAGATGCTGCAGGTACCAGAAACGACTGTAAGGTCTAGGAGGGACTGGACAAGCTTATGAAGGGACACCATCTCCGGCCTTCAAAATACATACTGTCTTCTTGTGCATCTGCCTGTGGCTGTGGCCAGAGGAGGGTCTCTGCTTAGATGTTAGTCTGGTCTGGAAGGAAAGTAAATGTTGCTTTTGATGTTTGATCATTTCCACTTCTCCATTAACTGAGACAAAAGTAAGGAGAAGTGCAGCTGGAGGTTAACTGATACCTTGTTGATTAACAATCACTTAATTATCTTCTGCCTCTGTTAGACAAGAACTGATTCCTGAAAGTGAGAATCATATTGTCTCGTACCATTTTTGGACAAATTGAAAGGGAAGGTCATATGTGCACAAGATAACTCAGTTCTTGACAAGCAATGACATTAGCTGGAATACTGTATTATGAAGTTTAAAATATTGGAAAAGGTGACAGTGTACCACTACCTTCTTCTGGCTCCTTCGTAAAAGGGTTGAGTGTGTGAATTTTGGAGTGTTTAAAGAGCGAGCTTCTTGTTGTTAGATGTATAGTGAAGAGACTGTCCTTCTGTTTGTTTTTGAACGAATTAAAACAGAGGGTTTAGACTGAATTCCAGAGTTTGTAATGTTGCTGCTTTAGTTATTGTTGTCTTTTTATATTTTGACCAGCCAAAACTGACACTTAAAGTAATCTGCTGATTAACTTGATGGCATTCTTCAGCCTTCATTGTGTTCCCTGTGGATGGGGAGGCCATCCTCAGCATGATTAACCTATTTGAATTATCTTATGTTGTGGAAGCAAACCCATGTATTTTTGTTGAATGATTCTTTACTTATGCATTGACTCTCTTTACTCTTTAGATGCCAGTCAACGTTGACATAATGTATCCACAGATATTTGAAGGCTTTTTACCTGTTTGCAATCTGTATATTCACATGTAAGTAGAAAATGCTGCACCTGATCAGTTGCTGTTCCTCATAAAGGTCCAATTTAGTAGAAGTTGTGGGGCTTTGTGCCTTTTTGCTGATCGTGGTTCCACTGCTTGTTGGCTCTGAGCAAAGTGAAATTTGCAGATGAACAGGGACAGCAATCTTTGGTAGAGTAAAATTCTCAGCAAGCAGCTATCTTGTCAAAATGAATGCGTTCACTAGATAATCCAGCCTCACCAAGATGGAGCACAAATCCAGGCTTTGAATGGCTAGAGGGTCATCAGTACACATAGAAGAGGGATCTTGAGTACCTGCTGTGTAAACTTGCTGTCTGAATTTTATGTGGATATCTTTGTTGGAATGAGGTGAGTGTTAGACTCTAAGCTTCATTTCAGTTGTAATGGCAGAATTGACTCAGTTAAGTGTAGGAGTTTCCTAATTAAGCTGAAAAGTTGTTCTGCAGGGCAAGTATTTTGTCTATAGAAAACTTTGTGTGATGCTGTAAGAGTATGTATTTTCAATGCTGATCTCTGTTATTCTCCTGAGACTTACTGTTGTTATGTGCTTGCTCTACGTATGCTCTGGGATGAGAGGACAAGATCCGTTTTTTAGTAAAAGGATATTGCACAAAATCTGAGTAGTGATCACTGCAGATAAGGTGGTATTTTGTTTTACTTGCAGGGAGCGCTTACTTCCAGTATGCCGGATTAATGATTTTCACATTGCTGATGTTTTAAACCCAAGTAAGTGAGTGCCTTGTAATTCTTGTGTTTCCTGGGGTGGTGGGTGCTTTTTCCCATTTGGCATAGTCAGATGGGCATCTAGTAAGGAGAACTGTCCCTGGCTTCCAGCTACGCTTCTGACACTTGCGGTGGTTCTAATGAGCAGTTCTCCTCCTTATTTCTTATGTAGGCTCATCCAGTTAAATAACTCAGGAGAGTTTTGAATCCTACAAATCTGTTGAACTGCTAGTCTGGAGAGTGAATTGACTTGCTTGAGATAGAGTAAGAATAGATGGTAACGAAAATTATCCTGGCAACTCTGGAATGCTATAGGATTTCTTAGGCTGATGCCTATGTAAGAAGCGATTGACTTTTTGTTTCACCCCTTTCAATACCCAGCTGTGGTGATTCTGGTTCAACACAAACAGCTTACAAAAAGCTGTTCTGAAGAACTCTCTCACTTCAGGCTTTGCCTTGTTTAAGACATTCAAGGCCTTTGTAATCATATTTCATGAAGTTTGCTTGGAATAGAGCCAAAAAGTGCCTGCAGTTCAAACCACTGACTTCAGTTAGCCCGGATAGTTACAGTGAGGCTCTGCCTTCAGAGCTGTAGTTGAAGAGTGACATTCTTTCTCCCTGACTTATGTGTTAATGGGAGGTTGTACTTTAACAGTCTTTCTCCTAGGTGCCACTTTCGTTTGTTAAATAGTGTAGAATTGCTGAGACATTGCAAATTCATAGCTTGGTGCCAGTTTTTTGTGTAGTCTGTGAAATCTTTGCAAGGTGAGCAGGCGAAGAACTGATTTGGATTCTGTTGGTTTGTAATTTCTGTCTCTTCTCTGAATTATGTTTTGCCCAGCTTTTTCTAAGCAATTGCCATGTATGTGAAAGCCAGGCTGGTGATGGCTTGCAATTCCTATTTCAGAAACAAAGAGGACAGCTCGCTTCTTGAGTGGCATTCTCAACTTTGTAAACTTCAGAGAACTCCGACGTGAGGTCTACTTGAAGTTACAACTCAGCTATGTAAGATTGGGTGCCGTGTTACTCCAGATACCTACTTAAGTATGATTAATGTTAATCTGGAACTAGGAGCACAAAGGTTGCAGTTTTTTTAACTGCATGTTTAAATAATGCATTTGAATCTTAGGTGTAGCCAAGTAATGCAGAAAGGTACCAGTTTAATATTATGTAAAATTTGTACAACTATACTACATGTTATAAGCATGCACAGCTACTGTAAATGGTTTAAGAAAAACTTTTGCAAAGCCCTGAAGGAAACATGTCAGTTTAGGAGAGAGGCTGAGCTTGCAAATGTTATAAAATTTTCTGTATGACTATGATCAAGTTATTACTTAGGCTATTACCCGAAGGTTTTTTCCAGTGACTTATTTGATAGTTTAGCCTGGTGAGCAAAGGTTTGACACCTTGCGTCGTTTTGACATAAGATATGTGTAACAGCCAGTGGGCTGAAGCTAGACTTGCAGGTGGCTTCTCTTCTGAATATATCAGTAGTTCAGAGACGGTGTGTTTCGTGTGAAATAGTGATGAGCAGGGCTCTAATAGTAGCCTAGAGAGAGACATATTCCTCTAAAATAAAAAATTACTCTTAATATTTAATCTGCAGAAATCAGCTGTGGAAAAACACCAACAACTGGAGACTGCAAATCGGGAGGCAGCAGTGAAGCTGGAGAAACTGAAGTGAGTATGAGGAGTAAGCACTGCGAGATGCACTACTTGGCCTTCCTGTTCAGTGCACGCGATCTGGACGGGCTGGATCGATGGGCCAAGGCCAACTGTCTGAGATTCAGTACGGCCAGGTGCTGGGTCCTGCACTTTGGTCATGACAACCTCATGCAGCGCTTCAGGTTTGGAGAAGAGTGACTGGAAATCTGCCCAGCGGAAAGGGATCTGGGGGTGCCAGTTGACAGTGGACTGAATGCCAGCAGTGTGTCCAGATGGCCAAGAAGGCCAACGGCATCCTGGCTTGTATCGGGAATAGTGTGGCCAGCAGTAGTAGGAGGTGATCGTACCCCTGTACTCGACACTGGTGAGGCCGCACCTCAAATACTGGGTTCAGTTTTGGGCTCCTCACTGCAAGAAAGACATTGAGGTGCTGGAGCATGTGCAAAGAAGGGTAGCAAAGCTGATATAGGGTCTAGAGTATGAGTCTTTTGAGGAGTGGCTGAGGGAACTGAGGTTTTTTAGCCTGGAGAAAAGGAGGCTCAGGGGAGACATTATTGCTCTCTACAGCTACCTGAATGGAGGTTGTAGGGAGGTGGGTGTTGGTCTCTGCTCCCAAGCAACAAGCGGTATGACAAGAATAAATGGCCTCAAGTTGTGTCAGGGGAGATTTAGATTGGATATTGGGAAAAATTTCTTCGCTGAAAGGGTTGTCAAGCATTGGAACAGGCTGCCCAGGGAAGTGGTTGAGTCACCACCCCTGAAGGTATTTAAAAGGCGTGGTGGTTAGGGACGTGGTTTAGTGGCAGACTTGGCAGTGTTAGGTTAATGGTTGGGCTCCGTTTTAAGGGTCCATTCCAACCTAAGTGATTCTATGATTGAATATGGGGTGCCTAAACAGGAACTAAGTAGTTGAGCTGTGTGATTTGACAGAATTGTTTGATAACTACTGTAGGAACTTTTAATTTGAGCAGACTCGACTTCTTTGGCCTTTGTCTGATTTTGTGGCTGGTTAGCCTCCCTGGGAAATGAGCCAGAAAATAGAGATGTTACTGTTGGGTTGCACTCAGAGGTACAGAAGTAGTTCTAGTGGTGTTAGGCTAGAAGAGTTGATGGAGAAAATAAAAATGTGACTTTGGGAGTATACGGTTGGTTTGAGAGGACACTGTATTTTTAATGTTGGGGACTATGGTGAAGCTTTTTTGCTGTTATAGTTAGTTTTTAGTGATATGTCTTTATCTCTTCAATAGCTGTAGGAAGCCCATCTTTAGTAGATGGGTAAAATTGTCTTCCTTAGTTATTTGACGGGTTTGTCCTATTCTGTGTTTCAGGCCATTTGGTCCTACTGCTTGTCTTTGCACCATTGAGTTTTGTTTTTGCTTGTGGATAATAGCATGGAGAGATGGCTAGCTTCCAAGATAGAGAAAAAACTCTTTTGAAAGCTGATAGCTGCTCTTGGTATGTGCTAGACAGAAGGTTTTCTAGCTAGCTATTGTTCTACCCTAATACAAACTATTTCTGTGGCAGCTAATATGCAGATTTCATAAAAGAAAATCGCCACAAAAATTGGTAGAAGTGTTCTTTTGTGCTTTGCTTAGCGTGATCTATGTTACACTTGTACTACTTCTTGCCAAAATAGCTCTATAGGTTTAGAAATTAAGATGTGTTAATTTGAGACTGTCTTGCCCTGATTACTAAGTTGCTGGTTGCAAACTCTTTGGAGAGAGCGATTGTTTTATCCACTGTACTCTGACCTGACTATAATGATGCTGAAAGTGTCCAACATCTTTATTTTTTGCTTAGCACCGTTCCAGTTGAACATCAAGCAGAGGTCAAGCAACTGACAGAAAACATTCGAGAACTGGAGCAACTACTGAGGCAAGACTATCGTCGGAAACAAGTATGATCTTGTTATATATTTCTCTGAAATGCTGCTATGGCTTCTGATCATGGCTGTTCCTTGTTTCTGTTGATTTTGTTCCACTCGCCCTACTTCTACAAAGGATAAGAGACTTATCTGATTTAAACAAAGGTCATGGCAATGCAATGTCTTGCCTAAACCTTAGCACCAACTCTTCATTTGATTGTAAGGAATGTGAAACATACTTGGAATCAGACTTAGAGGGATACAGAGGTGTAATTGCCTCTTTTTGAAATGCATCACTGCAATGACTTGGGAGATACCTGTGTTATAGGTCAGCAGGGTGATGTGTGCGTTTCCCTTTGTGTTCCACCTGAATTGGAAGCATTGGAACTGGAGGTGAACCATGGCAGGATATGAGGCCTAAGAAGGGTCAGTCAAGGGAATACCTGGCAAAAAGAGTAGGGTTGATTGCGAGGGTAACTCTCTAGCAATGGCAACTTGCCTCTAAGGTCTCATAGGTAACCTTTTCACTTGCTGGGGCAGGGGGGAGATTGTTGCTTTTCTGTTATGTTAATTCATGTCTCTAATATTATTAACCATGTGCTTGACTTCTACATTATTGGGGGTCTTGTATTAACTTAGTTTTTTCTCAGAAACAGTGCCTCTGGTGGAGAAGGTTGTGTGTATAAAGCTGCCAGGGTCAGTAAGAATAGAGGCAGTCTGCCACTTATCCCTGTTCCTAGTTACCTACTGCTGGCTGCATCCTTAGTGCTCCCAGTGGCTTTAGTGACAATGTTCTCCTGCCCTGTCATTTAAATCTTATAAACTGCAATTTTGTTTGCTAGTTATGGCACTCCACAGAAACCATAAATGGGATTTCTCTTGTAGACCTTGTATCAATAGAAGGGTAAGGTGGTAGCAGTTGTAGAGATGCTTATTTAGAGGTTGTTGCTTTTCTTTTTTAGACAGCTTTGCAAGAAGTGATTTCACAAAAGAAGTCAGATATTGCAGAGAGTACCCGAAAACTGGTGAGTACACCTCTGTGTAGGTGTAGACTGGAGCTTGCATCTGAGATCAACTAATAGATCATCTCTCTTCCTAGGATCAAATTATTCTTGGAGCTAGGTAATGTTCAGGTGGTGACTATTAGCTTTTTAAAAAAGTGATTTGGCTTTGTTATTCCCCATGGAAGCTAGTGGTAGCTTGGTTTGTTGTTAACTTTAAATACACATCTCTGCGATGTAAAGCTCTGTCTTTGTTGAGGAAGCTGATCTGTTAAAGGGTGAGACATCTCGACTTCTGAGAAGCTATGGACTTGCCTTAGGTGCATAGAATGGCTAATGAGGCAGCCACAGACCTGGTGGGTACAAACCAGGAGGTTTCTGAGAGGTTGCACAGGAGGCTTGTTGCTCTTCTACCAGGTTGCTACAGCTGGCTGTGAAATGCTGCTGGCACTGCCTGGGTTGCACCAGGTGAGGGGCTCTGAAGGAGAGAGCTGCTAGTAATGTGTACTGGCTGGCAGGCTTTTTGTGGAGTGCTAGTTAAATCCACTTCTTGTGACTTAGCATTGCACCCCTGTACACATGTTCAGGGAGCGAAATGGACTGTTAATTGCTTTGATTGGGAATGTTAATGCTGTTAAGAATTTATTTTTAAACCAAACTTCCTAATGAGGAATGACTTACAACAGAGAGAAGAACCCATCTAGTCATAAGATCCTGGCAAACCATGCCACACAACTCCTCTTTTTTCACCTAATTGCTAATATTGAAAATGTGTTTGTGTTCATACCCAGAATGAGCTTAAAGTGACAATGGCTACTTTGAAAGAAGAACAAGAGCAGCTGAAATCAAAAATTGTGGAGAGTCCAGAGGAACTGAAAAATTACAAAGAACTGATGAAAGAGACTGTTAAGAAACTCAAGAAATCCAAGGTGAGGCTTTCCTCCGTCCACACAAGGAAGTTTTATGTTAGAAAAGCACGTTTTACTGAACTGTCATCTAGAACTGCTTCTTGAATGACTTGTACTTCTAGTCAAAAATCAGAAAAAAGGTAGTTAGTCTGAAACGAAATCACAACTTCAGAGAAAACTGAAGGCTGGCTGTGGGGGTGTGTGTTTGGGTTTTTTATTTTTTTTGTTTGTTTGTGGTGGTGATTGTGTTTTTTGTGGGGTGTTTTTTCAAGTGGGATTGTAGTCACTGCTGCTTTGTCCTCAATGAGTAATTTTGTTCATGAAACTAGATGTAGAACTCTTGAATCTATACTATACCTGTCTGGCTCTTTGCTCTCGAGACGACCATATTTTGGTAGCTCATGACAGTTGGACTTGATGATCTTAGAGGTCATTTCTAACCTTAATGATTCTGTGAATGTCCTTGGATTTGGAACGTGTGCTGCATAGTGTTGCTGTTATCATTTGCAGTTCCTGGAGTTGATGGCTGTCTCCACCAGTATGCTGAGCACTGAGTTCCCGTCCTAGCTTTTTGGGTTTTTTATAATGTCCAGTCTTTAAATGTTTGTAGTTCATGATTGCTTGTACATCAGTGAGGCTTGCATATCTTTGTCTTCCTGGTTATTTTTGTTCCAAAGGTGTAAACTTTATCGCTGTAATTCCAGACATCTGTTTTTATGATGTTTTATGTAACTTCTTTTACCAGTATAGAATTTCTTAACTGTACAGCGCTTTTTCTGGCCTGTAAACTCTTGTAACAAGCTAGTTAGTTCAGTGTAAAACACTTGCATGTCACTTTTCCTGTGCTTTCCAAATAAATGCTTTTTTTTTTCTTTTTACAAACTGAAAATGTAATTTCAGTGACTACTAAATACTAATTTGTGTGGGTTAAACAATGAGGGAATGGGTACAGAAGTCATTGTGCATTAATACTGTACAAAATAACTGCTGAACTCCAAAGCTGTTTTATTAATAGTCTTTTCTCTTTAAAGCAAGAAGTTATTGAGAAATATGAAGGTTACAGAGACCTAGTTGAGGTTCTACCGTCCTGCCAACTGGAGGTGCAGTTATATCAAAAGAAAATGGAAAGACAGGGAGCAAACGTGGAGAGACTGGCCAATGTATTATCAGAGGTTTGTATTATCCAAGTTTTATGTGGTTAGGGAGAATTTAATGTCTAAGCAAGATAGGTGATTGTCAGTAAATGCCTGTATTTTGAAAGTTCCCGTATCTCCTCTTCTGCAAAAAGAAGGAATGTGGATAACTTCGAAATCTTATTCTTAAAAACATCGGTAAAATATAGCTGCTGCTTTGCTGCATGCTACTAGCTAATGTACTATTGACCACTTTTAATAGTCAAAGCCTTTGTTGCCATAGAAACCTGACCTGAAATAGTTTGAACTGTCTTGGGGTTCTTGGTAGGAAATGATGGAAGGAGGACAGTGAGATCCAGTTTCTTCTGCCTAGAGAGCAGAAACTAAGCAAAAAAAATACTACTTCATAAAGTGTCATATCTTAAGTGCCTTTATTAATATTGCTAAGCCAGTCTTTCCCTGATGAAATGTTTGTCACAATAGAGTATGCTGCTATTTGCTGCTCAGTTTTGGGAGAATGCAATTGTTAGGAGCATTTGAAAAATGATATGCGGTCTTTTGGGGTATTTGTACAGCATACGTTCAAATTACCCTTGGATAAGAGCTATAACAGAACTCATAGTAACTTGTGAAAATCATTCTAAGTGATGGTATCTTGTCCATTGGGGTGTATTTAAAACCGGATAAAGACTAGGGAGCTGGGATTTAACTGGAAGAATTAATAGCAATCAGATCTTCAAAAGCAGGGAGCTAGTTCTAATCTTAGTAAACTAACAGTAAGCTGTTTCTTTTTTTTTTTTTTTCCCCCTCCTCACTTAATTTATTTCAATACTTATGTACTCTAGGTCAGAAATCTGGAGGACCAGCTTGAGAGTGCTCAGATAGAGCTGAAAAAGGGGAAGACAGATGAAATGTCCTTAAAGAGACTGGTCACTGCAAAACATGAGAAGCTGTCTACGGCTGAAATAAGGATGAAAAAGAAGCGTGAAGATGTTGAGCAATATAAGCACACTGTATTTGAGTACGGATGAGTTGACATTGCCGTCTGATGCTACTTTATGTCTTCGTTATGCGCTACCAAAGTTTGCATCCAATACAAACGTGTAGTTTAGCAGTAAGGAGAAAATGAGCGATGTGGGATAGCTTTGTATGAAGACCAGTAATGCTGCAGGCAGGGACTTGGGGGTCTCAAATCAATAATTGCAATGTGACTTGACAGCAATTCTTTTATTGGAGCACTAATTTAATTTATAATGCTTATTCTTGATTCTTTTATCTTCTTAAAGAGAGTGTCACATTGGGATAATTTTCCAACTTATCAGACTTCAACAAAGCCCCATTTGCCTTTCATGAATTTTTCATAATTTCCCTTGCCACTTTTGCTCATTATCAAAGATGTTCAAGACCCATGGGGAAATGGGGCTCGTATCTCAGAGGAGTATTATCCTGACGTGATGCTTCTAAAACAAAAGGAAAAGTGTCATTTGATCAAAGCCTCTTAGCCCATCTTCCTTCCTACCATACGCTAAAGGCAAGCTGCAAGGCAGTGTTTACAGCACAGCAGTCGCTTCTGCAGCAGCAAACTGCAGCCTTGTAAGGCCGTGGCTTGCTGTGAGATTAGAAGCGCTGAACTGTTATAGAGAAAGATTATTATATAACATTTTTTTTGGTACATGGATAGGAAAGGGAATATGGAAAATTATTGGCCGGGTAGATTAACCATGATGGAAGAGAGCTTTTTCTGCATAGCAGGGAGAGTCAACAAAGATTTAGTCATGCGGAAAGTCTTGTGTGGTGTATAGAATAGCAGCAAGGTTCCCAGGCTTTCTTTGCTCCTTATGTAGAGTATTGTACCAGCTAAAGGAGATTAAAAGCTATTTTTCCTTCCAAATAAAGAACGAAAAGAATATAATCTAATGCTCCTTTATGTTAAAAGTTGTTTTAGGTTTATCTGTTTTTAATGTTAGATATCTCCATTGAGTGATAAAATTAGATACTTTGATAAGCAAGAGGGGAAGGGAGGTAACCCTAGTTTGAAAACAAGACTTTTTGTTGGTGAATAAGAATGTGTCCTGACCCTTCCCTTGAGGTAGGGAGATGTAAGCAGGCTCTTGTTGAGTATGAGTGATTTCAGCCATTCTTTAGAAAAAACAGCTGCTGCAGTTCCAACCAACTATTGTACAAATGCTTAGTATAAACTGGTAGTAGTTTTTTGCACCTGAAGTCAGAGTAGATCTGTTCCCACACTAACCTTTTGCTGGTTACATGGCAGCCCACAGATGGATCTATCTGAATTTACCTGCAAGCTGGGGAAAACGCTGTATGGTCTTTGTTTGGGATGCAGTGAAATGATGGACTGGAAGTTGCAGACAACATATGTAGATGTGTGGGATTAGAGCTCTAACTTCGATGGGAGGGGATCTGAGGCTAAGGAAAATGTGTGACTTTGAATGATGCTGAAACATCAAGTGCAGCTGTATTGCTTTTAACCTGGTCCCATGACTGGCCTTTAGGCAGGCCTCTCCGTTGGCACCTGTACTGCATTACTCAAAGGCAGGAAGATGCAGTGTCCAGCTGTCTGTTAGGCTGGTTCTGCTGGAGTCACTCAAGTTGCCTTGATTGGCAGCAACTGAGGATTGTCCACTTACTCCTTTAAACTGAATTTGAACTTCATTTCTTGAACCTAAGTTGTTCTGTTTTAAGAACTGGACAAACTACTGAGCAAGTAAATTCTATACAGCATTGCTTCTAGAAGCCACTAGCTTCATGCTCATAAAATGCAAGCTTTGCTTGTGGTGGAGTTAAGTTTAGTCTAGAATTACTGAAATGGCTCGGTACTAACTTTTTTTTCCTCCCACCTGTAGATATTGCAACAGAGTTCAGGAGAAGAGAGGTGCTGTATACGATAAAGTGACGGCCATTCACAAGGAAATCCAACAGACAAGGTTCAAAATTCAGCAGCTGCTTGAGAACGCTGAAAAAGAAGAAATGAAAGCCAAAGTGAGTTGTTTTTTTTTTTCCTAGAGGAGTCCTGTTTGGTATTCTTGAAACTGATTTTTAACTTGGGCTGTGTAGATAAGGGAACGCTTACTTGTATTTAGGGCCAGTAGGCTGTGCAGGTAGTTTGGGTGGATAGTGAGAGGGAGAGTACTTCCCGCTTGCAGTTTAGCTGGGTTGCTAGGGCTTGTGCTTGTCTCTGCAGGCTGTAGATGGCCCGCAGGAGAAGGGGGCTCTGCAAACCTGAGAGAGAAGACTCTGGAATGGTGTGATTGCCCGGTATTTTGGGAGGTGAAGTTAAACTTGCCTTTCTGCCTGTGCTTGTAGCAGATACTATGCTAGTTCCATGAGGTCCATTTTTGTATCGTGGTACTTCCAGCTCTAAGCAGTTGATTTTTTTCCTTTTTTTGTTTGGCCCCAGGACCTGATCTGTGCGTCTGCATTTGTCTTGTAGTGATGGGCAGTACTGTAATCTCTCAGCAGCCTCCCTCAAATGTAGGACCACCTGCCATGTCACAAACCCTTTCTTCGTAGGGTTTCAGGAAGATGACTGTCCAGCTCAGCTTTGGAAAGAGGCAGAAATCCTGGTGGGAGTAGGGTGTCACAGCCTGTCTGTAGCATCTCATCCTGTCTGTCCTCCTGGCACAGGCAGTACTTCAGTAACGAACAATGGTACAGTCACAGTGGCAGAGACCTTGGTGACACAGGTTAACACAGAATGGGGCAGTGGTAGTGTGAATACTGGGCTAGTGCTGGTGTTTGACCATCTTAGTATTGTGACCGCTAGTGACAGCAGAATCATAGTATTGGGATTTTGCTTGTGGCTGCTCTTACTCTTCTGATGTTTTGTAACTGTCCTGTGTTCTGTGAATGCTGCTTCTTAAGCCAGGGACAAGATACCTTTGAAATCACTGGAGACCACCAGAGCACTCACTTAAATCCTTATAAAGCATAAACGTTAACTTTGGATTTTTTTTTTTCTTTCCTTTTATCTCCTCTTTCTAGGAAATATACCTAAACCTGAAGACTGGGTTGGAGAAGCGGCATGACTCTCTCATTAAGACAGCAGAGAGTTATGCATCCTCAAGAGAAGATACAATTGCTGAACTGAAGAACGGGCTGTTTAGAGTTCAGATTCCTGGAAGTAGTTCTTAAATCTGTCTTCACTTATATTCCACTTTCATTATGTTTAACCTCGTATCTGAACTCAAGAGCTTGTGCTTTGTATGAGATGGATAATTATTCCAGGCAAAAGGTAGCTTTCTCAAAAACCATGTCAGATCACATTTAACTTTCTAGACAGATCTTGATGTCATGAGCTTGCTAATGTGGAGAAGAAAACACGCTATTTAGCCTGTCTGCATTGTTTCAGTCGATATCTGATTTTAGCGATAATAATGCAAGTCTTGCTAAGACCAGGTTGCTTGACATTTAGATAAAATTCTGCTTTTTGTAAAAACTGTTCTGCAGACTTTGATCTGGGAAGACCTGGTGCTTTGATCTGGCTTGAATGAACACACTGTTCAAGATAAGTTAGTAATAGGTGTTATTCCGCTACCATTATTCAATTAAGATTAAATCCGGATGGAGCAGTAGCATCCATGTAAATGTTAACTTACTTGCATCATGAATATTAGTGACTGTAAGCACTCAAGAGTATCATTTTAGTATGATGAGTATTTTGTACCTTAACTTGTGATGACGCTCAGTTTGCCACAGTGTTTTTTATTATTTCAATGAATTAAGGTGTTAATTTTTAAAATAGTTCATATAAGAGAAATAGGGTTTTCCCTCCCCGCTCTCCCAACTGACTTGGTATAACATTCCAAATTAAAAATTTTGGTTTGTACGCTTGTTGGAATGTGTACTACTAAAAGCTTTTTATAATGAGGGGAGGAGGATTTAAGCCATTTCTTAAAAATGGGTGCAATGTTTCTTTTTATTTTTCAGCCTTTGGGGAATTCACCTGACTGCCATCACTTTTCAAATCACATGGAGAGTGGCTTGGCAGCTAGATCAGCTAGACATGGAAAAGGTGAGGAGTATAGTCAGGACCCTAAATTTTAGGAAAGGAAACTTGCAGTGCTTCAAGGAGTTAGTCAGAAGGGCCCCCTGGGAAACGGCGCTCGGGGGCAGGGGAGCAGAACAGAGCCAGCAGGTCTTTAAGGACCCTTTCCTTGAAGTGCAAGAACTCTCAGTCCCCAGGTGTAAGGAGTCAGGCAAGGAAGGGAACAGACTGGCATAGCTGAGTCGAGACCTGCTGGTCAAACTAAAGAGCAAGAGGGAACTGCACAGGCAGCAGGAGCAGGGACAGGTATCCTGGGAAGAGTATAGGGACACTGCCTGGTTGTGTAGGGATGGGGTCAGGAGGGCCAAGGCATGGCTAGAGCCGAATTTGGCAAGGGATGCAAAGAATAACAAGCAGAGCTTCTACAGGTCCATCAACCAGAAAAGGAAGGTTAAAGAGAATGTATCGCTCCCCGCTGAACAAGTATAGCAACTTACTGTCAACAAACAACAAAAAGGCTGAGGTACTCAACTTTTTTGCCTCAATCTTCACTGGCAACCTCTCTCCTCACCCATCCCCAGTTGAACTGCAAGATGGGTAACAGGGGGGTAAAGCCCCTCCCACTGTAAAGGAAGATCAGGTTCATGACCACCTGAGGAATCTGAACATACAGAAGTCTATGGGACATGATGGGATGCATCCCAGAGTCCTGGAGATCTGGAAAGTCATGGCAGTCAGATGAAGTCGCCAGAAACTGGAAAAAGGGAAGTGCTACATCCATGTTTAAAAAGGGTAGGAAGAAGGACCCCAGGAACTACTGAACTGTCAGCCTCACCTGTGTGCCTGGGAAGATCACGGAACAGATCCTCCTTGAAGCTATGCTAAGGCCCATGGAGGACAGGGAGATGATTTGAGACAGCCAGCATAGCTTCACCAAGGGCAAGTGCTGCCTGACCAACCTAGTGGCCTTCTATGATGGAGTGACCACCTGTGGACAAGGGAAGAGCTAGGGATGTCATCTCTCTGGACTTCTGTATGGCCTTTGACACAGTCCCCCACATCATCCTTCTCTAAATTGCAGAGATATGGATTTGATGGGTGGACCGTTCCGTGGATAAGGAGCTGGTTGGATGGTCGCAGCCAGAGGGTAGTGGTCAACAGCTCAATGTCGAGATGGAGATTGGAGACAAGTGGTGTCCCTCAGGGGTCCTTGTTGTGACCAGTACTGTTTAGTATATTCCTCAATGACATAGTAGGATTGAGCACACCCTCAGCAAGTTTGCAGGTGGCACTGAGCTGAGTGGTGTGGTCCACACACCTGAGGAATGGGATGCCATCCAGAGGGACCTGGACAAGCTCAAGAAGTGGGCCCTTGTGAATCTCATGAGGTTCAACAAGGCCAAGTGCAGGGTTCTGCACCTGGCCCAGGGCAACCCCTGGTGTCAATACAGGCTGGCTGGGTTCTGGGGGGACTGAGCAGCCCTGCTGAGAAGGACTTGGGGGTGCTGGTGGATAAAAAGCTGGACACGGGTCAACAATGTGTGCTGGCAGCCCAGAACACCAATGGTCTCCTGGGCTGTATCCCCAGCAGCATGGGCAGCAGGGCAAGGGAGGGGATTCTGCCCCTCTGCTCTGGTGGGAGCCCACCTGGAGTCCTGCATCCAGCTCTGGAGCCCTCAGCACAGAACAGACCTGGGCCTGTTGGAGCAGGTTCAGAGGAGGCCTCAAAAATGATCCAAGGGCTGGAACGCCTCTCCTATGAGGCCAGGCTGGGAGAGTTGGGGCTGTTCAGCCTGGAGAAGAGAAGGCTCTGGGAAGATCTGATTGCAGCCCTCCAGTACTTAAAGGTGACTTATAAGAAAGATGGGGACAGACTTTTTGGTGGGGCCTGTTGCGATAGGATAAGGAGTAATGGTTTTAAACACTGAAGGTAGATTTAAATTACATATGAGGAAGAAATTTTTTATAAAGAGGCTGGTGAAACACTGGCACAAGGTTGCCCAGGAAGGTGGTCGATGCCCCATCCCTGGAAACATTTAAGGCCAGGTTGGATGAGGCTCTGAGCAACCTGATCCAGTTGAAGATATTCCTGCTCATGGCGGAGGGGTTGGGCTAGGTGGCCTTTAAAAGTCCCTTCCAACCCAAAGCATTCTATGATTCCACTTTGTTTTTTTAAGTGAATGTACTCTTCGCTCCAACAGTCCTGTGGTGTTGTGCAGCAGCATCTTGTATAGAGACTAGCGAACATCTAACTGCAAAGGTAGTGGATTCTTCCAAGCGCTGAAGATGTGAAGTACATGCAAGGCACGGAAAAATTCTTTATGGATTTCATGCACTAGGCCACACATGGAGTAATGAGTGATGTTTTAGGCATTGTGCTTTGAAAGTGAATTTTTTTAATGAATCTCTCACTTGTGTGTTAAAGGATCATGTTCTTCACGTGCAGGTGGGCTCCTCTCCCTTTGCCGTGCCATAGATTCTAGTGTGACACAGATACTATCTATGGGAAGACGTTGCTTCTTGTTGCCAGTACTTGCTAATTAACTTGATGTCTATGCAAAACTGTTTGATAATTCTTAGGTATTTCCAGACTTACAATACTATGAAATTCTTGAAGACAGACAGCAAGGCTTACATAGAGTTTTTCCTGAGCTTCCTTGAGATAACTCTGCTTCTCATTCAGTCTAGCCGATATCCCAGCTTGACAAGGTAGTGGAAGTGAAGCATTCCTTCTTTTAACTTCTCTGACAATTTTGGGGTGTGGCTTATCTTTTTTTTTTGTGGTGCTATAAAGATTTAAAGTAAACTCGTGTGACTTGGTGCTCTGTAAACATAGCAGTAGTGTCTGCTTTCTCATAAAGACTGGTTGGAGGTTGTGTTCCACAGCCTGGATGTTACAGCAGCTCTTGGGAAAGAGACTCCCAAAAGCTGCCAATAGATACTGCAAGGGATTACTTCAGCCAGCAGATGATTTTGATGGGATAAGCTTTCTGTCCTTCAGAAAACTACATATAAAGATCAAGATTCTTAGGCTAGAGAGATCATGTGGTGTAGCCCAGTGATTAGGAATTTTAGGACAAAGAAAATACTAGGTTCTGTTCCTGCTTTCAGGGTTTTGCAACACCAGCTGTTGGGTGCAATAAAAGGCCGCAATTCACAAAGAAACAAAACTGATTTCCAGGACAGGTTTATGTATTTCCAGTAGGCTCTTCTGCCTTCAGAGTGGCCTATTTGTACCTAAAATGCCTATAAATAAAACATAACCAAAACTATATTTTAGAGATAATTGATTCTGAGGTGCGAATTGATTCCTAGGTGTGAGTCTGCTGCTGCTTTTCAAGAACTTCCACTCGTCTTCAACCATATGGCCAGGCACTGGGGGAAGTTTCAGTGTGACCTGAATAGCAGTGAAGGGAGGATGGCTTTGCTAAGGCGGTACAGCTCATTTTCCCTCAAGAGGGCAGTGTTATTCAAAATTTTCTTGTTCATGTGGGTTGTTTTTTTTTTTATTGTTGTTAGTACTTCTATCTGAATGCCTAGAGCCCTCTGCTGAGGCCTAAATCAAACAGAACTGCAGAACTCCTTTATTTGAGGCACTGGTGTGAAGTAAGTGACCTGTAGATGTACATACAGAATGAAGCTGATGGAAGAGAACAGCCGGGCTAGACTTGGTGGGTTGAGACCTCCCCTGTAGTCTACCCGTGAGAACAATTGAATGTCTGTAGCTGCTATACAGCTTAGCGTAATGCTGTTTAAATGTGTTTGGGTGTTTTTTTTTTTTTTGCATGCACTTCAGTGTTTCATATACTGTGTAAAGCTTGTAGCAAATTTGCGTTGTACTGCTTGGGCTGCAAGGCTTTCTGCTCTTGTTTCAAATGTGTTTAGTGACTAACAATATTCTGTAAGCATTGAAGAAGCCGGTCCTTGAAAATAGCGGCCTCGTTACAGACTTTTGAAAAGGCTCTGTGCAGCTCTGTCTGCTCTTCCCTGAGACAGGCGTAAGCGATCCTCCCAGTATTAGTGTCTCGCTCATCTTGAATGTATGTGAATCTCAGATTCCTTGATAGCTCTTGATAGTTTCCCACCAATATTCATTTACGTGATAAATTAGAGAGCTTTTTTAGGGCTAGGGGAAAAGCATTCCAAGGTGGTGTCGAGGAGGGCGCTGGTCGAGCATGGGTGTTTCAGTTTAGCTTTGGTATTTCCTTAGGGAATCCCACTCTCTCCTCCTTTGTGCTGCCCCGTCAGCTTGGTAGTGCAACTGTTGGGTGGTGGGTCTGCGAGGTCGTCTTACTCATCAAGGCTGAGCGCTGTACGCTGATCTGGTTTCTAGCCTAGCTGGGTGTATGCTGCCTGTAGTATCTGGGTCAAATGATATTTCTGAGGAGGTTTTAAAACAAACAAAACCCACAAAAAGCCTACATTAATAACAGTGGTGTTCATGACTACATCTTATAGCCAGCACATGGATTACCTCAGGGTGAAATCTTTAGTGGTACAGAATACAGACTTTATGCATATTTGCAGCTAGATATTAGGTTTAAAGAGTAATATGAAAAATATTCTTAGCTCAATATCCTGTAAGCAAGCGTGTAATTTTTAGAGGTGACAGTCCACCATATGAATGTACGAGTCGAGTAATATATATAGTGTGTCTCCTACTGTGAGTGCCAATGGCATCAAGTCATTTTCGTTGCCTACCTGAGCAGGAATAGTTTGTTGTAGCTGTTTCAGCAAAGTCTCTCTCTCTCTTGTGTTGATGCTGCTTATTTTATTTTGCTGTTACCATACTGCTCTCCCCACTTCTTCATTCTACCACAACTCTTACGTAAGAAAAAATACTTTGTTCTCCTTTGACTGTAAAAGCCTGTTGCTCCCTAAAAATTTTTTTTCCTGAAAAAACAAACAAACAAAACACTAATATTATAAGCAATGTGTATGTTAGAGAATGTGTTATTTTTTGTATTGCTGAATTGAAAAATACTTCATTTTTCTGATAGATGTGTCTGCTAGATATTTTTAAGCTAAAAACTCAAAGGGAAGCAGGAATCTTTCCGGTGGTCTTGTGAGTTGATCTCGGTCGTTCACTCAGTGTGGGAAACCTGTATCAGCCTGCATGCTTACTACTGGCTGTCCTTCCACTTTTGACCTTAGACTTCATCTCACTGTAGTGCTAGTGTCTCTTCTTGGGTAGATCAACAAAGAGTATTTGGATGATGTGAAGCAGCATCAGTAACATACAGAGTCCTTTTCTTTGTTTCGGTGTCATCTAGATCCGGTTACAAATGCTCATCTTTTGCTTGGGCAACTCATAGGGTCAACTCGAGGATGCCAGGCCTTTTCAGAAGAAACTTAGTTCCCTTCTAGTGGTGTGTAGATCATATTCTGCCTATTCCTTCTGTACAGCCAAAAATTATTGCAGCTGTATAATGCTACAGAATGTCTTTTTAAGTACTAACCACTCTCCCTCTGATGCTAACAATCGTCAGATCTTTTAATCTAAGATGAGCTTGTTTAGTATCTGACTTGTTCATAATCCTTCTGTTGGGCCATATGTGTGTGTCTTCCACATGTGGAAAGGCTGTATGTGGACTGCTTCTAGTGGTCTTTTGGAAACCAGGGCAAGTTGTAGTCCTGATCTGAGCATGCTAACCTATGTGGGAGATGTAACATCTACTCCATCTTTCTATAAGTATCCTGTAAACTTGGCGCTCTACCTCTGCTTGCATGCTTGAATAACCAGGTAACTTTTATGCCAATTCAGACTGATACAGAGCAGAGCCCAGGCACTTGGTTTGCATGGTCTGGGTCTTACTAGAGCTTTTCTTTAGGGAACCTGCGTAGATCAGGCAGTAGCTTAGATCACCCAGAAGGTCAGTGTGAATACAAGTTACCACTCAAACGGTCACTTTCCAGGAGCAGGAAGTTTAAGATGGATTTGCCGTCAGCTTGTCTATAGTCTGTCCCCAAACCTCCTTCCTTAGAGCTGAACAGTTTTAGCTTAGAATTTTTTAAAAAAAGTGTGTATGGGGGAAAGTGGGTAAAGTAGAAGAGAGGGCATGGAGCTTATCAGCGGAGTTGTATGCATCTGGGAGAGTGCAGTACATTAACACCGCGATGAAAATACCTCCTCTTACAAGCTCAGACATATGAACATCCAAAATATATGTATGAACAGCAGAGCTTGAACTTCCTGTTATTGGTGAGTATCCTTCCTTTGCACAGACTCCACGCCATAAAATATTAAAAAGGAAGGTAAGTGTCTCCTGCCCACGAGGATGTGTTGTCTCAGAGGGAGGACATGGCTTTGTTCCAATTTTTTTAAAAATTTAAATCAATGTTGGTATCTTTGCAAGTATGAAAAGTAGTAATGGGTGAGATGGGAAGTGGGTGGGCAACTTAGATTATGGCTTAGCACAGTACGTGAACATGAATGAAGCCTTAAGAGGCTGGCTGATACCTCTTCCCCTGCTTGTATGTCTGGCTGCTTCTTTCCTTGCAAAGCCCTTTTTCTGTTAGGCTTTGGGCAAAGTGAGTAGAGCTGGGTGAGGGGAGCAAGCTTTGCGCTTTCCAGTGGCGCTCAGCAGGCGGAGGAGCCGGGGATGTGCTTGGCCACGAGCTGGGGCTGGTGGCACAGGAAGTACTGGTGAATTCATGGTCTGTTTCTGCCACAGCTTTGCTGAGGAAGCCGACGGCAGCTTGCTGAATCTGCAGCCCCAGAATAACAGCTTTGCAGCTTGACATTCATATATTCTAGGGCTAGCCAGGACCAGGTAAACTAAAAGTTACAATTTTTTTATGCAAAGATTTCAGATGGCCAGTTTTGTGTGAAGACCATCCAAACAACTGCAAAAAGCCACTGTGTCCTTCTTGGTGTTGCCTTCTGGCTGGCGGATGTGAAGGGTGTGTTGAGGTTGCCAGTACCCGTGAAATCATGTTGCGTTATACTCAGCTTTGAAATGCCCTTTTACCTTTAGCAAAGCTTGCTTGGGCAACTGAAGCCACCTTTAGCTAGCGCTGAGTCTCCAAAGATTGCAGACTAGACAGACAGGAAAAAAAAAAAAAAAAAGACTAGAGATACCTGGGAATAAAACCAAGGAAAATGTTGAGCTAAATATACAGTTTCTCTTTGCCTGCAAAATGCCTTGTTTTCCAAAGCTAAAAGGGGAATACTCTGTTTCTTGAGACCTAAGTGGGGACAGAACTGTATGTGACATGATGAAACTCCATAGCATTTCATGCTTAGTTGGTCTCTCTGCTGTGGCATTCAAGGAACACTATTAATTTGTGGTAGTTCTAGTGCTAACATTTCTATGAAAACATTTGCAGAATATTGATCATGCTGGATTTTCTTGATACCAGCAGATGCAAGAAAACAAATGGTAGGTGTGTATCAGCACTGCTGCAATACACTTCTGTTTCTTCAACCCAAAGAGCTTTTAGTGCTCTCCTGCTGTTCTGCAGTCCATTGCCCAGTAACAGCAGGGTGACTCCAGAGTGCCAGAATCCAGCAACAGTTCTGAAAAACTGCACTGGTGTCTTGCAAGGTAGACCCCAGCTTTTATTTTGAGTGCGTGTGTGATTTGATGGGGGTTGGGTCGGGTTTGTTCCTCTCATTCTTTATCACCTTGTGGTGTCACTTCTGTTTTTGTAGTGCCCATGGGCCAGAATCAGGTTTGGCTCCTGCTGTGCTGTGTATTGCGTAACAGTCCCTGATGGTCTTTGCCCTACGTGCTGACAATCTAAAAGAGACAGTGTGACAGGTAAATTGAAACGACCCTTCCAGGGTGTCACAAATGTTGCCGCCTGTATGCGATACTTTGCCAGTTTGTAGTAGTACTGCTAGTTTCTCATTCTGGCATCCTCGAGTTGTGCATGTATAGTTACTGATGAGGCCTGGGCTGTCTAACACAGAAGAATCCATAGGACCTTGCTTTCTTCCTCGCTGTGTTCCTTGCTTTGATGTGGCTGTATGACCCTACTGCAAATACAAACTCCATTTCTAGGGGCTTTAGCTTGTTTTTTGTTTGTGGGGGTGGTGTTTTTTTTTTTGATTTGATCTTACTTTCTACATGGCAAGTTCACGAGCAGAGCTGTCACAGTTTGGGACTAATGATTGCGTTTTAGTACTTGTAGGGACCTGTCGCACTCTAGGCATTGCAGGTATTTAGAGGTGTACATTGTTGACTCTGGGAGAAGGGAGGATATAGATATGTGTTTTCCCTGAATGAAGCCCAGGAAGGCTCAGTTTTATTACCACAAGGCTCTTCTCCCTTTTTTCTCCAAGCAGAAAGAGAGCAAGGCGTCTAGAAGCTGAGTTTCCTAATGGGTGGAAAATTATACAGTGCTTACTGCAAGAGCAGAGTTTGGAGGTTGTGGCAGGGTTATTGTGAAATGCTAAGTACCGAAACATATACTCTCAAAGAGAAGTGGACATCAGAAAAAAAAATTCTTTTTATGAGCTGCAAGCCCTACCAGAGAGGATTGGGAGTGGCCAGTGTTGGTAGAAAATGAACAAACAAAAAAAGGGAAAACCCAGGTTATGTTGAGGTTTCCATAGCAACACAATACTTTTCCTGGAAATCTCAAATGATGAGATCTAATCTCTCTGCTATTTAACTCTTGCACTCAAAGCCGCCTGTTTTTTCAACTTACTGGCCGTCGTTCACAGCCTCCTCTCTGGTGATGGATGTGTACTCTTGGTGTGCAATGGTGGTCTGCATGGGAAATAATGTTCCTGGGACAAGGCTGTTCCTGTTCTGTTCCCTCTGTTGCAAAGCACATAGAAAAGGAAAAGAGACAATGTGTGTGTGAGGGGCTGTGTGTAGGAATGACTGGGTGGCTGTGCTGACCTTGAGAAGCTTCTGTTTCCTGCAGGTCCCAGAGAGGATGGGCTAAGCTGGTACTGAGAGTAGAGTTGCCAGGCAGGTACGTTGCTGAGATGTTCTATAGCTTGCAGGCTTTAACTGCACAAGGATGTGCCCTCCTTGGGATCGATGCAGCTTAGTGTCGGAGATCTGTGGAAAGCTTTCTGTAGCTGTTTGGAGAGTTCGTCAAAATAGCCTGACTTAAACTTGTACCCAGATTTGGGAATCCTTGATGGCAGGGGAAGCTTCTTCTGGTCGGAGTGGCAGTTTTTACCTCATAAAAAGGACAATTGAGAGAGTGGGCAGCATGACAGAAGTCTATGAAATTACTAGCGGTCTCAAAAATGTAGAAAGGAGTGTCTGTTCTTCCTTTCTTGTGGAGAGAACCCCTGAGTGGATGTGAAAGACCCTGTCCTGGTACAGCATTGAGGAGATACGTTCTGTTCCCTGCCTTCTGCCTGTAGTAGCAGCGCCCTTTGCTCCATCCTCTGCACCCATGATGCAGGCAGGGCAGAGTGAGCTTTGCACGATGGGCTGCTGTTGCAGGAGAGCTGCCTGCAGCAGCAGACAGGGTGGTGGTGGTGGCAGCAGGCTGGCATGAGGGTGGGCGTCCTGGAGGTCCTGGCTCCTTGCCTTAAAAGAAGCGGTCACAATCCTTATGGTGGTGGGGATGTCCTGCAATCGCTGACCACTGTCCTGCTGCTTGGATCTTGCTCTTTGGAACTGCCTGCTTTGCCCCTCTCTGATCGTGTGAGGTTTGTAACTCACTCTGGAAGGGTTCATGAGACTCTGATGGTTGCCCAGCCAGGGAGAGTGTCTGGGGCTGCTGCAGCAGAAGCCAAGAGCAGCCAGTTTAGTTGTTCAGGTCATTTGGCTCTTTTCCTTGTGTTCCTCCTGCTTTTTAGTCTGTTTGGCTATTAGTGGAAGGTGGAAAAGTGTGTGTGCATTTTTCCTCCCCACCATTTCACCATTGTACCTGAGGTCTCGGGAGCGTGGTGAGAGAAGACAGGTCCCGCAAATGATGCTGTGTATATATACCTTTACAACTGCATTTGGGGTGGAAGTGTTCTTAACCCTCAAAGGAGTGCAATCTGGAAAGCAGCTTGCAAACTGACTAGTGAAGGCACTTGGATAAACCATGGAAAACATTTTACAGCTGAAGAGGAGGCTTCCCAGAAGGAAAGTCGGTCTGGTGAGGAGAGGCTTAGAAGGAACTTGTGTGGCTGGTCATGCCACGAGCTCTCTGACGGAGGATTTCTCCTGGTCACTCCTCGTATATAGAAAAGAGTCACTTGCCACCGTGTCAAGTTTCTCCATTAACTAAGTTTCTGAGGTTTTCTTCTTCCCCAGAATCCATAGGAATTGGGTGTGATACAGCCAGGGTGTTAGAACAGACCTTTGGTATTTCCCCCATTAGCGTGACATTATTTTGAGCGATCGGCTGGTGCATCCTCCTTGCAAACTCGGTGCTAAACTGATCACTTAATTTCAGAGTTCCTCTCGGATGACAATGACAGACACTGTTGTTTTACCCCTTTCTAGCAGGGTGTATGAAGATTTGAGGAGAGGTGTACCTATTTCTAGGAACACTGCTACTTATCTTCTCTGCATTTGTAAAAGCTGGAGTGTTGGTGATGCTTTGTCACATCTGACAACCTTTGGTTTTTATGGCAGATCTTAAGACTTAGGACTTTGGGCGACATGCTGTGGCCTGTGGTGTGCATGCAGCGTACGGTATTTTCAGTCTCTTCCATCAGAGACCTGTTGCCTGGCTGGCCTTCCATGCAGCGGAGGTGGTTCAGTAGCCCGCGTGATCTCCCTGGTTCTGTGATTCTTTGGTTTCGAGGGGAAAGCAGAGCCTACAGAGTATGATGTACAGTATGACATAGGACTTCTGTATTTAGATGTATTGTGTTACAGCCTTGTTAAGTGCCTGACTGTGGCCAACCCCTGCAATGTGCAGCAAAAGCAATATTCTGTTTTAGTAGGTGGGCTTTCACGTTTTTGCTCTGATAGTTGTTCTGTTATTAACCTGTTAATGCTTATTAAGCCCCAAAGATTTGTGGATAGCAAACAACTATCATTACAATATTAGAAGAAAACCAGTTCAGAAGGGTTCAAAGGACAATAATCCATATATGTGCCAATAAATAGGAAGCAGTACTTTAATATCTCTTAACAAACCATCCCCTATCTTTAAACACTTATTGTATTTTCTCATATTTCTCCTGACAGCTACCTGTTCAATTTCTGACCTGTTTGTGAAAATCTGCATACCATCTAGCAGAGGGATATGCACACTTACAAACTTCTGTTCTGTGGGCATTAAGTAAATTATTTCTTTAAGATCATATGGCAGATCTATAATTAATTAAACCCTCCATGATATTAGCGCAAAATAATTTAGCCTTTCTAAAAAGGTAAATGTAATTTGCTGATCTGGTATTTGGAAGAATGCTTTCCCCAAAATCAATTCCTTTAGTTTCCAGAGAATAGAAATGAGAAGCAATCTCATTTTAATTATATCTCTTTATTGCTAACAAAGGAATGATTTATGCAATTAAATTAACTGGCTAGAAAATTATTCTCAGCTGGGCTGTCCTAATTCTTTGCTTTCTGAATTGCAGGCTCTTACACTTCTCTATGTAGATTAATTTTTCTGATATGCAAACAATGCTCCTTGTGTTCATTTTTAACATTTTTTATTCACAGCTCCCCTTTTCTTAGTGTCAATGACATGAGTAATATTTGTGCACTGCTGGGCTCTGATTCAGGCCTTTTTTATGTAGAAAGATTGGAAAAAAATCTTTTATTTTGAATTTCATTATTGCCAGTGCAGAGCAAGGTTCTGAAGTTTTCTTATCTATTGCTGAGAAACAGCAGCAGGAACATGAAGGGACTGCAAAAATGTCAAAGGATGCAAACTTTTGAAGGAAAACATATCAGCATTGAGGAGACAGGTGCATTTGCAGCTAGTGTTAAGAAAGCATTTTTTTTAATGTATTCCTCTTAAACCGCTGTGTCCTTGCAGCCAGGCAAAAAGCTGAAGCTCAAGGGAAAAAAAAAAATGTCTGTCTTATGTTGTACACAGACTTAAAAGGGAAAGGATTTTTGATTTTCTTTCTGCCTGGGATTACCTTGCAGTGGCTGGCCAGAATGTTAGCTAGTGATATTTGGGCTGAGGGGAAAATTACCATGTAACAACACATTGTGACCATGTGCCAACACGGTCTGACATCTTCTGAATGGGGCATTGGTGTAATCTCCTGTTTTAAAACAGCAGTGAACATATTGCGGAGCACGTGTTAGCTCTGTCTGAGCTGTCCTGCCCTGCATCAGTAGAGATGTGTCAGCTGGTCAGTGTTTGCTGGGTTGGCATCTCGCGCTGCTAATCAGATGGTTTTGAAATAAAAAATGCAGAGTTTGGTCTGGGTTGGGATGCAGCGCTTTGGGTGTGGAAAGGTCTGCGCCGTTGGGATGAAGAGTGGGTTCTGAAGGCTTTTGAGCTGCCACATAGGAAGGATGAAGCTACGATGATTTGGATGGAACAAGAAAGCACTCTGAGCCTGTTTCCTTTGAGCATGGATCGTCTGAGGGGAATCTTCCTTCTGGGCTGGGTAGCCACTGGGTTTTGGGGGGTGGGGGGCGGTGGTGAGTGAGGAGGTAGTGCAGTGTCTGTTGACTGCAGTTGTTGGTGTCGTCCTTGAGGACACCACTGTAAAAGCAGCACAAACTGAATTTGCTTAGGAAGTGGGATCACGCCTATTGGAAGGACCATTCTCAAAGAACAGTTGTCCTTGGCTTACTGTCAAAGAGTGATTTTCTCTTTTTTATATTTTTTTTTTCTAGTCCTGCAGGCTCCCTGCACTGGGTGGTACAGTTCTCTTCCATGAATACCCTGGCTCATACAGGAAAGGATATCTTACAATGCCTGAGGAGGATGCCACTGGGGATGAGTTTACAACGGTCTGTAGAGCAGGCTTTGAGTTGAAAATTATATAGGCTGAAGGACTGGTTAGAAATCAGAAATTCATGACAAAAGTTACCTTCAGGGAGGAAACATCTGATTAAAGAAAGAGAAACAACTGCCTAGGCAAGCAGTACTGCGGGGAAGGGTTTGGGTCCACAGTGAATCACAGCTAAGTGAGTCAGGGTGATGCTCCTTTAAAAAGAAGTCTTGCTCCTGGAAGTATGAATAGGAGTGTACTGTGCAAGCTGTGGGGTCTGAGGAGAGATACGACTGCTGTGTTACTTGGTGAAGGCTTGGCTGGCAGAATGTATCTAGCTTTGCATGCTGCATTTCAGAAGCCAAAAATGGGAAAGAACTGGGAAGTCGTGGCCTGTGGGATAAGTAATGACAAGTCTTATGGGGGAGAAAAGCAAACTTCACTTGCAGCAAGGGACAATTAAGCTGATGCCAGGAAAACTTTAACGATAAGCTTCAGTGCTCACATACCAGCCTGCCAGAAAAGAAACCTTGAACCCACTGAGTGTGTCCTTTGGTCCCTCAACTCCTCCTGCTTCTATTCTTAACTTGGCAAAACTGAGCTTTCTCCTACCCGTGGCTGCCCTGTATTCCTACAGCCTGGGTGGGTAGATGGTTTCATACCTTTTCCTCATCTCCACTTAGCTCCTGTTTCCTACTACCTGTTTCATTCTGTTTTGCCAGCAAATTCCAGTGCAGGCTGGTACTGAAAGCTGCTTCTAGCAATGACCAAGGGGAAGGTTTCACTTCTCGGTGCCAGAAATCCTCCGTTCCTTTTGGAACAAGCAGTGCGTGTAAACATACAAGGAACAGGGTAAGCAAAAAGATGTGCTCATAGCGGAAGGGAATGAAAGATGAGAAAGGGAAACTAAAAAAAAAAAAACAAACAACCCCAAACAAACCCACACCATAAACAAAAGCACAAACATAAAAAAAACCTAACCACAATAGAATACAGCTCCTTTCCTACAGTTGATGGCAAGGTGATGGATCACTGGCATCTCAGATCGGTTCCCTTATGAAGGGCATACCGGGGCCACTAGAAAGCTTACAATGAGGGGCAGTGTAGGTTGCAAAAACAGGACAATCCTTTGCTTTATCCTTCTGAAATAAGGGAGGTGAATGCTGCAGTACCAGGAAATGTCCAGTCGCAGGTGCGTCTTCACGGAGCCGCTATGGGAGGGGGAGGGAGAGCCAGAGCAAAGCCCTCAAACTTCTAAAATGTTAGGAAATGCAGAGTTCAAAGTGCAATCCTTACAAGCACAGCAATGTAATAGTAACACTGTTGATGAAAGTGACAGTTTCAAGGATCAGCTCCAGAAGAAACTCTGCTACAATCTGAATTCTGGACTCCTTTTCTGTTCCTTAGCAAAGGAAATAAGAGCGATTTCCCTCCAGATCCTTTAACAGAATTACTCGCCTATCCATGGACCACTTTCCCAAATGCGCCAGGATTTAATTGCACACCGAGTGCCATCCAGATGAGAAGCTGTCTTTGGTAATACTGAGAATCTCTCCTTCTGTAAAGTAGATCTCTATTAGAGGTGGCTCTTCTCCCTGTGAGAAGATCCCTGCCCCTGTGCCTCAACTGTAGAGTGATCCTACAGAGACGGCTTCCTGGGAATGCCTTTCCTTCCTAGGATAAGGTTTAGTGCTCTGTGACGTTACTGTAGATGTGCTCTCTGCGTGCGCGTTTCTTCCAGATGAGACACTGCTGGGATGTTAGCAAAACAGACAGGGTGTTAACCTGGCAGGAGAAAGGTGTGTGGACCTGGGAGGTGTGCAGTCAGGACTATGTCCTCTCTGGAGAACTGGGTGGAATTTGAGGACCTTGGCCATTTGTCCACGCTTTCCTTAAAATAGGAGAAAAATCACTAGGAAGCCTTGCTTCATTCTTTACTTTTTGCTGTTATGTTTGCCCAGAGTATTTTTTTTAAAAGTCTGATACCCTCCACTTTTATTTCTGCTCAGCTTCTTGTGAAGCAGAACCCAGCTAGATGGAGTTTGGACTTGCTAGCATCAGAGCGGTGTTTGAATAAAAACAACTTCATGTGTGTGTGTTTCATTGTATAGCATTAAAAATTTAATTAATATTTTAATAAATATTAAATGAATAGTTAGTATTTAATTTTAAATAACAGTGCTACTCTTGTTTATATCAGATTCTAGATATCCGAGTGCTAAAATCAGAAGTTAAAATAGTCTGACTCATTACACTGAAAGAGAAGAAAATACCAGAAAGCTTTAGGTTGGCCTTGCATCTTCAGTTCTGGCTTTTTTTCCACTTCTGGTCTTTCACATCTCCCAGTAAACTACAGAGAGATAGCTCCTGGCTATATCTTATGAGCAGCAGAAGAAATGAAGCAATGTAAAATATAGATAAGATATACTGAAGGGTACTATATGTAATGAGACTATAGATTTGTGCGCATATGTGCTTTCTGTCTCATTGCATTTTGGAGAGAAACACCATGTAACAATAGGCTCAGGGTTTTTATACTGTGGCCTTTTGAAATCTATTTTGTTATTCTTGTCTTCTTGGAACAATATCTAGTTGGGAGCTGGGTGATCTCCTTAAAGTCCCTTCCAGCCTGAATTATTTTAGGCTTCTATGAAGATATGTGTGGCTATTGTGTCCAAATTGGCAATCGCAGCGTTGCTTGTCTGAAGCTTTGTACTGAAAGACAAAACCGAAACAGCTCAGTGAAGATATTTGCCCCTGAATGTCATGAAGTTGCTGTCGGCTCTGAAGAGCAGCGCTGTCCTCCAGCATATGGGCTTGCCCCTGCTGTTTTGGTATTGCCTGCCTGCCTGCCTGCTGAGACTGCTCTGTCCTATCATGCAGGTTGTTAAGGCCATTAAACAATATCGGTCCCAGTGTCCATCCCTTTGGCCTGCTACCAGTGGCATCCCTTCAGCTGGACTTTGTTCTGCTGATCGCCAGGCCCAGCCAGTTTTCTGCCCACCTTATTTCTTATTTCTTCCCACCTTGAATTTCCTTTTTGATTCCACGCCCCCCCCA
>Ga0065711_1030901_pt1 | contig 31119 bp, 11 predicted proteins | sample Hoacrofraction12_FD_59098 | JGI IMG/M metagenome (GOLD analysis project Ga0065711, IMG submission 59098) | Hoatzin crop microbial communities from Cojedes, Venezuela - Epithelial fraction 12 v2 (version 2) | ecosystem: Host-associated > Birds > Digestive system > Esophagus > Crop | place... | reverse complement strand
TGTGAAACACTGGAACGGGTTGCCCAGAGAGGTAGTGGAGGCCCCATCCCTGGAAACATTCAAGACCAGGTTGGACAGGGCTCTGAGCAACCTCATCTAGTTAGTGGTGTCCCTGCTCGCTGCAGGGGGGTTGGACTAGATGACCTCTAGGGGTCACTTCCAACCCAAAACTTTCTATGATCTATGATTGTAAAACTTTTGAGTTTCTAAATGATCTAAACAACACACTTAAAGCAATCTGAAAAATCTTCATATCTGTCATTATAAGTTTTCAAATGCCCATGAACTCATTGAAGGCTGTCTCCACTGGAGGGTCTTTTTTTTTATTTTTCTTATCATTATTTTCTCACCTTTGAAAAGGGAGAAAAGATAATTGTTTCTTTTACACTACCTTCCTCATCAGCAGATTCCAGAAAACAGAATATTTTGTGAATTAAAAAAGAAAGAATTTTCATCTCAATGATTAAAAAACAGATAACTGAATTGCTTAAAAGAAAGAGCAGCTAAACTGGAGTTTTTAATGGAAGCCGTTCATAATCTTAATTAGTAAGTCCTAAAAAAGTTTTATATAATCAATTATTTTTTCGTCTGTTAGAATGTCATAGCATTTTACTCTGGGTTTATGAGACGTCTGGTAATACTACAATGTAACCCTCCTCAAAACAAAAGTGATTTTATTTTAAAGGTTGGCATAAATGTCATAATTACATACAGTATTTGTATGAGAAAACAAAGTAGATCAAAGAGGGTGACAGAGAAGAGACAAACAGCCACAGCAACAGAGATTTCATGCTCAGAAAAGGAGCCAAAATAAATTATATTTGATCTCTGTTAACACTGTTCTAATTTCACCAGGAATAATCTCTGGATCTTGTGTACTACTTCTAATCTTCCTCAGGTCCTGGGTTGTCTGTAAAGGTCACTTCTTCCATCTGATGCTGTCATACTTCTGTTCTGCTGTGGCAGTGCTTAACATGTTTCAGGCAAATGCACTCCTGATCTGTCTGTGGATAATTTTAGTCATACCTAAGTTGGCAGGACGTGAGTGAACTAGAACAGATGAATAACGAACGGGGTGTGACTGGACATAAATGAACTTGGAATTTTCCGCATCACCAAGGGGAGAATGAAGAAAAGTAGTCAAAACCTGACTATATCCCAAAGTTACAAATACTGACATTTGAGAAGCAATCTGCACAGGACCACATAATTGTGTTATTATATTTCTCCCACCTATTTTCCAATCAAGCCCTTAGAAGAGGCTGCTTGACTGTTGGGTTTTTTTTCAATTTATTTATGGAAAGATATTTTTACAGGCTAACCCAGTTAAGCTTGGCAGCTTGTTTACAATAGGACCCAGAAGACACATTACTCTATGCACAACAATATAAATATACATTTGAGATGCACACTTACACTCATAACATTTGTTAAACATCTGAAGTGCACAGTGATCAGGTATCCAGAATGTTCTAATTCTCTATTTAAATATTATGAAGGTAGAGGGATTGTTTAGCTTGCTAAGATAGAACGACACATTATCATAATTAGCATGTGTTTGAGGAAAATTGTACAGCAGAGCTGCTCTCCTAAAAGTTAATAACAATCAGATATAAGAAGTTTAAACTTCCCCAGAAAGTCAGAACAGTGTTTTATCACTGTTTTCATATTTCCAATTTGGACATCCAGACTGCCTAAAACTGAAATTAAGTTACGTTATTGGCCTTTTCCTTAACTGAGCCTCTATCTACCTAATCGATTAGAGTGGACAAATAGGAATGGATTTATAGATCAAAACAATTCTTGCTGAGAACCTGAAATCCACTTCATACTCAGCCTGGGGGAGGGGGTTGCATTAGACCTGCTCTAACTTGGTGCTGCCTTGTGGAAAGCCAGGAGCAATCCAAGAGCTCCTCTGTTCTCCTTCCACCCAGAAGAAATCTGGTGCGTGCACCCCATGATACTTCAAGATACAGACCTAACCACTGGGACGTCACTCCAAAAGAGCCCTCTTGAGCCTGCCAAAAGGGCTGACAGAAACCAGGTCTCAGAGAGATTAATGTCATCTTTCAGTAAAATTATACTCCCGAATCCAAAAAATAGTCAATAAAGACAAACAAAGACTCAGACAGTCTGCTCTCCACCTGGAAGCTCAGTAGAGATCTGAGAGTAAGATTTTGTATTTCTTTATACCAAATCAGGTTTTCCTTCCAAAAAAAAAGTTTATAGTTATTGTTAATATCTTATCTTAAATTACTCCACTTGAAGATTGCACCATGCTGTTACAGGCAAATTTTTAGTCTGCTGCCACACTTCAGGATATTAACACTTGGAAGCACTAACAGGCACACTCAGTAGCAGCTCCAAAATGCCTTACTCCTCAGTCTAGCTTGCCACTGCATTAGAATACAGTAGTAGTGGAAATACCTCAAAGCTTGTTCTGTAATTAAAAAGGGACAGTCCATTGCCAGAACAGCGAGCTGTGCTGGAAGTTCATTTTTCTCCATCTGTGCAGCATGAAACTTTAATTGTGAAGCAGTTTTAAAAAGTCCTGTGGCATAACCTGGAAGGAAAAGTGTAGGACGGTGAGCATTTACATATTACTTTAGAACCTACCCCTAGCCTCCAAAAATGATGGAGGCGATAGGTTACACATGATAGGTTGAAGTGAGCTGCTACTCAGTCCTTTGTATATTTCCTAATGACACCTCAGTTCCCACTTCTTTTCAGAAGACATAGTCTTCTCCCCAAACTATTGGATCTTGCTTCTGCTATCCCTATTACTGCTGTGTTCCCTTTTTCCTCAGAGATGACTGGTGTTTAATATAAATGAATCAGAACAGTTCCGAGGGATAGCTGGTTTGTGGGTCAAGCGCACAGTGCACAACTTCTCCAACTATTTCATCCCAGTTTGCAGTCCTCTCTTCTTTCGTGTCCAGTTTCTGCCAACATTTATGGAATTAAGCTTTCCTGGCAAAAATACATCAAAGAATAGACTTGCATGCAACTTACCCAAATATCCACAGAAGAGGAATTTTAGACCAGCACAGCTCTGAAATTCAGAGCTTTACACACTCATCGTGTCAGGGAAAAAAATAACCGTGTGCCTTATGCTGAATCACAACAAATTCAGGCTTTGATTCAAAAAAAACAGTGCTCAGATGCGTAACCAGCTGGCCTGACATGTACAGGGAGTATCTCTAGTTACTCCCGAGCTGCACAACGCTGCAGAGGAGATCCACAGGGGCTCCCCCAACTCCATAATACCCCGCAGCTCCATGCTGCCATGCTCGTCAGCATCCCCAAGGAGCAGCAGTAAGTCTTGTGCGATGTCGAGGCTGTTTCTACTCAGGGATGGATAACAGGGTTAGAGCTCCACATTACGACAGCTCTTGTGCTTTCTGTCCTAAAATTGTGCCTATTCAGAGACAGCTCAGCTGTTCCTGCGTAGCACTGTGCTGGGTAGTAGACAGATACTGCAAGCCACTAGATTTGCACAAGATTGTGCGCGTGCTTTTGTTAGCCAGGAGTTTGTTGCTTCTAAACAACCAGGACCCAAAGAAAGCTTGGTTATCTTGTAAACATTCTTGGTGATCGGCTCATAATGTTTTAAAAGTTCATTAAAAAATTCATTGAATAATTAAGGAAAGAGCGATCTCTTTGTGGCTATTTCATGAGCAGAAAGAAAGGTTAAATTCATGGGATAAATTATTCATTGTGAGTTATTCACTCAGCTTTAATAGTTTGTAATTCTATAAAGAGCTTTGCTTAAGAAATGCACTATATAAATCAATCAATAGCACTAATAATATGCAGGAAGGATTTTCTCCTTTGTGAACTGCTTTTCAATAAATTGTACCCCCTTGACACTTCAGCTACCATCATATGACCATTCTTCTCGCCTCCACCTCCCCAGCCTGCCTGTCACTGGGCCGCAGCTGTGACGTTCAGATATCCAACCTCCTTCCTCCTCACACCAGCTTAACCCATTGCACTGAAGGATCTATCAGTGCTTGTGTGTGCCTTTAGCTTCTCCTTTAAATGTCTGTTTTGTTAAGAATTCAAGCCAACACAGTTGCACACGCACTCACACGTGCATGTTTTGTTACAACATAGTTCAGTTGCATCATCAGTCTATTTGAAACCGAGCATCATGTCCCAGGCTTCATGCTATAAAATCCAAACATCAGCTGTCTTCTCTGCAACCATATGGTAGAGATGTGGAAACACCCTTCATCTAAAGCCCAAAGCCTCCAATTACTTCCATCATGCCTGCAGTGGTTTAGGGAATGATGGTTGGAGGAGATACAGCTGTGTCTGAGTCAAGCTGCAGCAACACACACTTCAGGGGATGGCAGCTACTTGGGAAAGCACCTGGGTGGTCTACAGGCTTGTGCAGCCCATGCTGAAGTGTACGCTGTCACAGCCTTAGACACCCGAAGTAGTAACCATTCAATCTAGATTAACGCTAGTGTGAATATGTATACACGCACCAAATCACAGTGCGGTCGTACCCTTAGGGACAAACAGCTTTATTCCCGTGGGCAGTCTTTTTACTTCTCTCCTGTGCTCCAGTCCTTGGTAATTCACAGGGGCCTGACACTGCAGCTCCTGAATTGAATGTCAAAACTCCCATTAACTTGCATGGGCAGAATTCCAGCACTTTTTGCTTTCTATCAGTGTTCAGTCCCCTTCGGTTTCAGATCCTTTACATTTTTCACCTTCCTCTTTCCTCCCGGTGCAACACTCCTAGTATCTTCCAGATGCCTCCTTCTTGGCAGCCAGTCCCCTCTTTCCATCCAGAGGTCATCCGAAGGCAGCAGGACTGAGAAATGTGGAGACTCTGAGGCTGCAGCGTTTGGCTATGTCTGCAAACATCTTGCTCGTGGAGTGATGTGAGTTGCTGTACAGAATTAGGACTGCTCTAGTCCTGCTCAGATGCTAGTACTGAATGCGATAAACTTCATACCCAAGTCAGAAAGCAATGTCAATACTACTTTTGCGCCCGGTTGGCAACCCCCCTCATACATCCTTTTGGTCTAACCGGTGCAACCAAACACTCAACGGGATCCTAAATTTGGCTATGTGGGAATGTTTTTTTCTCTGCTTCATGCACATATCGCTAAGGAGATGAGTTAATATATTCATGTTTTTCCAGTTAATTGTTTGTCTCCTTAAGTGACCAATATAAAAATAAATTTTTGCTGAGTGTGATCAAACGGCTAATGTTTCAGCAAAACCCCTCAAAAAATATGGAAACTGGCATAATTTAGGATCTTTAAAACATACTTCTAGATTGGATTAGTTGAACTGGAAATCTTACAAGTTCAGATTCTCTTGAAATATTTATTTGACTATAAGTGACCCCAAAATATCCCTTTTTGGGCACATTTTAACTCCTGTGTTTCTGATTCTAAACAGACCCAGAAAATGCGAAGACAAGTGAAAAGTATGCAACTAACCCATTGTCTCTGAATCACTATTTCAGTTTGAACTCATTTTCTTTTACCATGTATAATTTGACCTGTACTAAATAATTTAGATGAGAACCTTTAAATGTTTCCTATGGTGCCTCTAACAAATCTCCTGCACAGCTAGATATATCTTGCTTTTTCAAGCCTGTTGGCTAATAATCATTCTCTTGTTGACTAACACTCTCAAACTGTATGATTTTCAGTGGATTGTACTTTCACTTTTTGAGCATCCTGTTCGAAGCTTCTCAGTTCTATTAGTGTGAGCGATGAGTAGCATCCCTGCGTACTGAATAATGCTCTGAATAAAATGTAGATGTTAGCCACCTCCATATGTACTCCCAAAGTCTTGGATACGTGATTGAAATAGCACAGAAGAAAGAAGGGATAGATTCACTTATTGACCTATGGGGATGCAAGAAAATTTAAAGGAACTGCTCAAATAGTGGACGCTGCTTGTCCCATACAATAAATGAGGAATGCATCCTGTGGAAAAAGGTAGGGTCCAGATAATATTGCTAAAGACTCTATGATGATGTGTTTCCACCAGATGGACAGATTTATATTCCATACGCATAATAATCTTAACGGTGTTTCTCTTTGAAGTTCTTTGGTCTTAATACTGTTCTTTACCTGGAAAATTTGCATCTTAGTACTAACTCAATCTTTTTTTGTTTATTTATTTTAAAATATGCTTATTAAGTTCAGACCTCTAGCAAAGAAATGAATAAAATTATCTGTTTTCACTCTATCTTGACAACATATCAAACAGGCAGGTAGAAAATACATCATATTTTTTTAAAAAATTATGTACGGAAAGATTCCTCGGAGATGTATTGCTAGTGAGGGAACAAATCTGACCCCAGAAAGTCTGAGTTTAACCATTTCAGCATTCCTCCTACTGAAATTTGTGAACACTACCACGGAGAGCAGTTCACTGCATATTTGTACTTTGTATTATATATAGTTTTAATACCCCACAAAATAAAAACACTGAACCACGTCTGGTATTTTAGTGTACTCCTGAACTATTACGGGTTAAGTATGACAGATACCCTCCTCTTCTAACTGCAGAAGATTTTTTTCCCAGCTCAATCATAGAGCATTTCCATTAAAAGCTGAAGACCCCATCTCTAACCCTGGCAATACCTTCTCCACATGATTAATTATTTTACACATTCTGTAGTCCATTAGGGAAGTGTCTGATGGCCTCAGGACACAGATATCTGGCCTTTATATGCATTATTTTGCCAACCTCTTTTTCTTCTCTGTCCTTTTGCAGTGAAATACAAAACAGCCTATTACTTTGGTTTTTCATTGCCATGTTTGTTTCACTTATTTCTAATTAAGATTTTTCAGAAAAGTCATTAACTTGCAGCTTCAATAACTTCTTTTTGTAAAAATTCAAATATCTTATTCAAAGACAAACATCTTACCAAATATCAAGTAGCTCTAGAAAAATACGTTGGATCAATGAAGTCTGCAGAAATATGTGTATCTCTTGTTAGAAGACAGGGTCAAATATCAGTTTTAGTGATGACAGCGTAAACTAGAAAAAGAAGTATAGATACTGAGATCAATACCAGCATAATGGAGAACAGCACTGTGCTTCCAGTCTGTGCTGCTAATGTTCAACGGTCTGTTGTCTTCTACTTGGGTAGTTCTTGTGGGAAAAAAGGATATACCTGAAATTTGTTTGTTGTGGTAATTGTTAACACAGGTCATACTTTCTTCCCTTTTTGCATTTCAGACACAAAATCATAAGCTTTTAGTTAAGGGAAGCACAGGGCATTTTCTAAGATACTTCCTATACTGCTCAATATGCTGCCACACACCAGAACTGGAGGAAACAAATATAATCCTGGTTGCAGTGAAAAACTCAGCAAAAATTCCTGTACATTCAAAACAGACCAGATTCCACTCAGTACACTGGCTTGAAGATAGTTATATCAATCTTACTTAACTGGATTTCTTGCTTCAGAAAAGTGCATGCCTTGCTTTCCTCCAACATTCTGAAAACTGGACAACTGTTTAAATTAGTTGTTCCTGCTTATGATACCAGAGAGTGCTAAAATGCATCTTATATATTGATTTATTGGGGTTTTGGTTTTAGGATTTTGGTATTCTTTTTTCCATCTGTTGTAAAGCACCTCATCCATCTGAATAATTGCAACAGACAGTAAATATAAAAAATACAAAAAAAAAAATTGTTTTTCTGATATTGACTTAACCGTAACCTCCACAAAAAAAAAGAAAAAAAAATTAAACCTGAAAGTTTCAGACAATGTAAGATTTATTTTTTGACTGTTCTAGCTAAATTAGACTTGCCAGAGGTTATGGTTATCAAATTTCAGAGCGCAGGATATTTTCATTCACAGTTGTAGATAGCAAGAGCTGAGGCAAATACACCACATAAGAGGGCTGGAATTGAAGATGTTGGTCTTTCCCCAGATGAAGCTACAGTGACTATATATCCCATCTTGGAGCTCCATATAGGTCCCTAAATTTAGGTGGATAGAACAGAGTTTTCAGCCAAATTACTTTTTTTTCTTAACATTATTTTCCACAAGTTGATTTGACTAAATGTGTTTTAGGAGAAATGAAGAACCTGCCCACCTGAAAAAAGTTGTAAGCCAGAGTTAAAATTCTCCACAGAAGTTCTAAGTCTTGCCCCTACTGAACACCTGCAATGAAATTTCTTGTGCTGTAGTAAGTCAAGATCACGTCTGACCTACACCATCATAAAAAGAAATCAACTTCGGTCTCAGAGCTTCATCCTCTGACATTCTAAATTACTCTCTATAGTCAGATTCCTAATATTTTGACCAGTTTGTTCACAAAGTGAGATTTATCTAGGTTAAGTCTAGGCACCTGTTAAGTCAATGTCGATATCTGAGTAAGTCATCTTTGGTTGTCCTTAAAGTTAGTGAAGAGGAGATGAGAAATACACACTTTTAGACTGAGATTCATCTGGCTTATTCCAGAGATCCACATTAGGATGCAATAAATCACAATCTGTAGGTGAGTGTCTCTTCTTTGATTGCTCTGGGAGTTTAACTGTAACTTTAAACATAGACATAATAGAAAGCTACATTCAGTCAGATAAAACACACAAGAGTAGGTGATTATTTTCTGAATTCTGCATTCATCTACAGAATAATGCTGTCTTGAGATTTATTTGTATCAGATTTTCAGTTTTCTATTTTTATATCTACCAGAGAAAACTGGAAATGAAAAAATTAGTTCAAATACAATTTTCACATTCATTCCACCAAACTGGAAGGAAGAGCAAAAGCACTGACTTTCCTTACAGAATTAATTATTTAATAATGGTATTGGACCCATTGCATTTTTTTTTTAAACAATACAGATTTTTGACATAATATTAAAAATGTCTTAACAGAATATAAAATTAAAGTTTGTGCCTTCAAAATCAAACAAGCAAGTTGAAATAATTCATTACACCTTGATTCAGGAATCTTAAGGTAGACATCTAAAGTACGACAGATGCATCATACCCCAGGCATGCTGAGTCCTCTCCATGAGGTATAGCTGACAAGTTCCCATTCAAGTGTGTGAAACAGAGTCAGCTCCCCATGGTTACGTCTACAGCCCCTGTCCCAGAGCATGCTCTGGAGTTTGACCTTGCCAGCTGCCTCTGGACAGCTCCTGGCAGCGCGGGAAGTGTGGGAGACTTTCCCAAGGAGTGCTTGTGCCTGGCCAGTTGACCAGGCAGGGACCTTGGGTGTCAAAGCTGCTCATCAAAAGTATCGGTGGCTGACGGTGGTTGCTCAAAGCGGGGAGTATTTGAAGGTCCCATGACAGGCATGTGGAGACAAGCAAGAACCACACGCCAGCCTGCTTACTCCCACTATAGTCTTCTCTAATTTTCTTTTATAGAATAACAGAATCATTAAGGTTGGAAAAGATCTTTAAGATCATCAAGTCCAACTGTCAACCCAACACCATCATGCTTACTAAACCATGTCCTGAAGTGCCACATCTACACATTTTTTGACCACCACCAGCTATGCTGACTCCACCTCTTCCCTGGGCATCCTATTCCAGTGCTTGACAACCCTTTCGGTGAAGAAGTTTTTCCCATTATCCAATCTAAATATCCCCTAATGCAACTTGAGGCCATTGCCTCTCGTCCTATCACTAGTTACTTGGGAGAAGCGACCAAAACCCACCTCAGTACAACCACCTTTTGGGTAGTTGTAGAGAGCAGTAAGGTCCCCCCTCAGAGTCCTCTTCTCCAGGCTAAACAGCCCCAGTTCCCTCAGCTGATCCTCATAAGACTTGTTCTCTAGACCCTTCACCAGCCTCACTGCCCTTCTCTGGACACGCTCCAGCCACTCAATGTCCTTCTTGTAGTGAGGGGCCCAGAACTGAACACAGCACTCCAGGTGCAGCCTCACCAGTACCAAGTACAGGGGCACGAACACCTCCTTACTCCTGCCGGCCACACTATTCCTGATCCAAGCCAGGATGCCATTGGCCTTCTTGGCCACCTGGGCACACTGCTGGCTCATGTTCAGCCATCTGTCAACCAGCACCCCAAGGTCCTTTTCCACTGGGCAGCTTTCCAGCCACTCCTCCCCAAGCCTGCAATGTTGCATGGGGTTGTCATGACCGAAGTGCAGGACCCGGCACTTGACCTTGTTGAACCTTATACAGTTGGCCTTGGCCTATTCATCCTGCCTGTCCAGATCCCTCTGCAGAGCCTTCCTACCCTCCAGCAGATCGACATTTCCGCCCAATTTGGTGTCATTTGCAAACTTACTGCAGGGAGTTTAGGGGAAACTTCTCTTTGCTTCCTACTCTCTATCCTTTCTCCCTTTCTCCTCTACTCTTCTTATTCCTGCCCTCTCCGTCACATTGGATCAATGCCACAGAAAGTTTCTGAACTGCATGCAAATCAGAACACAGAATTTGCTGAGAAAAAGCAGTAGATGCAATTCAAATGTCTTTCTAGCTTAGGTAAATTGTTCATCCCCAGAAACAGTGTGTTCCGGGAAGGAAAACTCCATGCCAGCTAAGGAAAAAAAAAAAAAAAAAATAAACAAGTGAAAAAGCATTCTCTTTTCTGCAGGCTCTGTTTTCACTGTCTGTAATCACTGCTGACCACAGCATGGGCTGTGTACATTAAACACCTCTGAAAACAGAGCCAGTAGAGTTTTAGTTTCCATTCTGGAACCAGTCAAGAAGCTAAATAAGTGTACCCAACTAGCTCAGAGAGACTCCTGGCTCTTTATTATAGCGTGTTGGTATCACATCTGGAGCTGTTCATTAATACCTTTTGAATACATATTTAGTCTTAGTTATAGAAGATGTGGCATTGCAGATGATCTGCTATTCCACCCCAGTTTCTCTTCACTCTTTGAACACCTATGTTCTTTTCATTTTAACAAGTTTTTCACTTTCATTTGATTTTTCAGATATCTGACAAGTGTTGGTTTTTTTCTTATTATTTCTTTTTCCATTACAGACAGGTGTATAAATGATTAGTTTATACAAATTTCAGAGGGATTTTTTTTTTTATATCATAGACCTATAGGGAATATGTAGCTAATTTAAAATGCTTTACAGATTTACACTGAAAGATAGTCCGTAAAAGAATGACAGTACAAGTTATATCAAACAGGCAAACATTTGTTATGGGGACAGTAAAATTTACTTTTCACAAAAGGAGCCTACAGTAATCATGCATTCAATTCTATTTCCCAGAATGCTTCTTAAGTATGTTAATAAAGTCTTTATTGTGTCTGCTTATAAAAGTCGCCACCATTTCCCATTAGAAAGTCTCTGTTTATTCATCAAACATTTACTGACAGTGACTGCTGGGAGCAGGCTCAGATTTCCACTCCATTACACGTTTGTGGCATAAAACACATTAATTATAGATATATTACAATATTCAACTCATTGAGGAAAAATTAGATGATCAAGGCTCATTTTCCTTGACAATAAGCAAGTTAATGAAAATACTAATTACCTGATGATGAAGTGGAGCCTTCAGGATTGAACGCTTAGCATCTGTAGAAGAGCTCTGTGAATCTAGCACAGAATATTAAAGCCAGAAGCACTGGAAGTCTAAAGGGTGGTTCATGAGGTCATCAAGTGCCCTTTAATCACAGGACAGAGAGTAGTTAGCTCATAGCATAAACTTTTATATGCAGCTTTGATGGATGTCATGAAAAGCCACATAAGTATAGTGATCATTTAAAACTAATTATTTTTGTAAACTGATATTTTTTGAATTAGTAGATATGTTGTCTAGCTTAACTTTTTTTTAAAAGCACTGTGGAACATAGAAATGATGAATTTTGGTATAGAGAACACTGGAATGAAGAAGAATAAGGCACAGCCACAAGACTTCCTTCATTTTCTCTGCTTTCAGAAAAGGTCATAATCAAAACAAATGACATATGAAGTTAAACCATCTCAAATTCAGGAGATTTCTTCTTATTTGTTTATTAGTATTGCAACCACTTCCTCTTTTATGCTTGTATAATTCTGTTTACCACTTCCAAGTTAGACTGTAAATTGGAATCACTAAACTGATGTTGTCATCCTCTGGTTTCTTTCAAGACCAATTTTACTTCTCATCTGTTTTTGGCATTTTACCAATACATCTGTGTAATTTTTAGGCATAGGGGGTTCCCTTCACTCTGAACTGTTCATGCTATCTGTTAAAGACAGAAGTATCACCTATGTTTATTCAGTTTAATTCATTTTTTCCCCATCTACTGTGCTTGATAGTAACATTTTAGCAGTAGTATATGCAATATATTGCCTCACATGCTGGGATTTTCCTGAACTACTAAATAGTGAATGATAATAAAATATTACCAAAGTATTGTTTCTTTTCTGAGGATAGTAATAATCTTGTTATTTAACAAATTCCCTTCATAGTTTTTCTGTAGGCCTCAGCACTGTATCACCTAATGAAATAATACTACTTTCTAACCGCCCCAGAACCCTGTTGTAAGTCATGGATGAAAATATCTTCAGTGATGGGATTTATTCTGCTGGCACCTACTTTTTAATACATGGGTATTCTGGAGAAAACATAAAACTATGCAAAGATAACAACTGACTTCCTAGAAGCAGGGTAGTAGGGAATTTGCAGAGCACAAATGATCATGTTGGTAAAGATCTCTACAAGGTGTGACAAAGGTTTCATGGAAATGCCATGTAGGTCATAAGTTCACTTCTCATCTGCAAACACCTTACAACATGGTTCACAACACACAGTTTGTGTCCTTGCTCTAGACCATTACTACTGCTTTGTAGCTACAGGTTGTCTGTGGTACCATACTAAAGCAGCCAATTAATATGACCTCCCATATTACAAGCAAATCTCTCTGTAACAATAATCCAGCATCTTTCCAAAGCATTTCAAACAATCAGTTCAGAAATAATTTTGAATAAAATTCTTTAGAATGTTCCATCCCTCCTGTTCCTTGTAATATACTCCTCAGAAATTACTGGCACAGTATGTATACTGAAACGAGAGGAATGAGCTTTTAACTTGGTAAAACACAGTAAGGCATGTAACTCAGACTTCTCTTGGTATTGACGTTTAGCATGGCTCTGTGACTCTATGACTCTAAGCTTTTACTTTATATCCCTGAGTTTTTTCTGAAATGGGACTCAGACAGCATGAGTACTATGAGCACATTGAAAACACCCAGGAAAAAGGCAGCAATAAATGTTCACGCTGTCTAGGTAGTAGGTTAGATTTAGCAAAAACTTTCCTCAGAATTGTCAACTAACATTAGTTAAGGTTTCTTTATTTTGCTTACAGGCTAATCCCACTTTATATACTAAAGAGGGCCAAGGAGAACATTTAGACTGAATGATGGAAGCTGTACTTGCTATCTTAGTACTCTCCACCATCTTCTCTTCCACAGACAATAACTACATCCCATAGGTGTCTTATACCATTTTTTTTGGTTAGGATTTTTTTTCTGAAAGAAACAGAGGAAGGAGAGATGTTGACTCTTTTTATAGTGTACAAGGTAATATTTACTTGTGAAACAGGATATAATTATTCCAGTCCTTTCCCATGGGATTTAAACCCCATAAACATATGTGGAGAGGTACTGGCCAGATAACATAGCCAAAACAGGTAGATGAATATATGCAACTTGTTGGGGTTCAGGCAGAAGATAGATGTGCTGTAGAGTGTTATCAAGACTTCCCACCTACTCTGCAAGAAAGTAGACAACATATGCTGCACACACATTGCTCAGTATAACCGCTTCTGGGAACAGTCCTGTCCCTTAGGCTCTGTGGTACCGAATAGCTTGCATCCGTTCTGCTAAGGAATAACCCCCTTAAGGCCCACTGGCCACCTCACCAGTGCACAACATTTGGTACTGCAGCTGTCTAGGCTCCATGTGCTGCCCTTGTGACCCTGGAACATAATAATCATGCTTTTGGCTTTTTTCAGATCAGACTGTCCAAACCAGTATGTTACTGCCCAGAAAGGTGATGCTTTCACAGAGTGATGGGGAGGTATCTGTCGCACACTTTGAATACAGGTTGAGTTGCCTGAGGATGCAAAGCCATGTTGGGGGACTGTGTAGGACAGAGAGAACCAAATCTGTCTATAGTCTTATAGCCTTATTTATATTGTCAGACAAAGTGACCTATCTCCAGAATGACTTTTGGGGTTTGTTTTGACAAGGGTGAACTGGTCACCCAGAAGAAGATGCTAAGAGAAAAATCAGATGGTACTCACTTATTTGACAGCACAGAAAGATTTTCAAAACCACAGAGGTCACTCCTGCCATATTCTCTTTCTGCTTTGACCGGTTCTCACTTTGTTTTCATGTCCTTCTACAACAGATTGAAGAGCACCTCTTCAACACCTCTGTGCTCTGACAAGAGTGCAAATTGGAACTGCAGGTAGCCAAGCACCTAGTCCCCTAGCTCTTCTCTTCAGGGCCAGGCTTACATATACTATTGCTTTTTTATATTCCTTCACATTCAATTGATTTTTCCAATACTTGCAGTTCTTTGTAAATATTGTTATAGCTTTGTTCATGTCTTACTGTTTCACAGAGGAGTACATCTCCTGAGAAGAATCACATACTGGGAAAAGACCTCTTTGTCTGTGCAAAGAAGAAATGTCAAACTGCATTATATGGAATACTAAGTTTTGTTTCAGAGAGTGCAAATTTTACACACATATACACACTGGGTTTGTGATGCAAAAAGCCTTCATACTAGCCCCATAATCTAAATCTTGGAACAGATGTTCCCATAGATAGTAGTGTGGCAGTAATAATGGGAAGAATATCGAGAGTTTCATCTTTTAATTTAAAAGATCCATCCTTGGTGTGCTACCGTGCATCTACCCGAGCAACATAAAAGCTTCAGCAGAATTTAACAGGAAAAAATAGATTTCTATTGTGTGAAATTGCATTAAATATTTTCAAAAGAAGTTTTGCAGAGCAGTTCTCACTAGTTTCACAGACTCTCTAAAATTGGCCATATTTTTCTTGGTTCAGTAGTCAGAATTCTCATTTACAGCAACAGGAATTTTAGTAACTCCCTGTCACTGGGTCAAGTTAGTATGATGTGATATTTCTGCCTCCACTTCAGGAACAAAAAGTTTAATCACAATTGAAAAACAGTATTCAAAATGATGGGTACAGTAGAAAACAGAAAGACCTAATTTTTGTGTGTGCATGTTAAACACCGTAGCACAGATTTTAGAAACAGTTTGTCACAGGGATGCTGTAGGATATCATGACACATGATTACATTTCTGACAAAGAAATAAGAGAAAAAGGCAGCTTCCAGCAACATGAAGAGGGAACCGGCAACTACATATTGCCTATATGGAATACCGCTTCCTGCACAAGCAGAAAACATTCTCCTAAACTTTGTTTTTATTATGAATCAACTTCAGTCATTATTAGAATTTGTGCTTTCATAAGCACTATATTACTGCAAAATTCAGCCTTGCAACTGAAGTGTAAAACCCAGTCCGCCTTTCCAGGGCTGATTTATTTCTTATGTTTCTCACATTTTATCAATCTCAACTGACTGTCTCAGGTCCTGCCAGTAGAAGAGATTCTAGTGGTTGCCCTGGGTCGTGCTCAGACTTACCTGTGGTAGTTCTTCATGGTTCCTGTCCAACCAGTTGTCACAGGTTTCCTTGTCAAACCTGGACAATGAGGTGATGCCACACCACATGGGCACTCTGCCAGGTTCAGTACCTCAGAAACGCAATATGATCTGGAAACACGAGCAGTGCCATTAGAATTAAGCTACACTAGATCCCAGCAGGGGTTCAGTTGCCTGAACATACACGTCTGGCCCTGTTTGAAATAACTCAGACTTTCCCTTCTACTGTCAACCTGCAGTTCTAGGAGGGCATAAGTTTTCTTCAGGCCTTATGTCATATCTAGCACTCCTACATAGTTGTCCCACATATCCTATGACATCTCTCATGGCACTAAAGACTTCTGTTTAAAAAACTCTTCTAAATTTTTAACTAGTAGGTAAAATTAGACAAGAAGAATCCCAATGTGGTATACAGTCCCTCTACAGTTCATTCTGCATTTTTAGCCAGACTTTCAGGTGTATTTAGGTGTTTACATGGGAGGATGGGATACCAGAATGATTTTTCTAAACAGCTAAGCAGCTTAGGTGCCTATTTTCCATTGAGATCAAGAGAACTTGGGCACTGAACACATTAAATAGTCTTAAATATTTTATCTGCATCTCTCAATAATTTATATTTTTAGAAATCCTACCTCTTGCAGTAAAAATGTACTGGTATTAACAGCTTAAGCCTATTCACATTTTCCAGTAAAAAACAAACAAATAGCAAAAATCATTCAGGTTTCTCCTGTTACACACCAGCTTCAGTTCCTTTTATATTTTACTCCATCCCCAAAAATCCAGAATAAAAACCCTTTTAGTTTTAAAGGGTTCAACAGCCTATATGAATTTCAACAAATAGTGGACACAAATTCCAGTCATACAGCTTATTTGAAAGACTACTCAGTCATCGATGCTCTCTTTCCTGGGTGTTGTTGTGTCATCCTGGATATGACTTTCTTTCCTGTGAGCATTAATTACTACAGCAGTGATTACCCTTCTTTTGTAATTTTAGAAAAGGAGCCTGATTCCTCAGAAGACATTTCAATATTGCTTGCATTTCCTCTGCATATTCTTCAGGTTTTGATCGCACCTCTCAGTTCCATGGAAATGAAAATTTACTATGAAGACGACAGTGGAATAATGTTGAAAAAAAAGTATTGTTCTGCGAAGTGAGGGAGCAAGGAATCAGGTCCCAGAACAGATTTCCAGTGAGTGCTAGATTAATGCTGCCCATTGTCACATGAGTGTTGTGTTCCCTTGGTTGCTTCACACCGCAGACATGGCACATCTTTCTGCAGTCCTTGCCAAGGAATTTACCACATTCACAGCAGATTTGCAATCAGAGAAGATTCTAATGATGCGAAATCCTGAATCTTACCCATGGAAAATCAGGGATGCTGCATAACACCTACTATCTCACCATTCTCCATGTAGTTTGTCTTGAATCATAAACTCAAGGTAAAAACCTACATGACTCCTCAGTAATACTTCCCCAAAAAAACAAGCCGTTCCTCCTTTGCAGATTTTTCAAAATCATGTCTGTGGTTCAAATAGGAGACGTTTACCCACTGCTAATATATTAGATACATCTGAGAGGTACATTTTTCTTCACTAGTTTAATCTCTAACATTTTCAAAGTCTTCAGAGGGTTAGTGCCTAGCTCTATATATTTGTTAATGTGATTTTTCTGACCTGAACATTTTTCTGTAATTTTATCCCTCCAGCACAGCATGTTACATTTAAGTTAAAAAGACTGTGGGGATACAAAGAAGGAATTATTGTGCTAGAGTCTGAAGATAAATTCTAACATTTACAAAGAACAAGTTGAAAAGAAACCTTCAATGTCTTAATTCATAAAGATGTTAATTTTGACAGCTAAAATGTAATACTCACAAAAGAATGAAAGGAAAGAAGGAAAATAGTCTTCTTTTTACCTCTAAAATTCTTTCTTCTTTGTATGTGGCAGGTGCCCCAAGACACGTTATACTGCCTGCTTTAATTTGTCTTTAATATCAGATGTGCCTTATTGATTTCTTCTGTGTATGTTTTCATTCTGAATAATTCAGAGGCACATTTTTTTTCCATTATGGTCAATAGCCAGAGAAAATTCTGAAGATAATCAATTGAGCTTTGCCTGACGATTACTAGTGTTGATATCCCCTGAAGTGAGGGAGTCAGAAAGGCCAGGGATAATATGACACAACAGTCAATCAGAACAATCAGTGGAAGTATCAACACTGACTGTACGGTGAGAGCCAGATCCGTGCTGAGGATCCATAATGGCTCCTAAAGGTTCAGATGCTTGACTCCTTGTCATATGTTACACCAGATGGACTATGTAAGATTAGATCCATAAAGCCTTCCTGTCTTCTCTCTCTCCCTTTCTCAAACAGATAGGATCATAAAACAGCTGTGTGGTATAATTTACATAACATTCTCAATTTCTTAATTTTACTTTTTTCTGTTTTTAAAGTTTCCTGATAACAAATACTTTCAAAGAAATGAGCAGGATGAACACTTGGCCAACAAATGCTCACAAAAACAGATAGAAAGATTGTTTTGATTCAGACCTAATACTGATGGATAATGTATTTAGCTAGAGACTGCATATGACTACCCTTATAATTCCCACCACATACTTCCACATAATCAGAGCACCTCAGATTCAATTTATAGTGAAAATACGTATTGTTTTCACTGTAGAAATCTCATGAAGTTGCCAATAGCAGCTGAGAAATGGTAGTGCTAAGGAGTGTGTAGATACTGACTTGAAGTTTGATGCAACTTCAGCTGAAGTCAAGGCAAGAATCTGATCGACAGCAAGCACACACAGATGTGCATATGCGCACATACACACATATATATGCCCAGGTGGATAGCTCCAGTGAGTCTTCTAGTTAAAGCTATTGCCACGCAGGCCAGTGAGCAGTAGCTATGCAGTTCACCACATCTATTACCTAAATTCATGAAATGGCAACATATGGAATTAAACACTAAATAGCTTATAACTAAATAGTTTGGTGACAATCCAATGTGTACAAAGTAAAGGAGTAAACTGGCAGCACCAGCTCAGTTTCCCATGGATAACTTATTTATAAATGTCTCTGTGATTTATTATTAATCTCCTTATGCAATAATCACTCAAGCATATAAACATGGCTACGCTTAGAAATTATATTCTGATTCATGTTTCTTTACAAAAGAAGTGTTTTGACTGCAGAACTCAAATCATCACTATTTTGGAGGTTTTGAAGACATTAAAGTGAAAAATTATGGAAAATGTAATTTTTTATAGTTTCAGGTTTCTTTAATTTTTCACTTTTCATCAAGATATTATGGAAGAAATTACATGAGACTCTTACTCTCAGTTATTACAGGTAATCTGAAGCAATTTTTTAAACTAGAATTAGTTTAATTAGAATTGGCATAGTTTGCTTTTAAATCAGAGACCTTGTCCATGACAAAAAAAAAAAATAAATATTTTTTTTTAATTTTTCTCAAAAGTAAAGGTACTTTCTCATAAATATTAATCTACTTTCTATGTTACAAACATATGTGATATGCTCCAATTATTTTCATAAAAGTAGGTCACTATGCATTTTACTCCTGTTTTCCGCATGATCACAAAACATGCTATGATTCTTGTTCCACAGTCCTGGAAAACACAACCATAAAAGAAGTTGATGTCTAGAACCAAAACAGCACACACTGTTGGGTCAGAGTTTTTATACCGTAAATGATCCACTCCACTGCAGCAGCAATAATAACCATATGCTGCAATTGATTAACACGGGAATGAAGCTGAGGTATTTAATCAATCGCAAAAACCACTTATTATGAGTCCATTATAAAGCAATAGGGATTTTACTATTATTCAGTGAGCTAAACTATGAAACAGAAGGAAATAAAAAGAGATAGTGTTATTCTTTTTTGTAGAAAATGGACAAGTGCCTGTTAGCTTTATTTCCAGTGAGGGGGAAGCAAATATGGTTCAGAAACTGTATGTGTAAAACTAACAAAAACCAGGAGACCTGTTGTCTGGCCTTGGCATGGTACAGCTTGCATTTCTGGGGAGAGGCTCGTGTCCATGCCTCCAAACTGTGCCTAGGTGCTGCCAAAGAAGGGCAGGTCAGCACAGGCCAATTCCGCACCAAGGCCATGACCGTAATTGATAGGGACTAATCAGTACTGCTCCTCAAGACTGAGCCTTGGCCCTCTTGGGTTTATAAGGACAAGACTAGCCAATGAGAATAAAAACATGTCTCTGGCAGATCCAGGAACAGGAGAGCAATGAAAAGAAATTCAAAGAGGCTGAACATTAAACATTTTTAAGACATGTTTCTTGTCAGGACAAAACACAAGTTTTCAGACTCCAAGGCCAGGATTTCGTGCTTCTGATTAGAAGTTAGACATTTTGTTTAAGCCATCACCACAGCAAGGGAAGGACAATGGGTACTTGCAGAAAGCAATTCACCTTATCTGTCTAGATATCTTAGACTGGGATGAACTATCTTCTGAAGGCAAAAACGCCTGTTTGTCTCCAGTTGTGTCATAGTCTCTGTGTGTTTTTATATCGAGATCCCTAAAAGTAGTCAAAAACCCAAGATCAGTACAATTCACATTTGTTCTTCGCTACTGAAATCTTACATTGCATTCAGCAATATTTATCTCCCTCCCTGAAATAATGAGGCTAGATAAGAGTATACTTCAAGTCTTTATGGAAGACCATCAAGTACATCATTTTCCAACGCTCTTTCCTTTTCTCTCCACAATATTCCTGTTCAGCTGCTGGTCTAGATCTGCGGTGGGCAGAGAGCCAAACTTTCCTCCTCCTGACCCATATATGTGCTAGAACAGAGGTGAGAAAATTGTGTACTGGTAAAAGGTATCACCTCAGAGATACTTCCAGTCCTTGTGAAGCAAAGACAGAAGCAAAGCAAACTAACATAAGATCTTCTGAACCACGAGTTGTGGAAACCTTTCAAACACTGGTGTGCAGCTGTCAAGCCTTTCATGCACCCAAGTAATACACCAAGAGACACCACTGTTTGACTTAAAAACTTTCCTTGCAGCATCCTTTAAGATGTTTAATTCTTCCTCTGACCCCAATCAGTTCCAGACATTTTATGAGTCATTTGGCAGACATATCAACAGCCTTTGGAGTCTTTTTTTACTCTAAAACAGATTTTTGTCAATAAAAAGCAGAGCTATGTTCGTTACAGGGGTTAGTTTAATTTTGTCAGTTTTCATTTGTTCAGAACCCAGATGTTACAAAAAGAACACAACACTTCATTTTTTACATAGCAATGTTTCTTTATTTCAGAGGGAAGGAAAAAAATTAGAACTTTTTGGCTCTGAGCCTTTGTCAGAAAAGGGGAACCCAAGGGAATCATTAACTGTGGGGTAATCTCTTTGCTCATGGATGTAATATTAATGTAGTTTCTATAGTCTACCTATTAAACGAATTGGAGTGAAGGATTTTATCAGATGAAGCTACTGTGAATAAAATAAATCTTATATAATATTCACTAATTAAGTATATTACCACCAATAATGTTGCAGTGAGCACACTAGTGGAAGCTGACTTTCAGGACTGATATATTTCATTGAGGAAATTATACCAGTAGGTTTGAATTTGGAGAGATAATTTTTTTTTCTCCTTCACGTGAAGCTGATTTCTTGGTAAAACTTTACATAAAATATATAGAAGAACATTAAGATAAGCAACACCAGACTTTTAATTATCAATATAAGTTACTGAAAAGTTGGTACATTACCAAACTTCTGTTACTACTCTGAGAACTATCACATTTTTCATATGTTAATATTCTCTTTTATTAATACTGAAGGAGACTAAGTGAAAACAGTAATTTCACAGACATTTATACTCACTGGAAATCATTTTAAAATGACATTTATGAATAAAGTCTTACAACGATTTTGGTAATATGCTTGATAATCAGATCAAATATGTCTTACTACCTCCTCCTACATACCGGTTTTAAAAAATAACAATGCACATTCATAGAATATTTGGTTGTTTATAGTTGTTTAAAACAGTCTACAAAACTGTCTATAAAAGGATAACATGCATGCACACCATGCTCATATACTTGTACTTATATTTCTCAGATCAAGAGATTACGGTAGACATGGGTTCAAGCTTCATTAGAGGGCAGCATTAACAACATTACATGTCAACTCTCTTCTCCTTAAGGTCTCATAGGATATGTAGCCTTCGTATATATTGCCAATTGCCCTACTTTTCTTCAGTACATACAAATAGTGGCACACAATTTTTTCCCAGCAATTTGGTCGTGAAGCTCCCTTTCTGGACTCCTCTTCTATCACGTCCATTTGTTAGTGCATCACATATCAGGGTATATACCATATTTAATCTTCATGTTGCCTGGTGCATCAGCACTTCTCTCACATAATCTCACATTAAAATGTCTTTTTGTAGTGCTCTCGTTCAAATGCCTTGTCCCTGTAAAAAGGTGCCCATGGTGAACCAAGTGGATTGTACCTCAAATTGCACTGAAACTACCTCTTTTTTCTTACCTCTCCTTGTATTGCAATTGTGTTTGAAGTGGGTTTTGTACACAGATGGCACAAATGGATAAATATCTCAGGTAAAAGTGATGGACCATATTTACGGTGACTACTGATGCAGAGCTGGAAGTGCAGTAGTACCTCTTGAGGTGTAGAAACAGTTTGGTGCGGCGGTATAAGTAACTCCACAGTAAGATCTCTCAGCTGTTGGGGATTTATCTCTAAATGGGACCAGACTGAAAACAGAAATAATCAAAACAATGTGATCCCTTCGCTCTGGTATTCAGAGTGAGAGCAATGAAACCGCTGTCTCAGTTTCTGGCCACCACTGTCCGCCTCCTGACATCTCCTGGCTCTAGGAGCTGATGGGGGTGCTAGCTGGAAGACATGTAGCTAGTAGGGCTCAGTAGCAGGTATCAGCTACTTGTAATTGGGGGAATTCACTGCTGTCAACAAAAACAATAAGCTCCAGAGGGGCAAACCACACAGCAAAGTGCAACCCAGGCAGGCAAATCAGCTGGTACACAAGATCCAAGCCAAACTGGCAAAGAAATGAAGGGGAACTGGAAGTCAGAACAAGCAGCAAGATAAGTGCCCTGCTCAAGAAATCTTACAAAAGAAGAGCATACAGTAATTTTTGAAATTTATTAAAACCACAGTTTCACTCTCTGGAGGTTATACTGGATGATTTTACCTTAAAAATGTATGGCATTAAAAATCTATGGAAAATTAGGTGTGCTCTCCAAATATACATAGAAACGGACATGAACGTCACATGTCCTCAGCATACAAAGCAGAACTAAAATGTTATTAAGCAATAAAATATAGCATGGAGGACATTGGTAGTGCATCCTACTGATTCCTTGAGGGAAGTAATCTGAAGTAGACACATCCCGAAGCCAAAGGGAATTTGGTGGCTTGTGTGCACAATCGTGTCAAAATTGCTTGTTGCTTTCATTCTTCTTTACCTCCATTTGGACTGTAAATGCTTTGGAGCAGGGATTTTCCTTCTGAGGTGTTTGAAGAGGATGTTGTACAGTAGCAGGAACAAACAAGTAGTCTCCTAAATAACAATGATTGGCCATATGTAGACCACCTACTCTATGTGCCTGCTTGAGAGACATTTCATTCTGTGACCAGAATTACTGCTCTCACTCAGATGTGATAATTTTCTCTATTCTGTTTGCCATCACACTTAAAATGAGAGTAAATTCATAGACTCCAAGGTCTCAGTTCAGATGCTCAAATATAGATGCTAGCTAGTGTTAAATGAGATTCCCAACAGTATTCCAAGACATCCATGTAGGGCTGGCAGATAGTTCTAGATTTCTACTTCTATAACCTCTTGTGTTGCTAGGATAAACCTTGATCGCCTGTTTAGTTTGCTTAGCAGAAAATCTTTAGCTTGACTCAAGCTGCAACTGCTGGTTTGGTATCACCAAGTATCAGACAGAAGAGACATTCCCATTTATTCCCACTGTGATTTTTCTGGTTAGACCACAGTGAAGAGGCAACTAAAGTTTGGCAAATATCCATGTTTTCATGTACTTCCTTTGTCTTTGCTTTCTTTTTCACCTAAACATTACTGATTTATGCAGCCTTTCTTTAGATCTTAAGTTTCTTAAATGTCCTATCATTCTTATGCTCAGCTGGACTTGCATTTTGTCAACATCTTTAAGTGTTGAGCCCAAAACTAAGCACAGGCTTCCCCTGAGGCCTCGCCTGCAATGCAAAATATTTGTCTACTTATCTTATACAACACCCCTGTTAACATATCTGAGAATGACGTTTGCTTCATTTTCACCACAATTGATTGCCGCCCCTGTTCTATTTCTGCAGTGCTGCTGCCTGACTAGATATCCCCCATGCTGTTTGTGTGCTCTTGAGGACTTTTTTGCTGGAGAATCTTATTCAAATCCATCGTGTTGATTTGGGGCCAGATATATTTTTAACATAGCAAGAACATTTTGAATTCTGATCTAATACAATTAGACCCTGTCTCCCTTCTCGCTCACAAAAGTCGTAAGTTTAGTGTCATGAACAAAATGTACAAATGTAGTTTCACTTCCATCATCTAAGTCATTAGTCCAAATCCTGCTCAGTACAGACTTGTGCAGGATTCATTTTGAAATGTTCTCCTCAAAATGCAGTTCATAATTATTCTGAGCAAAGTCTTCCACCTCTCACACACAAGTGTAACAGTGATGTAATTCAACTATTTGTCAAACTTCCTCATGAAAGTCCTACATGAGAGTGTTCAGACTGATGCAAAGTTAAATTATAAACTTACTTCTAATCTACCCTTACATCAAACACTATTTTTTTTCTCTTTTTCTGTTAAAAATGAAGTTAGAACAGCTTGCTATTGAAGACAGGCAGACTTGTCTGTATTTCCCTCATTTTTTCCTCCAGTTTAGTTCGAAATGAATACACCTACATTACCATTTCAGTTCAAATCAAAGGTAAGCCTCTGAAATAAACCTCCTGAAGGTCCGCATACTTTAGTTCACACTGAATTTGCTGAGTTCTTTCTGGATTAAACTAAACTGGGAAACACCGATAGAAAGCCCACTGCTGCATGGGACCTAACAAAAGTCAGTTTGGAGAAAGGCATTGTGTGGACTTAGCATCTTCCACACCAACTCTGCCTCTACATAGCCACTCCTTCTGTGCTGCATTACTTGCTGATTTTGACATAACCTGTGTGCCCTTTTGTCAATCTCACTTAGCTTCCATTAATTCCCAAAAGTGATAGTTCAGCAGTTGCTTCAGCTAACATCTTATGAATTTGAGGGTGTATTTCATCAGGCTCTGCTGACAAGCTATGTTAACTCCTTTTAATTTAATTTTGTTAATTCAGAAGCAGAAAAAAACCCCAAGTATAATGTACTTTCTCTTCGCCTTGTGTTATTACTTTCCTTCCCTCTTCAGTACTGAACTGATATTTTTTCTTGCTTTCCCTCTATTCCCTCCCTAACGTATTTCTAGAACCTTGTCTTGTTGCATTTCATGTCCCTTGCTAGTTGTAAGCCATTTTGCATTTTAGCCTTCCTGAGTTCATCCCTACATCCTCGTGCTATTATCCTTCATGCATATCCTTATTCAGCTGTTCTTGTTTCCACTTTTAATATGTCTCCTTTTTTCTCATTCTTTAGTCCGTAAAGAGTTCCTGATTCAGCCACATTGTCTCTTGCTATGCTTCCAAGCTCTCCTTCACATCAGAATACTTTGCTTTGTGCCTTGAATACAGTCTCTTTCAATAACTGCCTTGTCTTCTGAATTCCTTTATCCTTTATCTTCACTTCCCAAGGGACCCTACTTACCAGTTCCCTCAGCTGTTGAAGAGTGCTTTTTTTGAAGTCCGTTATGCCTACTCTGCTGTTCTCACTCCTCCCTGTTCTCAGTATGATGAACTTGTAATCTCTTTCACCCAAAGTTGTATTCCACCATCAGATTCTCAATGAGCTTTCCCCTGTTAAATGGGCTCCTACCTAAAACAGCTACAATTTCTATAGCCTTATCTACAACACCAAATCCTAGACGTGGTGATGTAATGAATAATATAATAAAGGGGAGTGTCATGATAGACTATGTACAGCCCAGATGAATTTATTTTATTCAGCGTTGGTAGCTCTTTGACTGCATTATGGTGCTCAGTGCGCTTCAGTGAAAATGCACAACATCTGGAAGGAGTTCAAAGCACAAAGGTGGTCAGAGTGCGAGAACACTGGAACTACAAGAAAAGATTGACATAATCGGGTTGTTCAGTCTAGAGTACTCCTGAGAGGCGACTGGATGACATTTGCTGTATTTTCAAAAGTAAAATGATCTGAAAGAGAGCAAATAATCAGTTCCCCATGTATGTACTGGTTAGTGGAAAAAGGAATGGGTTTAGGTTGTTGCCATAAGGTTCAAGTTAGTCATTAGTCACTTTCTAACAATGAGGATAATAAACAATAGAATAGATAGCCTAGGGAAGAATGGCTTGAAGAACAAGCTATGCAATTATCTGGCAGGATACTATAACCACAATAATGCGCCAAAGTCTCTCACTGACAACAAGATCACCCTCGCAGCCACAAAAAATAGCACCAGCATCAAACTTTATGTATATAGGAAGAGCTCACAGAAGAAGGACTTCAAGGAAGCATACTATAAACAGACAAAAAAGTGGAGTGTCTGACATCCTTGGCACATTTTAAACAGCAAGCAAATAATGAGTTCATATTTTGTCCATCAAGCATATTAATTCTTATATTTACCACTGTCCTACTGTACTACACAAAAGATAAGAGTCCTCCTCACATATCAACTTCTATTTCCTTAAAACAAGAATTTTTAAGTCACCTCTTCATAACATTAAATATATAAATATTGCAAGCTATTTCAGGGACTTAGGGTGAGACTGTGTATTCAAGCCTGAACCTCTCTGCTCACCACTTTCCTGACGAGGATCAGACTCCATTACAGTCCATGTACGCTTCTTGCTGGGTGAAATTTCCGTCAGCCTCTATAGTGCACCTAAGCTGAGGTCCTGGGACGTCACACACACCAGAGTGATTTTAAGACACATCGTCAAAATTTTTTCTTTTGGGCTGCCTGCAAAGAAACTCCTGTCCTTCTGCTAGGCAGGGTGGTTGTCACATGAGATACAGAGTGGTGAACCTACCCCAGTAGTATACAAATGTGCTCTTGAGACACCCTAAAGAATGGGGTGAACTGAAAGTTCCCCACTACAGTCTGTCAGCTGGATGCTAAAGAGTTGTCACGAACGGCACTCCTGTAAGCCAAGGACAGAGGAAGGGCAACCATTTGACTTTGTGGTGGCTCCTTCAAAAACGTTGATAGGGCCTTTTCTGGGGCAGTTGTTTCACAGAAAGAGAGGCAGGCTCACAAGGCTGAAGGGTCTCAGGCTCCAGGTGGGTCTTCTGAGGCCAGGAGACCCCCCTGCGTTTGGAGCGGAGTACATGCAGCACCCCATGTAACTGGAGTGCATTAGCTGCGTTCCCCAGGTGCTCCAGGAGACAGAGCGCATGCCTGAGGCACAGCCCCTCCTGGAGCTCCTGCCAAGGTGATGTGCCTCTACTTTATCCCCAGTGCAGCCCCATGCCTTCAAGGCACAATTGAGTCCTTAGTGTTTTGTCCAAGCTATTGCTTCAGAGCTTGAATTTATGATATGAACAGAGATAGCATAGCTCTTAACCAAAGTTGATCATCAAATATTTATGTACATTAAATACTACAGTTATTCATAGTCAGAGATAAAAATACTGCTTTTTAGACAAGGCCTCCATTTACTGTATGGGTTTTAGTCTTCGATAAATTCCCCAAATCTTCAGTTCTTATCACAAAAATACCCTCCTATGTTTCTTCTTATACTATCAAAATTGTCCACAGTTGCATCTCCAGACTTCGTCTGCTGACTTTCTGCTCAGCCCATTGCATCCCTTTCCTATTCTCTCCATGGTGGAGAGCTTTTCTCTCACAGTTACTACTTTTCAGGTAGCGAAAATTTATAAATACAGGGGGGAGGGGGTGACTTCTGGCACATTTTCTTTTAAAAGGACCATCTGAAGATCTGATTTAATGCACTTATAACTCTGGAGCTATGATTTCCAGGAGGGTTGGTTGGACCTTGCTGAAATGAGTTTGCCTCTGCCCAGCACAAAGGACAGCGAACAGTAGCACAGAAGTGTGGCTTTTGCACATGTAGGCTTTGCACAACTACGGAGGTTTTTAGCGGTTTTTTTACCTGTTTAGGTCACGGCTTCTCAAGCAATTAGTCTCATCTAACAACTCCCCCCAAAAACAGGAGACGCTCCCAGTCACCCCTTGCTGTTCCTACCTTTCTTCTCCCCTGGTAACAACCATGTGCTTGTTCTCTTTTTCACTAAACCTGGCACTTGCCAGACTGATTCAGTTGGGTGACCTACCAGAAGTTGGCTACTTCTTGATGTCATTAATGTGTTACGAAGAGATAGTTTTCAGAGGGTTGATGGGATATATCAGCTCACTGAAGACCCAGTGAGCATCTGCGGTGGCATAAGGTGAGCAACAGTATTGCGTAGGTAGGAGCAGAAAGAACAGGACTTACTAACAGCAGGGAGCTTAGCCCACAAAGTACTCCAATATCCCACTAAAACACAGATTAAACAATGAAAGGTGCTTCCAACAACATATAACCCAAAAGGAGAGCTGAACCTGACAGGAAAATTCCTTGGATTTAGTACTCTGTACCTAGTTAATAAGTAATAGCCTCATTATTGACTGCTTATGTTTACAGTGTAGAGACCAATACATAAGAAAAGACTTGATAGCCCTATGACATGAAACACTGATCACAAGAACACAATGCTGATCTAAACTAATCAGCCCTGCAGAGAAAGAAGACTTGATTTTTAAAGTGCCATAGCACTCTAATCTGGATATATTTTTTCCAGGACCAAAGCTTGTATTTGTTGTGCATGGTACTGCGTCGCTCAGCAGTAACAGCTGTGATTAGTGGTAGTCAGATAAATCTGATTGCCTAATGCAGGTATGCCTCAAGAAATGTTAAGGTTTCTTCGGGGCTTTCTGATATTAGACAGTATCAAGACCTATTTGCATAATGTTGTTTCAAGAAAAATATCAGTCAGTCAATATTCTAACATAATAAGATTCTTCATAATGTGCCTGACATTCTTACTAGAGTATGTTGCAAGTATAGAATGGCCAGTTTTTCAAGCATGCTCTTATTTTAACATTATCTCTACTTCGTAGTCACAAATGGTGCTGAGCATAACCCTAAAGCTACACGCCTACCAGAGGAGATATTCAGGCCAAAAATACTTTTGGGATGGGGGGACATCTACAGTCATCATCCCCCCACTATTCTGAGTGATAAAACGCCGAAAGTAAGATCTTACATTTTTCAAGAAACCAGCTACAAAATTGTAAGGTATTTTGTGTACACATTAACATGCATTTCCCCTTACATGTCTGAAGTAGCTGTGGAGTCACATTATCACCATCTGGTTTCAGACATTGCTACACTATTTTTAAAATTTTGTGCACAATAAATATAGGTTGTGCTTTTACGTACAGTCCAGGCTTAAAGTAAAAAAGCTGACTTTGGAAAAGCAGATTCTCCAGTATGATTAAACACAGGTGATGAAAAAGAAAAAAAAAAAATTAAAATATTTGAAGCTAAGTTGCCTTTTCTTGAGCAAACTCCTAAGGGCAAACTCCATACCCTATGGATCTGCTCTGTGTTTTCACAACTGAAGCATCATAAAAAGGGTAAAGTGGAACAGAGCCAAAGCCTCCTTCTTTCTTTGAGTAAAGCCTGTTTTACAACAAATGCATAGCTTTTAGAGGACCAGTGGGATACAATAAGGCCAAAGAATAAGTGGCAGTACATCACATCAAGAGCAGTAAGTAGCAAGCTGAAGAACCAACATAATGAATATGCACTTTTTAAAGGGTATGGGAAGGGAGGGGTGAAATTGGGTTTCTAAGGTCACGAGTTAAGCATCTGGAACTGAGAACCCACACCACTTTGAAAGTATTATGTCATCCTAACTAGCCCAGCCATTCTGAGAGAGCCGGCCAATGCCTCTACTCTTCTTCTGAGAGCATCAGATCTGTTTGGCAAAATCCCCTTCAATGGCAAGGTTCATGATAGTGGATGTTTAACAGTTTTTTTCTGCAGGCACTCTTTTCAAATGCCTATTTTGGGGATTCTTCCTGCATCTGAATTATTTCATAGCTCAGTGCAGGGACTTCTAAATGCCACTGACATTAACAAGTTGTACAAAGATGATAATCTCAGCTGGGTGGCACAGATTGAGAACCTGCCGGCTTGTGTGAGCTGCACAGACTGTCAGGGATAAGAAATGGAAAGTGCATGAAGCCAAGTGTCATTTCCATAAGAACTCTCATGTTTGAGAAAAAATCTATCAGAAAGTGGTGTCAAGACAGATACTACAAAATGCAAATCATTCTTCAAATGACTGGTTTGAAAACTAAACTGAAGCAAAATAGAACTGGAAAGATTTTGGGGCACAAGATAATCTTTTCAGACAAAGCACCATTAACAAAATTCATACTAAAAAAACTTAGAGTTGACTGGAGAACTAAATTGGTCAGAGCAGCTGACATAGAAAAGGTTATTTATTTTGAAGCTGCCTAAGAGGTCACATGTTTCCAGGCACTGGAAAAAATTTCTGTAGCTACTAGAAAAAGAAACTGGAAGTGGTATTCTTATAAAGGACAACTCTGAGCAGTGACCCGAAGCATATTCAGACTAAACGCACAATTCCAATAGTACCCATTGAGGATTATTCCCCTACGGTTGAACCTGATGATCTTAGAGGTCTTTTCTAACCTTAATGATTCTATCAATCTATGATTCTATGAGGACTGGCTTTACTCAAATCTGGCTATGAAGATTTTCAGCTGTTTTTATTAAATACCTCAAGGACTGAAGCTGGTCACAAATTCTTGCTAACCATTCCAAGCAGGGTCTGCAGTAGGAATAACTTTGTATTCCAATTTTATCACTAACATTCAAAAAGAATTAGCACACGTGTGAATTCCAGGAAGTCTTTTCCTTTTTCCTTTTTTTTCCTTTATCTTTCCAATGGTCAATTTATTCAGAAAAGCATGGCAGAGTCAGTGCTAAAGAGACTGAAGCTGAAAGCAGTATTGACGGTCAGTGTAGAGCACTTTGCGGCTGCCTGACTTTGCAGGGTGGCACAGGTACAGAAATGAATCTTGCAATTTGTGGTCTATGTTACAGTTTCACAACTGAAAAAATTAAACTATGACCAAACAGTATGTGCAGTATGGACAAAAGACAGAGGGTGACGGAGCACTGGAACAGGCTGCCCAGGGAGGTTGTGGAGTCTCCTTCTCTGGAGATATTCAAGACCCGCCTGGACAAGGTCCTGTGCAGCCTACTGTAGGTGACCCTGCTTCGGCAGGGGGG